>Ga0208938_1000029_pt1 | contig 163092 bp, 140 predicted proteins | sample AD_UKC125_MetaG_FD_184434 | JGI IMG/M metagenome (GOLD analysis project Ga0208938, IMG submission 184434) | Active sludge microbial communities of municipal wastewater-treating anaerobic digesters from USA - AD_UKC125_MetaG (SPAdes) (version 2) | ecosystem: Engineered > Bioreactor > Anaerobic...
CTTTAGGTAAAAATGGTACTATAATTCTAAGTAAAAGAAACTAGGCAAAGGGGATATAAAAATGAATAATGTCTTTCAGAAAGCAAAAGAATTCATATACAGGAATGCCAGGCCGCTGGATTTTGCTCGGTGGCTATATCATTTTGAAAACGGAAGCAAAGAGGCGGTTTTGAACATGCCCTTGAACCAGATTCATGGAATCCAAATTTTTCACCTATTCAGACCTGGCTTGCAACTGAAATATTGCGTGAAATCAAGTTTACTGACAAATCGCATCCGCCAATCAGGGGAATATTGGATTACCTCGGCAGCGGCAAAGATTTTAACGGACATTTCTGGTTAAACATCATAGACAGCAATGATAATTATCCCCATGCCTCATGGTGGAATACTAAAAGCAGGGGTGTTCATGATGACTACAATCCTACGGCTTGTCTGGCAGGTTTTATCATTAGGTATGCGGATAAGGACAGTGAGCTTTATGCCCTTGGCTGCCGTATAGCAAAAGAAGCTGTGGATACTTATATGAATCAGGGGTTTCTTGGAAACATGCACACAGTGCTATGCTATATCCGCCTTATGCAATATGCTGAAGAAGTAGGCGCTGATGATATTTTTGACAATAATGCTTTAAAAGCCAAATTAATAAAGCAGGTTGAAAAAAGTATTACGAGGAATGCCGGTGAATGGGAAACATCATATGTTTGCAGGCCTTCGCAATTTTTTAACAGCAAAGAAAGCATATTTTATATTAATAATAAAGAGATTGCAGATTTTGAATGTGATTTTATAATTAAAACACAGCTGGATGACGGTTCGTGGAATATCACGTGGAACTGGGCGGATTATCCTGAAGAGTGGGCGGTAAGCAAAAACTGGTGGAAATCCAATGGCATAATTACAAATCTTCTTTATTTGAAGGGTTTTAAAAAAATTTAGTTTTAACGGAATTAATGTGAGATTAGATATAAACGCAGTTTATTATAGTGTACAAATTTTAAAAAATTCTATATAATATACCTTGATGGATACTAACAAATCAAGCATAAAAAACAATTTAATAAAGCTGGTTTTGTTTTTTTTGGTGGCACTATTGTCCATTTTTCTAATAATGACGGCAGTAAGTATGTTTAGTTTACCTGCTCCCGATGTTGCAGGAGTGGGTGGGAATAACAACTCAATGGATGATAATGGCGATACAGAAAACAGTGAGGATAGAGATGGGGAATATTTTGGACAACCTGATGATGACAAAAAAGAGGAGGAAGAAGAAACAGCTGGCTACGAGGAAGAAAATTTAAACAATCAGGACGGAGATATTGAGGATTTTAACCACTGGAAAGAACAAGCCAGGGAAAGAAAGGACGAGGTGTTTAACCCTTCCTTTGGAGAAAATTATGCACAGGAAGAAGAAAATAAAAGTCTTTTGCCTGATGCAGGTAACATTAATGATGACTTTTTTAATGGTACGCCAAATATTGATATTTCAGGAAATAGAAACGGGGATGGCATTCCATTTGGTGGAGACGGTTTAGGAAACAGCATAATAGCTGATGAAGAAAAATCAGGGCATATTCCTGTTCTTGAAGTTTTAGGGGAGCCAAATTTTCCTTTTTTAAAAGTAATGGTTATGGAAAACTATTATAAAAACCGCTGGTTGATTAATACAGAGGAAGAGCCTGAATTAAAATTAATGATTGGGGTAGAGATGGAGGAGAATTTCTCAAAAAACTCTGTAAAAATAAAGCCTGTCGAACCTGCCAGCGGGAATTTGCCTGTGCTGTCTGGAAATATTGAACTAAAGTATCGTCATGCCTTGTTAAAATACGAAAACACAGGAATATATGTTGCAGAAAACCCGGTGGAGACTTTTTATGAAATGGTTTATACTGTGCCCCCCACTGAAGAAAAACTAAGGAATGCAAAAGTAAGTAAGTCCCATTATGAAATTTCATATTCAAAAGAAATGGAAGCTTTACTTGACACTATAATAGAAAACTGCAATAGCGATTATGAAGCCATTAAGTTTGTAGAAGAATACCTTCTTAATAATTACATTTTGGACAATTCAGTTATAAATAACTACGGGGATAATGACGGGATACACTCTTTTCTTTTTGAAGGTGAAAAAATAGGAAACAGCCTGGATTTTTTATCTGCTTATGCATTTATTTTAAGGGCTATTGGAATTCCGTGCAGGCTGGCTATAGGGTACAGAATTGATGATACAAAGCCATACCAGATAGTATATGGTGATCAAAGGTATATTTATCCTGAAATTAAATTTGAGGAGTATGGATGGATACCTATGGATGTTTTCCCCAGCTATCCTTTTTATACCCCGCCGGAAAGCACCGTTACAGAAATAACCCATGCTGACCCTGTAGCAAAGCGGGGAACAAGCTTTAATGTCCGGGGAAGGGTAAGAGATTCCCATGGAAGGCTGTTAGACGGTATGCAAGTACTTATATATCTAAAGGAAGAAAAAGATGCACCGTGTCTTTCCTATACAAAGGCAAATGTTGAAAACGGGTATTTTGAAGTGGAATGTGATGTAAAAGAACAGACAGGTCCGGGTAAGTATCATGTAATTGCAGAACTTCTTGAAAATGATTTATACAGGACATCCTCCAGCGACCCGGAACTAAAAGTGGTAACAGATACCCATTTGGAGATATATTCAGAAAGCACAATAATAGGTACAACTTTTAAAATAGAAGGGAAAATCACAGATGTTTTTTCAGGGGAAGGCTTAGAAAATTTTCCTATAAACATAAAATTTGATGGAATTGATATTTTTGAAGAAGTTTACTCCGAGGAAGGAGGAAAGTTTAGCAAAAATATAAAAATCCAAATTCCTGATAATTTATCCCCTATAAAAAAAATGTTTTTTGCAAAAAAGTATTCACTTTCTTATAATGCAAACTTTTATGGTACAGAGTTTTACTATCCTTCTAATGTGAGTGTGAATTTAATTGTATGGAAACTTATGCCCCTGAGGATTTTATTGGCGATAATTTTATTGTTATTGTCAGTGGCAGCCATTGTATTTTTAATTATAAAAACAAAAAGCATGCAGCTTTTTAAGAAGCCTGAACTAGCTTTAGCAGATGGTGAGAATACTCATTTGCCGCTTTCAGATTTTAGTTATGTAGCGGACAGAAAAAGAGGAAGGATGAAGTTATTTGTAGAATTTCCCCTTATAAAGGAGAATTTCCCTGATGTCTGGGGAGTGGGAGATACCTTATTAGTAAGGTTTGTAGATGAAAGGGGGAATTTTTGTGAAAAACAGCTAACTTTTCACAAGAAAGGAAAATACACAATTAATGTTTCAGAAAAAAATACCCTGTTATCTTCAAGGCAATTAAAAATTGTTATATACAGGGAAGAAATTATATATTCAGGTCAAAAATTTTTAAAAGATATACTTGGAAAAGATATTAAAATTAGTGCTACAATGACTTTAAGGGAAATATGTCTTTCTTTAAAATCTAAGATTCCGGAGAGTAAATACAAAATTTTAGAAAAAATATTTGTTATTTTAGAAAAATCGGTGTATAGTTTAGATGTTATAGATAGAAATGATTATGAAATGTTTTTAAATGCCATTGAAAATTACAAAAACCAATTGTAACTATAAAACCGTATGTATAAAACACAAAGCATGCAGGATAAGAGGAAAGTATATTAGGAGGAACAGGATGCACCCAAAAGGTATACAGGAGAAAAACAATATTTTTAAAGAACTTTTAGTTTATCCGCTGATTTTTGTTGCACTTGTATTTTTGTCATGGTATTACTTTTTATTACCGGAAGGTCGTTGGTACCATGCAAAAGAACAAGTATACTTTTTGATTTTTTCCGTGTGTGCATTCTTTTTGGCAATTAGCATTAAGAAAATTTTTGTATTTTTTCTAAAGGGTAAAAACGCTGAATTCATAGAAAAATTAATTGTTATACTTGGGACCGGTGTGGCTTTGTTTTTGTTTTTTTATTATATTTCAGATTACCAAAATTTAAAAGACGCAAGTATAGGAATTCTCTTTTTTACCATAGCAGTTATTTTGCATAAAATAAGTGAGCTTTACAGAAGCGGTATATATTCAGAAAGCATTATCATTGCAGGTTCCTACATTTTAGCCGGGGTTACCGTGGAAATTGCCTACAGCTCTCTATGGCCTGAACCTGATAAAGAGCATTCCATTAATGTAATTTTAATGCTTTCTTTTATAATTCTCTCTGTTTTGCAGTTAATATCTCTGATAGATGTTACAGAAAAGCAGAGTTTAATTAAAATTTCCTCATGGCTTAAAAGAAATCATTTATTAAAATTTATAATTATAAGTATAGCACTTTTTATGCTAATTGATGTTAGGAGGGTTATTTTGCTTAAGGATGTAAAAACGGGATGGATTTTTGTTTTTGTTGTTTTGCTTGTGGTTTTTATTCTTCTTATAGCCAGCATCAGAAGGGTAATAAAGGAAGAGCCTGATGTAAGGCTGAAAAAACATTTACAGAGGATAACCTATGATAAGATAATGGATATCTCCAGTATATCCAAATATGTTGATGACTTTGTAATGACAGGAAGAAAAAGCGGCTTAACCTCTTATCTCTTTTATATGGCATACAGGGTTGAGATTCCTGTAGTTACAGCAAGCAGAATAATAGCTCCTATTTTAGAGCATAAAGATATTGAAGTTACAGAAATAATGTCTGCAAAAAATTACAGGGTTATAGAGGAGAGAAACAAGCAAAACAGGATAAAAGTAGTAAAAGATGTTACTGATAATTTAGAACTATATGGAAGGGGAAGGTATTATGAATATAGAGGAAATTCAGCAATTAATACAAAAGGCAATAGATGAGATAGGTAAGGTTTTTGTGACAGAAGACCAGTCGCTTATAAAGAAAATATTATGCGGTTTTTTAGCGGGAGGTCACATACTTTTTGAGGACAATCCAGGTCTTGGGAAAACCTTGCTGGTGAAAATTTTAGCAAAGGTAACAGGGTGTGAATGGAAAAGAATCCAGTTTACTCCTGATTTAATGCCGTCGGATATTTTAGGTACAAAGATATGGAAGGGTACTTCTTTAGGGTTTGAACTTGAAAAAGGTCCGGTATTTACAAATTTTCTTCTTGCTGATGAAATAAACAGGGCGATGCCCAAAAGCCAGTCAGCACTTCTTGAGGCAATGGAAGAAAGACAGGTTTCCATTGAGGGGACAACCCATGTGTTAAAACCTCCTTTTATTGTAATGGCAACCCAAAACCCCATTGAAATGGAGGGGACTTACCCGCTGCCGGAGGCTCAAATGGACAGGTTTATGATGAAGCTGTCCTTAGGTTATTTAAAAAGTGAAGAAAAAGAGTGCCAGGTTTTAAAAAGGAGGATAATGTGGCAAAAAGATGACCCTACAGCAGATATACAGTCAGTTATTACCATGGAACAAATTTTAAAAATACAGGGGCAGGTTGAAAAGGTTTATGTGGATGACAATGTTTTAATGTACATAACCAGGATAATCAGAAAAACCAGGGAAGACTCCGGTGTAAAAATTGGTGCAAGTCCAAGGGGAGGACTGGCACTTTTAAAACTTTCCCGTGCAAAGGCCCTTATTGACGGAAGGGATTATGTTATTCCGGATGATGTTAAGTTTATTGCAGTTGATGCCTTAGCTCATAGGATAATACTCCATGTGGAACACATATTAGAGGGAAAAACTCCGGAGGCAATTGTAAAAAATATTCTCAAAAATGTGGAAGTGCCTAAAAGCTACAGAAGAGATAAGGCAGGAGGGTTTTAATAGTGCAGAGATATATTTTCATTTTAAGCTCTGTATTTTTAGCACTTTTAATATCCGGCTTTTTATTTGCCAACAATATACTTTTGATGATATCCTTTATTCCTCTGGCTTTTTTAGCTGTTGGGTACTTTATAGAAGGACCAAAAGATATAACTATTAAAAAAAACATTTCTAAAAAAAGAGCCACTGTGGGGGAAATATTGGATGTAGAGCTGGAAGTTAGTATACAATCAGGCATTGGCCCTATACAAATATCTGATTTTATCCCTCAGCATTTTGAATTGGTGGAAGGAAGTAATTTTTATACGGTGTGGAAGGGAAAGAAGCCTAGAAAATTAAATATTTCTTATAAAATTAAATGTACAACGTCGGGTATTTACCTTTTAAACGAGACAAGGTGGAAATCAGGACATGTTATTTGCAACTACTGGAAAAATGGAAGTTTTAAAAATGATATTTCCATAGAGATTACCCCAAGGCTTTTGGAACTTAAAAAAGTGAGGGGGGTATCGGTGACAAGTAAAATTCCCATGCCCCAAGGGGCACTGGCCAGCATGGGGATGACTACAAATGATTTTAAGGAAATACGTTCCTATTACCCGGGAGATCCTTTCAAGTCTATTAACTGGAAGGCCACTTCCAGAAACCTTGTAAGAGGGGAAATATGGCCTGTGGTAAATGAATTTGAAAAAGAGGGAAAAAAGACTGTCTGGATATTTTTGGATACTTCTAAAATAATGGGGTACGGTACCAATATAAAAAATGTTATGGAATATTCCATTGAAGCGGTAAATGGACTAGGGGATTATTATTTAAAGCAAAACTGCAATTTGGCACTTGTTACATATGGCGGGGAACATGAAGTGTTTGTCCCTCCAGGAACGGGTAAACAGCAGTATTTTAAAATATTAAAAGAATTAATAAATATAAAAAACAATTATTACAGGCTTGACGATTTTTATAAAGCAGTAAAGTCCCTTGACGATGTGGTGTATTCATATAAAAGTTATTTCCCGGGACTTAGACCTATGTTTATTATAATTACAAGATTTTGCAATAACAATTTTTATGAAATTCAAAGTGCAGTGGAGACTATGTCCCGTTATACAAGTAGAAACGGTCTTTTTCCAAGTATAATGGTATTAAATATTGTAGGCTATGAATTGATGGCGGAAAATGAATCAGAAAGAATTGCCTCAAGCATTCTCCAGTCAATGAATGTAATAATATCTAAAGATTTGAGAAAACAATGCATATGGATTGACTGGAATCCTGTGAAGGAAAGTTTGACAGGTGCACTTTTAAAACAGGTGGTGGGATATACATGAAGCATAGATTAAAAGCGGTATCAATATTTATGCTTACCTTTGCATATATAATTTCATATTATTTATTGTGCAGTACCCCTCCATATCAAAATATAGTAAAGGGAGAAATTTTAAGTACAAGAAGTATAATTTTAACAAACCTTGTTACTGCATCTTTTGTAGCTTTTGCATATTTTCACAAAAAAAGCATCTACAAAACTATAGCTATTGTATGTATACTTTTTTCTTCTTTTGCAGTACTGCCGCACTCAAAGTTTTTAATAGGTTCCGGAGAAATTGAAAAATTTATCCCTACAGAAATAACTGCTGTTATGATGCTGGGGGTTATTGTATTTTTGATGTTTGCACTAAGATTTAAAAAGTTTGAAGAGTATTTAAAAGAATGGCCTTTAGAAGGGGTGGAAGAGAGAGAAATACATAAAATATTAAAAGAAAAAATCAAGTTTTATTCAGTTTTTAATATTTTAATATCAGGTGTTTGTCTATTTTTAATAGCTACAGGATTTAAAACGTTTTATGAAAATGCTTCAGCTTCCTTTGTTGTATTTACTGCTTTTTTAGGTCTTGCTGTCATTACAGGATGTATTGCATTTATATCAAAAAGTATATTTTTTACAAAATAAAATGCTTTTAGGAGTGAAACTATGAGGCGAAAGACAATAGGGGTCATGCTTACCGGTATAAACGGGAGTTATTTGACTGATTTTTGGCTGATGATGAAAAAGGCTTCAGAGAAGCACAATTGCAATTTGTTTGTATATGACGGGAGGGCATTAAAGCATAGCAAGGACACAGATGGAAAACATTCCATTATATATAATTTTGTAAACAAAAACAGGATTGACGGGCTTGTTATATTTTCATCAACTATTGCAAATTTTATAGATGATTTGGAATTTGATTTGTTTTTAAAAAGATTTGAAGGGATACCCCTTGTATCTGTAGGAAGAAAAGTTCCTGATGCTATAAGTATATTAGTTGATAGCAAAGAGGGGATGAAAGAGCAGATAAGACATCTTATAAACCATCACGGATATAGGAAAATAGCCTTTGTAAAAGGACCTGAAACCAATTTAGAAGCTCTGGAGAGGTATGAGGCATATCTGGAAGTTTTAGAAGAGAACAATATAAAAAAGGATCCGGATATAATATTTCAGGGGGACTTTATTTTCCACACAGGCTATGAAATAATGAAAAATATTATTATAAAAAACACAGAGTACGATGCAATTGTTTTTTCTAATGATGATATGGCGCTAGGTGCTGCAAGTGCCATAGTGGATTTGTCTCAAAAATATAACTTTGACACTGCTAAAAAAGGTATAATGTGCGGATTTGACGACTCAATTAATTTAAAATTTACAAAGCCTTATATTACAACGGTAAGACAGCCCTTTGAAGAAATATGCAACCTTTCATTAAAAGCATTGCTTGATAAAATTGACGGCAAAGGGAAGGAAAAAGTTTATATAGTTCCTTCTGTTTTAGTAATAAGGGAAAGTTGCGGGTGTAAATCAGAAAAAAAACTAAATGATATTTCCGATAATAATATATTAGATAATTACCTGAAATCATCTAATATAATGCTGGATGAAAATGTACAAACTTACTCATTAGAAGAGTTATACGATAGAATTACTAAACTTTTAAAACTGTGCAATTTAAACAGCCTTTTTATCTCAAAGTATGTGGGAGGTACAATTTTATATAAGGATGAATATTTATTTAATGTATCTTATGATATACCTGAAAAGTCTGAACTTTTATATGCTTTTTACAATGGGGAGAGGATTGATTGTATAAAAGAAGATATTAAATATTTTGATACTAAAGATGTGGTGCCTGATTCTTATATTCCTTTTGAAAAAAGATTCATTTATCTTTTAACACCTTTATTTTTTGACAGGGAACACTTAGGCATTATGTGTGTTGATGCCACAAATGCTAACCCACTTGAATTGCAGATGTTAAAAATACAGGTGAGCAATTCATTAAAAGGTGCCCTTATGCTTTTAGAAAGGGGAAATGTGAAAAGGTTGTTACCTGAAAATGAAAGTTTAGCTTTGTTGGGGCATTTGTTAGGAAATGTTTCTCACGACCTTATGACGCCTATTATGTCCATATCCGGTGCTGCCACAGTTTTAGAAGATTTGGTGGATGAATACAAAGACTCAATAGGCGACAGGGATGTAACTATTGAAGACCATCACGAAATATCTAACGAAATGAAAAAATGGATAAAGAGAATAAAAGATTTTAATTCACATATTTCAAAAGCCGTTTCCACAGTCAAAAACCAGGCAGTCCGACTGGGTTTAGATATTACAAATAAATTATCCTGACATAAAATAATAAGCCCATTCTTCCGATAAAGTATAAAGGATGCTGAAATTCAAAAAGAAGGAGAATGCTGTTATGATTGAACTAAAGGAACTATTAAGAATGGGTGTTGAAAAAAAGGCATCGGATATACACATAACCGTCGGAAGAGCCCCTTCTTTTAGAATTAACGGAGAGATGGCACCAATTGATGCAGAGGAACTTACACCGGAGCAAACTAAACAGTATGCAAGGGAATGTCTGGGAAAAGAAAAATTTGATGAGCTTGTGGCGGAGGGAGAAGTAGACTGTTCAATGACAGTTCCCGGAGTTTCCAGATTCCGTGTAAATGCTTTTTACCAGCGAGGTTCCATAGCAATAGTCTTCAGGGTATTAGCTTCTGATATTCCTACAATTGATAGTCTAAACCTCCCGCCTATAATCAGGGAACTGTGCAAAACAAAGGAAGGTTTGATATTGGTTACAGGTCCTACAGGTAGTGGTAAGTCTACAACTATGGCAGCTATAATAAATGAAATAAACCGGAATAAATGCGGGCATATTTTAACGTTAGAAGACCCAATAGAATATATATTTAAACATGAAAAATGTATTGTAAACCAAAGGGAAATGGGTCAGGACAGCAAAACATATGCAAAAGCTTTGAGGGCATCCTTAAGGGAAGACCCGGATGTAATATTTATAGGTGAGATGAGGGATATAGAGTCCATCAGTATAGCTGTTACAGCGGCAGAAACAGGTCACCTTGTTTTATCAACCCTTCACACTTTAGGGGCGGCCAAGACACTAGACAGGCTTATAGACGTGTTTCCTGCAGACCAGCAACAGCAGATAAGGGTACAGGTTTCTGGTGCCTTAAAAGCAGTTATTTCCCAAAGGCTTATTCCTGATATTAACCGTAAAGGAAGGGTTGCAGCCTTTGAAATTATGATTGTTACACCGGCTATAAGCAATTTAATCAGGGAAGGAAAGACCACAGGTATTAATATGTGTATCCAGACAGGTTTTAACCAGGGCATGCAGTTAATGGACAAGCATATAGCAGATTTGTATAATGAAGGCAGAATTTCAAGAGACGATGCATATGCTTTTTGTGTGGACAAGGAAGCAATGAGAAGATATATAGGTTAGGTAGATAATATTAATTTTATTAATACACAAAAATTAATATACAAAATTTTAAAGCTCCATCTTCTATAAGGTGGAGCTTTTTATTATACTTATATGTGACAGCATATATAATACCATGTAGATTTATAAGTTTTATATATTTAATTTTTATTGACTAAATAACTATGAAATGCTATTATATGCATACTTACAGCCGGGGTGTATGAATTTGGGGGGTGGAAAATTTGATTGAGCTTGAGCAACTTTTAAGATTGGCAGTAAGGTACAATGCGTCAGATATGCATATTACAGTGGGACGGCCTCCAGCCTTCAGGATTAACGGACGGTTAAGGACAATTCCGGCGGATAAACTGACAGAAGAGGATACCCGGCGTTATGCCAAGGAATGCCTTAATAACGAAAAATACGAACAGCTTTTGTCTGAAGGTGAGGTTGATTATACAATATCTATTCCGGGTATTTCCAGATTCCGTGTAAATGCTTTTTTTCAAAAAGGCTGCATAGCAATGGCATTCAGGGTACTTCCATGTAGAATACCATCATTTGAAGAATTGGGATTTCCTCCTGTAATAAAAGATATATGCAAAATAAGAGAGGGAATGATACTTGTTACAGGTCCAACCGGAAGCGGCAAATCTACAACTATGGCATCTATAATAGATGAAATAAACTCCACAATGGATGGACATATATTAACATTAGAAGATCCCATTGAATTTATTTTCGAGCACAAAAAGTGTATTGTAAACCAAAGAGAAATAGGAAAGGACAGCAAATCATATGCAAATGCCCTGAGGGCATCGCTTAGGGAAGACCCGGATGTAATATTCATAGGGGAAATGAGAGATATTGAATCAATTAGTATAGCTGTAACTGCGGCGGAAACAGGCAATCTTGTTTTTTCCACACTGCACACCCTCGGGGGGGCAAAGACAATTGACAGGCTCATAGACGTGTTTCCATCAGATCAGCAGCAGCAGATAAGAACCCAGGTTGCGGGAGCACTAAAAGCCGTTATCTCCCAAAGGCTTATTCCTAAAAAAGATAATACCGGAAGGGTTGCAGCCATTGAGATTATGATTGTAACACCTGCTATAAGCAATTTAATTAGGGAGGGGAAGGTAGCTGGAATTAATTCCGCAATTCAGACAGGAGTAAGTCATGGAATGCAGCTTTTAGATAAATCCATAGCTGATCTTTACAAAAAGGGTAAAATTTCAAAAGAAAATGCTTATTTGTATTGCACAGATAAAGAAATGCTGAGGAGATTTTTAGGTGAGTAATTTCTTAAAAGATGAATAATTTGTTTGAAAGAATGTAAATATGGGTAGTTAAGTAATAAGACAAATAAAATCTGTTTTTAATTGTTTTTTAATAAAGCAGGGGAGTTGATAGCATGAAAAAATGGTGGCAGTGTCCAAAATGCAAAGAGTATAAAATGGTTGAGGAAAGCTTAAATTGTATAAGATGTTCTAACTGTGGAAGGTTTTTTGATGAAAATACAAATGAAATAAATGTAAATATATCTTTATATAATTTGACCCCTATAGACAGACACTGTGATTTGAATTAAAATTTATATCATTTAATATTTATATCATTTAAAAAAACAGGTTGCATAACCTGTTTTTTTAAATGAAATTATCAGATTATTTTATTATTTATGTCGGAATTATGATATAATTTTATAGAAAGTGTCGATAATTCTCAAATGGGGGAATATAATATGAAAATAAAAAAATACAAACTTAAAAAGCCTCTTAATACCATAAATGCGATTCTAATAGTAGTTTTAGGGATTCTTCTAGTGTTTTCCAGACAGTGGGCGGGGCTTGTTTTTTTTGCAGGTGTTTTTGTAAATTGTCTGTATTATCTTATATCAAATAAAAACAGCTCCATTAAAAACACAGTATACATTGTATGTGTTGTGATAATTGCCCAGGTTGCGTTGCTAGGTTTTTATGATTTTACAAGAAATATTCTCTATGCCAATGGTTCATATGTATACAAATCCGATGTGGAAGATATAATAAATTTTTTTGAAAATGAAAGTCTCAACAACTCTTTTGTAGAAAAGGACGAATACATCAATATGAAAGAAAATTTATTAAATAAAATATTAATTAAAAAAAGAGATGTGGAAGATTATTTAAATGAAGCAAAAATGCTAAGCAGGCAGAATGAAATGTACTTTTCTTATGTCAGCGGGATACAATATGAAAAAAAAGAAAAGGATGAATGTGAAGAAAACACAGGCTCTATTTTTGAAAAGCAAGGTCCTGAAGTGTTTGAATATATTAAATTACCTGAATTTGAAGAATGTAATTTAGAAGTATTAAAGGACAGGTTAGAAGAGAAAAAGAATGATATATTGATAATTGATTTAAGGGGCAACAAAGGGGGAAAAAGGGATGTATTGATAGATATAGCTTCATTATTTTTGCCGAAAGGCACAGAGGTTATGACTGTTCATGGAAAACATCAAAAAACAACTTATTTTTCAAAAGGCGGTCATTATAATTTTGACAAAATTTTATTTCTTGTGGACAAATCTACAGCTTCTTGTGCAGAAGTTCTGGCTCTTTCACTAAAAAATCATTATTCTGACAAAGTTAAGGTAATTGGAAGCAGGACGGTAGGGCAGGGAGTTGGCAAAAGCGTTAACAAATATCAAAAAAGCGGAATTGAAGTTGGTGTTGTAACTTCAACATGGACTGTGGGAGAAAAAGATGTTAATGCACTGTTTGACTATATAGAAAATGACAGCGGGGGAAGAAAGTTTGAAAGTGAGGATGATTACTTTAGTGCAGTGGTAACAATTTTGTCAGAAAAAGAATAGTGCAACTATAAAACGGAATTTATTTTTACCGATAAAAAAATATATAAAATAATTTATGATAGGAGATAATTAAAATGAGTGAATTCAGGGATATTTTATACACACATGCAGGATTTGAAAACCTTACAGAAAATGTTGTATTAAAAGAATTAGAGGAATATATACAAGATACCGAAAATATGGAAAGAAGAGGATTTTGTAAATGCTGGATTTGTTTAGCTGATGTTGCTGCAATTGTGCTTAATCAATTAAAACCCTGTTATTGTTCAAACTTCATTGACAAGGACGAAAATAATGAATATTTTACAAATTTAAGGATTAAGCTTAAAGAAATGATACAAAAAGCTTTTGAAACGGTAAAGAAAAACCCTCATCACTGCGGTTGATTTTATTTTGTAAACCATGTGCTAAAAGCAGTACAAAGCCTTTTTTCAGGCAATGTATAGAGGTAACGTTAATTAATTTTTGCTAAATAATACTTGAGTTATACAATAACAATATGTACAATATAGATATAAATGTTTTGAAACCATAAAACAAACTACTTTTGTTATCTAAAAGTTTACTACATGAAGGGAGAGAATTAAATGAAGCAATATTTAGAAATTGAAAGCGTTTTTGGGAGAGAAATACTTGACTCCAGAGGAAATCCTACTGTAGAGGTAGAGGTAATTGCAGAAGGTGGTTTTGTAGGAAGGGCTGCAGTTCCATCAGGAGCTTCAACAGGTGCTTTTGAAGCAGTGGAATTAAGAGACGGGGATAAAGACAGGTATCTTGGAAAAGGTGTATCAAAAGCAGTAGAAAACATTAACAACATTATTGCGCCTGAAGTTGAAGGAATGAATGTTTTTGATCAAGTTGCCATTGATAAATTAATGATTGAATTAGACGGTACACCCAATAAGTCCAAATTAGGTGCAAATGCAATATTAGGAGTTTCACTTGCTACTGCAAAAGCTGCAGCAGAAGCTCTTGGATTAAGTCTGTACCAATACATTGGCGGGGTTAACTCAAAAGTTCTTCCTGTTCCAATGATGAATATAATAAATGGCGGACAGCATGCAGACAACAGTGTTAATATCCAGGAATTCATGATAATGCCTGTTGGTGCAAAATCCTTCAAAAATGCACTTCAAATGTGTGCAGAAGTATTCCACAACTTAAAAAGTGTATTAAAAGATAAGGGATACAGTACAGCTGTTGGTGATGAAGGAGGTTTTGCTCCAAATCTTAAGACAGACGAAGAAGCTATCCAGGTTATATTAGAAGCAGTTGAAAAAGCAGGGTACAAGCCAGGGGATGACTTTAAAATAGCAATAGATGCTGCTGCAACAGAAATGTATCAGGAAGACGGGACTTATTTCTTCTGGAAGACAGGAATAAGAAAAACCAGAGATGAAATGGTGGATTTTTGGGCTGACCTGGTAGAAAAATATCCAATTATATCTTTAGAAGATGGATTAAATGAAGAAGATTGGGAAGGTTGGAAATTACTGACTGAAAGAATTGGAGATAAAGTTCAGCTTGTAGGGGACGACCTTTTTGTAACCAACACTGAAAGACTTAAAAAGGGAATTGACTTAGGTGTTGCAAACTCCATACTTATAAAAGTAAATCAGATAGGAACATTGACAGAAACATTAGATGCTATAGAAATGGCAAACCGTGCAGGATATACTGCTGTTGTTTCACACAGGTCAGGAGAAACAGAAGATGCAACTATAGCTGATATTGCTGTTGCAGTTAATGCAGGGCAAATTAAAACAGGAGCACCTTCAAGAAGTGATAGGGTTGCAAAATATAACCAGCTACTAAGAATAGAAGAGGAACTTGGAAATATATCCCAGTATCCTGGAATCAATGCATGGTTTAATTTAAAAAACAAATAATATAAAGTCCTGTATATCTATGGCTTTAGCGTTGAGGTGCCTGGCTTTGTTAAAAAAATAATTAAAAAAACGTTTTACTGCTTGTATTTATGCTGGTTATATGATATTATAAATATTGTTAATTTTTTAGGAGGTGTCCTCAACAATGCAAGTAGCGGTTTCTATCTTACACATATTGTTTTCGATATCAATTATCGTTATTGTATTGCTACAATCAGGTAAACAAGCAGGGCTGTCTGGTTCTATAGCAGGCGGCGCAGAAACGTTTTTTGGCAAAAACAAGGGCAGGACCATTGACGCACTGCTCAGTAAGTGCACGGCAGTTGCAGCCATAGGATTTTTGATTACTTGTGTAGCTTTACAACTTATACTGAATTCTAAATAAAAAAAGGCTGTGGCTTTCCACAGTTTTTTTTTAATAATCTTGTACTTCCTATTTTATTTTAGTAATATGAAAAGAGGGTCTTTTAACTTTAATAAGTGATTATTACGGACAATAAACAGGTGAAACCGGCCGAATACTTATATATAGATAGTGTACATAGATAATATAATTACGCTGCAATAAAAATTGAATAAAATAATGGAGGTTAAGTTTCAATGGAAAGAGAACAAGCGCTAAAAGAATTAAAGAGCAGATTAAAAAATGAAAATTTGATAAAACACTCATTGGCAGTTGAGGCAATAATGAAGGATTTAGCTTTCTATTTTAAAGAAGATATCGATAAATGGGGACTTGCAGGACTTTTGCATGATATTGACTATGATGAGACAGCTGATGACCCTTCAAGACACAGTGTTGTCGGGGCAGAAATACTTGAATCACTAAATGTAGAGAGCTCTATAATTTATGCAGTAAAAGCGCACAATGAAGTACATGGAATGGAAAGAAAGAGAAAAATGGACAAGGCATTGTATTGTGCCGACCCTGTTTCAGGACTGATAACTGCATCAGCGCTGATACTTCCTTCTAAGAAGTTAGAAGACGTGACGGTAGAATTTGTTTTAAAAAGAATGAATGAAAAGGGATTTGCTAAAGGAGCAAACAGGGAACAAATTAAATCATGTGAAGAATTAGGTCTCTCAGTGGAGGAGTTTGTCGAAATAGCTTTAAATGCAATGAAAAAAATTGCAGATGAGTTGGGACTTTAAAGAATGAAGGACGGGTTTTCAGTAAATAATAAAATAGAATTAAAAATTAAAAGAAAAAAGTGCATTTTGCACTCTTTTCTTTTAATCCTTAAAAAAGGAGGGTAAGGCTGTTTTTTTAGACAGCTAAGTTTTTTATGACAGACACTTTAATGGCGGATAGAAAAAGAAAAATAGTATCTTTTATGAGGGAAGATGCATATAAGCCCCTTTTATTTGAGGAGCTTGTTACAGTTCTTGATGTGCCTCAGGAAGATGTTGAAAAATTTGCAGAAGTTTTAGAAGAATTGGAATCTGAGGGTATAATTTTTAAAACAAAAAAAAACAGATACGGGGTTCCTGAAAGAATGAACCTTAGCGCCGGTACCTTTCAAGGCCATGAAAGAGGCTATGGCTTTGTAATTACCAATAACGGGGAAGAGGACATATTTATTCCTTCTGACAGTGTAAATGGTGCAATGCATAATGACATAGTTATAGCGAGAATTAATAAAAAGGCTGTAGGAGGCAGAAGGGCAGAAGGGGAAATAATCAGGATTGTAAAAAGGGCAAATAAAACTGTTGTGGGTACATTTGAAAGCAGCAGGAATTTTGGTTTTGTAATTCCTGATGACAAAAGGATTTTCGGGGATATATATATACCCAAAAGCGAGATAAACGGTGCAGTGTCGGGGCAAAAGGTAGAAGCTAAAATACTTGTGTGGCCTGAAAAGAGAAGAAATGCAGAAGGGACTATAATTGAAATAATTGGCGATAAAAATGAGCCAGGCACTGATATTTTATCAATTATTAGATCATTTAATTTAAAAGAAGAATTTCCAGGTGAAGTTATTAAAGAGGCAGAGTCTTTTGGTCAGACTGTTACAGATGAAATGAGAGAGGGAAGGCGTGATATAAGGGATTTGAGAATGATTACCATAGACGGGGAAGACGCCAAAGACTTTGATGATGCTGTTTCCATAGAGAGGCTTCCTGACGGGGATTTTATGCTGGGGGTTCACATTGCAGATGTAAGTCACTATGTAAAAGAGAACTCACACCTTGACAGGGAAGCTTTAAAAAGGGGAAACAGTGTTTATTTAGTTGACAGGGTGCTGCCCATGCTGCCTCCTGCTTTATCAAATGGTATATGTAGCTTAAATCCCAAGGAAGACAGGCTTGCCTTGTCAGTGATGATGAAGGTTAACCATGAAGGGACAGTGGTTGAACACGATATTTTTGAAAGTGTGATAAATTCAAATGAGAGAATGACATATACTGAAGTGTATAAAATTCTTGTTGAAGATGATAAAAATTTAAAAGAAAAATACAGCTACCTTTTAGAAGACCTTTATGCAATGGAAGAGCTGGCACAGGTGCTTAAGGAAAAAAGAATTAAGAGGGGTGCTATAGATTTTAATTTAGATGAAGCTAAGATTGTTCTTGATGAAAAAGGAGTGCCCATAGAGGTTAAAAAGGTGGAAAGAACCATTGCAAACAGTATTATTGAAGAATTTATGATTCTGTGCAATGAAACTGTTTCGGAGCATTTTTTCTGGACAAATACCCCCTTTCTTTACAGGATTCATGAAGAACCTGACCAGGAAAAAATAGAATCTTTTGCAGAGTTTGTATACAATTTAGGCTATACAGTAAAGGGACTTAGCAAAGCCCATCCAAAGGCTTTTCAGGAGCTTTTGGAGAAGGTAAAGGACACTAAAGAAGAAACCATAATAAGTACTGTAATGCTAAGGTCAATGCAAAAAGCTAAGTACAGCCATGTGAATTTTGGGCATTTCGGGCTGGCTGCAAAGTATTATTCTCACTTTACTGCACCCATCAGAAGGTATTCTGACTTGGTTATTCACAGGATTATAAAAGAGTTTTTAAAAGGTAAAATAAATACCAAAAGAGAAGATGTATTAAGAGAAAAACTTCCTGATGTTGCAAGAATTTGCTCCGAAAGAGAAAGGGTAGCAGAGGAAGCGGAAAGAGAAACAGAAGTGCTTAAAAAAGTGGAATATATGAAAAAACATGAAGGGGATGTTTTTGAAGGGGTAATTTCCGGAGTTGCTTCTTTTGGTATGTTTGTTGAATTGGATAATACTGTAGAAGGTCTAGTAAGAATGAGCAGTATGGTAGATGACTACTATGTGTATAATGAAAAACAATACTCTCTCATTGGGGAGAGGACAAGAAAGATTTACAGAATAGGTAATGCCGTAAAAGTCCAGCTGGTTAAGTCAGATGTAGATGCAAGACAAATTGAATTTGTCCTTGTGGAAGATGGCAAAGAAGAAGCTGAAAAAGAGATGGCAGACACTAAAAGACCAAAACGCAAACGTAAAAAGATAGACGAGAAGGTGCTGCGTCATGTCCAGGGAAAAAAGAAAAAAAAGAAAAGAAGAGGCCGTTGATGCTATTTTGGTAAGTGCATGTTTAATGGGCATAAATTGTAAGCACAACGGGGAAAACAATTTAAATGAAAAAATTATAAAGCTTTGTGGCAAATATAAGCTTATACCGGTTTGTCCTGAGCAGTTAGGAGGATTTCCCACCCCAAGACCTAAGGCGGAAATAGTTTGTGAAGATTTGGCTAAAGGTGTTTTAAAAGTAGTCAGGGAAAATGGAGAGGATGTCACAAAGTACTTTGAAAATGGTGCTGAGGAAGTTTTAAAAATTGCAAATTTAATGAATATCAAAAAGGCTGTTTTAAAGGAAAAAAGCCCCTCTTGCGGTGTTTATAAAATATATGACGGGTCTTTCTCGGGAAAACTCATAGATGGAAGCGGCGTGACAACCAAACTTTTAAAAGAAAATGGAATAGAAGTTTTTAATGAATATGCTTTGGAAAAATTTCTTTAGAACGAAAATTTTAGATTGAAGTGCTGAAGAAATGGTAAAAGGAGAGGCCAATTCACCTCTCCTTGTATTAGCTTCGTTCATAAACGTTATGCAAAATAATAATGCTATACCAATTAATGTTATGCTAAAAAATCTTTGATGTCGTTTTCAAATTCTTCGCATGAATCGGTATGAACATCCACCCTGATTGGTTTGCTTAGGTCTAGGCTGAAAATACCCATAATTGACTTTGCATCTACAACGTATCTTCCTGAAGTTAGATCGATATCGAAATCATATTTATTAACTATATTTACAAAATCCTTAACGTCTGTAATGGATTTTAGATTGATATTAAATGATTTCATAAAAAACTCCTCCTTTATGTGTTCTATTTTATATATTTTATCCTGTTTAGTGTTGCAAGTCAATCAGGAAGTTGCTAAAATTTTCTTAAGTTTTTTATATGATTTGCAAGAAACAGTGTTATAATAAAAGTTATAATAAAAATATGAGAAAATATTAATTCTAAGTTTTAAAAAAAGAGAGGAAGAATGATGAAGAAAGTTGCCTTTTACACTCTTGGATGCAAGGTAAACCAATATGAGACCCAGGCTCTTATAAATATTTTTAAAGATGCAGGGTATGAAATAGTAGATTTTAGTGAAACAGCAGATATATATTTGATAAATACCTGTACTGTTACCAGCCTTAGTGACAGAAAATCAAGACAGATGATTAGGCGAGCAAAGAAGTTAAACAGTGATTCAATTGTGGTGGTGACAGGATGCTATGCCCAGACTGCTTCAGAGGAAGTAAGTCAGATAGAAGGTGTAAATTTAGTTGTGGGCACAAAGGATAGATCTAAAATAATACAATATATAAATGAAATTGAGGACAAGAAGAAAAAAATAAATGCAGTGGGAGACATAATGAAACAGAAAACCTTTGAGGAATTGGGATTCGGTATATATAAAGAACGGGCCAGAGCTTTTATTAAAGTGCAGGAAGGCTGCAATCAGTTTTGTTCCTACTGTATCATTCCATATGCCAGAGGTCCCATAAGAAGCAGAAGCGAGGAAAATGTTATAGAAGAGGTAAAAAAACTTGTAGACTCCGGCTACAAGGAAATAGTGCTGACGGGAATACATATTGGATCCTATGGGAAGGACACAAATACCACATCATTAATTGAGCTAATAAAAAAAGTGCATGAGATAGATGGTATAGAGAGAATAAGACTTGGTTCCATAGAACCTAATTATATATCTAATGAATTTGTAAAAACTATAAAGCACCTTAAAAAAATGTGTCCTCACTACCATATTTCCCTGCAAAGCGGTTGTGATGAAACATTAAAGAGAATGAACAGAAAATACACCACTTTAGAATATAAGAATTCTGTTTACAATTTAAGAAAAGAAATTGAAGATGTAGCAATATCTACAGATGTTATGGTTGGTTTTCCGGGGGAGACTGAAGAAGAATTTCAAAAGACATATAATTTTATCGATGAAATCTCCTTTTCGGGCATGCATGTATTTAAATATTCGCCAAGGAAGGGAACTCCTGCAGCGTCCTTTGAGGGACAAATACCTGCATCTGAAAAAGAGAAAAGAAGCAATATATTAATAGAACTTTCAAAGAGAAAGACATTAGAGTTTAATAAAAAGTTTATAGGAAGGGCTATGCCTGTATTAATTGAGCAGGAGGTAAATGGCAGAAAAGGCTATGTTGAAGGTTTTACGCCAAATTATATCAAAGTAATATGTGAAGGGGACAAAAATCTAAAGGGTGAGATTGTAAATGTTTCCCTTAAAGAGGCAGTGGATGATTTCATTATAGGAAGAGTATTAGACAGGGATTAATTAAGGCAGAGGGAATATAGCAAAGCTAAAACCACTTAATTAAAAATATTATGTATTGCATAATTTATCCTGTTGTATTACTATATATATGAGGGGTTATTACTTTAGACGCTTTGTCGTTAAGGTCCCTTAGAGCGGGACAGGAGAGTGATTATTGTGCAAAATAGCGAAACCATGATGTTTAATGTGGACAAAGAAAAAATCAATGAGGCAAGGGAACTTCTTTTTACTGTGTATAAGGCATTAAAAGAGAAGGGCTATAATCCTATTAATCAAATTGTAGGTTATATTCTATCAGGGGATCCAACCTACATAACTAACCATATGGATGCCAGAAGCATTATCCGGAGACTTGAAAGGGATGAAATATTAGAAGAAATTTTAAGGTTTTACTTAGAAGGTTCTGTTGACAAAGACTCCAAAGATTAAAAGGGGTTTTTGTCAGTTTCTTATTTTTTTTTGTGCTTTTTATGTGAAAAATTTTTATCAGGCTGGTGTGGTTTCTTGCAATATGTTAATCTTGGTAATACAGGAATAAATGTTTCAAGGCTTTGCTTTGGAGGGTTAATTATAGGACCCCTGCAGGCTGACCTTTCCCCTTGTCAAGGTGCCCAGATTATATTAAAAGCAATTGAGCTTGGTGTAAATTTTATAGATACTGCTGAACTTTACGGTACATATCCCCATATAAGAGAAGCCCTTAAAAAAACAAACAAAGATATTGTTATTGCAACTAAGTCCTATGCATACTCAAAAGAGGGAGCAATGGAAAGTGTGGAAAAAGCCCGCAGGGAAATGGACATTGATGTTATAGATATATTTTTACTTCATGAACAGGAAAGCAGGTTAACTTTAAAAGGGCACAGGGACGCATTGGAGTACTATCTTTCCATGAAAGAAAAGGGAATAATAAAGGCTGTAGGAGTGTCCACGCATAATGTGGAAGTGGTGGAGGCGTGCTGTGATATGCCTGAAATAGAGGTGATTCATCCTATTGTAAACAAAACCGGCATAGGAATAGGGGATGGCACCATTGATGAAATGCTTAAGGCTGTAGAAAAGGCATTTAACATGGGCAAGGGGATTTACAGCATGAAGCCTTTAGGTGGGGGGAATTTAATAGGCTCTTATGAGGAAGCTTTAAAATTTGTGCTGGACCTTCCCTATATACATTCTATAGCACTAGGCATGCAGTCTGTTGATGAAGTTATTATGAATATATGCATGTTTAAAAATGAAAAGGTACCGGGACATATAAAAGAATCTCTTCAAAAAAAACAAAGACATCTTCACATTGACTGGTGGTGTACCGGTTGTGGTAAATGTGTCAGAAGGTGCAAGCAAGGAGCACTTTATATAGATGACGGGAAAGCTAAAGTATGTGAGGAAAAATGTGTACTGTGCAGTTATTGTGCAAGTGTTTGTCCTGAGTTTGCTATTAAAGTGTGTTAAAAAGGGCAATGTGGAGGAATAAAACATGAGAATAATGGGAATTGACTATGGTGACAGCAGGATAGGAATTGCAATTAGCGATGCCCTTATGTATACAGCCCAGGGCATTGAAACCATTAAATGGAGCCGTGGAATTGAGGAACCTTTAAAAAGGATTTCTGAGCTGGTTGAAGAATATAAAGTAAATAAGATTGTCCTTGGGTTTCCTAAAAACATGAATGGTACGGTAGGACCTAGAGGTGAAAAAACTATAGAATTTGCCCGGCTTCTGGAGGAAAGCATTGAAGGAATAGAAGTTATTCTGTGGGATGAAAGGCTAACAACTGTAGCTGCTAATAGAGCTATGCGGGAGATAGGAGTTAAAAAAAATAATAAAAAAAAGCTGGTGGATCAAATTGCAGCTGTATATATTCTCCAAGGGTATTTAGACAGTCAGGCAAGAGGGTGAATTTTTTTTGTTAAAATGTGCTTTAAGTGAATTCAGGTGAATATCTATAGGTTTTGTTGGAAAATAATAATTAATATACTGATTAAACCTGTAGATTATCTAATACAATTTATGCTTAATTAACAAAGAGATGGAGGTAATTACAATGACAGAAGAAAGAGATGATTTGGTGGTTTTGGTAGATGAAAATGGAGAAGAAGTGGAATTTGAATGTTTAGACACCTTTGAGTTTAATGGAAGCGAATATGTTGTTCTTTTACCTTATGGAGAAGAAGATGATGGAACCGGTGTGGCGGAAGTTGTAATATTAAAAATTGACCATGGTAAAGACGGAGATGACAGTCTTTTGACAATTGACGATGATGATGAATTAGATGCTGTTTTTGAACACTTTAAAGTCAGAATGGAGGAAGAATTTGAAATTTTGGATAATTAAAAAATAAAAGGGGGGGAGTATCCCCCTTGAACTCTTTTATCTTATAAAATTTAAATGTAAAGTTTATGTTCATATATGTTTATATAATAAAATAGCGGGGTGTTTGTGTGAGGGAATTATCATTTATAAAAAAGAAAATTTTAATTTCTTTTTTGCTTTTATTATTATTTTTATTTGCTTGCAAAAGCGCCGAAGAGCCGGATTTAGAAGTTACAAATGATGAAACACCAACCCCTTTAGTTGTAGAAGAAAATTTAGAAGAAGAAATTATAGAGGAAGAGCCGAAAGAAGAGGAGGATTTAGCACTTAAATATTTCAAAATTCCTTCTAAAGGGACAAGACCATATGCAGTTATGATAGACAATGCAGGTCCTAGGGTTTTGCCCCAGGGCGGACTCCATTTAGCCCAGGTTGTCTATGAAATAATAGTTGAAGGCGGGGAAACCAGGTTTATGCCTGTTTTTTGGGATCAGGAGCCTTCTATGATCGGACCTGTCAGAAGTTCCAGGCATTATTTTTTAGACTATACCATGGAACATGATGCTATTTATGTCCACATTGGCTGGAGTCCTATGGCTCAAAGAGATATTTCTAAATTTGGCATTAACAATATAAACGGAGTATGGGGGGTCTTTTGGGACATAACAGATGACCCGTACAATTGGCAGGACAGCTACACATCCATGGAAAAGATCAAAAACTATGTAGAAAAAGTGGGATTTAGGACTACCACAGACAAAGAGCATGTGTTTTCATACTCTGATGAACCTGTTTTATTGGAAAATGGTAAAAAGGCAGAGAAAATCAATTTAAAATATTCTTGGGTAATGTCAGCCGGTTATGAATATGATGAGAAAAAGGGAGTTTATTTCAGATTCAGGAAAGATGAACCGCATATGGAAAGGGTAACGGAAGAACAGCTTTTTGCTAAAAACATTATTATCCAGCTGGTTAGAAATTACCCCATACAAGGTGACGATGCCGGAAGGCAGGAAGTGGATACCGTTGGCAGCGGGAGCGGTTACTATATAACAAATGGAAAATACATTGAAATAACATGGTCAAAACCAGGCAGGACGGAAAAAACCCAGTATTTTGACAAAGAGGGAAACAGGATTTTACTTAATCCGGGGCAGACATGGGTGCAGGTTTTTCCCACCAATGGAAGCCTGGAAATAGAATAAAGTATAAATTATATATGTAGTTGGTATTGATAAATAATATTATTTTAGTTATCATAATATATATGTTATAAAAGTTTTAAAAATAGTGGATTTTAATGTATTTTTGTATTTTATAGATAAAATTGATTTTAAGAAAATAAAAAAATCAATATAAAGATTTGCATACAATAGTTTATAAAATTTTTTTAAATACAGGAGGTTTATTTGAAAGTAAAAATCAGTGATAAAATATTACAAAGCGTTGAAAAACCATCAAGATATACAGGGAATGAGTGGAATAGCGTTTACAAAGATTTAGATAATGTATCAATCAGGTTTGCCTTTTGCTTTCCTGATGTTTATGAAATTGGCATGTCTCATTTAGGCATGCGGATACTTTACCATGTCTTAAATGAGAGGAAGGATACATTTTGCGAAAGGGTTTTTGCCCCATGGGTTGATATGGAGCAAAAAATGAGGGAAAGTAATATTCCCCTTTTTACCCTTGAAACTCATTCATCAGTGAATTCTTTTGATTTCATTGGTTTTACTCTCCAATATGAAATGAGTTATACAAACGTCATAAACATGCTGGATCTTTCAGGAATACCTGTACTTAAAAGTGAGAGGACTAAGGAGCATCCTTTTGTGTGTGCCGGAGGACCTTGTGCCTACAATGCCGAACCTTTGGCAGATTTTATAGATTTTTTTATGTTAGGCGAAGGTGAAGAAGTTATAAATGAAGTTATGGATGCTTATGTAAACTGGAAGGGTTCCGGGGAGAGTAAAGAAAGCTTTTTAGAGATGATTGCTAATATAGAGGGAATATATGTACCTGGGTTTTATAATGTGGAGTATAATGATGACGGCACTATAAGAGCAATTAGCCCCAAGGCAGACAGGTACCCTGAAAAAATAAAAAAAAGGATAATAAAAGATCTGGACAAGGTTTCCTTTCCGGATAAAATAATTGTTCCTTTTACCGATATAGTCCACGACAGGATAATGCTGGAATTATTTAGAGGATGCATAAGAGGATGCAGGTTTTGCCAGGCGGGCTATATCTACAGACCTGTAAGGGAGAGAACTTCAGGTAAATTATTGGAACTGGCGGAAAAACTTCAGGAGAGTACCGGATATGAGGAAATTTCCCTGGTATCTTTAAGTACCAGTGATTATTCTCATTTAAGGGATTTATGTACAGGCTTGATGGATGAAATGGAGCCCAAAAAAGTCAATCTTTCCCTTCCGTCCCTGAGGGTGGATTCTTTTTCAATGGAGCTTATGGAAAAGGCTCAAAAGGTAAGAAAAAGCGGGCTGACATTTGCTCCTGAAGCAGGAAGCCAAAGGCTTAGAGATGTAATTAATAAAGGGGTAACGGAAGAGGATTTGTTAAACTCTGCAGCCATTGCTTTTGCAGGGGGATGGAGCACCGTGAAGCTGTACTTTATGATAGGTCTTCCTACAGAGACGATGGAGGACATAGACGGTATAGCCGAGCTTTCTAAAAAAGTTGTGGATGTTTACATGAAAACGCCAAAAGATAAAAGAGGAAAGGGACTTAGTGTAAATGTAAGTACATCATCCTTTGTACCTAAACCTTTTACACCTTTTCAATGGGAGGCACAGGACAGTATTGAAACACTAAAGGAAAAGCAACAGTACTTAATGGAAAAGTTAAAGGGTAAGTATATAAAATACAGCTGGCATGACCCGTATATAAGCTTTTTAGAAGCTGTATTGGCAAGAGGGGACAGAAGGCTTGGAAAAGTACTTTATGCTGCATTTAAAAAAGGGTGTAAATTTGACAGCTGGGGGGAACATTTTAAATTTGACAGATGGATTGAAGCTTTTGACCAATGCGGTATAGATCCCCATTTTTATGCAAACAGAAAAAGGACTTTTGATGAGATTTTCCCATGGGATCACATAGATGTGGGTGTGACAAAAAAGTTTTTAAAAAGAGAAAATGAAAAAGCCTACTTTGAAGTGATCACTCCTAACTGCAGGGTTAAATGTACAGGGTGCGGGGCTTTGGTTTTTGATGGAGGTATTTGCAATGAACTGCATTAGGGCAAAATTTATACGCGGTGAGGAAGTTAAATATATTTCCCATCTGGATTTGATGAAAGTGTTTGAAAGAGCTTTAAGAAGATCCGGTATTCCGGTACTTTATTCAAAAGGTTTTAACCCTCACCCCCAGTTGGTTTTCGGCTTGCCCTTATCAGTAGGGGTGACAAGTGAGGCGGAGTATTTAGACTTAGAAATTGAAGAACCTTTAAACCCTCAAGAGTTTATTGACAGGCTGAATAGCTGTCTTCCTGAAGGAATAGTCCTTATAGATGCAAAAGAAAGAAAGACAAAAGAAAATATTATGGCCTCTGTTGTTGCTGCATCATATAAAATTTTAGTTGCCTCAGAGCTTAATTATCAAGAGGCCAGGGATTTAATAGAAAAATTTATGCAGCTAAAAGAGATAGTTGTAAAAAAACAAACCAAAAGAAAAATTAAAGATGTTGATATAAAACCGATGATTTATGATATTGACATCAAAATAACAGATACTAAAATATTTACTGGAAGAACAGATAAAGAAATTAAAAGGGAAGAGTATCCGGATAATCTTTTGTGTAAAAACACCTGGATTTTAAAATATATTGAGGTCAATTATGAAGATTATATAAATCACAAAAGCTCTAAAAACAATATTTTTTGTTTTTCAACACTGCTTAGTGCAGGAAGCCCTGGAAATTTAAAACCGGTGCTTTTGGTAGAAGCACTGAATGAAATTTTAAATAGTGATTTTGATATTATAAAAATACATCGGACTGGTCTTTTTACAGGTAGTAAAGGCAAGCTTATAAATCCATTAGATGAATAATTGCAATATGAGGTGGTCAAAAATGGTTAGTGAAATTATAGTGGATGTGGGATTGAATGAGAGAAGGGTTGCTCTTTTAGAGGATAGGGAATTGGTGGAAATATTTATTGAGCGGAATGACTGCGAAAGATTGGTAGGCAACATTTACAGAGGAAGAGTAAGCAGTGTTTTACCTGGAATGCAGGCTGCTTTTATAGATATTGGCTACGAGAAAAATGCCTTTTTATATGTTAGGGACGCAATCCCACAAAAAGAATTTAGTGAGGATGATGAAGAGTTTTACGGTGATGTGAAGAATTGCAACATTGAAGATATACTAAGACCAGGGCAGGAAATAACAGTACAGGTTAAAAAGGAGCCTATAAGCACAAAAGGTCCTAGGGTTACAACACATATAACCCTTCCGGGAAGGCAGCTGGTGTTGCTTCCTAATGCAGACTATATAGGTATTTCCAGAAGGATAGAAGATGAAGAAGAAAGGGCAAAACTCAGAAAAATAGCTGAAAAAATAAAGCCTAAGAATATGGGGCTTATTGTACGGACAGTTTCAGAAGGAAAAAGGGAAGAAGACTTTAAAAATGACATAAACTTTTTAGTTAAACTTTGGAATAAAATAAAACAAAAAGAACAGTCAGGACCTGTCCCACGATGCATTCACAGGGATGTAAATGTAATTTACAGAACTATAAGAGATATTTTTACGTGGAATATAGACAGGTTTGTTATTAATGACAGAAAGGAATACTATAAAGTACTTGAATGGGTTGAAATGATTTCGCCGGCCTTAAAGCTCAGGGTTGAGTATTTTAATAAAAATATAGATTTATTTGAAAGCTATGGTATTGATGAAATGCTTTCAAAGGCACTGGCAAAGAAAATATGGCTTAAATGCGGTGGGTATTTGATTATTGAACGTACAGAAGCACTGACGGTTATTGATGTAAATACAGGGAAATATGTGGGGGTAAACAATCTTGAAGAAACTGTTTTAAGGACCAACAAAGAGGCTGCAAAAGAAATTGCAAAACAAATAAGGCTTAGGGATATCGGGGGAATAATTATAATTGACTTTATAGATATGAGTGTACCTGAGCATAAAACAGAAGTAATGAATGTTTTAGAGGAAGCATTAAAAAAAGACAGAGTAAAAACCACTGTAGTTGATATGACAAAATTAGGACTTATAGAGATGACAAGGAAGAATATAAGAGAGGGATTTGAGTCACTTGTGACGCAGCCCTGCCCTTATTGTGAAGGAAGAGGGAAGATTCTTTCATCAGAATCTGTTGCAAGGAATGTTGAAAAGAAAATAAGAAAGTATTTTGCCCAGACAATAGCCTCTGCAATTGAGGTGGAGGTACATCCTTCAGTGGCGGAAGTGCTTCTGGGTAAAAATGACGGAAACCTTTTCAGAATTGAAAATGCCTTTAATAAAAGAATTGTAATAAAGGCTTCAGAGGATGTGAAGCATGAAGATATATTTATAAAAGAAATTGACCCGGATAACTTATTGACATAGTCATCCGGTTGTGTTAAAATGCAATGGTGACCGTGCGAAAAAGGTTTCAAAACGCAGAGCAATGTTTTTAACTGCTACCTTTTATCGGCGAGACTGGAGGATAGGGAGGTGTTTTTATGTATGCTATAATAGAAAACGGCGGAAAGCAGTACAAAGTTCAAGAAGGAGATGTGGTTTTTTTAGACAGACTGGCTGGAGAAGAAGGAACATCTGTGACTTTTGACAAAGTACTTGCTGTTTCAGACGGGGATAAAATGAATTTTGGTGCTCCATTTGTGAAGAATGCGACAGTTACCGGTCAGATACTATCCCATGGCAAAGACAAGAAAATAATAGTTTTCAAATTTAAAGCTAAAAAAGGCTACAGGAAAAAGCAAGGTCATAGACAGCCTCATACAAAAGTAAAAATTGAAAAAATTAATGCATAAGCTTTAAATTAATGCATGGGTTAGAAAATGATTAAAATAAATATAAAGAGGGACAAAGAGGACAATATTCAAAGGTTTATAGTGAAAGGTCATGCCGGTTTTTCAGAATACGGCAGTGATATTGTCTGCGCTGGAGTATCTGCAATAGCATATACCGCAGTGGGGGCCATGAAAAACATGGTGGGGAAATGCAATTATGTAGAAAAAGACGGCTATATGGAATGTACAGTTCCAGAAGGTATTTCTGATGAAAAGAAGAAAATTGCCAATATTATTTTAGAGGCAGCAGTGATAGGATTTAAGCAAATAGAGTTTTCATATAGGGAATACGTTTCGGTATCAGATAAGGAGGTGTAACTGATGATTATGATGAATGTAAATTTACAATTATTTGCCCAGAAAAAAGGGGTAGGTAGTTCAAAAAACGGACGTGACAGTGAAGCAAAAAGACTTGGTGTAAAAAGAGGAGACGGACAGTTCGTTAAAGCCGGTAATATATTGGTAAGACAGCGGGGAACAAAAATTCATCCAGGTGAAAATGTTGGCAAAGGTAGTGATGATACACTATTTGCACTTACTGACGGAAAAGTTAAGTTCTCCAGACTAGGCAAAAAGAGAAAACAGGTAAGTGTTATACCAGCATAATAGAAATTTAAAATCCCGGTGTTAAACCGGGATTTAATTTTTATATATGAGAAATACTATAACTAATTAGCTATATGGAGTTGAGAGGCTTTGTTTATAGATAGTGCAAAAATAAAAATTAAAGCAGGAAATGGCGGAAATGGTGCCGTGTCATTCCGCAGGGAGAAATATGTGGCCAAAGGCGGACCTGACGGCGGGGACGGCGGCAGGGGCGGAAATATTGTTTTTGTTGTAGATCCAGGTCTTAGGACTTTGCAGGATTTTAGATACAAAAGAAAATACAGGGCAGAAGACGGACAAAACGGAGGAAAGGCCAACCGGACCGGGAAAGATGGTGAGGATCTTGTAATAAGGGTGCCTCCGGGAACTTTGGTAAAAGAAGAAAAGACAGGCAGAATAATTGCAGACATGGTGAAGCCTTGGGAAAAAGTTGTTATTGCAAAAGGCGGCAGAGGCGGGGCAGGCAATCAGCGTTTTGCTACTCCTACAAGGCAGGTTCCCAATTTTGCCAAACCAGGGCAGGAGGGAGAAGAGCTTTCTGTTATTTTAGAACTAAAACTTTTGGCAGATGTGGGGCTTATCGGTTTTCCCAATGTGGGGAAATCTACAATTTTATCTGTTGTTACTTCCGCCGCACCTAAAATTGCAGACTACCATTTTACCACAATAACTCCAAACTTAGGAGTTGTTGACCTGGGAGAAGATAGTTTTGTTTTGGCAGATATTCCTGGAATAATAGAGGGTGCCCATCAGGGTGTGGGATTAGGACACGAATTTTTAAGACATATTGAAAGGACAAAGCTATTAATTCATGTTGTTGATATATCCGGCTCTGAGGGAAGGGATCCTCTAGAGGATTTTGAAATTATAAATAAAGAGCTGAAAGAGTACAATGAACCACTGTTTAAAAGGCCTCAGATAGTTGCTGCCAACAAAATAGACATTACAGAAGATTTTGAGAAAAAATTAACGGAATTTAAAAATGTTATTGAGCCAAAGGGATATAAGGTATTTCCTATATCTGCTGCTACATCAAAGGGAGTTAAAGAGCTTATGAGGTATGCGGCAAACATGCTTAAGGAATTGCCTGAAACGGTGATAGTAAAGCCTGAAGAAAAATTTGTATATGAGGCTGAAAATGAGGAAGATGATTTTAAGGTATATAAAGAGAACGATGTTTATGTTGTTGAAGGAAAGTGGGTAGAAAGGCTCATTGCTTCAGTTAATTTTAATGATTATGAATCTTTACAGTATTTCCAAAGAAGCATGAAGAGGAAGGGAATAATTGATGCATTAGAAGCAGAGGGAATAAATGAAGGGGATACTGTAAGGGTAGAGGATATTGAATTTGAGTATTATAAATAATAAGAAAGATAAATAATAAGTAAAAAAAGGAAGTGGATTTTATGCTAACCGGCAAGCAGAGAAGTTATTTAAAAGGTTTAGCCAACAGGATTGAGCCTATATTCCAGGTGGGAAAAGGCAGTATTAATGATAATATGATAAAGCAGTTTAATGATGCGTTAGAAGCAAGGGAATTAATTAAAGTAAATGTTTTAAAAAATTCCCCGGGAGAGGTTCGGGAAATTTGCGAAGAAGTTGCGCGGATGACAAAATCAGAAATTGTGCAAGTTATAGGGAATAAATTTGTTTTATACAGGGAGTCAAAAGAAAACAAAGTTATAGATATAAACCATTGAATGGTTTTTATATTAGTTAATCCCGGGGTTTTATGAGACTTTCTATTATTTCACTATATATTGTCTGGGAGTGCTTTTGCCAGTTTTTGCAAATATCTTTGGCATCACTTTTTGTTCCCACTGATATTTTTAAATCTATAAGGCTGAAAGTATCCTCCCGGATTTGGCAGGTTACAGTAAATTCATTTTCATTTTCAGGGGTAAAATCTGCCTTAATAAATGTTTCGTTGCGTATATTTTTACGCACGTTACTAATATAATTATTAATAATTAATTTTATACCTTTTGGTATGTGATTTACAAAATAGTCCAAAGCTTGCTTTCCGGAAGGTGTAATGGTATAATATGTTTTGTTATCTGTGATTTTTGGGGATATAAATTTAAGACTGCACAATTCATCTAAAAATTGCTGGAATATAAAGTAGTTCATAAGTTTGTTTTCCATGACTATTTTAGTAAGTTGGAGATTGCTTACAGGCATATTTAATTTATCAAGTATGTAAAGAAGAATGAGTTTATTTTCAGCAAGTTCCCTGTTGCTAGCTATAGACATAAATGTACGCTCCTTTCAAAATTAGCAAAAACATATATTTACAGTATTTTTTCAGCTATAAATTTATATGAGTATAATGTGTATTATAACATATTTCCTGTTACTTTTTATAGCACTTTTATTTTATACGAAAATGGAAATATAAATTTAAATATGTTATTATGTTTTTAGTTTAATTATGCTATATAATAAAAGAGGTGGTACTTGTTGGAGTTTCATAAAGAGCTTGGCAACAAGTTAATAGAGTGGGGGGCAAGTTTTGTAGGCTTTTCAAATGTGGAAAAAAAGCTTCCGGAAAATTTAAAAAAGTTAAAATATGCCATTACAATAGGTGTGAGGCTGTCGGACTTTATAATAGAACAGATAGAGGATAAGCCTACGTATACTTATTTTCACCACTACAGGACGGTAAATACACTAATAGATCAAATAACCCTTAAAGGTCAGCTTTTTATACAGGATAGGGGATATAAAGCCCTGGGTGTACCTGCATCCCAGACAGTCAACGATGTGGAGGATGCGTATTCGGGGATTTTTCCTCACAAAACAGCTGCGGTAATGGCGGGGCTTGGATGGATTGGGAAAAGCGGTCTTTTTATAAGTAATCAATATGGACCAAGGGTAAGGCTTGGGACTATTTTGACAGACATTAGTGTACCTGCTGTAAATAACATACAAAAACCCCTCTGTGGCTCTTGCAAAGAGTGTGTGGTAAACTGTCCTGCCATGGCAATTACCGGTGCTTTGTGGGAAGAAGGCTGTGAGAGAAGTTTGATTATTGATGCTAAGGCATGTAGTGATTATATGAAGGAAAAATTCAAGCATATAGGAAGGGGTTCTGTATGCGGGATATGTATAAAAGTTTGTCCTAAAGGTTTAAATTACATTTGAATTGTAACAAGTATAAATTATAATAAATATATAAATATTGATTTTTTAAAATTAATACAAAGGATAAGGAGAAATGGATATGTCTACACTATTTAAAACAAAAAAAACGTTAGTTATACTACTTAGTTTATTATTGCTGATAACATTTACAGGATGCAAAGGCGGCAAAGTTGGAGACAATAATGACAATACTGGTGGCAGTACCATATCTGAAGGTGATACAGATATAACTGATGAAAAGGGTGAAAATACACCAGAACCAACGCCGGAGCCTACACCGGAGCCAACGCCGGAACCAACACCAATTAATGTTGAAGATGTTAAGCCTAATGAAGCAGGAAAAATTATGATAGTAATGTTTCATAATTTTGTAGAGACCTTTACTCCTACAAGTTATGATAATGGCGAATATACCACTACATTTGACGAGTTTGAAAAACTTCTTCATGAGCTTTATGAAAGAGACTACAGATTAATTAGTATGAATGACTATTTAAATAACAATATTTCAGTTCCTGCAGGATGTATACCCATGGTTTTTACTTTTGATGACGGTACCAGCGGTCAGTTTAACTTAGTGGAGGAAAACGGTGAGCTTGTGGCAAATAAAAAGTCTGCAGTGGGTATAATTGAGGAATTTAACAAAACCCACCCTGACTTCGGGGTAAAAGGGACTTTTTATCTGAATTTAGGGAATAATACTTTTGAAGGGGAAGGTACTTTAGAAGAGAGACTTCAATATTTAATTGATAAAGGTTTTGAAATAGGCAACCATACTTATACACATGCAAATTTAAAAAATTTAAAAACTGCTGATGAAATACAAGAGCAAATTGGTAAAAACCAAAAGATAGTGTCCCAGCTGGTTGATGGCTACAAAATGACCACTTTTTCACTGCCTTTTGGAATCTGGCCGGACAAGGAATTGAGACAATATGTGTATAATGGGGTTTATGAAGGCGTTGAATATGAAAACAAAGGAATATTGGAAGTGGGATGGTCACCGGCTCTTTCACCTGTCAGCAAAAATCTTGATCTTACTTCCATTCAGAGGGTGAGGGCATCAGGAATTAATCCGGTGGATGCAGACTTAGCTTGGTGGCTAAAGAATCTTTCAAGGGAAGAACAATATGTAAGTGACGGAAATCCCGATACCATAACAGTACCTGAAAATTTAGCAGAAAATGTAGATTTAGACAAACTTAATGGTAAAGAGCTTATAACATATTAAAATTTTCTTGTATTTGCATTAAAAGAGAAAATGTATTATAATCATATATGAACACTTCTTTAATAAAGGGGTTTGTTTTTGCCTGCTTTATTAAAGAGACATCTTGCTTTATAAGATGTTTTTTAAAACACCATAATGTATATTAGTTGTACCTATAGTGAGCCTGCTATAGGTTCAGCGTTCTAAAAACAGTTTGACAAGGATACTGATTATTGTGGGGAGCATTCTACAATATACAGTTCTTAAAAGCAAAAAGCCTTTTTTCATCAAAAACAGGAAAGGGAAAAGTTAATTTAGGTAGAATGATTTAGACATTCTGCCTTTAAACATATTTAAAATAATATATTATAGTAGGGAGAGTGTTTTTTAATGGCTAAAGCTGCTTCTAATAAAAGTCCTGAAAAAAGAAAGAGAAAAGTTCAAACGGACGAAGATGTTAAAAGAAAAGCCGTAAAGCTGGTTGTTTCTCATATGAAGAAAAAAGTGGCTAAAGATTTTCTTGGCTCACAGCATATTAACGAATGGATTGAAGAAATGGATGAATTGTTAAAAAAACCAGAATTCGAACTTGTTGAATATATTCAAATGAGAAAAAAGTTAAATGATGTCATTGAGAGAATTCTCGATGAGGAAATGAGATACAAGCTGAGAGATTCTTGGTATAGCTTTGGCAGGGCATTGGACAAAAAGGCAAAGCAACAGTAATTAAAGAATTGAATAAACCTTCTGGTTACTTTGAACCTTCTAAATACTGTGGAAAATATTGTACAACATATGGGAAATAATGTATCATATATTTATTAAGAAAACATTGTGAGGTAAGGGACCATGGCATTAGAAAGAAGGTTCAAAGACCCGTACACAAAGCTTATGAACATGATAAAGAGAGATTTACTCAAAAACTTTGGGGAAAAGGGAATTCAAATCTCAAACATCAATGTAGTATTAGGAAAGAACAAATTAAAAGTGAAGATGTCCATGAGGCAGTGACGGCGTTTAAGGGAAGCTTTTAAAAGGCTTCCCTTAAAATATATTTTCTTTATTTATTGTATCTATACAAATACATCCTTAAGTATGTTAGAATATATTTTAGTTTATTAAATATCATTTTAAATGTGAATATTTTGATTGCTATTTTATGCTATGGTATTTTATGCTTAAGGCATAATTGAAATGTTATAACAGGAGATGAAAATTTAAATGGTGATAATGGGAATTGACCCTGGGATTGCCATAGTAGGGTACGGGGTTGTAAAGTATGAAGGCAATAAATTTACACCAATGGATTACGGGGCAATCAGGACTGACAGTTCTACAGGTCTTTCACAAAGGTTACTCTATATTTATAACAGGCTTGAAGAAATCATTGAAAAATATAAACCGGATGCCATTTCTATAGAGGAACTTTTTTTTAATAAAAATATAAAGACAGCCCTTACTGTGGGGCATGGTAGGGGGGTTGCAGTACTTGCAGCGGCCAGGGCAAATATAGAGGTATTTGAATACACCCCCCTTCAGGTAAAACAATCGGTGGTAGGCTATGGAAGGGCAGAAAAAACGCAGGTACAGCATATGATAAAAGTAATTTTAAATCTTAAAAAAACACCTAAGCCTGATGATGTGGCAGATGCTCTAGCAGTGGCCATTTGCCACGGGAATTCCTGCAAAATGATAAATTTAGTACCCTAAAAGAGCTCTGTTTTATTTATTTCTAAATTTTATTTATTTCTATTCTGATGGATTCTAATATTTTGATTGGAGGATTTCAATGTACGCATATATAAGAGGGAAGCTTGAGTATAAAAGCAATGATTCTGTAGTTATAGAGGCCAGTGGTGTGGGGTATGCAATTACCGTCCCCTTGTCAACCATTGAAAATATAGGATCTGTAGGGGAAGAAGTGAAGGTTTACACAAGTCTTCATGTAAGGGAAGATGTTATGGCACTGTACGGTTTTGGTACACGGGAAGAGCTGAATATGTTTGAACTGTTAAAAACGGTATCAGGAATAGGTCCAAAAGTGGCTATCTCTGTGCTGTCTTCAATTTCTCCTTCAAAGTTTGCACTTGCTGTAATTACAGATGATATAAAAACTCTTACCCAAGTCCAGGGGATAGGTAAAAAAACTGCTCAGAGGATAATATTAGAGCTAAAAGATAAAATTAAAAAAGAACAATTAACACCCTTATCTGTAAATCAGGATGAAATTCATGATACAGGTGAAAAAAGTTCAAAAAGGTCTGAAGCAGTGAATGCCTTAATGGTTTTGGGATATACAGCCAGTGAAGCTGAGAGGGCGGTTTTGGCAGTTTATTCTGAAGAAATGGATTTGGAACTAATAATAAAAAATGCATTAAAAAGCTTGGAAAAAAAATAAAGAGAAAAAGTAAAAAAAAGCTAAAGAAAAATAATAAAAGGGGAAATAAAGTAAGACGAAAAAAGATAAAGTCTAAAGTGATGAAAGATGACAAATTTGGAGGTAGAAAAAAAGATGGAGGACAGGCTTATTGATTGTAAGTTAACGCCGGAAGATGTTGAGGAGACAAATCTCAGACCCAGAAAACTTGAGGAGTATATTGGACAGACAAAGGTAAAAGAAAATCTTATGGTATTTATAGAGGCTGCAAAAAAGAGAAATGAAGCATTGGATCATGTACTTTTATATGGACCGCCAGGTCTTGGGAAGACAACTCTTGCAAGCATAATTGCCTCTGAACTTGGGGTTAATATACGCATAACTTCGGGTCCTGCCATTGAAAGACCTGGGGATTTGGCGGCTATACTTACCAATTTGGGGGATTATGATGTATTGTTTATTGATGAAATTCACAGATTAAACAGAAGTGTGGAAGAGATATTGTATCCTGCCATGGAAGATTATGCCCTTGATATAATTATCGGAAAGGGACCTAGTGCCCGTTCCATAAGGCTTGATCTCCCCAAATTTACTTTAATTGGTGCAACTACCCGGGCAGGAATGCTTACGCACCCTTTGCGGGACAGGTTTGGGGTGATAAACAGGCTTGATATGTACAGCCCGGAAGAACTTAATCTTATAATCCAAAGATCTGCAAATATTCTAAACATAGGAATAGATGAAGAAGCTTCCTATGAAATAGCAAAGCGTTCAAGGGGAACCCCCAGGATTGCAAACAGACTTTTAAAAAGAGTAAGGGATTTTGCCCAGGTAAAAGGGGACGGGTTTATTACAAAGAAAATAACACAGGATAGTCTTGAAGCTTTAGGGGTAGATCAAATAGGACTGGATGAAGTGGACAGAAATTTACTGCTTAGTATAATAAATAAATTTTCAGGAGGTCCCGTAGGTTTAGATACCTTGGCGGCAACTATAGGGGAGGAGCCGGAGACGATAGAAGATGTATATGAGCCTTTTCTTATACAAAATGGTTTTATAAATAAAACACCAAGGGGAAGAATGGCAACAAAATTAGCATATGAACATTTTGGATTAAAGTATGAATAATTTTTTGGTGCTTTTAAAATATTTAATGTATATTTAAATAATTTTAAATAGTTAATGTATAATTGTTAAAAAGGATAAGTATAATGTATTGGGTAATATTTTTAAAATTTAAATATAAATTTTTTTTTAAAAATTAAAAAAATTTATAAAAAAGCTGGATTTTTTATATAAAAGTTTGTATTATATATGTAGACATAATTTTTTCCTTAACATAAATACATCGCAGTTTTTTATCTACCAAATATAAGAATGAGCAAATGCATCTTATGTTTATTTCCAGTGCTAGTTTTTGTTCTTTCTTAAATTAGAAAATGATGATATAATGAAGGTGGACATATAGTTTTTTTATCATGCAGGGTTTATGTTTATTATGCGGGTCATGTAAACAGGAAAATATGTAGTATTTTTATACGGGAAATATATAAGAATTATATATATAAATTCATATATAAAGATTTATATATAAAGGCTTATATATAAATAAATTTAACCATTTAACCCGGCAGTAGTACTTGGATAATTAATACAAAATTATTGATTTTTTTTCATAATTGTGTTAATGTATAATTAAGATTATTGGAATTAATTAAAGTTATTAATTAAAGTAAATTTAAGATTAATTAAGATTAGAAGTAAGCGATGTAGTGTGTAGTTTATTATGTGTAAGGGAGTTAATGATGTATGTTGTTTCCATTTTTCAAAAACAATTATCTCAGCATTGATGTAGGGTTTAGAAATATCAAAGTTGTAGAAGTGGCAGTGAACAGAAATAATGAGGTTTATATTAAAAACTTTGGTATTGCACCTACACCATTGAACTGTATTAAAAACGGCGTAATAAAAAATGTAGATGCTGTATCAAGTGAGATAAGTAGAATAATACGGGAAAACAAAATGAAAGTTAAAAAATCTAAGATTGTCATGTCTGGAACAAGTATAATATCCAGAGTCTTTCTTGTTGAAAAAGTTAAAGGGAAAGATTTTGATACTATTGTTATGGACACTATTGCAGACAAAATGCCTATCAACCCGAATGAACACAAAATAGACTACAAAATATTACAAGAGCTTAATGAGAATGGGAAAGAAATGGTAAAGGTATTTGTTACCGCTGTTAGGAAAAACATAATAAACAGTTACATAGACGTATTGTTCGAACTAGGCTTAAAACCAATCTCCGTTGACATCCCTGCTAACAGTACTGCCAAGTTTTTCAATAGAGATATAAAAGTTAATATTGATAATGTTAAATTCATGAATCCAAACAGAAAAGATCTCAATAAAGACGCTTTTGCAGTTATAGACTTTGGTTCAGAGACTACCATAATAAATATTTTGAGAAATAAGATATTAGAGTTTAATAAAGTAATACTTACAGGCAGCACAAATTTAGACGATGCAATTGCAAAAAATGCTCATAAATCCATAATTGAAGCAGAGAGATTAAAAAAGGCATACGGTATCAGTATTCCACCTCCCCATACTACAAATGAAGAACATGTAAAGGTATATAAAATTCTCAAAGAAGTGGTTGATAAACTATTAAACCAGATATATATGTGTTTGACTTTCTACGAAGCCAGATGTTATGGGGTAAAAGTCGGGAAAATTTTTATAATTGGCGGCGGCTCAATGCTTAAAGGATTAAGTGACTATATGGAGCAGGTATTGCAGATACCTGTATATCCGGTAGGACTATTAGATATAGATGGAATAGACATTAATAAAAATCTAAATAGTGAAAAGTTAAACTTCCTGGTAAATGCTGTTGGAATAACATTATGATAATATCCAGCGCTTATTTTTTACACATTATATTTTAATACGTATAAGATTTTGATAAATGAAATTGTTATAAAAAGTCTGACTTAGTCAGGCTTTTTTGTTGTGCATGCATTTTTAAAACATTACATTACAACTCCTTTACAACTTTATTAAAAACTAAATATACTACAGGAAAATTTAAAATCACGTCGAATTATGATAAATAAGGGAGAGTATAGTGATTTCAAAGAAATATTAACTTTTTAATAACTTTACAAGAGATAATTTTACAAAAGATAACAATCAGGAGGTTGGATTTATGTCTAAAAAAATATTCTTTGCTTATTTAATAAGCATAGTTTTAATTTTAACTCCTTTAGGGGCTTTTGCAAAAGAACTGTATTTAACTTATGACGGAGCAGTACATAAATACGTAGGAAATATTTACAGTTTAAAAGTAAACGGTGAAATAGTTGATTCTGACATACCTCCTATAATAATGAATGACCGTTCTTTAGTACCTGTGAGGGCAATATTTGAAAGTCTTGGTGCAGAAGTTCATTGGGACAGCAAAGAGAGAAAGGTTTTAGTGTCATACAGGGGTTCTGATGTTGAATTAACTATAGACAGTCACATTGCCATTGTAAATGGCAAAGAGACAGAGATGGAAGTACCTGCAAAGATAATAAATGACAGGACTATGGTTCCGTTGCGCTTTGTAGGGGAACAATTAAATATGAATGTGGGATTTGATAATGACAAAAAGGAAATTTCAATTGACAGCTACGATTTAGAAAATCTTGCAAATTTACAGAATGTAAAGCATATAAGAATTAATGAAAATGACAGAGTGACAATGTCTCTGGACAAAAATACAGATTATAGGATTTTGAGAGCTTCAAACCCTGAAAGAATAGTAGTTGATTTTCCCAACACTAAAATTTCCGGTTCAAAGGCAAATATAAAGCCAAACAGCAAATTAATAGGCTCAATATATTCTGAGCAGTTTGATGTTGGAACAGCCAGGGTGGTTTTAGATTTAATAGGGAATTCCCAGTATTCAGTGATGGAAAATGAGGAAAATTTGATACTAAATGTTACTCCTTATGAAGACAGGCATTTAGGTGAAAAAAACAAACTGAACATACTTTATATAAATGAGTCTGATTATGAATTGATACTAATACCTATAGAAAGCTACAAAGGATATAATGACTTTGTTTTAGAATCACCGGACAGGATTGTAATAGATATACCAAATGCTGTTGTAGATGAAAGCCTTGCAAGAACAGAGATAAATGGTACAATTGTTCAATCTGTAAGATGTGGTGAACCGGAAAAGAATATAGGCAGGGTTGTTATAGATACAATAAAAAAGCCTTACTATAAAATTATAGAAGATGACGGCCGGCTTGTAGTGTGTGTATCAGGCACTCCTATTACAGGAGAGTTGGCACTGAATATTCCTCCTGCAACCAGGGATGGGGGCAAGGAAAATGATGGTAAAAACTTTTTGATGGTTAACCATTATAACAGGGGCAATTATGAAGAAATCGAATTTAATGTAAATAAATACGAAAACTACAGTATTTATAAAGAAATAGAAAATAACAGGATTATAGTTGAAATCCCGGATGCACTGGCACCTGTAAAAGAGCAGGTTATTGAGGTGAAAAATGATTTAATTGAAGATATAAGTTATGTATCCTACAGTGATAAAGTTGCCAGGGCTTTTATCAATCTTAATGGTGCCTCTTTATATACGGTAAGTGAAGAAACCGGAAGATTTGTTTTGAAAATTACCTATCCTGACGGGGGCAGGTTAGAAGAAGATAAAGAAGAGGATGTGGAAAAAGAAGCAGGTGAAAATGTAGAGGAAGATGCAGGAAAAGATATAAAAGACGAAGGAAAGGATACGGAGGAAGATACAGAAGAGGACAAAGTTTGGGAATTTGATGAAAATGATAAATCCTATTTGACAAACAGGGTAAGCGTGGTTTATGAAAGGGATCAAGGATACAATAAAGTTATGATAGGGTTTAGCAAAGGCTATGAAGATTATAGGGTATCGAAGCTTTCAAATCCTGAAAGGATTGTGATAGACATACCCAATGCATCTGCAGATAAGGATCAGAAGACAATCAGTGTTAACAGCAATTATATAAACACCATAAGGTATGCACAGTTTGAAGAGAGAATTGCAAGAGTAGTCATTGAAGTGCCTGCAGGTGTACAATACCGGGTTGAAGAGCTAAAGACAAGGCTGGATGTATATGTTACAAAGGCAAATATTAAAAATGTAAGCTATTATGGCAATATGGACAGGGTGCATTTTATACTGCAGGGGGCTAAACTTACAGAAGGCGGAAGTAATTTAAAGAGATTATACACCGGAAAGTATGATTTAAACGGCAAAAGATATACAATAACCTTCCCAAGCCATTTAGCTGACATTGGTACAGGTACTATAATTATAAAAGACGGCATTGTGGACAGCGTTAAAATAACAAAAGATACAACAAATAATCAGACAAGTATAGAATTTAACACCGAAGAAAAATATCATTTTGAAATAATTTATAGAGGAGATGTAAACAACACAGCTATCAATTTGTTAAAGCCTGCTTCAAAAGAAGACAGACTGGTTGTTATAGATGCCGGACATGGTGGAAGGGAGCCTGGTGCTGTACATGGCGGAATAGAAGAAAAGGATTTAAATTTAGATATAGCACTAAGATTAAATAAACTGTTAAAGGAACAAGGTGTTAAAACTTTCATGATTAGGGAAGATGACAGGTATGTGGGTTTATATGAAAGGGCTTATATTGCAAACAGCCTCAATGCTGCGTTGTTTTTAAGCATACACAACAATGCCTTTTATTCCAGCCACAAGGGTACAGAGACACTGTATTTCCCGCCAAAAGCCGGGGATACAGGATTTACCGGTAAAAGATTTGCAGAAATTATCCAGCATCATGTTGTAACCACTTTAAACACAAATAACAGAAAAATAATTGAAAGACCAAATCTTGTGGTGCTAAAGGCAACAACCATGCCGGCTGCGCTGGCGGAGATTGCTTTTATGACCAACCCTGATGATATGGCAAGATTAAAAACACCAGAATTCAGGCAAAAAGCAGCAGAGGCTCTTTGTAAGGCGGTATTACAGGCGTTGGATGAAATGGATTAATTTACACTCATAAAAAAGAGGCATTTAAGCCTCTTTTTTGTGGTAAAATTTAAGGATAAAAACATATTATCAGATTAAAAAGTATAATTTAAAAAATATTATAGTTGTGTTATTATATATTTTATATTAATCAATGTAATAAAATATTAATAGAAAGGTTGTGTTATTGTGGCTGTATTAGTTACAGGCGGGGCAGGGTATATAGGAAGTCATACTGTTTTAGAACTAATTGAAAAAAATGAAGAAGTTATAGTGGTGGATAATTTAGAAAAAGGCCACAAAAAAGCGGTATTAGGAGGCAAATTAATAGTTGGCGATTTAAGAGATATGGATTTTATAAGGAGTGTTTTTAAAAATAACAATATAGAGGCGGTTATACATTTTGCCGCTTATATTGAAGTGGGTGAAAGCGTTAAGGATCCATTAAAATATTACAACAATAATGTTGTTGCCACCTTAAACCTTTTAACTGCCATGAAAGAAGCAGGGGTGGATAAAATTGTATTTTCATCAACTGCAGCAACATATGGTGAACCTGAGAATATCCCGATACAGGAAACAGATAAGACATTTCCAACAAACCCTTACGGAGAGACGAAATTAGCCGTTGAGAAAGCGTTAAAATGGGCTGATAAAGCCTATGGAATAAAACACATTATATTAAGGTATTTTAATGCCAGCGGAGCCCATGAAAGCGGCAAAATAGGCGAGGACCACAATCCGGAGACTCATCTTATTCCATTGGTTATTCAGGTGGCATTGGGAAAAAGAGAATCAATTAAAATATTTGGAAATGATTATAATACCCCGGATGGAACATGTGTAAGGGACTATATTCATGTTTCAGACCTTGCACAAGCACATGTTTTAGCCCTTGAGAAGCTTAGAAAAGACGGTGAAAGCGATGTTTATAATTTAGGAAACGGGAAAGGCTTTTCAGTAAAAGAAGTGATAGATGTTGTAAGAAAAGTTACCGGACATTCCATAAAAGCCGATGATTCTCCAAGAAGACCGGGGGATCCTGCAGTTTTGGTAGCATCTTCAGAAAAAATTAAAAGGGAATTAGGATGGGTACCTAAAATGAATGACTTGGAGAAAATAGTGGAAACAGCATGGAACTGGCACAAAAATAATATTAATGGATTTGACGATAAATAAAAATTATATTATCCTCATTATTTGTCTATACTTACAGTAGAATACATTTTAATACGTAAGGAGTAGATAATTAATGAGGAAATTTATAAGTATTATTGTTTTTACAGCGTTAATTTTTTTAAATGCATGTGAGATACCGGTGGACAATATTACAGATAATGGTAAGGAATTTGAATACATAGGAGAAGAGGATGAAATATTTGATACATATGTTTCTCCATATTCTGACTTAGAGGAAGATGAGTATGCAGAAATGGAAGAAGAAAGAGAAGATGAGGACGGGGAAGAGGATAAGGAAGAAAAAAATCATGAAGAAATTCAAGATCAGGAATTAAGTGAGTATGAAAATGAATATGTGAGAATAACAGCCTACTACAGGGACAGTGACAATACTGTTGTGCCGGTTACTAGAAAAATCAAAAGGCAGGAGGGCATAGCCAGGGCTGTTGTAGAGAGTATGATTAAAAATGATGAAAACGACGATGCCCTAAAGCCTTATAAATTATGTGCTTTGTTACCTGAAGGTACTGAGATTTTAGGAATGAATATAAAAGATAGTACTGTAATTGTAGATTTTAATGAAAAGTTTTTAGAGTATGAGGATAAAACCGAGGAAGTAAATGCCATTTCTTCCATTGTGTACTCTTTAACAGAATTTAATAATATAAATGATGTTAAAATACTTGTGGAAGGAAGAGAAAAAGATATACTTAAATATGGAACTGATATTTCCGGCCTTTTAAACAGAAAGAATGTTTTGATTAATTCAAAAAGACTTAATGTTGAAGATAAAGTGGAAAAAGTTGATGTGTATTTGTATAAAAATGAAGGCGGGGAAATTGATTATTTAGTTCCAATGTCTTTTGAATATATAGGATTATCAAGAGAGGAAATATGCAGTGAAATTGTAAGGCTTCTTGGGAGAAATTATGATGACAAAAAGATGTTTTCCTGCCTGCCTCCGGGTGTTAGTCTAATAGACAGCAAATTAGAAGAAAACACCCTTATATTGAATTTTAACGGTGAGATTAGGAATTATGGCGGGTCTTCCAGGGAAGAAGCAATATTAAACCAGATTTTATATAGTATGAAACAATTTGAAGGTGTTGAAAAAGTAAAGATAATAATTGAAGGAAAAGAAGGGAAGCTTCCTGAAGGAACAGATACTTCAAGGGGTATCCCAATTTTAAACAAAATAAATGAAGTATAATGTTATAGAAAGGTTGGGGAAATATTGAGAGTTGATGGAAGAGGTCAAAGTGATTTAAGACCGGTTAAAATTACAAGGAATTTTACCAAACATGCAGAAGGTTCAGTTTTAATTGAAATGGGGGATACAAAGGTTATATGTACTGCTACAGTTGATGACAAGGTGCCTCCGTTTAAGAAAAATACCGGAGAAGGCTGGGTCACAGCAGAATATTCCATGCTTCCCAGGGCAACGGCCTGCAGGAACCCGAGGGATATTAACAAACTGAGGCTTTCAGGCAGAAGCCATGAAATACAGAGGCTTATAGGAAGGTCTCTAAGGTCTGTTGTAAACTTTAATATCCTTGGGGAAAGGGTTATAATTATAGACTGTGATGTAATACAGGCTGACGGGGGAACCAGAACAGCAGCCATAACCGGTGGTTTTGTAGCTTTGGTTGATGCGTGTAAAAAGCTTAAAGATGAAGGATTAATAGAAAAAATACCTATAACGGATTTTTTAGCGGCTGTAAGTGTGGGCATTGTTGAGGACACTGAAATGCTGGATTTATGTTTTGAGGAAGATTCAGCCGCCCAGACTGACATGAATGTGGTGATGACTGAAAAGGGTGAGTTTATAGAAGTTCAGGCTACAGCTGAAGAAAATCCCTTTAAAAAAGAACAGCTGGATAAGCTTTTAGCTTTGGCTGAAAAGGGTATAAAGGAGCTGATAGCCATTCAAAAAGAGGCATTAGGAAATATATCAAGTGAGGTAGGGGGAGTTAGTAAAGATGAAAAAATTTGTTGTGGCGACCAAGAACCAGGGGAAGCTTAAAGAGATACAGGAAATATTGGCTAAACTTCCCTTTAGGGTAGTGTCTATGGTGGATGAAGGTATAACAGAGGATATTGAGGAAAACGGCACTACTTTTGAGGAAAATGCACTGATAAAGGCCAGGGAAGTACATAAAATGACCGGTGAAATAGTTATGGCAGATGATTCAGGTCTTGAGGTGGATTATTTAGACGGGGCTCCGGGTGTTTATTCCTCCAGGTTTGCAGGAGAAAATGCAAGTGATGAGGACAGGAATAATAAATTACTGGAACTTTTAAAAGATGTGGCCTATGAAGACAGAAAAGCAAGGTTTGTATGCGTTATTGCTGTGGTATTGCCTGATGGTGATGAATTTACCGTAAGAGGTACCTGTGAAGGATATATAGGTTTTAAACCGGAAGGGAAAAACGGATTTGGATATGACCCGTTATTTTATGTACCGGAATTTAATATGACCACGGCACAAATGGAACCGGAGCAGAAGCATAAAATAAGCCATAGGGGAAAGGCATTGAGATTGATGGCAGAGGAGCTCAAAAAAAGAATTCAAATTTAGAATATTTATAAAATTCTTAAATCTAGATGTAAAGTAAGAGTAAGTAGTAAAAAAATTTATAAAAAATTAAAAAATGCAGTTGACAAATTGATTTAATGCTTGTATAATATAAAAAGTCAGCGCAAAGCTGGACAAAACTTAATATATTGCGGGTGTAGTTCAATGGTAGAACATCAGCCTTCCAAGCTGACTGCGAGGGTTCGATTCCCTTCACCCGCTCCACTTATCTGCCCGTAGCTCAGCTGGATAGAGCAACGGACTTCTAATCCGTAGGTCGGACGTTCGAATCGTCTCGGGCAGGCCAATAATAAGTTAGGTAAAACTCGGTTTATAAAGCCGAGTTTTTTGTATGTATATTTGTTTATTCTTTAAAGTAATTATAATTATAAAAAGAAAAAATTCAAATTTATAGGTTGATATGGTATAATGGGATAGTATAAAAAATTTTAATTTAGTTATAAGGGAATAGACTTGGAGATAATAATAATTTTTCTTTTTCTGTGTTTTACAGTTAAATTTATTGCATTTCTGATGGCTCCTAACATCAGCAAAACCAAATTTATACGAAAAGCAAATAATGTTGATGTTTCAGAAGTTCAAGGGTATAAGCATAAAATGTCTGCTGTACCGTATTTAAATCGCTTACCTGAGGTTATATTTTGTATAGATCTGATAATAGCCTTTGTGCTCCTTAAGGTTGAGAATATTGTAGATATAGCTTATTTCATTTTTCTGATTGTTTATTTGGTGTATTTGTTTATAAGGTTGGTTATTCATTACCCTCGTACTTACATCAGCTTTAGGGAGAATACGGTATATTATTGTAATGGAAAAAGATTAACTTCTTTTCAAATTGATGATATTGATAGTATTTCATTTCATAAGTACGACAAACTGAAAAGCTTAAATTATTATTTAGACGTAGATGGGGACTTGGTTATAGATTGCGATATAGATATATTGTTTTATCTTTCAGGACCAAAGTTTTAGAATGCCAAAGGTTAAACTTTATAAACGAATTGTTTTACTTGTCTGCCCGTTTAAAAGGTTTACAACCATATACTTATGAGCTGGAACTTGATATATTCAATTTTGAGTATCCCCATGAAGTTTTTGCTCTGCTGAGCCAAAATGTGTATGTACCAGTATATTAGTAGCCGGGATGAGGGTATTTTTTTTATTAAAGAACGGATAATTTTTTTTGGTTAGCTAGGAAAGTAAAAACTTCAATTATATAGATAAATGTGGTATTATGAGAAAAAATGATTTAATTTTAAGAGGGGGGGTATAGACATGGAGTTTGCAGCGATAACATTTATTGGTGTTTTATTGATTAAATTATTTTTATTTTTAGTATCTCCTAATTTAAGCATAAATAAATTTTTGAAAAAGGCTGATGAAGTGGATATTTCATCTGTTAGGGAGTGTTCCTATGGGATGTCTGCTTTTCCCTGCTTAAATCGTTTAACTGATATTATGATTTATATGTTATTGCCAATGGGTGCTATGTTTGATGGAGATACGGATATAGCGCTGGCCTATCTTATCTTATTTTCTCCGCTAATAGTGCATTCACTTATAAGGATGATTGTTCATTATCCATGCGCATATATTAAGTTTAGCGGAAATACGGTGTATTATTGTAATGGGAAAAGAACTACTTCTTTTAAAATTGATGATATTGAAAGTATTTTATTTCAAAAATATGACAAAAGCAGTAATTATAGGCGGCGCTATGATGGCCGAAGATATGAACCTCCAAGATTTCGCTATCAATATGCAATTTTATGTTTCCGTACACTGGTTTTAGAATGTCAGAGGTTGAATTTTGTAAATGAAATAAATCAATTTTTTTCTTCATATAAGAATCAAAAACGGTATAATTATCAGTTGGAGTTTGATATATTCAATTTTGAGTGTTCCCATGAAATTTTTGCCCTGCTGAGCCAAAATGTCTATGTTCCGATTCCAGTAGAATAGTTACCAAGACAAGAGAATTTTCTCATTGTCTTGGCTAATAATTTTTTAAATAAAATTCCTTATATCCTTTCCCTCTCTTCATAGTGAGTGTGAAGAAGTCTATGGGCAGTTTTGCCAAAAGGATTACCTAAATATTCTTCATAGAGCTTAAGTATTTCTGCATTTTCATGGGATTTTCTATACCTTTTACTGCGGTCTTCCCTGTATATAGCTTCTTGTCTTTTTTTAACTATTTCAAAGTTGCCATGATGATACGGTTGGCCGCCTCCTGCAATGCATCCTCCGGGACAGGCCATAATTTCAATTACATCATATTGGCTTTTTCCTTCCCGTATTTCCTCCAACAGGGTGCGGGCATTTCCAAGTCCACTTGCAATTCCTATTTTAAGTTCTCTGTCCCCTATCTGCACAGTAGCTTTTCTAAGGCCGTCACTGCCTCTTAACTGGTGGAATTCAACATTTTCAAGTTCTTTTCCTGTAATCCACTCATAGGCTGTACGTATTGCTGCTTCCACCACTCCGCCGGTAGTTCCAAATATTACAGAGGCACCTGTTGTTTCCCCTAAAGGTCTGTCAAACTGGCTTTCAGGTAAATCTTCAAATTTAATGCCGGCTTCCTTTATCATCAGCCCAAGTTCCCTTGTTGTAACCACAATGTCAACATTGTTGTGATTGTCCTTGGTAAGCTCGGGACGTTTGGCTTCAGCTTTTTTTGCTATACATGGCATTACAGACACCACTACAATATTGTCAGGGTCAATTTTATTTTTTTCTGCATAATATGTTTTGGCAATGGTGCCAAACATTATATGGGGCGACTTGCATGTGGACGGGACTTCTAAAAGCTCAGGAAACTGGTGCTCTATAAATTTAATCCATGCAGGGCAGCAGCTGGTGAGCATTGGAAGGGTTTTGTTATTTTGTATACGGTAAATAAGTTCCGAAGCTTCCTCCATTATGGTAAGATCAGCCCCGAAATCGGTATCAAAAACAGCATCAAATCCCATTCTTTTAAGTGCTGTTACCATTTTTCCCGTTACAATGGTACCGGGTTCCATACCAAATAACTCGCCTAAAGCAACCCGTATTGCAGGAGCAGTCTGGACGACTACATGTTTGTTAGGGTCATTTAAAGCTTCCCATACTTTGTCTATATGATTTACTTCAGTAAGGGCTGCCGTAGGGCAAACCTGGACGCATTGTCCGCAGTAGGTGCAGGATGATTCAACCATAGGTATATTAAATGCAGGACCTACAAAGGAATTAAAACCCCTGCCTATGCCTGACAGTATCCCGCAGGTTTGGACTTCATTGCACATGGTTTCACAGCGCCTGCAGTAGATACATTTATTGGAATCTTTTACTATGGCGTCACTGGACATATCCTTTGGATAGTTCATCCGTTCCCCTTCCCAGCGTATTTCTCTTACACCCAGTTCTGCCGCTAAAGACTGGAGCTCACAGTTTGTATTTTTAGGGCATGTAAAGCATTCATTTGGATGGTTGGATAGTAGAAGTTCCACCGCCATTCTTCTTGCAGTTATAGCCCTTAACGTATCGGTGCGCACCGCCATTCCGTCGGTTATTTTTGTTACACATGAGGGTACCAGCTTATTTCTGTTGCTTGTTGAATCTACAAGTTCAACCATGCACACCCGGCAGGAGGCTGTTTGGTTTACCATTTTTATATCATGTAAATCCAAGTGGCATAAAGTAGGTATTTTTACCCCGGCCCGGCCGGCAGCTTCCAGTATAGTGATGCCTTCAGGAAATTGCAGTTCCTGGTCATTTATCGTAACTTTTAACATTTTTTTATTGTTTGTATTTTGGTTTTTGAGCATTATTCCACCTCCCTTTTAGCATTATTCCACCTCCCTTTTAGCCTTAAGATTTTATTGCTGTTTTATTTTCTGCTTTATACTTTCCTTCTCCCTGCGGAGTGTCTATATCTTTTATAAAGGCCAGATACTCATCCCAAAAGTACTTCATTGTGCTTATAACAGGGTTTGGTGCTGTTTGTCCAAGGCCGCAAAGGGAACTGTCTTTTATCATGTATGCCAGCTGTTTCATGGCGTCCAGGTCAGCCATGGTGGCTTTTCCGTCGGTTATTTTATTTAACATTTCATAAAGGCGTTTTGTCCCAATCCGGCAGGGTGTACATCTTCCGCAGGACTCGTCCATGGTAAACTCAAGGTAGAATTTTGCAATGTCTACCATATTATCCGTCTCATCCATAACAATCATTCCCCCGGATCCCATCATTGAACCAATACTTGCCAGGCTGTCATAGTCAATGGGGGTATCCAGTTCATTTTCTGTAATAACACCACCTGAAGGGCCACCTGTTTGAACGGCTTTAAATTTTTTTCCTCCCTGTATTCCTCCGCCGATATCATAAATGATTTCCCTTAAAGTAATTCCCATTGGAACTTCCACAAGTCCCACATTATTAATCTTTCCTGCTAAGGCAAAAACCTTTGTTCCTTTGCTGTTTTCAGTACCAATGGAACAAAACCAGTCTGCACCCTTTGCTATAATTGGTGGGATGTTTGAGAGGGTTTCAACATTGTTTACACAGGTAGGGTACCCCCAATACCCTTCTTCGGCAGGGTATGGCGGTTTGTAATTAGGTTCTCCCCTTTTGCCTTCACATGAATTTATAAGGGCGGTTTCTTCACCGCATACAAAGGCGCCGGCACCGTATTTTATATCAATGTCAAAACTAAAATCCGAGTCAAAAATATTTTTTCCTAAAAGACCCAGCTCTCTTGCTTGTGTTAATGCTGTTTTAAGGCGTTTTATTGCAAGGGGGTACTCGGCACGGATGTAAATAATTCCTTTTTCTGCACCAATTGCATAGCCCCCTATTGCCATTGCTTCTATTACACTATGGGGATCGCCTTCTAAAATGCTTCTATCCATAAAGGCTCCCGGATCCCCTTCATCGGCATTGCATACAATAAATTTCACAGGGTTTTTTTGTTTTTTTGCTATTTCCCATTTTATGCCTGTAGGAAATCCACCGCCGCCACGGCCCCGGAGTTTTGATTTTTTAATTGTTTCTATTACTTTATCCCTGGACATCTTTGTTATAGCTTTACCTAATGCTTCATATCCTCCTAAAGCTATGTATTCATAGATGTCCTCAGGATTTATAAGCCCGCAGTTTCTCAATGCTATACGCAGTTGTTTTTTATAAAAGGGTATATTTTCTTGAATATCAATTTTTTTCTTTTCAAAAGGCTCTTTATACAGAAGTCTTTCAACCTTCCTGCCTTTTATGATATGCTCATCTATAATATCTTTGGCGTCTTTTGGATTGACACGGACATAAAACACATTTTCAGGTTCTATTTTTACTATTGGTCCCTGTTCACAGAAGCCAAAGCAGCCGGTTTTAATAACTTTTGCCTCTTTTTCATAGCCCCTGGCTTTAAGTATGAGTTCTAGGTTTCTTTGCACCTTTTCAGATTCGCTTGCCAAACAGCCTGTACCACCGCAGACAAGAATATTTGTGCGGGTTATTGACATTTTTAGCCTCCTTTATATCAATGTTTTTTCTTTTGAATTAAAATTTTACAAAAAACTACAAATTATATTCTTTCAAAATCCACTTTAAGTACTAAATTTTCCACAGGTTTTCCCTGTTTTATATGACTGTTTACTATTTGTGGTACTTTGTCTTTTTTTATATTTCCATATAGTACAGGTGCATGTCCTGGTATATTTACCTGTACAATAGGTTCTGAGTGGCAGTACCCAATGCATCCCACTGCTATAATTTTTACATTGTCAATTTTATTTATAGATATTTCCTCTGCAAAGGCATTAAGGGTTTCTCTTGCACCGGAGGAGATGCCACAGGTTGCCATTCCAATAAGTATTTCAATTTTATCCTCTTTGCCTTCGCCGGTATTTCTTAAACGTATTTTATTCTCATGCTCTTTGCGTATTTTTTCAAGTTCCTCCAATGATTTTATTTTCATACTACACCTTCCTTAATTTTTAGTTTCTTTATTTCTGTAGGACTTTAAAATATTATCTAAGTCTTCTTCTTTTACGCGCCCATATACTTTGTCATCCACCATAACAACAGGGGCAAGTCCACATGCTCCAACGCACCTTACGTCTTTTAGGGTAAATACCCCGTCTTCTGTAACTTCGTTGGACTCAATACCTAGTTTTTCTTTTAGTCTTTCAAGAATTTTATCTGCCCCCCTTACATAGCAGGCGGTTCCCATGCACACACTGATGGTGTGTTTTCCTCTTGGTTTTGTAGTAAAGTACGAGTAGAAGCTTACCACTCCAAAAACTTCTGCACCCGGAATTCCCAGCTTTCTTGCTACATAAAGCTGCACATCCCTTGGAAGGTAACCAAATATTTCTTGGGCTTTGTGAAGTATTTCAACTAATGCTCCTTTGGTGGTTTTTAATCCATCAATAAATGTTTCAAGCTCATTAAATTTTTCTTCAGGAAAGTTTTCGCCTACAGGCTTAGTTACGCTAATGGTCTGGGGTTTTGTCAAAATCCTCACCATCCCTTTTTAATTTTAAAATGCTAAAGCATTAAAATTGTAGTCCTATATAATATTTCCTTATTAGTACAGTTTATTACTAAAGCACATTAAAATATAAAAATATTAAACTCATACACAAGAAAGCATTAAGACCTTTACACATTTACCACAAAAGGGAATATCAGGTGATGTTTTTCGCATTTTTTAAAAAATAAAGAAGGAAATTTGACATTGGCGTAGAATATATTATTATAAGATAGTGAAAAAAATAACAAGGTGAATAAATATTTAAAACTCATTTCATAGCGAAGGTGAATAGATGATTAGAATTCTTTTCGTAACATAAACACTTATTAAAATTTAAATGCCAAATGTATCCCAGGTAAGAAAAATTAAAAAAGTCTAATTATTATTGTATTTAGAAGTTATGCAAACCGTTAGCTAAGGTGTGATATTGGTTTCGTTTGCTAAAATCATGTTATTTTATGGACTTAAAAGATTAATATATTAAAAAACCAATATCTTACCAGGAATTATAATGTTTATTGGGCAGGGCAGTGACTTTGTCACTGATATAATAAATAAAACCGCTGCACAAGGAGGTGAAATGGGATGTCTGAAACGCTGCAAACCAAATCATTGGTTCAGCAGAAGGAAACTTATAAGAATAAGTTTTTGACATTTACCATTGGAAAGGAGTCTTATGTAATGGAAATCATGTACGTTAGAAAAATAAAAAAATGAGGAATTTTTGCAGCGCAATATAAAAAATCAAGGAGGATTATATGATGAGCTGGTTTTATAATTTAAAAATATCGGCAAAACTTATTATTGGATTTTTACTAGTTGCAGTGATTGCAGGGATAGTTGGCATTGTTGGCTTGGTAAATGTGAATAATATGAGTGAGGCAGATGTGCTTTTGTATGAAGATAATACATTGGGTATCCAGCATATAAGCGATGCTGCTTTGCAGTTTTTAAGGATGAGATTTAATGCCAGCAGGCTTCTTTTGTTTGATGGTGATAAAAAAGGTCAGGATGAAAGTATAGAAAAAATTAAGAATAACAAAACAAATGCAGAAGAATACTTTAAAATGTATGAAGGAGTAATTACAGATGCTGCAGACCAGAAGCTCTATGAAGAGTTAAAATCAAAATGGGAAAAATATAATACTTTAATTCAAGAAGAAATTGAACTTGCGCTATCCGGGCAAACGGCGGAGGCAAAGGAATTATTGCTTACAGAAGTAGCCAGCGCCGGAGACTCATTACGTGAATCCTTTGAAAGTTTGATCCACTATAATTCAGAAAGTGCAAAAGAAAGGATAGAGCAAAACACAAAAATTGCCAGAACTGCTGCAACCACCATGATTTTTGTAGCAATTATTGGAATAATATTAGCGATTTTCTTAGGAATGTTTATATCCCGTAGCATAAGCATACCTATAAATGAAATGGTTGATGCTGCAGAGAAACTTGCAGTAGGGGATGTAGAAGTGGATATTGAAGCTAAAACTAAAGATGAAGTTGGAAGTTTAGCGCAATCTTTTAGAAAAATGATTGAGAATATCCGTGAGCAAGCTTATGCAGTGGAAAAAATTGCAGCCGGTGATTTGACGGTGGAATTAAAAATTAAATCTGACAAGGATATACTTGGAATGAAGCTAAACGAAATGATTGAAAAAAACAATGAACTTCTTGGAAGTATTAATGCTGCGGCAGAACAGGTAGCAAGCAGTGCAAGACAGATATCAGATTCAAGTGTACAGCTTTCAGAAAGTTCTGCAGAACAGGCAAGTACAGTAGAAGAGCTAACTTCATCTCTTGAAGAAGTGTCTACGCAGACAAGACATAATGCGGAAAATGCAAATGAAGCAAATGTGCTGGCAGAGACTATCAGAGAAAATGCGCAACAGGGAAGTGAACAGATGGCTGATATGCTTAAAGCAATGGAAGAGATAAATAGTTCTTCTTCTGATATATCCAGAATTATAAAGGTAATTGATGAAATAGCCTTTCAGACTAATATTCTAGCACTAAATGCAGCAGTTGAAGCAGCAAGGGCAGGACAGCATGGCAAAGGTTTTGCTGTTGTAGCAGAAGAAGTTCGAAATCTTGCCGCAAGGTCTGCTAATGCAGCAAAGGAAACTACCGAGCTTATTGAAGGCTCAATTAAGAGAACTGAAAATGGCACAAAAATAGCTAAAGAAACAGCAGAATCCCTTAACAAAATAGTGGAAGGCGTTAAAAAGGCAGCTGCTTTAATTAGTGATATAGACGTTGCTTCTAATGAACAAGCTGCAGCCATTGAGCAGATAAATCAAGGAATTATACAAGTGTCACAAGTTATACAGGCTAATTCCGCTACATCTGAAGAAAGTGCAGCTGCAAGTGAAGAACTTAGCAGCCAGGCTGATCTCTTAAGAGATTCTGTACGTAGATATAAGTTGAAAAATACTGCTTCTTCATCCATTAGATACAATGAAATAAGTCCTGAGATTATAAAGATGATCAAAGAAAATGCTGAAAGCAAAAAACAAAATACTGTTGAGAGTATGAAAGAAGAAAACCCAATAGGCATGTTGGATATCAACTGGGATTATAAGGAAAAATCAAAAAATAATAATTTAAAAAGTTAATTGACGGCACATAAAAGACACACGGAGAAAAAGGAGTATAAAACATATTATACTCCTTTTCCTCTTTTATTTATATTTCAGAGGAAGGTGTGCAATTACTTCAGTATTTGATATAGGTAAAAATGTGGGAGCTTTTTTTATTGATATAAAAGTTCCCATTAGCAATATAAACAAAATTGTAAGCACAAGAAAAACAATTGAGCGTACAATATGTTTTTTTTGAATGGTTATAAAGTAAACAGATTTCATATGAAAAACCTTCCTTTTTAGATAAATCATTTTATAATATCTATTCATATAAATTTTAAAATAGAATTAAAATTTAAGATGAATTTTAAAATACTTGAATAAAAAAACAATAACAGGTTAATACTTTAATTGACCTCACTAAAATACATTTTAACCCCCTAATTAAATGCCCTTAGTCTAGTTACTGGGGCATTTATTTTTTCTTTCATTAACACTTCTATAATGGTATAATATACAAAGGACTTAAGGTTATTGGAGGGATATATCATTATACTCAGTGATTTGGCAAAAAGGGTAATAACTTTGCCTCAGGAAAATTCTAAAGTGATTTTAAAAGGTCCTACCGGAAGCGGCAAATCCACTTTACTATTGGAAAGGTACAAATACATGGTATCAGAACTTAAAATCCCCAGTGAAAAGATACTCATACTCCTTTTAAACAGAACCCAGTCATTAGAGTGGAGAACAAAAACGGTGCTTGAGCATTCCGGAGCTATTTTAAGGACTTCTTACTATGGGTTTATACAGGAGGAAATTAAAACCTATTACCCTCTTTTATTAAAAAATTGCCATGAAATAAAAAATAAAAATGTAAAACCGGTGTTTTTGACCTTTGAGGCAGCCCAGTTTTTAGTGTCTATAGTTATTGAGTGGAGAAGACAAAACAAAGGGGCTTTTGAAGGTGTAACCTCTTTTACAGACCGGCTTGCAATTGACCTTACATCAAACCTGGTAAGGGCTGCTATTTCAGATATTCCATATGATGAGATAGGAAAGAGGCTGTATTCTGCTTTGGAAAAAAAAGATGAACTAAAAAGAAATATATATATTGAAGCGGACGATATTTTAAAAAGATATAGAAAACGCTGTATGGAGCTTGGAATATTTGACTTTGGAATGGCTGTAGAACTTTACAATAAATACCTTCTAAAAAATCCTGTATATAAAGAACAGTTATTTAAAAGAATTGAACATCTTATTGTGGACAATATAGAAGAATGTGTTCCTACAGAAGTTGATTTTATAAATATGCTTTTGCCAAATCTTAAAACATGTCTTTTAGGATACAATCATGAGGGTGGTTACGGGGAAGCTTTTGGCAGCAATCATGAATACACAAAAAGAGAGCTGATAGACAAATTAGATACCATTGAATTACAGGAATGTTATACATGTAAGGAGTTTATGACTGAGTTTTCAAATATGTTGTTTGACAATATAAAGAACGGAAAAACCAACAAATTCAAATCAAGACCTGAAATTGAAAGGGTTCCTCCTTTTGAACTTAGAAGTGAGATGCTTGAAAATATAGGAGAGAGAATAATACATCTTATTGAAGAAGAAGGCTACAATCCCTCAGATATAGTTGTCATTTCCAACTATGCAGACCCGGTTACAGAGTTTGTTATAGCAAGGGCTTTAGAGAAGAGAGGGTATGAAATAAAAAATCTTTCAAGAAAGAGCAGGGTTATAGACAATCCCTTTACACAAGGTTTAATAACTTTAGCCCAGCTGTGTCACCCTGCATACGGTTTTATGCCGGGAAGGGATGATGTTAAATCCCTTATAAGAGTGCTTTTAAAAATTGATCCTGTAAGAAGCTCTATACTTGCAGGAGAGGTATTAAGCCAAAGACCCTTTGCCCGTTTTCCTGATATAGAGTTTCCGGGGCTTGTGGAGAGAGTGGGCTATTATAATGTTGAAAAATATGAATGTATTAAAAATTGGATAGAAGAATACAGGAAAAGAGAAGAGCCTCTTAAGATACATGAATTTTTTCAAAGGGTTTTTTTGGAGATACTTATTTCAGAGGAAATGTCACAAAATGACATTCTTGAAGCCAAAAAGCTTATTGACAGTGCCCAGTCTTTTGTAGATGTGGTTTCAAGATTTAATAGAAATGCCAGCAAGGATTTTTTAGATGTGGTAAGAAGAGGGATAAAGTCAGCAGAAAGCATATTTGAACTTGAAGAAAAGCTTAGCGGTAATTTTGTTCTTTTATCAACGCCGGTAGCCTATCTTGCAAGTTCTCTACAAAGCAAAGTGACTATTATTACAAGTCTTAGCAGCAGCAACTGGACGCCAAGGAGCATAAAGGAAATAACAAATTTGCATGTACTTACAAAGACGTGGAATCCTGAGGATATTTATACAGAAGATATTGAAGAAGAAAATCAAAAACGCTACCTGGCGGTTTTAATGAGGTCAATATTAAAAAGATGTGGTGAAAAGCTTATAACTTTTGAATCTGTACTGTCTGCCAACGGATATGAAAATGACGGCAAACTGTCAGAATATTTTGATGAGATTATTGTATCAGGCGGAAAATAGTTTTAAATTGCAAATTGTACTTATATAAGGTTATAATAGCTTAAGGAAAATAAATTTTTAAGTGATAAAGAGAGGGTGATAAAGTGTTATTGGGAATTTTACTTATACTATTTGGATTTTTTATGATATTTCTTCCTAAAATTTTGTCTAAGGCTTCAGAGAAGATGGAACATTATAAATTTGAAGAACCGTCTATGGCTAAGGCAATAGTAACATATGTAGGCGGTGTTATTTGTATTGTTGTAGGAATTTTAAATATAATATTTCAAAAATAAGTTATATTAAGAATCCACCTATTACTTGCAAGTGGATTCTTACAATATATCGTGTTAATTTTTGAATTGCAGTTATTTATTGCATTACAGCATTGTTGTTTAATTGCCTTGCCGGTGGTACTTAAAGTTTATCTTTTTCTAAAACGTGAAGTGTATATTTATTTGAATTTTCTTCGTATGTTATGTAATAGAGATTTCCGCTGCTTTGTCCCCATGCGGATGAAATGCAGTATGCATCCTCTGATGAGGACAAAGTTTTGCTTGTTTTATTTTTTAAATCATATAGTTTTAAATCCACAGGTGACGTGCCTGTCTGATAAGTAAACTTACTGCCGTCCGGGGAGGGTGAAATGTTGCACATTGTATCTTTTTCATATATTTCTGTCTCCTCCAGGATGTTTCCTTCTTTGTCAAGTATCACAAGAACCTGGTTTGTGTTTTTAAGTTCTTTGTATGAACACAGGATACCAATATTGTGCCCAAAGTATGCAAGACCGTTGTATACCCATGCACCGCTGGGAGTAAAGGGTAGTTCTGTTTTACGGTAAGTTTCATTTTTTAAGTCTATTTCCATTAAAATATTTGTTTCAGTTTTACCGGTTTGTTCACTTAAGTTGCCGCATAATACAAGTATTTTATCGGATTTATAAGAAATGAGGGAAACATACTCGTCAATTTCTATGTCCATGTCTTCTAATAAATCGCCGCTTTCATTTTTATCTATATGGTAATATTTTAATTTTCCCTTTTCATTTGCGCTGTTAGTGTTGTAAAAAACAGTATTTCCGCTGTCTGATAAAAAAAGTTTGGTAGTTTCTGGTATATTCTTCTAAAGTAATTTCATATTCATTGTCCTTTGTACATAATAAATAGCTACCGCTCATATTAAACAGAAGTTTATCGTTAGAACTTATTAAATCCAGGTATTCTTTGTTTTTTGTTATTTCAACTTGCTTAACATAATGGGCATCCTGTGAAGTATTTGAAGCATTATTACATGAAACGAGACTCATTAGGGCAATTATCAAACCAATTATAATGATTTTTTTCATTATTTGCGACCTCTTTTCCTTTTCTGCAAATTATCAAAATGTAGCTTTACAAACATTATAAACAATATATTAATAAATTGTCAATTTTTTTAAAAAAGTTTTATGAATGTTGCAAAATACCTCATGTTATTTTCATGTTATAATGTATACAGACGGATGCATGTATTTTAAAACAGGGCTTTGGAGGGGGACTATGGGACTTAGAAAAGGTCAAAAAGAGCTGGTGGAGCAGTACCGGGGCGGATATTGTGCAATACCTGCCATCCCCGGAGGGGGGAAAACATATTCCCTTACCCAGTGGGCGGTTGAGATGATAAGTAAGGGCTTACACAGACCGGGAAAGATACTTATTGTTACATATATGAACAGTGCCGTTAATAATTTTAAGCAAAGAATTGCGGCAGAACTTCAAAAAAGAGGAATTTTAGGGACAAAGGATTATTTTGTATCCACAATACACGGCCTTTGCCTTCAGATAATAAAAGAAAAACCTGACCTTGTCATTACCAATGAGGAGTTTGAAGTAATAGACGGTGTTGAAAAAATACATTTGATTTCAAGTGCCATTGATGAATGGAAAAGGCATAATGACAGGGAATTTAAATTGTATTTAGACATAGATGGTATATCTGCAGGAAAAGGACAGGAAATTTATAAAAATTGGCACGACAGACTCTGCAATATTATGCTTTCTGCCATAAGCAATTTTAAAGTACGGGGGATAACTTCAAGGGATGCAAGGAAATTATGCAAAAACATTCCAAAAGACTCTATACTGAACTGGGCATGCCGGATATATGAAATATATGACAGAAAGCTTAAAATAGGCGGGTATTTAGATTTTGATGATATGCTTTATAATGCAAAAAAAATGCTTATGGAAGACAGGCATCTTTTAGAAAAATACCAAAGAACATATTCTTTTGTATGTGAAGATGAAGCTCAGGATTCTAATTACATTCAAAGTGAAATATTAAAAATGATAGCAAATGGCAATCTTCTAAGGGTAGGGGACAGTAATCAGGCTATATGCAGTACCTTTAGCAACAGTGATTTCACCCTTTTTAAAAGCTTTTGTGAAGACCCTTCCACAACTGTGTATAGAATTACCCAGTCCAGCAGAAATACAAAGGATATAATTGATTTGGCAAACTATTTTGTAAGGTATGTAAGAGAAAGCCATCCTGTTTCAGACTGCCGGGAAAGTCTTCTTCCCCAGTACATAGAACCAGTTGATGAAAATGATGATATGCCAAATCCTAAAACAGACGAATACGGAATAAAAGCTGCCATATTTGATTCATGGGAAGAAGAGGCCGGGGCTGTTGTAAACAGGGCTTCTTATATGCAAAAAAAACATCCGGATAAAACCATTGCAATTTTAGTGCCCAGTACCTGGAGAATGAAAATAATTTTAGATATGTTAGATGACAGAAAAATACCTTATGAGCACCTTGAAAATACATCAAGTGAAAAAAATGAGGCCATCAGAAAACTTGGGCGGGTTATAGATTTTATTGCCATGCCTGAAAGCGGTGAAAAGCTTTTTAATATGCTGGATGAGTGTTTTCTGCCTGACTCCTATGATGAGGATATTGGAAGCATTGAAGACCTAGGGGAGGCCGGAGTGACAGGGGAAACAAAAGAAAAAGAAGAGTTGGAAGAAGAAAAAAACGTTGATGGAAGTAAAAAAGCAGACCAAAAGAAAATTCTTAAGAATTTTTTAAAAAGATACCCTGTGGAAAAACTTCTCTACCCGATGGCAGGGGAGATTGAAATTTCGGAAATACCAAAGGAGCTTTTAAAAAGTGATATATGGGCGGATTTTACAGAGAATATGGAAACAATAAGGGAACTTTTAGAATTTCCCGGCACCATTGTGGAAAAACTTATTTTATTTATATCTGAAAAACTAAAATTTGGAAGAGAGGAGAGGGCAATAGCCCAGAAGGTTGCAGGGGATGTGAGATATCTTATGAATCAGGATCCCCGCTGGAAGCTTAGCGACCTTGCATTGGAACTTTTAAATCCTAAAAACAGGTTTAACTTTTTTGCAGGGGTGGTATGGGAATTAAAAGGCTATGAACCAAAGCCGGGACAGGTTACCCTGGCAACTTATCATAAATCAAAGGGTCTTGAGTGGGATATAGTGTTTTTAACCGGCATTAATAACTGGGAATTCCCTGTAACATTAGAGGATAAATTTGTAGGAGAATATTGGTTTTTAAAGGATGAGTTTAAAAACCCCCAGGCTATACTAAAATCAGAAATGGAAAGAGTTTTAAAAAAAGGGGACGGAAAAGACCGGGCATTAAAATCAAAAATTGAGACAATTTCAGAAAGGGCAAGGCTTTTATATGTGGGAATTACCCGGGCAAAGAAGTATTTGTTTTTGTCATCACACCAATATAATGTGGGAAAGAGAAATGAAGTGCTTCCCTCAAATTATATATTAGAACTTAAAAAATACATAGAGGAGGTGGAGGGTAAAAGATGAAGGATTTAAGGTTTGCAGACTATTTTTTATTTACCCAGCACTCCCTTACAACATTTGAAAAATGTCCTTTGAAGTTTAAAAAAAGGTATTTGGAAAATTTAAAATGGGTCAATTATTTAGGAGAAGAAATCAGAAAAAGGCTTGAAATGGGAAACAACTTTCATCTTATGGCATACAGGTATTTTCAAGGTATAGACCCGGGGATTACAGAGGACGTGGAAGGATATGAGGAACTGGATAGCTGGATTACTTCTCTTATGAGAAACTTTAAAAAGGATGAGAAAAAAAGGTATCTTCCGGAGTATAAACTCAGAATGTCCAAAGGAATTTTAAGGCTTGAGGCAAATTATGATTTGATTATTATAGACGGGGACAATGTTGAAATATGGGACTGGAAAACACGTGTTAAAGATAGGGAGAATACTAAAAGAGACGAGAACTTTCAGAGAATAAGGCTTGAAAGAAGTCTTCAGACGGTGGTTTATCTCTATGTTTTAAAAGAGGGAATAAAGCTTTTGACACAAAAAGAAATACCATGGGAAAATATAAGTATGTACTACTGGCAGCCTGAGCCAAAAAAAATGCTGGCAGAAATAAACTACAGCGATAAAATGCACTTAGACTTTGAAAGACAGCTAAAGGACAAAATTCAAAGAATATTAGAGTACGATTACTCAAATTTTGATAAAACTTTATACAAAAAAAGCTGTACATACTGTGAATTTAATTGGTTTTGTAATAATGAAAAAATTGATTATAAGAAGATGGAAGAGCATGAAGACTTTTTAGATGAGCTAGCGTGGGATGATATTGAGGAGTTGATTTAAAAAGTGGATGTTAAGATAAATATATTAAATGAAAGGGTCAAAATTCCCATAGAGCTTATAGAAGCCTGCGGGGGAGATGAGCTTATTGCAAGGATATTTTATAACAGAGGATATAAAGATCCTGATACCGTTAAAATAATGCTAAATGATGAATACTATAAGCCTACCCTGCCGGATGAGTTTCCGGGCATGGAAAAGGCGGTAAGAAGGATTTTAAAGGCGATAGATTCCAAAGAACTGATTTGTATTTACGGGGACTATGATGTGGACGGTGTTACAAGTACCGTTACCCTTGTGGAATGTCTTAGAAACTACACAGATTCGGTAATTTACCATGTCCCGGACAGGTTTACCGAAGGGTACGGAATGAATGAGGAAGTTGTAAGAAGCCTTTATGAAAAAGGGGTATCCCTTATAATAACCTGTGACTGCGGTATTTCCAATGTAAATGAGATAAGTTTGGCAAAAGAGCTTAAAATGGATGTTATACTAACTGACCACCACAGTATTCCTGATGAAACTCCCGATGCATATGTTATATTAAATCCCAAACTTTTAGAAGAAGGACACAGGGCAAGAAATATTTCAGGCTGTGCCATGGCATATTTTTTGTGCTTGGCTGTTTTAAAAGAAAAGGGAGAAGAATATATCGGGGATGGATTTTTAGACCTTTTGGCACTGTCACTTATTGCAGATGTGGTAAGTCTTAACGGTGAAAACAGATACCTTTTAAAAAAGTCGCTGCCGGCTTTGATTAATACAAAAAGGGCAGGTCTTAGTGAGCTTTTTAAAATAGCCGGCAAAAACGGCAGTATAGACAATGAAGAGGATATTGCATTTCAAATTGCACCAAGAATAAATGCAGCAGGAAGAATGGATACCGCCAAATTGCCTGTTGAGCTGCTTTTGTGTAAGGAGCAGGATTTGGCAAGAGAAATGGCAGAAAAAATTGATGTTTTAAATAGTGAAAGAAAAAGAATCCAGCAGAAAATAATTGATGAAGCAATAGAAATGGTGGAAACACAGAAAAAGAACAAGACGGTTTTGGTGCTTTATGGGGAGTTCTGGCATCATGGAATAATCGGAATAGCAGCAGGGAGAATTTGTCAGCTGTATAAAAAACCTGCAATACTGCTTTCAATTAAAGATGACGGAAGTACAGTGGTGGGTTCAGCCAGGTCAATAGAAGAAATAAATATATATGAGCTTATAAAAGAGTGCAGCGGGAAGCTTTTAAAATTTGGCGGACACTCCCAGGCAGCAGGTCTTTCATTAAAGAAAGAAAACCTTGAGGATTTTGTAAGGGAAATTGAAACAGCGGCAGAAAAAAGATACTTTATAAAGGATACAATAATAGCAAATGTGGATATGGAGCTTTCCTTTAATGAAATATCAGATGATTTTATTACAAGGATTCAAAGTGCAGGTCCTTATGGGGAAGGCTTTAGGTTTCCTGAGTTTTATTCTTCAAATATAAGGGTTGTAAGTGACAGAAAGACTGAAAAAAATCATCATATTATGGTTTTAGAAGATGAAAACAAAATAAGAATACCGGCGGTTAAGTGGTTTGGAGATGAGGAGTCTTTAGAGGGAAAGGTTTTTGACATTACTTATAAAGTGGGGACAAATACCTATAGAGGAAATAACAGCATTCAGCTTACAATAGGCCATATGGTTGAAAATTTAAGTGTAAAAAAGATACTTTTTGAAGGAAATATTATAGATGAGAGAAAGACAGCCATAAATACCCTTTTACTAAAGTATAAAGATGCACAAATTTTTTATGAAGGTCTAAAATCCCGCTGCCCTATAGACGATACAGTAAACAGGTTTAATATAAAGCCCAAAAAAGATATTGTTTTTATTTCACCCCCGGCAAACACGGCAGTATTCAGGGAAGTTATAGCTTTAGCCGACCCGGAAAATATAATTATCAATTTTACCCTTTCGCCGGATTATTTGTTTAAAGGATTTTTAATGAATTTTTTAGGAGTAATAAAATATACTATTAAAAACAAGGGTGGCAGGGAATACATTGAGGTTTTTTCCCAGAAACTTTGTGTGGAGGAGGGTATTATAAAAGCCAGCCTTAAATATCTTAAGGCAAAGGGTTTTATAAATTATATATTAAGTGAAGACCACAGCAAAGTATTTATATTTCAAGGCAGTGGGAAAGAGAGAAAAACAAATATTGCTTTTCTAGAAAAAAGCCTGAAAAACGCCCTTATGGAAAAGAATGCATACAAAGAATTTATATTAAAAATGGATAAAGAAAAATTTAAAGAATACTTAAAATAATATTTATAAACATTTTTTACAACGTTTTATAACAATATAAATTAACTATTAACTCTACTATAAATACATGATATAATTATCTTAAAGAAATGTTTTTAGCAATACTTTCTAGAATTTAGCGTAGGAGGCAAAGGACATAATTAAATAAAGAGGTTAAAAAAATGAAAAATATTATTATTACTCTGATAATAACTTTATCCTTAATTGCATTGGTTTTATCATTTAGTTTACCAGTAATTGTTAACGACATTTTTCCGGTGGAAATAAGGGTTGTTACAGGTATAGTAACCTTTGTTCTCATAATTTTTATTATTAGGGTGTTAGTTGAAAGAATAGCTGAAATAAAGGAGGAAGATAAAGATGATCTTAGTAAATACTGATTATATTCCCGGAAAAGAGTTTGAAGTTTTAAGTATTGTTAAAGGTTCTACAGTTCAGACAAGGCATGTTGGAAAAGATATTATGAGCGGGCTTAAAAATTTAGTAGGAGGTGAGTTAAAGGCTTACGTTGAAATGATTGAGCATGCAAGGGCGCTAGCAACAAAGAGAATGGTGGAGGAGGCAGAAAAATTAGGAGCAGATGCAGTTATCAATATAAGGTATTCTACATGTGGTATAATGCAGGGAGCAGCGGAAATTCTAGTATACGGCACTGCTGTTAAATTCAAATAATATAAAGCTATGACAATTTAGTATTTTAAAACCAACATTTTCAAAGTACATCTCTGACTGCTGCTAATATTGTATTTGATTTTTATTTTATTATTTTTTAAGTAAGTATGAAGGGCGGTCGTTTGTATTATGAATAATAATTATTTAAAACAATATGTTGGAAGAAGAGTTGTTTTGTATCTTTCCCTTTGGTCAAAAATTTTAAGGCTGGGTACAAGGGGAGTAATAAGTGATTGTAAGGGTGGATGGGTAGAGATAAAAAAGAACAGGAAACTTGAATACATCAATGTGGGCAAAATTTACAGTTTTAGACTTCTTGATTAAAATAAGCCTCTTTATAATAAAACAGAGAATTAATTAAGGTGGAGACTTTGCCCCACCTGTTGTTATAAGAAAGTTTTATCCTTTTTGATATTTTTGTACGGCTGATTATAAAAATTATTTTATTATAAGCCGTTTATTTTATTATAAGCCGTTATTTTTTATAATGTCCCTATATAAATAGCCGCTATTTTTTATTGTTCTTTTAAGGTTTTCACGGTTCACATGTATAATACCGAATTTTTTAGAATAACCAAAACTCCATTCAAAATTATCCATTAAAGACCATAAGTAATAGCCTTTTAAATTTACTCCTTCTTCAATGGCTTTATGCGCTTGTATTAAGTGTTCTTTAATGTAATTCATCCTTTTAACATCGTTAATATTGCCGTTTTCATCTATTTTGTCGTCAAAGGCTGCACCGTTTTCACTTATAATTATATCTATTTTGTTGCAGTCATTATCAAGGCGTAAAAGAAGGTCATACAAGCCTTTTGGATATATAATCCAACCCATTTCGGTTTTTTCAAACTGGGAAAGCTCATTATTTATTTCTACAAAACCATTAACGGGGTGGTGCTTTACAAATTCTGATGTGTAATAATTTATTGCCAAAAAGTCTATATCTGCACCAATTATTTTCATGTCTTCTGGAGGAAAATCAAAATGAGCTCCCCTGTCTCTATAAAACTTAACCACATCCTCCGGATACGTGCCTTTAAATACAGGATATATAAACCATTTATTCAAAACCCCGTCCGCTAATTCACAAGCCTCTATATCTTCTTTTTTATCTGATGCAGGATATTTTGTTGAAAAGTTTGGTGCTATACCGATTTTACCCGGAAGGTTAAGCTGCCTGTATGCGCCAACGGCTTTACCGTGTGAAAGCAGAATATTGTGAAATACCTCCAAAGCGGTTTTTAAATCTTTAATTCCGGGGGCGTGAACACCCATCATGTGACCTAAAAATGCCACTATCCATGGTTCGTTTTGAGTAATCCAATAGGGAACAACATCTCCTAATTTTTCAAATAAAAGACCGGCGTACTCAACAAAATAATCAGTTACATCCCTGTTGGCCCACCCACCAATATCTTGGAGTTTTTGAGGCAAATCCCAGTGATAAAGGGTTACAGAAGGCTTAATACCGTTTTTCAACAGCTCATAAGTAAGCCTTTTATAAAAGTCCAATCCTTTTTCATTATACTGACCCTTTCCCTCAGGAAAAATCCTGGGCCAGGAAATAGAATATCTATAGGATTGGATTCCAATCTCTTTCATTAAAGCAATATCTTCTTTATAACGGTGGTAGTGGTCGCAGGCAACATCACCGTTATCGCCGTTTAGAATTTTTCCTGGTGTATGGGAGAAACGGTCCCATATGGATTCGCCTTTTCCGTCCTCGTCAAAGGCACCTTCAATTTGATAAGATGCAGTAGCACAGCCCCATATAAAATCTTTTGGAAATACAATTCCAGGCATATTTTCACATCCTTACAATATATTTAAAAAAGTTTATATAAAATTGCCTTATTCCACATTATATTTAAGGGATAAGTTAAAAACAAGGGGGTAGTACTAAAATAATTATCGGAAGAATTTATACATATAATTAAAATATCTGTATAAATTATATCACGAAGCATTTACGTAGCTTAGAAATAGATCTCTTGTATGCAAGGATTATTTGTGCTATAATTTATGAAAACTATAAATAAAAAAAGGCAATGATAGAGAGAGTAGGCAGCTTTTAGCTGTTTAAAGAGAGAAAGTACCATGGGCTGAAAGTATTTTCAACATGCCGGCTGTTGAAGTTCACTCTGGAGCCGTATCCTGAACATTGATGATAAGTAGGGATATACCGGTTGCAACCGTTACCTGCAATGAGTGTTTATACATCTTTTGATGTATAAAAAGTTGGGTGGTACCGCGAAATAACCTTTCGTCCCATGTGGGAAGGAAGGTTTTTTATATGCTTACTTTAAAAATATGATATTTTTTCATATACAAAATTTTAATTTCTTGATGTTTAATATCTAAATTATAAGGAGGAGTAAAAGCATGAAAGAGCAGCTAAACGGCATTAGAAGCAAAGCAGAAGCGGAAATTGCAAATATTAAAACCATACCGGATTTGGAAAATGTAAGAGTTAAATACTTAGGAAAAAAGGGAGAACTTACTTCTGTGCTAAGAGGTATGGGATCCCTTGCGCCTGAAGAAAGACCTGTAATAGGTCAGTTGGCAAATGAAATAAGGAATTTTTTAGAAAACAGGATTGCTGAGGTTAAAAAAGAACTTGCAAACAAAGAGAGGGAATTAAAACTTCAGAAGGAAGTTATAGATGTAACCATGCCTGGTAAAAGAAAAAATTTAGGCAGAAAACACCCTCTTACCAATGTTATAGATGAAATTACTGAGGTTTTTGTTGGAATGGGCTATGAAATTGCGGAAGGTCCTGAAATTGAAAGGGATTACTATAATTTTGAAGCGTTAAATATTCCTGAAAATCATCCTGCAAGGGATGTTCAGGACACATTTTATATAAATGGGGATATACTTTTGAGGACTCAAACTTCACCTGTTCAGATAAGGGTTATGGAAAACAAAAAACCTCCCATTAAGATAATTTGCCCTGGAAGGGTTTACCGCTCTGATGCAGTGGATGCAACCCATTCCCCGATATTTCATCAGATAGAAGGTCTTGTGGTGGATAAAGGTGTTACAATGGGGGATTTAATTGGAACATTAAAGGTATTTGCAAAAAGCATATTTGGTGAGAAAACAGATATAAGGTTAAGACCTCACCACTTTCCTTTCACTGAACCTAGTGCAGAGGTTGATGTTTCATGCTGGACTTGCGGTGGAAAGGGATGCAGGGTGTGTAAAGATGAAGGCTGGATTGAAATTTTAGGTGCAGGAATGGTACATCCAAAAGTTTTAGAAATATGCGGCATAGATCCTGCTGTTTACAGTGGTTTTGCCTTTGGGCTCGGGGTTGAAAGGACAGCTATGGGAAGATTTAATATTGATGATTTAAGGCTATTATATGAAAATGATATAAGATTTTTAAAGCAATTCTAAAATAGATTTTGATAAGGAAAAATAGATTTTGAAAGGAGTAATATGGTATGAAAGCACCAATAAGTTGGCTTAAAGATTATGTTGATATAGATATAGAAACTAGAGAATTTGCAAATAAAATGACTATGTCCGGCTCTAAAGTTGAAGGAATTGAGGTACAGGGAGAAGAAATCAACAAGGTTGTAGTTGGTAAAATTTTATCAATAGAAAAGCACCCTGATGCAGATAAGCTCCAGGTTTGTAAAGTGGATGTAGGAAATGAGGTTATTCAAGTTGTGACAGGGGCAGACAACGTAAAAGAACAGGACCTTATACCGGTTGCCCTAAGTGGTGCAACTTTATCAGGAGGAATAAAGATTTCCAAGGGGAAGCTGAGGGGAGTGGTATCAGAAGGTATGATGTGTTCCATAGAGGAGTTGGGATTTACAAAGGAAGATTATCCGGATGCTCCTGAGAACGGCATTTATATTATAAAACAGGATTACCCCCTAGGAACTGATATAAAAGAGGTTTTAGGATTAAATGATACCATTTTGGAGTTTGAAATAACATCCAACAGACCTGATTGCATGAGCATCATTGGTCTTGCAAGGGAGGCGGCTGCGACTCTTGGCAAGGAGTTTAGAAAGCCTGAAATAAAGCTTGAAGAAAAGGGAGATGAGGCAAATAAATATGCTACAGTGGAAATAAAGGACCCTGATCTTTGTCCAAGGTATATAGCAAGGATAGTAAAGGATGTAAAAATTGAGCCTTCCCCTAAATGGATGAGAGACAGGCTTAAAGCAGCAGGGGTAAGACCTATCAACAATATTGTTGATATCACAAACTATGTTATGTTGGAATATGGTCAGCCTATGCATGCTTTTGACCTTAGCTATTTAGAAGGACAAAAGATTATTGTAAGAAGGGCTAGGGACGGTGAAGAAATAACAACTTTAGATGATGTAGAGAGAAAACTTGATTCCTCCATGCTGGTAATTGCAGATGAAAATAAAGCTGTGGCAGTGGCAGGGGTTATGGGTGCAGAAAATTCAGAAATCCGGGAAGATACCAGGACAATTTTATTTGAGTCTGCTAATTTTGAAGGTTCATCAGTGAGAACCACTGCAAAAAAACTTGGACTTAGAACAGAAGCATCAGCAAGATTTGAAAAGGGTTTGGATGTTCAAAATACATTATTGGCTATTAACAGGGCTGCCCAGCTAGTGGAAGAGCTTAATGCAGGTGTTGTGTGTAAAGGCATAATTGACTGCTATGAGAAAAAGCAAAAGGAGAGAGTACTTAAATTTAGCCCTGAAAACATAAATAAACTTTTAGGCACAAATATTCCAACAGAGGAAATGATAAAAATACTTAAATCATTGGAATTTGAAGTTGATGAAGAGAATTTGACTGTAAAGGTGCCAAGCTTCAGGCAGGATGTGGAAAGGGAAGCTGATTTAGCTGAGGAAGTGGCCAGATTTTATGGTTACAACAACATAGAGCCTACCCTTTTATCCGGCAAATCCTCCACATTAGGGAAGAAAACTTTTAAACAAAAGGTAGAAGATATCATTATAGATACAATGATTTCATGCGGGTTATTTGAAATATACACATACTCTTTTACAAGTCCTAAGGTGTTTAATAAGCTTAAACTGCCGGAAGAAAGTCAGCTTCGCAACACCATTGTAATTCAAAATCCTCTTGGGGAAGATTTTAGCATTATGAGGACAACAACCATTCCGGAAATGCTTCAAGTGATTAGCACTAATTACAATAGAAGGGTGGAAGAAGGGGCATTTTTTGAAAAATCCTTTGTATACATTCCAAAGGGACAGCCGGTTGAAGAGCTTCCTGAAGAGAAGCCTGTATTGACACTTGGAATGTACGGGGAAGCAGATTTTTATACCCTTAAAGGTGTTGTAGAAGAACTATTTTCAGTCCTTGGTATAACACAATATGATTTTGCACCGGAAAAAGAAAACCCTGTATTTCATCCTGGAAGGGCTGCAGTTGTAAAAATAAATGGTGAGTATGCAGGTACAATAGGGGAAATTCACCCTGATGTAGTAGAGGAATTTGAATGTCCCCAAAGAACATATATAGGTGTTATTGAAATTGATAAGCTTGTTGAAAATGCATTTTTAAAGCCTGAATACAAACCGCTTCCTAAATACCCGGCGGTGACAAGGGATATTTCAATGCTTGTAAAAGACGAAGTTTTAGTAAAAGAGATAGAGGATATCTTAAAACAAAGGGGTGGCAAAATTTTAGAAAGCATTGAACTTTTTGATGTTTACAAAGGTGAACAGGTACCGGAAGGTATGAAAAGCGTTGCTTATTCCCTGACATTCAGGGCAGCGGACAGAACCCTTACCGATGAAGATGTAAATAAAACAATGAAAAAGATTCTTGACGGACTGAAAAAGAACATTAATGCAGAACTAAGATAAACTTTAGAATTACAAATTTTTCAAAAAATATTATTAATAAGTTGTATTTATAAAGGAGGAGGCTAAAAACCTCCTCTATTTATTGCATTTGCTGTCCAGCCAATTGTTTTTCAGCCATTTCAATCATTCTTTTAACCATCTGACCGCCTATAGGACCGCCTTGTTCACCATTAACCCTTGATGGCAGGTCTCCTTTATAGTGGTCATTATTTTCTTTTACAAATTCTAAACGTCCTATTTCTTCAGCGCACTGCATTTTAAATTTAGTAAGAGCATCTCTGCTTTCAGGTACTAATGGCGTATTTCTTCTAGCCATATCTTTCACCAACCTTTTTAATAAAATGTTTTATTTTGTGTTTCAACATTATTTTTAGCAAAAAACAAAATAAAACACATAGAAATATGCGCTAATTTTATCTAAGTCTTGCAAAAATCTATTTTTTTGACGTATCACTAATTGAGAGTGAATTTTATACAATTAAAAACTTTATCATTCATTCATCTAATAAGAATTCTATTGCACTTAAAGGCATGTTTTGTTAAAATAAAAACAAATTTAATTTTAATTATATTACAAAATAAGGTTATAGAAAATATATGGAGGTTTTGTTGTATGGAAAAAATAAAATTTGACTATTCAAAAGCAGGGGAGTTTGTTAAAGAAAGTGAAATAACATATTTTAAAGACATTGTTAAGACATGCCATGAAATGCTTCACAACAAGACAGGAGCAGGCAATGATTTTTTAGGATGGTTAGACCTTCCTTTAAACTATGACAAAGAAGAATTTGCAAGAATAAAGGCAGCAGCCCAAAAAATAAAATCCGATTCAGATGTATTGGTTGTTATAGGAATCGGAGGATCATATTTAGGGGCTAAGGCAGCCATAGATATGCTTTCACACACATTCTACAACCAACTGCCAAAAGAAAAAAGAAATGCGCCTCAAATTTATTTTGTAGGAAATAATATTAGTTCTACATATATTGCAGACTTATTAGAAGTTATTGAAGGAAAAGATATATCGGTAAATGTTATATCAAAGTCCGGAACTACAACAGAGCCGGCAATAGCCTTTAGAATTTTTAGGGAGTATATGGAAAATAAATATGGAAAAGATGGAGCCAGAAAGAGAATATATGCTACCACTGACAAAGAAAAAGGTGCATTGAAAAAGTTAGCTGATGAAGAGGGCTATGAGACTTTTGTAGTACCTGATGATGTAGGAGGAAGATTTTCTGTTTTGACAGCTGTAGGTTTACTCCCTATTGCCGTATCAGGTGCGGATATTGATAAAATAATGGAAGGAGCAGCTGATGCTTGCAAACTATATAATAATCCTAACTTAGAAGAAAATGACTGTTACAAATATGCAGCTGTGAGAAATGCATTATATAGAAAAAACAAAACCATTGAAATAATGGTAAATTATGAACCGTCATTACATTATTTTACCGAATGGTGGAAGCAGCTTTACGGGGAAAGTGAAGGAAAAGATCAAAAGGGTATTTTCCCGGCAGGTGTTGATTTTACAACAGATCTTCACTCAATGGGACAATATGTACAGGACGGTTTGAGAAATATATTTGAAACTGTTATAAAGGTGGAAAAACCAAGAAAGAACATTGTAATAAAAGAAGACAAGGAAAATCTTGACGGACTTAACTTTATTGCAGGTAAAGATGTTGACTATGTGAACAAAAAAGCATTAGAGGGAACAATGCTTGCTCACAATGACGGGGGTGTTCCTAACCTTCTGATTACTGTACCGGAACTTAGTGAGTATTACTTTGGAAGCTTGGTTTACTTTTTTGAAAAGGCCTGCGGTATCAGCGGCTATATTTTAGGTGTAAATCCTTTTGACCAGCCAGGTGTTGAAGCATACAAGAAAAACATGTTTGCCCTCCTTGGAAAACCAGGATATGAAGAAGAAAGAGAAAAGCTTGAAGAGAGGTTAAAAGAATAAGAAAATGATATTTTTTAAATTCATATCAGGTAGGAAAAATTTCTTACCTGATATTTTTATATAGCAAAGTTTAACTATTCATAACATCAATTACCTTTACCAACAATATCCTCTAGATTTTGGATGTACAAGAGTGTATGATATTTTATAGGGGGTGTTTATTTATGTTTTTTAATTTTAATGATGATTGTGATTTAGTTCCAGTGACTTATTCCATAAGAGGTTATAAAAAAAGAGAATCAACTTTTCTAAAAAAATTTTTAAAATATTTTTTCTATATTTCAACCATTTTGATATTAGGGGTAGTAGCAATCTTAGGGTATATAAAATAATAAAAAATTTATTAAAAAATTTATTAAAAAATTTATCATTTACCTATTGACAAATAGTAAGAAGCCGAGTATAATTATTTTTGTTGTTAAAATTCATATGCGGATGTGGCGGAACTGGCAGACGCGCTAGACTTAGGATCTAGTGTCTCACGGCGTGGGGGTTCGACTCCCTTCATCCGCACCAAAGGGTTTAAGAAACTGAAATTTCTTAAGCCCTTTTTTGTATTTTGTAGAAGAAATCAACTCAAGATAGCCGGTTTGAAATAGTAAAAACACCTTTGAGATAAATTATGAATATTGGACTAATTCGAATAAGAGTGTATAATAAAGGATGATAAGGTTGGCCTTAAAGGACCGAAATAACGGTAATTTTTCACACAATTTATTATCAAATTATATTTAGGGAATTGAGTTGGAATATGAAAAAGTTAGTAATTGGTATATTAGCGCATGTGGATGCAGGTAAAACTACATTATCAGAAAGCCTGCTTTATTTAAGTGGGAAAATAAGAAAAATAGGAAGGGTAGACAATAAAGACGCCTTTTTAGATAACTATGAACTAGAAAGAGCGAGAGGTATTACTATTTTCTCCAAACAGGCTGTATTTGAAATAGATGACAGGCAGATTTTTTTATTGGACACCCCGGGACATGTGGATTTTTCGGCAGAAATGGAAAGAACCCTTCAAGTATTGGACTATGCTATTTTAGTGATAAGTGCTGCAGACGGGGTTCAAGGACATACCAAGACATTGTGGAGGCTTCTTAATATATATAATATCCCTGTTTTTTTATTTATAAATAAAATGGACAGGGAGGATGTAGACAAAGACAAATTAATTAAAGAAATAAAAGAACAGTTAGATGACGGATGTATTGATTTTGGAAAGGCTGGTACAGGGGAGTTTTATGAACAATTGGCTATGTGTGATGAAAAAACTATGGAAGCTTATTTAGAGGATGGAAAGATTGAAAACAGCCTCATAAGTAAAGCAGTGGCAAAAAGAAAAGTGTTTCCCTGCTTTTTTGGATCAGCTTTAAAATTAGAAGGTATTGAAGAATTTACAAAAGGCATTATAAAATATTCCATTATTCCTAATTACCCCCATGAATTTGGAGCTAAAATATTTAAAATAACAAGGGACGGGCAGGGCAACCGTCTTACTCACATGAAACTTACAGGGGGGAAGCTTAAAGTCAGGGATGTTTTAACAAATGGTGTATGGGAAGAAAAAGTAAATCAAATCCGCATTTATTCAGGAGAAAAATTTGAGGCGGTAAATGAGGTAGAAGCAGGAGATGTAATTGCAGTAACAGGACTTACTAAGGCAAGACCGGGAGAGGGACTTGGGATAGAGGAGGCTTCAACTTTCCCTGTATTAGAACCTGTACTGCGGTATCAGATTATACTTCCAAATGGCTGTGACCCAAGGGCAATACTACCAAAGCTTCGTGAAATTGAAGAAGAACAGCCGGAGATTCAAATTGTCTGGGATGAACATTTGCAGGAAATCCAGGCAAAGGTTATGGGGGAAGTGCAGATTGAAATTTTGCAAAGCCTTATAAAAGAACGCTTTGATGTTGATGTAGCCTTTGGTGACGGAAAGATTCTCTATAAAGAGACCATTTTAAATACCGTTGAAGGTGTGGGACATTTTGAACCCCTGAGGCATTATGCAGAAGTTCACCTGTTATTAGAGCCCGGAGAAAGGGGAAGCGGTTTAAAATTTGATACAAAATGCAGTGAAGATATGTTATCTAAAAACTGGCAAAGACTTGCTTTAACTCATTTAAAAGAAAAGGAGCATAAAGGTGTTTTGACAGGTTCGCCAATTACAGATATGAAAATAACTTTGGTTTCAGGTAAAGCCCACAATAAACACACAGAAGGCGGCGATTTCAGGGAAGCCACCTACCGGGCAGTACGCCAGGGATTAAAGGAAGCAGAGAGTATTCTACTTGAGCCGTATTATGATTTTTATCTGGAACTTCCTGAAAAAATGGTAGGAAGGGCCATGACTGATATTGAAAGAATGAACGGCACCTTTGAAATATCCCGGTCAAATGGTAGTATGACAGTTCTTGTGGGCAGTGCCCCTGTTAGCACAATGAGAAATTATCAAAAAGAAGTACTTGCTTATACAAAGGGGCTAGGCAGGCTATTTTGCAACCTGAAAGGATACGATATATGCCACAATCAGGAAGAGGTAATACAATCCATAGGATATGATTCTGAAAAAGATGCTGAAAACCCGACAGGTTCTATATTTTGTCAGCAGGGAGCAGGTTTTTTTGTAGAGTGGTACAGGGTAAAAGAACATATGCATTTAGAAAGCTATCTTAAAAAAGAAACAAATTTAGAAACAGAAACAGATGAAAGCAAAAAAACGAATTATTCAGAAGAAAAAACAATTAGTTTAGAGGAAATTGACAAAATTATAAATAAAACCTTTTACGCCAACCAGGGAAAAAAGTCCGGGTGGAAAAAAAGAAAAGCACCTACCTATAGTTATTATAAAACATCCAATTATGTGGGTAAAAAGGAAGAGAAAAAGGATGAGTACCTCTTAGTGGATGGATACAATATTATATTTGCATGGCAGGAGTTAAAAGAGCTTGCAGATGAAAACATGGATGGGGCAAAAACTAAATTACTGGACTTACTTAGTAATTATCAGTGGATTAGAAGGTGTGAAATTATTGTAGTGTTTGATGCATACCGTGTTGAAGGGCATCGTGAAGAGGTAATGGATTATTACAACATCCGGGTGGTATACACCAGGGAGGCACAAACAGCAGACGAGTATATAGAAAAATTTGCCCATGACAACAAGAAAAAATATGATATAACAGTTGCCACATCAGATAGTTTGCAGCAAATTATTGTGCAGGGTGAAGGGTGTGCTTTACTTTCTGCAAAAGAGCTTAAAGCCGAGATTATACAAGCTAATAAAAGAATGCAGGAGGAGTACGAAGAAAAGAAGGGTATAGACCGGAATTATCTAATGGATTCACTATCTAAAAAAGCAAAGAAACAAATGGAGGATATGGTCAAAGGGGAGGGGTAAAATTTTTAAGGGCAATTTCTAAAAGCTTTTCTTTTTCATTTAACAAAGGATTTTCAATAACAATGTCCAATAGAGCATGTAAAATATTGCCTATTTCTTTTCCCTCTTTAAAGCCAAGGCTGATTAAATCATTGCCGTTTATAGCCAAGTCCTTTAATTTAAAACACTGCTTATTTTTAATTATATCAAAATAAATTTCTTTAATTTTATTTAACTTTTCAATTCCCTCTTTTGAATACTTGAGATTCTGACCCTTTCTGTCTGCTTCCTGTACTTTTAAAAGGTCTAAAAAAATATCTTCACCAACAATATTCATAGCCTTTTTTACAGATTTGTGGGTAGGTGCAATTACCCTGTCGTGGTGTTTTATAAGGGTTAATACTTTGTATATTGTTTTGTTGTCAAATTTAAACCGTTCAAGGACTTTTTTTGCAATGGAAACGCTTTTTTTACCATGGTTGTAAAAGTGGTCAATTCCCTTGGAATCGGTGGTTTTGGTTACAGCTTTTCCAGTGTCGTGAAGCAGCATTGTCCATCTTAAATGTTTTTTATTTTCGACATTTGAGACGGTGTGCAGAGAATGAATTGCCACATTGTATAAATGATAAGGGTGGTTTTGGGAAGTTTCAAAACATATTTCAAACTCCGGCATTATATATTTTAAAATTCCTGTATCTTTTAGTATTATCATATGAAAAGGATTGTCAGAGCACAGTATTTTTGATACCTCGTCCCTGATTCTTTCAAAACTTACCTGGCTTATAAGATGGCAGTTTTCTTTGATTTCATTTATAGTGCTTTCATCAATTTCAAATTTTAAAGTTGCAGAAAAACGGACGGCTCTCAGCATCCTTAAAGGGTCTTCTAAAAAACGTTCTTTTGCTTTTCCAACAGAGCGTATTGTTGAATTTTTTATATCTTCAATACCTGAAAAAGGGTCAATAAATCCCTCTTTTGGGTGATAAGCTATTGCATTAATTGTAAAATCACGCACCGATAAATCGCCTTTTATGCTTTGTTCTTTTCTGTATGTGGTTATTTCATAATTTTTTTTGTTCAACACCACAGTAACTGTTCCATGTTTTAAACCGGTATCAATTGTTTTTGGAAACAGTTTTTTTATGTCTGATGGTTTTGCATTGGTGCTAATATCCCAATCTGCAGGTTTTCTTCCCATTAAAGAATCCCTGATGCATCCGCCGACCAAATATGCTTCATAATTATTGCTGTTTAGTACATCAATTATGTGTAGAATATCATTGTGTAAAGTTAGAGTTTTTTTTTCCTGCATAGCAACTTTCCTTTTCTTTTAAAATATTTCTTATTTAAATTATTTGAATTATAAATAATTATAATGCATATTTTTACTATTATCAAAATTATCAATAATAAAATCAATGACAAGGGATAATATGGAAATAGATTGTTAAAAAAATGTCCCGTGCATTCCAAGAAGAGACGGGAGAATGCCACGGGATTTAGGGGAGTAACTTTTTAAGAATTGCTATTACTAATAATACAACAAAATATTATATTATGTAACACTCCGTTAAAACTTCTTAAAATTCGACAAAAATTTATAATAAAAGCAACAGACCACTTACTAAAAAACTTTACTTCTCTACTATAAGCTCCCAAAATACTGAGTTTTCCCATCTTGTACCTTTTTTTACAAGGGTAAAATTGTCATTGCTGTATTTTGAAAAGTACAATTTATTGCCTTGTTTATTTAAGTCCCAAAAAAACACTTTTAAGTCATTGTTAAAGTAGTCAACGGATTTTTCGTCTTTAATTCCTACCAGGAAACTGTATGATGGATTAGAGTCCCCCCATATTTTAACTGACATTGACTTTTCCTTTCCAATGAAATTTTCAAATTCATCAGTTGTAAGAGTACTTCCAAATTCGGGAGTGGAGTATACGTTTTGGGAATCCATAAATTTTATGTGTTTTCCATACAGCTTATTTGTTGGCAGCATACATATATAGGATGTCCCCATGTAAATATCCGAAATAAAATCAAAAGTTGTGTCTAAAGTTATTTTTGAAGGTGAAAACAAATAACTTCTTACAACTTTGGCATATATCTCAGATGGTGAATTATTAATGGTAAGGTATGTTTCTTCCACTATTTTCAAACATGATAAATGGTGTTTTTCTTCTTTTTTTAAAAACAGTTCAGTTTCTTTATCAGCATCATAAAATTTTAAACTATTTAATATTTCGTTTTCGTGGTTTCCGCCGGAAAAATAATATTTGCCGGAAGGGTTTTTAGATACCCTAAAAACATATTCCCAGTCAGAAGTCCCATTAGCTAAAGAATAGTACCGGTTTGAAGGGATTTTGTTGTCGGTTATTACGTACCATCCGTTTATATTCCAAGTACCCCAATCTTTTTCGCTAAAACTTGTAAGAAGAATTTTACCATCGGGTAATTTTGAATACATACTTAATGTTTTTTCGTCTTCTAACATTACAATTAGAGATGGGAGGTCAGAGGTTGGAGTGGGATTGGATGTTAGATTAGCGGTAGAAGTTGAAGTTAGATTAGAAGTTGGAGTACAGGTTGAAGTTAGAGTATAGTTAGAAGTTGGAGTTGGATTAGAAGCTGGAGTATAGGTTGAAGTTAGAGTATAGTTAGAAGTTGGACCGGGATTATAAGTTGAAGTATTGCTAAAAGTTTCGGTTGGAGTAGAAGTATAAGCTAAACCGGGAGTTGGAGTAGAAAGCCCTGGTACAGGTGTTGTTTTATTTCCGTTATGCGTCCAAAGGGTTGTAAGTGTGGCAATGGAAACTAAAGCAGCAATTAGTATTGAGAAAATTTTGAGTAATTTCATAGCTACCTCCTGTGAACTGATATGGTAGTAAAATCTTCGGCATAGTTTTCCGGATATATTATATATTTTACCAAGTATTGTGTAAAAAATACCCAAGAGTATGTAAGGGGGGCGGCTAAACTCTTGACCTTTTATAAAAAAGCTGTTATTGTAATTTCAGAAGGAAGAGAAAACATTGTGTAAACTTATGAGGAAGTAGGAGCGTAAGCCGGGCAATGAATAAGAAAATAAAAGATGAAATGACTGACAGGCTGTTTGAAGCAATATTACTCCTTAAAAACATAGATGAATGTTATAGCTTTTTTGAAGATATTTGCACTATATCCGAGATAAAGGCAATGGCACAGAGGCTTGAAGTCGCAAAAATGCTAAGGGAAGGGAAGACATATAGCGATATAAGTGAAAAAACCGGAGCAAGTACAGCGACAATAAGCAGGGTGAACAAGGCCTTGATTTATGGTGCCGATGGATATAAACTCATTTTAGACAGATTGGATAAAGAATAAAGTCCTTTTATTTTAGTATTTTGTATATTGATTAAATTTTGAAAATAAGATATCATTACAGTAATAATATTTCAATATAACGATAATTTTTGTAATATTTTTTAAAACTTTAGGGGAAAGTCTTAGTTAAAGTAGGGAAGATATTAATGTTAAGCAGAATATTTGTCAGTTTGTTGATTTTATCAGCATTGACTTCAGATGGAACGGTAAATTTAACAGAATATTTATTTGGTCCTTATTTATACTCAAATACAGGGCTTGTTGCAGTGTCTGAAAAAAAAGATACATGTTTAGGTAAGGAAAAAAATGATGAATCGTCATTTAGTACAGTTTATGACAGTTCACATATTACAAAGGTAAAAAATAATTATAATAAATTTAATTTTAATGTATTTTGGTTATACTTTAATTATACATTGTACCAAAATATATATACAAATTTCAATTCTGAAATTTCCTATTGGCCTTTATCCTTTAAAAAAGGCAAAAAAATAGTGCTGAATTCATCTGATTTATCCCCTCCAGCAATGTAAACAATAATGTAAAAACATTGATATTTTTCTAAAATGCCGTACCATTTATTTGATTTTGCGGCACAACCTACGAAAATGCTATGCCCTTTTTACAAAGAAGTGAGGTGGAAATATGCTGTATTTGCTAGTCATACTTTTGGCAATTATCCTTGGGGTGCTTTTTGGGACTTTTAAAAGAAAAAAGTTAGATATATCATATATTAGGCTGGAAAAAGTGTGGCTGGCATTTCTTGCCTTTGGAATACAGACCATTACAAGGATTTTTTCAATGAAAGGGGTTTCTTTTCTTGTAAAATACAGCTGGCTGACCCAGGGGGTAGTTTTTGTACTGCTGTTTGTTGCCTTGTGGTATAACAGAAAGCATTTGGGCTTATGGATAATAGCATTGGGCGCTTCGCTGAATGCATTGGTTATGATGGTAAATGGGGGAAGAATGCCGGTATCTTTGGAAAAATTGGTAAAGGTGGATATGCCGGAATTTATAGAATTAATAAAAAGCGGTGCAGATAATAAACATGTTGTTATGAGTGAAGCAACAAAGCTGAATTTTTTGGCAGATATATTTTATTTACCCGGGTTTTTAGGTAAAGGGGCGTATGTGCTTAGCATCGGTGATTATATTGTAGCGGCGGGTCTTTTTATATTTGTATTTGGAATGGTTAGCGGTTCATATAAAAAACATGAAGAGGTAAAAATTTAATTTGGAGGTTTTGGTATGTTAAAGATAATTGAAAAAATTATAGGAAGTTATAGTGATAGAGAGCTAAAAAGAATAATGCCTATTGTTGAAAAAATAGAAAGTTTAGAGGAAAAAATGCAGGCTATGAGTGATGATGAGCTAAAAGCAATGACTCCTCATTTTAAAAAGAGACTTAAAGAAGGCGAAACATTAGATGATATTTTGCCGGAAGCTTTTGCGGTGGTAAGGGAAGCTTCAAAAAGGGTATTGGGAATGAGGCATTTTAAAGTTCAATTGATAGGCGGCATTGTTCTTCACCAGGGAAGAATTGCAGAGATGAAAACAGGAGAGGGTAAAACATTGGTTGCAACCCTTCCGGTTTATCTCAATGCTCTTGAAGGAAAAGGCGTTCATGTGGTTACTGTAAACGATTATCTTGCAAAGCGTGACAGTGAGTGGATGGGAAAGGTATACAATTTTTTAGGACTTAGTGTGGGACTTATTATTCACGGTCTTGACAATGCAACAAGAAGAAAGGCTTATGCATGTGATATAACTTATGGGACAAATAATGAGTTTGGATTTGACTACCTAAGGGATAATATGGTGATTCACAAAGAAGATATGGTTCAAAGGGAGCTAAACTATGCAATAGTTGACGAGGTTGACAGTATTTTAGTGGATGAGGCAAGAACCCCCCTTATTATATCAGGTGCAGGGGATAAATCTACAGAACTCTACACTATGGCGGATACCTTTGTAAGAAGGCTTAAAGCAAAGGTATTTAAAGAAACAGATGATAAACAGCATATGGATGATATTGAAGCAGATTATATTGTGGATGAAAAGGCTAACACAGCTACACTTACAAATGATGGAATAAAAAAAGCAGAAGAGTTTTTTGGAGTGGAAAATTTATCTGACCCTGACAACATGGCTATATCCCATCACGTAAACCAAGCCTTAAGGGCACACGGGCTTATGCACAGGGACAGGGACTATGTTGTAAAGGATGGTCAGGTAATTATTGTTGATGAATTTACCGGGCGTTTGATGTATGGAAGGCGCTACAGCAATGGACTTCACCAGGCAATTGAGGCAAAAGAAGGGGTGAAGGTGGAAAGAGAGAGCAAAACACTTGCTACCATTACATTCCAGAACTATTTTAGAATGTATAAAAAGCTGGCAGGTATGACGGGAACAGCACAGACAGAAGAGCAGGAATTTAGAAGCATTTATAACCTAGATGTAATAGTTATTCCGACAAACCTTCCGGTTGCCAGGGTAGATATGCCTGACTGTGTTTATAAAACTGAGAGAGGTAAGTTTAATGCAGTTATAGATGATGTAGTTGAATGCCATAAAAGAGGTCAGCCTGTACTAATTGGTACAATATCCATTGAAAAGTCAGAAATTTTAAGCCTCATGCTTAAAAGAAGAGGAATACCCCATCAAGTTTTGAATGCAAAATACCATGAAAAAGAGGCTGCCATAATTGCACAGGCAGGTAAATTAGGAGCAGTTACAATTGCCACCAACATGGCGGGGCGTGGTACTGACATTGTTCTTGGTGGTAATCCGGAATATATGGCAAAGCAGGAAATGAAAAAAATGGGCTATGACGACAATTTAATTAATGAGGCCACCGGATTTAACGACACTAATGATGAAGAAATACTTGAAGCAAGGAAAGTTTTTAGAAAATTATACGATGATTTCAAAAAAGTAACAAGTGCTGAACGTGAAAAGGTGATAGAAGCCGGCGGGCTTTATATAATTGGTACAGAAAGGCATGAGTCAAGACGTATAGATAACCAGCTGAGGGGACGTGCAGGACGTCAGGGTGACCCTGGGATGTCAAGATTTTATATTTCCTTAGAAGATGACTTAATGAGGCTTTTTGGCTCAGACAGGTTAACTAAGGTTGTTGATACCCTTGGGCTTGAAGAGGATCAGGCCATTGAAAACAAAATGCTTACTAATGCCATTGAAAATGCTCAAAAGAGAGTGGAAGGGAAGAACTTCTCAATTAGAAAAAATGTACTTCAATATGACGATGTTATGAACAAGCAAAGGGAAGTTATTTATGCCCAGAGAAGAGAAGTTTTAGACGGTAAAAATATTAAAGACAATTTTATTAAAATGATGAAAGAAATTGCCGATAGAATGGTTACACTGTACTGCAGCGAAAGCCCATACCCTGATTCCTGGGATTGGCAGGGATTAAGGACGTATGCAGAAAAACCTTACCTTTATGAAGGTGCCCTTGAATTTAGCAAAGAAGAACTGGAGAATATGACCCAGGAAAGCCTTAAAGAAAAAATAATTAAAATAATGGTTGAAAAATATGAGGAAAAAGAAAAAGAAATTGGTTCTGAGCTTATGAGGGAACTGGAAAGGGTAATTCTATTAAAGGTTGTTGACCAAAAATGGATGGATCACATAGATGCAATGGACCAGTTGCAGCAGGGTATCAGGCTTAGGGCATTTGGTCAAAAGGACCCTGTAATTGAGTACAAATTTGAAGGATATGAAATGTTTGAAGAGATGGTAAGAAACATCCAGGAAGATGCCGTGAAAGTTATTTTAAATACCCGGGTTGATAAAAACCGTGTGCCGGAACGTCAAAGGGTTGCCCAGCCAATATCTGCATCCCATGGAGATCAGGGAAGGCAGCCGGTTGTAAGAAGCAGTAAAAAAGTAGGAAGGAATGAAAACTGTCCTTGTGGAAGCGGCAAAAAGTACAAAAAGTGCTGCGGAATGAACTAGTAAGAGGGCTTTACATGAGGTGGGTTTTATATGGATTACCAGGAAGCTGTTAATTATGTGAATGAAAGGGCGCTGCTGGGCATTAATCTTGGACTTGATAGGATAAAAACTTTACTGGATTTAATGGGGAATCCTCAAGAAAAACTAAAATGCATACATGTTGCAGGTACAAATGGGAAAGGTTCCGTTATAGCCATGATAAGCAGCATATTAAATGAAGCAGGATACAATGTGGGGGGATTTATTTCTCCCTACATTGAAAGTATAGAGGACTCTATTTTGGTAAATGGCAAAAAAATTTCAAAGGAGGATTTTGTAAAAAGCCTTCAGTATGTAAAAGAAAAAGCCCGGTTAATGGGTAAAGATGGTTATTTTCTTACAGAGTTTGAAATACTTACTGCCACTGGATTTTGGTATTTTTATAATATAAATTGTGATATTGTTCTTTTAGAAGTTGGCCTTGGAGGCCGCCTTGATTCCACCAACGTCATAGAAAGTCCTTTAGTATCGGTAATATCTAATATTGACTATGACCATACTGGACAATTAGGAAACACTTTGACTGAAATTGCTTACGAAAAAGCAGGTATTATAAAAAAAGACTCTTTAGTGGTATTATATCCCCAAAAAGAAGAAGTGGAAAAAGTTATTGAAGAAGTTTGCAAAAAAAATAATGCCTTTTTAATAAAAACTGATTTTAGTAAAATAAATGTTAAAAAATCTTCTATAGAGGGTCAGGAATTTGACTTTGGAAAGAGAAAGTCCATTAAAATAAATTTATTAGGCAAACATCAGATAAATAATGCTGCATTGGTCATAGATACCATAGATGCACTTATAAAAAAAGGCTACAGTATAAGTGAAAATGCTATAAAAAGAGGGCTTTTTCTGGCTAAATGGCCTGGAAGACTGGAAGTTTTGAAAAAAAACCCTTTATTTATTATAGACGGAGCCCATAATCTAAGTGGGGCTAAGGTTTTGAAGGAAAATTTAGAAACATATTTTCCTCATAAAAAAATTATATTTATTACAGGGATTTTTAAAGATAAAGATTATGTTTCAATGATAAAAGAATGTTCTTATATAGCTTCTAAATTTATAATTATAAACTTAGAGAGTAAAAGAGGGCTTGATGCGGAAGAATTAGCAAAAATAGCAAAGCGCTATTGTAATAATGTAGTAATTAGTGATACAATAGAAAGGGCAGTTAGGACGGGTATCAATGATGCATCAGCAGACGATGTTGTCTGCGCCTTTGGTTCCTTAAGTTTTGTTGGAACCATGAGAAGAATGTTTAAAACATAAGGTTTTAAAGGCTGGTCGTTAAGCTAGAGGAGGTGGCGTCGTGGATATTAATAAAGAACTTTTAAACTATCCTCCGTTGGATTTGGATAAACTGTTGGAAACCAACAAAGACATGCCTGATAATATCAAAAATTCCATTGTTCTTTATAATAAGGCTTTGGAGGATTTTAAAGCTAAAAGTGAAGATATTGCAATAATACAGCTTAAAAAAGCCATTTCATTAAACCCTGAATTTCATGAAGCAATAAACCTTTTAGGACTTGTTTATATTTATGCAGGAGATTTAGAAAATGCCGCTGGTGCATTTAAAAAAGTAATAAACAAAGAAAAAAGCTGTATAAAGGCCATTGAGTATTTAAAAGAAATTGACCCGGATTATGAAATTCCATTTAAAAACAAAGACGACACTAAAGGCAGCAGAGTAAAAAAGAAAAGTAAGAGGCAAGATAGCAAAATTAAAGAGAAAAAATACATTTCTAAAGATAAATCACTTGATTTCGAAAATTTAAAAATAAATGATTTTGTTAAAACCGGAGCAGGATTTTTAATTGGAGCTATTTTAACCCTTGTAATAACCCTGGTCATTTATCCTGAGAGGGAAAGCGGCGGCGGGGTTGAAAAAGATGAAAATGTGCCACCTCAAACAATCAGTGAAGATGAAATATACGAAGAAAAATACCATAAGTTAAGTGAAGAATACTCTGTTTTAAGCAGCCAGTTTGAACAACTGAAAAAAGAAAGTGAATACTATTTAAATGCCTACAGGCTGATTGAGGCAGAGAATTTTTTAAAAGAGGAGAAATATGTGGAAGCTGCTGATAATCTTGTCCTTATAAAAAATTTTGAATTTAATGAAAAGGACAGTGAAAAATTTAATAAACTGTACCAAGAAGTTGTTGACAAGGCAGCATGGATTGCATTTAAAGAGGGACGGGATTTTCTAGAGGCTAAAATATACAAAGATGCTTTAGAAAAGTTTCACAAAGTAGAATTATATGTGGATGACTGGGAACACCTTCACTACACTTTCTTTTACATGGGCGTCTGCTATGAAAATCTAAATGATACTCAAAAAGCATTAGAATATTATAAAAAGGCTGTTGAAAAATATCCTGGAAGTCATGGGGCAAATCTTTCACAAGACAGGATAAGGGAAATAGAGAATACTTTTTAGAATTGTCTTTATTTTTAGCCGGATTTATTATATTATTAGATTAGGCATTCTAAATATAGCATTGTGTGCATAAGATAAAATGTTGATTAAAAATAATTGTTACTATGCATGTGATTTTTTTATGCATTTAGAATCTTTATGCACTTAAAAAGAGAAGAGATACTATTCTAATAAGAGTTTAGGAGGAAAAAAAATGTACTATAAGAGTACAAGAGGGGGACTAAATTCAATATCGTCTGCAGAGGCGATAAAAATGGGGATTGCGCCAGACGGGGGATTATTTGTACCTGAAAGGTTGGTAAAGTTTTCTTTAGACCAGATTAATAGTTTAGTTGAATTGGATTATAGAGAGAGGGCTGTTTATATATTAAAAGAGTACTTAACGGATTACTCTTATGACGAGATTGTTGAATGCGTTAATAATGCGTATTCAAGTGATAAATTTGAAAATCCTGAGATAGCCCCGGTGATAAAACTCAATGAAAATGTGAGCATTTTAGAGCTGTGGCACGGTCCTACATGTGCATTTAAAGATATGGCACTTCAAATTTTGCCATGGTTTTTAATAAAGGCAGTCAGAAAGACCAATGATGACAGTGAGATAGTGATTTTAGTTGCTACATCCGGAGATACAGGTAAAGCTGCTTTAGAAGGGTTTAAGGATGTTGGCGGAACAAAAATAATTGTATTTTATCCTCAGGATGGCGTAAGTGAAGTACAAAAAATGCAGATGGTTACCCAGGAAGGTGGTAATGTATTTGTAGTTGGTGTTGAAGGTAATTTTGATGATGCACAAAGTGGTGTAAAAGCTATTTTTACAAATAAATCCCTTATAGAAAAAATGGAGAAAAGTAATTATAAGTTTTCTTCAGCAAATTCAATAAACTGGGGTAGACTGGTGCCTCAGATTGTATACTATTTTTCTTCTTATGCAGATCTTGTGAAAGAAGGAGAAATAAAAACAGGGGACAAAGTTAATTTTGTAGTGCCCACCGGAAATTTTGGAAACATACTTGCTGCATATTATGCAAAGGAAATGGGGCTTCCTGTGAACAAACTCATATGTGCATCAAATGAAAACAATGTTCTTACAGAATTTATAAATACGCGTGTATATAATAAAAACAGAAAATTTGTAAAAACAATATCTCCTTCAATGGATATATTGATTTCCAGCAATTTAGAAAGGCTATTGTATGAATTGACAGGACATGATTCTGATGTTTTAAACAAATGGATGAAAGAGCTTGCAGATGAAGGTGTTTACAGTATAGATATTGCAACCGGCAGAAAGATAACCGAATTATTTTGGGCAGGCTACTCAAATGAAGAGGAAACTTTAAAGACCATTGAATGTATATATGATGAATACAAATATGTTGTTGATCCCCATACTGCCGTTGCAATAGATGTATACGACAAATATGTGATTTCGACAGGGGATATTACCAAAACCGTCATTGCATCTACAGCAAGCCCTTTTAAATTTAATGAGAGTGTAGCAAAGGCAATTTTAGGCGAAGACAAAATAAGAGGAAAAAGTGAATTTGAGCTACTTAAAGTTTTGTCTGATGAATGTTCTTTAAAAATTCCTAAAGGGCTTAGGGATTTAGATAAAAAAACAACCCTTCACAATAATTTCTGCAGTAAATCTGCCATGATGGCTGAAGTGGAAAAGATTCTTAAAATATAAATGTAAATGCTTAAAAAATGTTTAAAAATATAATTGTTTTTTATAAAACAACAAAAATGAGGGAAGAATTTTCTTCCCTTATTTTTTATAAATATTTTTAATTACGGTTTTAATTATATTAAAAAATTTTTTAAAAAATTATATTAAAAAATTTTTTAAAAAGTTAAAACTTTTTTAAATTCTTTGTGTATATATAATCAGACGCTATAAAGTAATTAAAGTGGTGAAGGGCGGTTACACCTTTGGAGGCATCTGAGAAAAAAATTATAAAACTCTGTAAAGAGAACAGGAGAGAGGGGTTTGAACTTCTCTTTAAAAGATTTGAAAACTACATATATAAAATATGTAAAAATTTTACATGCTCAAAAGAGGATGCTTTAGATATTATGCAGGAGGTTTTTTTGAAGATTTATAAATCCTTTGAGTCCTTTGATGCCAAAAAATCATTATCTCCATGGGTGAAAAGAATTACTGTAAATACTTGTATTAATTATAAAAGGGACAACAATAAAAGATATGGTGATGTTTCAATTAATGTAAGTATGGATGATGAAAAGAATACTTTTGAAAATGTCATTTCAGATGACATTAATACAGAAGATATGGCAATTTATACAGATACTAAAAAACTTTTAGAAAATTTAATAAGAAAGCTGCCTGAAGAAGTAAGAATGGCTATAATTTTAAAGCATATAGAAGGCTTAAGTTACGAAAAAATTGCCAAAATCATGAATTGTCCTGAGGGCACTGTAAAGACATATGTATTTAGAGGGAGGAAACTGCTAAAAGAAGGCCTTTTAAAGAAAGGTGCATGGGAGGTATGAAAATTGGAATGTAAAGTTGATTCATATATCATACAAGAATATTTAGAAAAAACTATAGCTCCATTGGAGAAAGTGTTTTTTGAAGAACACCTTAAAAAATGTAAAAAGTGCAGACTTGAGTTAACGCATCTAAAGCTTTTGTTTTTTGAAATGGAAAACTTAAAAGAAACAGAGGATATTCCTAAAGATGTAGAATATGTAAGAAAAGATGTATTGGATGAAATCTTTAAAGATTCTTTTGAAGGCTTTAAAATAAGAGAGTTTATTAAAAATCAAAAAGAAATGGTAAGCCTTTCGACAAATTTTACCAACTTTCTGCCCGGCAAAAAACTTGTTAAAAAAGGATTTGAGAAAGCTAATATTTGTATTAAGTCAGCTTCTAAAAAAGGAGTTAAGTTTGGCTTGAGGTATGGGTTAAAATTAATTCAAGAGAGGATATAACAATGTGGGCATTGACTGTTTTAGGATATATTCTTTTAATACTTCTAGTTATTTTATTATTACTTCTTATAGTTCCTGTAAAATATTCTTTTACAGGTGAAAAATATGAAAGTGCTTTTATAAAGGGGAAAGTGTCTTTATTATTAGGTTTTGTAAAGCTTTATTACTATAATGATTTTGAAAAAAAGAATATAGCAAAAATCACTCTTTTAGGTTTTCCGGTGAATATTTCTTATAAGAAGAAAAGAAAGAAGAAGAGACGCCCTAAGAAGGATAAAAGCTATAATTATTTAAATAAAAGGTTTTTAAAATCTTCGCTAAAAACCATTGGGAAGGTAATACTTCATATAAAGCCTAGTAAATTAGAAATATCAGGGAAAATAGGCTTTGATGATCCTTATTATACAGGTCTTATATGCGCTTTTAGAAATATTTTTTATCCAAAGTTTAAAAATGCAAAAATAAATATTGATACCGTGTTTGAAGATGAAATTTTTGAAGGAAGCTTCTTAATCCAGGGGCGGGTAATATTGTTCTATGTAGTATATATGGTTCTAAGGCTTTATTTCCTGGCACCTGATAAAATAAAACACAAAAAAATGAAATTTAAGGAGGTAGCGAATTATGATACCAAAATTTGACTTAAATGAAAATATCAGTGCAATATTAGAAAAGCTAGAAAAATTTCTTACATCAAAGACAGTGGTGGGAGAACCTATAGAGATAGGAGATACCAAATTAATCCCATTTATATCAACTAGTTTTGGATTGGGAACAGGTGGTGGAGGTGGGAAAGATGAGAAAGGAAATGACGGGACCGGAAGCGGTGTCGGGCTGGGTGCTAAAATTACTCCGGCAGCTGTTTTGGTAATTAGAAAAGAGGATGTACAGCTAATACCTATTAAAAAGAATTCAGGTATAGAAAAGCTTGTGGAAATGGTACCGGATATTTTGGTAAAGTTGGATAAAGGAAAAAAAGAAAAAGAAGAAAAGTTTTAGAGTATAATTAAATAAAAAAGCAGGGTTCAGTTTATAACCTGCTTTTTTTGTTTAAAATTATTTAAAAATAAATATAATGGGTGTATAATGAATTTGTTTCTTTTATTTAATTTGGGGTAAAAATAATACTATAAAGGGTGAAGTGATTAAAAGAATTTAGGAGGAATAATTATGAAAAATGGAAAAGTAATTACTCTTACAAGAGAAAATTTTGATGAAGAAGTGATCAATTCAAGTGATGTTGTACTGGTGGATTTTTGGGCTCCCTGGTGCGGGCCATGCAGGGCTATAGGTCCTATAATAGATGAATTAGCGGAGGAATATGATGGTAAAGCAAAAATAGCAAAACTAAATGTAGATGATGAGGGGGAACTGGCTGCTAAATATAAAATTATGAGTATTCCTACAATAATAATATTTAAAAATGGTGAGGCGGTAGAAAAACTACTTGGCGCAAGGTCCAAATCAGACCTGTCCCAGCTAATTGATAAGCATATGTAAAATCTACAAATTATACATATATCAATATATTATTACTAATATAGGTAAAGCGGAAAAAGAATGCCTCTGCCTTACCTATATTTTCTACATATTACAGTTAAGAGGTGATTTAATAAAAGTTTTTTAGCGGAAAAGAAGGATTTTGAATTATAAAGTTGAATATAATAAATATTCAGCCTTTTTAGAACATAATATTTGCAAAAGAGCCTGGTTTAAAAAAATAAAGTATAGGAGGAACTGCAAGATGGCTGGGGAAAAGAGGTTTGGTACAGCACTTTTTGGTTTTAAACAATCAGATGTAAACTCTTATATTGAAAAAATTCTCAGGGAATTTGATGATAAATTAAAGGAAAAAGAGAATGAAATAACAGAACTAAAAAATCAGTGCAGGGAACTGAGGATAAAATATGAAGATATGGCAAGAAAGGCAGAACATTTTAATGAAGACAGGGCTAAAATTGCAGATGTTTTAATTAAAGCACAGGAAAAAGCAGAGCTGATTTTACAAGAGGCAAGAAGACAAGCTGATGAGGAAAGAAGAAGACTTTCACAAATGACAGAGCAGGAAAGAGAAAGATTAGTTGACATGAAGGAGGAAATAAAATTATTAAAGAAGGAAATTAGCAACACATTGAGGAAATACGAATCAGATTTGGACAAAGTGGTAGAGTTTGCTGAGAAAAAAGCGAATGGAAGTGACTTTCCAAACTTAAATAAAATTGACAGCCAAAAAGACGATTTATCCGAAGAGATAATTGAAGAAATTATGGAAGAGTATGCAGCAAAAACTGAAGCATCTACAGAAACTGAAGAATGATTTTTTATTTAAGTGCATATATTTATTTTGTAGTTTTTATGGTTTAAGTATAAAATATTTAGTATCTTCCTTTGCTTTCATGAGTAAGGGATTTTTTGTTATTTAAACAATTAAATTGTATTAAAGTTAGTTTTATTTAATCAGTTTTAATTAATAAATTATATAATAATTTTAATATAATAAATTATTTATAATTTAATTATTTTATAAAAGGAGTGATATTTGTGGAGGAAATTTTAGAAATATTAGAAAACAATGGTAAAGCAACTCCGGAAGAGATAGCTGCAATGACAGGTAAAAATTTAGAAGAGGTTAAAGATGCAATTAAAAAATTTGAAAAAGATAATGTAATATTAAAATATAATACATTGATTAATTGGGAAAAGACAAGCAAGGAAGTTGTTACCGCATTAATAGAGGTTAAGGTAACACCTCAGATGGGAGAAGGATTTGACAAAATTGCAGAAAGAATATATAAATATCCTGAGGTAAAGGACTGCTACCTTATGTCAGGAGGATTTGATTTAACGGTCATTGTTGAAGGGAAATCCATGAAGGAAGTTGCACTGTTTGTTGCAGAGAAGCTTGCACCTCTTGACTCAGTTTTAAGTACATCTACTCACTTTGTTTTGAAAAAATACAAAGATAAAGGAACTATTTTTGAAAAAGGTCCGCAAGATGACAGGGAGGCAATAGTACTATGAATATATCAGACATGATTACACCTTCAGTTAAAAACATACCACCATCGGGAATCAGGAGATTTTTTGACTTAGTTAACGAAATAAAAGATGCAATTTCTTTAAGTATAGGGGAGCCGGATTTTATAACACCTTGGACTGTAAGAGAGGCTGGTATTCATTCTCTGGAAAAAGGCTATACTCACTATTCCCCCAATGCAGGTTTTATTGAATTAAGAAAAGAAATTTGTAATTATTTAAAAAGAAAATATTCTTTAGAATACAACCCCAAAAACCAGGTTATTGTTACTGTAGGGGGAAGCGAGGGTATAGATATAGCATTAAGGACTCTTGTAACAAAAGGGGACGAAGTTATCATACCTCAGCCGAGTTTTGTATCCTATAAACCCTGTACGGTTTTTACAGGCGCAACTCCTGTAATTGTTAACTTAAGACATGAAGACGAGTTCAGGTTAACCCCGGAGCTTTTAGAAAGTGCAATTACAGAGAGGACAAAGGCATTAATTCTTCCTTTTCCCAACAATCCTACCGGCGCAATTATGACCAGAAAGGATTTAGAAGGTATAGTAGAGGTACTTAAGGATAAAAATATAATTGTTATTTCAGATGAAATTTATTCAGAATTGACTTATAACGGAAAGCATGTTTCAATAGCAAACTTTCCGGAGATGAAAGATAAGACAATTCTGATAAATGGTTTTTCCAAGGCTTTTGCCATGACTGGATGGAGACTTGGATATGTATGCGGGCATCCGGAATTGATAGAAGCAATGTACAAGGTGCATCAGTTTGCCATAATGTGTTCACCAACTACAGCACAGTATGCAGCTATAGAAGCCCTTAGAAATGCTGATGCAGATGTGGAGAGGATGGTAAGGGAATATAACAGGAGAAGAAAAGTGCTTTTAAAGGGATTTAGGGAAGCTAGACTTGAGTGTTTTGAAGCACTAGGGGCTTTTTATCTCTTTCCAAGCATTAAGTCAACGGGAATGACTTCTACTGAATTTTGTGAAAAACTTCTTATAGAGGAAAAGGTAGCTGTTGTTCCAGGAGATGCTTTTGGTGAATGTGGGGAAGGATTTGTCCGGGTTTGTTATTCAAGATCCATGGATGATATTGTTGAAGCTGTAAACAGGATAAAGAGATTTGTTAAAAGAAACAAAAAATAAGGTAAAAAAAGATTCGTACTACATTTTTTGTAGTACGAATAGGAAGTTAAATTATATATAAATTTGTGCAGGATGATTTTTATTAAGAACGCAAATATATAATTTGCGCTCAATCAACTATTTAGTGCTAAAAATTGCTAAAAAACATAGGTAAAAATAGTTTATAAGTGCTTTAATTTTATGAAGCGCATGCATCTGGCTTCAATTGTTGTAACATATAGTTGGCAATTAATTTGTCAAGTTCCTGACTTGTAGTTAAAATTTTAATATTATCCCCTGAGTCAAGAACAGAGTGCAATTTTTCCCTGAGGGATTCAATACTCTCCAAAACACCGCCTCCAATTATAAGTTTTTATATAAACAAATCAATAGGTAATTGATTTGTTTTAGTAACTATTACAGATTAATATTTTATTAGCGTAATATTTTAATACTTAAATAAAACTTGTTTATTAGTAAAAAAATATGATAAAATAGATTTTGTCAGGCAGTTCTTATATCCATACTTTATTTTACAGCAACAATCTGTTGCTGTCAATAATAATTCGGAAAAAATGCAAACAATCTGTTGCTTGATATAAAAATATTAAAAAATGGTGTCAAATTGTAGTAATAAGGTGGTATTTTAATGTCTTTCTCAACGATGATAAAACGATTAAGGGAAGAAAAAGGACTTTCACAAAAAGATGTAGCAGAACACTTAGGAATTACCCGTCAGGCAATTGCATCATATGAATTAGCTAAAAGGGAACCGGACTACGAGACACTCCACAAATTAGCTGATTTCTTTGGTGTCTCTGCTGACTATTTATTAGGGCGCTCAGGCAGCAAGGATGAAAATGCTGTAACTGTTGGGAAAAATATCGATTTAATAAAAGGTGACCGTACATATGAGGAGTTGTCCCAAGATATAAGTCGAAAATTAGGAACATTAATATTTCCTGAAATGCTCGAATTGTATGCAAAAGGAGAGAGGATGCCTTTTATAGGTACAATTAAGATTTTGGCTAAATATGCTCAGGTCAGGGATACTTTCTTTTATGAGCACAATACTCCTGAAAGCTATGAAAAGGAAAAACAGCTTTATGCTTTAGAAATGAGTCAGGAGAAACTGGCAGAGGTAACTAAAGAGACGGGATTTGCACTTGAACATGTTAAGGATAAAGAACTAATAATGTGGTTGACTAAAGAAAGCAGCCTTCCTTACATAATGCTTGCTAAACAAATTGAAGAATCAGGATTAACTCCGGAGGCATTAAAACCACTTATAGACAGTATAAACAACTACAAAAGAATTAATAGTAAATAAGATAAACGAAACAGATTCATAGATAAAAGATACAGATTGAAATGATATAAATGATTATGAAGAAGTTCATTACTTTCAAGACTAATCATAGACATTTACCTATTAATATAGTAGAATTAAAACTGTATTTTAACATTATTTAGAGGGAGTTGATTTATAATGCTTCAAATTGAAGAAATTAAGCATGAGCTTCAAAATTACAAAGACAAATTAGAAGAAATGAGGGTTTCTCTTTGACATTGAAGGAAAAAGCAATGAAATAGAAGAACTTGAACAAAAAACCACAGAACCTGATTTTTGGAATGACCCTCAGAAATCCCAGGATATTTTGCAAAAATTAAAGACATTAAAAAGTCAATTGGAAAAATATAATGAAATCATTTCTAAATGGGATGATTTGTATACTTTATGCCAACTGGCTATTGAAGAAGAGGATGAAGGTGTTATTAGTGAAATAGAAAATGATTTTAAAGAATTTAAAAAAGAGTATGAAGATCTTAAAATACACACCCTTCTGACAGGTCCTTATGATAAAAACAATGCGATACTGACTTTGCATGCCGGAGCAGGAGGCACAGAGGCTCAGGATTGGGCTCAGATGCTTCTTAGAATGTATACCAGATGGGCTGAAAGAAAGGGCTTTAAGGTAACTGTTCTCGATTGCCTTGATGGTGATGAAGCAGGTATAAAAAGTGTTACAATACAAGTTGAAGGTGAAAATGCTTATGGGTATTTAAAAGCAGAAAGAGGTGTACACCGCCTTGTCAGAATTTCACCTTTTGATGCAGGGGGAAGACGGCATACCTCCTTTGCATCCTTAGATGTTATACCGGAATTAAGCGATGAAATAGAAGTAGATATTAATCCTGAGGATATCAGGATAGATACCTACCGTTCAAGCGGTGCAGGAGGTCAGCATGTTAATAAGACAGAATCAGCTGTAAGGATAACTCACTTGCCTACAGGTATTGTGGTTACCTGCCAGAATGAGCGTTCCCAGCATCAAAACAAAGACACCGCTATGAAAATGTTAAAATCAAAACTTATGGCTCTTAAAGAGAGGGAACAAAAGGAAAAAATTGAGGACCTTAAAGGGGTTCAGATGGAAATAGCCTGGGGCAGTCAGATAAGGTCATATGTATTTTGTCCGTATACAATGGTTAAAGACCACCGGACCAATTATGAAGAGTCAAATGTTGATTCTGTAATGGATGGGAATCTTGATGGAATGATAAATTCATATCTTACCAGTATTGCCGGGAAATAATTTTACAATAAATTCTATAGCAAATTCAACAAAAAGTATTTAGTAAAAGTTTTAGTAGAATTTAAAGGGTTCTATTAAAACTTTTGCTTTTATTTGTAACCACATTTATTTAAAACCAAAATTAACCTTTTTTATTTGAGAAAATATTTTATTTGGGAAAATATTTCCGGGTATTCTGCAAACAATAAAACAGCAGGATGGGTTAAAATGTCATTTTTTAGATTTAGAAAAGAGGGGTGGCTAATTAATGCATTTGCACATAAAACCTTCCGCAGAGTATCTTTGGTAAAAGCTACTCTGCTGTCTTCTAAAAACACTTCATTTCTTTTAATGTCAAAGGATTGTACAATTGTGTCTAATATATACATAAGCCTGTTGTCAGTATAATCTGTCCCTGGTGCTAAAAAATCATTGATGGATATAAAAAGTGAATACACTTTATTACTGTATATTATATAAGATGAACAAGCCAGCCTGTACCTGTCCCTTTTGTCAAGGTAATTTATTAATTTATTGACAAAGATAGCATCCCCTTCTTTTTTAAAGGTGGTGGTTAATGTTTTATAAGGTCTTCCTTTATAGGGGATATTGTAGCCTTTTAAATATTTATCTAAGGAAGCATCCTCTATGATAAGTTTAAATAAGCTTTCCTGTGAGTGAGTTGGAAAAGGTGCAAATTCCCCTGTAAAAATATCAAGGGTTGTGGAGTATTCACGACTGCTTACATAAAATGCGGCAGAGTCCATAGTTTTTGATTTATTGGTGATAGTCCAGTGGGCAGGGTAGAGGAAAGAATACTCATTTAAATTATTAGTAAATACATTAAATGTAACATTTTCGTTATAAACATCTATTTTATCGGAATTGGTAATTTCAAAGGATGAAACAATTTTTCTAAATATATTAAGTATAGCCTCAGATGCTTCTTTATAATAGCTATTTAAAGAAACTGTAAAGAGTTTTAAATTTTGAATAATATAAACATCTGTCACATACAATGCATCATTATCCATTTCTATTTTATATTTCAAAAAATCATAGTATTCACCGGAGATATTAATTTTTCCGGAGTCCAATACCGTTAATTTATCATTATATAAATACTTTAACTCACCTTTTTTGTAAATTACATATACATCAGCTGGATATGCATGATTAGGGTTTAGAGTTTCAGCAGTAATTGAGTAGTGGGTATTATGGTTTATTTTAAAGCTTACATAATCTAAATTGCTAATAATATTATTTTGAAGGTATGGGATGGATGTGGAAGGATGATAAATTTTGTAATTATGCTTTTGGTTTTTGTATTCAACAAACTCCACATTTGTTTTATCAAAATTAGGGTAAATACCTTGGTTTGCCCTTTTTACTGCCTCTTTGTCTTTAAACACATCCAATGTATCATTGGTATTTGTAGAATTTGGGATGGAAAGTCCCTGAATTAAAAGACTTATTCTATTTATATTCTCCCCGGTAAGAAAACCTTTTTTTCCTGTAATATTAATGGAATATATGGTCATGTTTAGAGATGAGGGAATTGTTATATTTATGTTTGTTTTTTCAGTAAAGGATTGTTTGTCTTCTTCTATGGTGTTAAAAAGAATTATATTGGAGTTTTCCCCAAAAAGTATTTGATTGTGTTCTTCAAATATTTTTATGTAAGTTTCAGATGAAGGATTTACCTGGCTGTCAAAATAGAAATTATTTTTACTGTGTTCAACCAATGCTTTGAAGTGGCTTATTTTATATTCAAATATTTTATAGAAAATTTCTTTGTTGGAAGATGTATTATCCCCTGTAATCTGACGCATATTATTTAAAGCCTGGTTATTAATTATATCCGAAGTTATTAATAAAGTAAACTCCCCTTTTTTATCCACCAGAGTTATTGAATTGTCACTTCCGGTATACTCTTTGCCGTACAAGAAAAAGCCGGCATCCTCTGAAACAGAGAATGAAAAAACATTACTATTATAGTATAAATTTGATTTACTTGCATATGTAAAATTAAAAAACAGGCACCAAAACATTAAGAGTATCCAAAAAAACATATGTATCTTTTTCATAACATACCCCTGTTCCACTATACTATAGTGTTTTATTAATTTATGCTGTGGTATTAAAGTATTATGTCAAGTATTATGTTATCAAAAGGGAAGGGTACAAGCAATAATTGTTACTCTATTGTAAAGCAATTGAAATAAATTTTCTATGAATTGAAGTGTTGCAAAACATATGATATCATTTTATAAAATAATGGCGGCAGGTAATTTTATCTTTTTATATCAATAAAATTATACTTGTGAGAAATTCCTGTAAGAAAGGTGGAATTCTAGGTGAATGTTGGAATAGTGGGTGCAGGTAAAGTTGGCTATGCTTTAGCATTAGCCTTTTATAATAAAAATATTAACATTTCAGGAATATATAGCAAAAGCAGTAAGTCAGCACTGGAGCTGAACAAAAAAATATCAGCTGACTTACCCAATGATATAATTAAAACGGTAAAAAGATCAGAAATTGTGTTTTTGTCTGTATCTGACAATAGCATTAGAAGTGTTGCAGAAGAGATAGCTTCAAAGGTTTCAAAAAAATATATAGAAAATAAAGTTTTCTTTCATTTAAGCGGTGCATTAACTTCAGATGAATTAAAGCCTTTAAAGGATTTAGGGGGACATACCGCCTCACTTCATCCGGCCCAGACCTTTGCATCAAAAGAAGATGGCTGGAAAAAACTTTACAATATATATTTTGGGTTTGAAGGGTGCAATATTTCGAAAGAATATGCAAAGACTATTGTTGAAGGTTTTAATGGTACAATGGTATGTATAGAAAAAGAGGATAAAACCCTTTATCATGCCGCAGCATGTATTATTTCAAACTATACCGTTACCCTTTCTTATATAGCAAGTGAAATATTAAATGGTTTGGGTTTTGGAAAAGAGGCAGCAGGGAAGGTGTTTCTCCCCTTAATAAAAGGTACTGTGGAAAATTTAGAAAGCCGCGGGGTTTTAGATTCCATTACAGGACCTATAGAAAGAGGGGATGACAAAATTATTGCAAAGCATATTGAAAAAATAAAATCTTTTGATAAAGACATTTTGAATATATACAAAATGCTAGGACAAAGAACTTTAAAAATGGTTCAGGAAAAAGGTATATTAGAAAAGGAAAAAGAAATGAAATTAACGGAAGTGTTAAATGTAAATTAAATATATGGAGTTGTTTTAAGTATGGATATGGAGTATTTAAGAGAGCTTTTAAACAACGTAAAAAACGGAAGTGTAAGTGTTGATGACGCCCTTAAAGATTTGAAAAAACTTCCATTTGAAGATATAGGTTTTGCAAAAATTGACCACCACAGAAATATCAGAAACGGCTTTCCGGAAGTGATTTATTCCGAAGGAAAAACCATAGAGCAGATAAAGGAAATTGTTAAAAAGCTGATTGAAAAAAATAATAACATTATGGCAACTAGGGCAGATAAAAAAGTTTATGAAGGTATAAAGGAGATTGTCGGGGATGCAGTATATTATGAGGCGGCAAGGATAGTGGTGGTAAAGAGAAGGGAGATTTTGAAGAGTAAAAAAACCATTGCAGTTGTTTCAGCAGGTACTTCTGATATCCCGGTGGCAGAAGAGGCGGCAGTTACGTGTGAGGTAATGGGAAATGTTGTTGAAAGAGTTTATGATGTAGGTGTTGCAGGTATTCACAGGCTTTTTGCAAAGTCTGATGTGATAATGAAAGCAAATGTTTTGGTGGTGGTTGCAGGTATGGAAGGAGCCCTTGCCAGTGTAGTAAGCGGGCTTGTGGACAGACCGGTTATTGCAGTTCCCACCAGCGTTGGATACGGGGCAAGCTTTAGAGGATTGTCTGCCCTTCTTACCATGTTAAACAGCTGTGCAACAGGTATAGGGGTTGTCAATATAGATAACGGGTTTGGGGCAGGTTATCTGGCAGCTTTGATAAACAGGTGATAATTAAGAATTCAGAAAGGATTGGGAGCAATGAGAGTACTGTATTTTGACTGTTTTTCAGGAGTTAGCGGGGACATGATGCTTGGTGCCCTTTTGGATTTAGGAATAGATCAAAATAAATTTTTGGATGAGCTTAATAAACTGAATTTACCAGGTTATGATATTATTATAGAAAAAAAGGTTATAGACTCCATTACAGTAACAGATGTTAATATTATTGTAGAAGGAATTGAAGATTCCAGCGGTGATCATCATAACCACCAACACAATCATAGTCATGACCACAACCACAGTCATGGGCATAATCACAGCCACAGTCATGACCACAACCACAGTCATGGGCATAATCACAGCCACAGTCATGACCACAACCATAATCATGGGCACAGTCATGGCCATAGTGACGGTCATTTTCACCATCATTACCATCCGTCAAGGAACTTAGAAGATATTGAAAAAATCATAGATGAGAGTACTTTAAAACCTAATGTAAAGGAATTTGGAAAAAAGGTTTTTAAAGAAATTGCCAGGGCGGAAGCTAAAGTTCACAATAAAGGGATAAATGAAATACATTTTCATGAAGTGGGAGCTGTTGATTCAATTGTAGACATAATGGGAGTGGCTATTTGTATAGACCTTTTAGGAGTGGACAAAATCTATTCATCTCCCTTAAGGGATGGAAACGGTTTTATAAAATGCCAGCACGGGGTATTGCCGGTTCCCGTACCGGCAGTGATGGAGATGCTTAAAGGAAGTGAAATACCCTACATAACAGAGGATATAGGTACAGAACTGGTAACCCCTACAGGAATAGCCCTTATAAAATGCCTGTGTTCAGAATACGGGGTTACGCCTCCAATTAAAATAGAAAAGACAGGCTATGGTGCCGGAAAGAGAAAAATAGGAAGGCTTAATGCTTTAAGATGTGTCCTTGGCACATTAATGGATGAATCTAAAAGAGATGATGAAATATATGTTTTAGAGACAAATATTGACGATATGAACCCTGAGTTTTTAGGCTATGTAATGGAAATGCTTTTAGAAAACGGGGCACTTGAGGTGTTTTACACCCCTGTTTATATGAAAAAAAACAGGCCCGGGGTGGTGCTTACTGTACTTTCACCTAAAGAAATTGAAGAAAAACTTTCAAATATTATACTAAGGGAAACTTCAACCCTGGGAGTCAGGAAAACTGTTTGCAAAAGACAGACACTTACCAGGGAAGAAAGAACCGTAATGACTAAATACGGGGAAGTAAAAGTCAAAATATCTTTAGTAAATGGCTTAGAAAAAGTAAGTCCTGAATATGAAGATTGTAAAAGGGTAGCTAAGGAAAAAAACATTCCTCTGTGGAAGGTATACGAAGAGGTGAAAAATGCTGTACAATAAATTTTCCCAATACTTAAAAAAAAGGTACAATGCAAAAGTTTACAAGCTTCCTGTAAATTTGCCTGTCACCTGTCCAAACAGGGATGGAAGAATAAGTAAAGAAGGCTGTATTTTTTGTGGAGAAGAAGGGACGGGATTTGAAAATTTACCTAATTATCTTTCGGTTAAAGAACAGCTTTTGCAAAACTTAAAGTACATAAGAAAAAACTACAATTCAGAAAAGTTTATAGCATATTTTCAAAACTATTCAAATACGTACCTTCCTTTGGAAGATTTTAAAAGATATATTGCAGAAGCCTGTATGGACGGTGTAGTGGCTATATATATTTCAACCCGTCCGGACTGTATATGGAAGGAGTATATTGAATATTTAAAAGATATTAAAACTACTAAGGGAATAGATATTGTTATAGAACTTGGTTTGCAGACAGTTAATTACCACACATTAAAAAAGCTAAACAGAGGGCATCTTTTAGCTGAGTTTATACATGCAGTGCTTTTAATAAAGTCATACGGGCTGGAGGTTTGTGCCCACTATATTGTTGACATTCCCATGGATTCGATAGATGATACAATAGAAGGGGCAAGAATACTCTCAGCCCTTAGGGTGGAACAGGTAAAATGTCATTCCCTTTATATTTTAAAGGATACCCCCATAGGAGAGATGTACCAAAGAGGAGAGATTACACCTGTCAGTATGGAAGAATACATTGAAAGGACTATTTCTTTCCTGGAATACCTAAGCCCTGATATAGTTGTACAAAGGCTTATCGGACGGGCACCGGAGGAGCGGACACTTTTTTGCAACTGGGGAAGAAGCTGGTGGAAAGTCCAGGAGCTATTGGAAAAGAAAATGGAAGAGGAAAACAGGTTTCAGGGAAAAAAATATAATTACCTTAGTTCTGTAAGTTTTTTTGACGGTTAAATACACTTGCAAGCAAAATGCTATAAATAAAATACATTACCGGTTTAGTCATATTTCTTAATTTTAATTACTTTAATTATTTTAATTATTGTTCTTTAGATAATTGTCAATTGCTTCGGCAGCTTTTTTACCTGCACCCATTGCCATAATAACCGTTGCTGCACCGGTTACAATATCCCCGCCGGCAAAAACACCTTTTTTACTTGTAGCCCCGGTGTTTTCATCAGTGGCAATGCCGCCCCATTCTTTAGTTTTCAATTCCTTTGTGCTGGATGATATAAGTGGGTTAGGACCTTGTCCGATTGCAATAATTACACTGTCTACGTCTATAATGTGTTCAGTTCCTTCTTTAGGGACAGGTCTTCTTCTGCCTGTTGAATCAGGTTCTCCAAGTTCCATTTTTATGCACTCTATTCCTTTAATCCATCCGTCATCTGTACCAATAATTTTAGTTGGATTTTCCAAAAAATTAAATATAATTCCCTCTTCCTTTGCATGATTTACTTCTTCCAGTCTTGCAGGCATTTCTTCCTTAGAACGCCTGTATATAATATATACATTTTCAGCTCCAAGCCTTTTTGCACTTCTTGCCGCATCCATTGCCACATTCCCGCCTCCCACAACTGCAACGTTTTTGCCAATGTACACGGGAGTGTCATATTCAGGAAATTTATAAGCTTTCATGAGATTTACCCTTGTAAGAAATTCATTTGCCGAATACACTCCGTTGAGGTTTTCGCCGGGTATCCCCAAAAATTTTGGAAGTCCGGCACCGGAGCCTATGAATACGGCATCATAGCCTTCAGCAAGTAATTCATCTATAGAAAAAACTTTTCCAATAACCATGTTGGTCTTTATTTCTACCCCCATATCTTTAAGGGAGTCTATTTCTTTTTTTACTATGCTTTTAGGCAGCCTGAACTCAGGAATACCATATACCAATACACCGCCGGGTTCGTGAAATGCTTCAAAAATGGTGATATTGTATCCCATTTTAGCTAAATCCCCGGCACATGCCAGGCTGGCAGGTCCTGAGCCTATTATTGCAACTCTTTTATCATTTTTCTTTGGCACATCCGGTTTTGAATCCACATTATTTATATACCAATCGGCAACAAAACGTTCTAGTCTTCCAATGCCTACAGATTCGCCTTTTTTCCCTCTCACACAAACCTTTTCACACTGGTTTTCCTGGGGACACACCCTGCCGCAGACAGCAGGAAGGCTGTTGGTTTCTTTTATTTTTTCATATGCCTCCTGAAATTTTCCTTCAGCTACAAGTTTTATAAAATCAGGAATTTTTACATTTACAGGACAGCCTGATACACAAGGTCTGTGTTTGCATTGGAGGCATCTTTGTGCTTCTTCCACAGCCATTTCTTCTGTATAGCCTAAAGCAACTTCCAAAAAATTTTTAATTCTCTCATTAGGATTCTGTTCAGGCATAGGAACTTTTTTAGGTGACATATTAGGCATCGCTACCGCCTCCTAGCTTGCACTGGTGTTTTTTTACAACTTCTGCTTCATGTTTTTTGTACATACTTTGCCTCCGTATAGCCTCATCAAAATCAACTTTATGCCCGTCAAAATCAGGACCGTCTACACATGCAAATTTTATTTCCCCGCCAACTGTTACCCGGCAGCCGCCGCACATTCCGGTCCCGTCAATCATAATAGGATTCATGCTTACAATTGTTTTTATATTATATGGCCTTGTAAGTTCACTTATAGCCTTCATCATCACCAAAGGACCTATTGCAATTACCAGGTTGTATTCATTTCCTTCTTCAATTAATTTCTTTAGTATATCTGTTACAAAACCTTTTGTCCCGTTAGAACCGTCATCAGTGGTAACAAAAAGTTTATTGCTGACTGCTTTCATTTCTTCTTCAAGTATTATAAGTTCTTTATTTCTAAAGCCAATGATGGCATGTACTTCAGCCCCAAGGAAATTTAATTTTTTTGCCTGAGGGTATGCAATTGCTGTACCAAGTCCTCCCCCTATAACAGCAGCTTTTTTTACATTGTCCAGTTTTGAAGGGATACCTAAAGGACCTGCAAAGTCAAGTATAGTATCACCTTCATTCAATGAACCCAATTCCTTGGTTGTTTTCCCCACTTCTTGAAATATTATCGTTACAGTTCCCTTTTCACGGTCAAAATCTGCAATTGTTAAAGGAACCCTTTCACCTTTTTCATTTATCCTTAAAATAATAAATTGCCCTGGCTCAGCTTTTTTTGCAATGTGTGGAGCATATATATCCATTAATTTAACTTGGGAATTCAAAATTCTTTTATTTACAATTTTAAACATATTTATCCCCTTTACAAAAGTGTTGTTATACTAATTCTAATTATTATATTCCTTTTAGTCAATTAGTATACTGATATTGTATACTAATATTTATTATGGAATTGTAATTACCTGACGGACTTATTATTTTTTAAAAAACAAATAAAAAACCATGGACAAAAGAACGTATGTTTGGTATAATTTAAATATAGAATTTTTGTAAGTTTTGTGAGAGGGTGGTTTTATGAACAAAGTGATTTTAATGGGGAGGCTTACCAAGGATCCTGAGCTGAGGTATACTAATGTAAACAATATACCGGTATGCCGTTTTACATTAGCTGTTGACAGAAGGTTTCAAAGACAGGGAGAAGAGAGACAGGCGGATTTTATACCTATAGTTGCCTGGGATAAGCTGGCAGAGTTTTGTTCTAAATATTTTATTAAGGGTCAGCAGGTTGCAGTAACAGGAAGGCTTCAGCTGAGAACTTGGGATGACAATGAGGGCAAGAGGCATTATGTAACTGAAGTTATTGCAGAAGAGGCATATTTTGCAGATAGTAAGAGAGAGTCAGGTACTGACAATATTTCAGATAATTATGTGGCAGAAAATGATGATAGTGACAGCGATATTGATGATGAATTGCCATTTTAATCTGACTTTAAAAAATCTTTTCCTGTACAATAGGGCATAGGATGTGCTTTTTATAAAAAATGTGGTATTATAGGAGCTGTAGTGCTAAGAGATTAGTACGCAGCTTTTTTATTATATTTTAATAATGTTTTTTTCCTGCAGCAAACTGACACTAACTACAGCAAAAATAACAGTTGACACGAATTTGCACAATAATATATAATATAAGGTGTGCTATATTTTAGTTGTTTCCATTTAATCCGTGTTATAGGATATAATTTAGCTATGTAGCACAATTGTTGCCATCGGAGGGAGGGAAATACATGTCTGAAATCAGAGTTAAAGAGAATGAATCTCTTGACAGTGCTCTAAAGAGGTTTAAGAGACAATGTGCCAAGGCAGGCGTATTAGCAGAAGTTAGAAAAAGAGAGCACTATGTAAAACCAAGCGTAAGGAGGAAGAAAAAATCTGAAGCAGCAAGAAAAAGAAAATTTAGATAAGTGTAAATTGTATTTCTAAGGCAATATTTTAAAATGCTGAGAGTTATGATTGTGTGGTAAGTCGGAAGTGCTTCAGGCAGGAGGAAATAAGAACCCTTGATGGTGATTAAAAATTTAATATCTTCCGTATTTCTAAATAAAAGGTACAAAAGGTACTTCCGAATGGCAAACACGGAAAAGGAAAATTTAAAATCATAAAATGAATATAAAAAAGTCCGATGAAAGTCGGGCTTTTTATAATATTGTAAAAGTGTATAGAAATATTGTAAAGTATAAAAAGTAAAGGATTAAAAGGTAACGAAGACATTTATGCAAGGTCGTTTTTGGGGTGATAGGGTGGAAATAAAAAAGATATGGGATACAAGGTATGTCCCCTTTGAAAAAGCTGAGAAGCTGGCATGTGAAGCCGGAATTTCAATTTTTCTGGCAAAGATTTTTTTAAGCAGAAGGATGGACTGTGCTGAAAAAATAGATAAATTTTTAAATTCAACATTAGAGGATTTAAATGACCCTTTTCTTTTAAAAGATATGGATGTTGCTGCAGAAAGGATATCTAAGGCTGTAAGGAAAAGAGAAAAAATATTAATTTATGGCGATTATGATGTAGATGGTGTTACCAGCACCTCTATTTTATATAAGTTTTTAAAATCACAAAATGCCCTTGTAGATTACTATATTCCCAACAGATTTGAAGAAGGGTACGGGTTTTCCCAAAATTCCGTTGAAAAAGTTTTAGACATGGGAGTGGATTTAGTTGTAACTGTTGACTGTGGTACAACCTCCATAGAAGAGACCAGGGAATTGATGGAGAAAGGAATAGATGTGATAGTTACAGACCATCACGAATGTAAAGAAAAATTACCTCAAGTAAAAGCTTTGGTAAACCCCCAAAGACCGGACTGTTTGTATCCTGATAAGAATTTATCCGGGGTAGGGGTTGCTTTTAAACTTGTAAAAGCACTTTCTTTAAAAATGAATGTAGAAATTAAACAATCAGAATATTTAAGCTTAGTGGCCCTTGGAACTGTTGCCGATGTAATGTCCCTTACCGGTGAAAACAGGATTTTGGTTAAGTATGGAATAGAAGAGATAAACAACACTTCAAATTTAGGGCTTAAATCACTCAAGGAGGAAGCAGGTGTTTCAGGAAAAAAAATCACCTCCACCCACATAGGGTATATAATAGCCCCAAGACTTAATGCTGCAGGAAGAATCGGGGATGCAGCAATGGTGGTGAAGCTTTTGACAACTGAGGAAGAGGGGGAGGCAAAAGAAATTGCCTTAAAATTAAATGAATTAAACAAAGAAAGGCAAAAAATAGAAACAGAAATTTTTGAAGAAGTGATAAATAAAATAGAGGCGGAATGTGATATAAAAAAAAGCAGCATTATGGTAGTACCGGGAAGGGATTGGCATCAAGGGGTAATTGGGATTGTTACATCTAAAGTTGTGGAAAAATACAATAAGCCCTGTATATTAATCACTGTGTCTGACGGAACAGGGAGGGGATCTGGAAGAAGTATAGAAGGAATAAACTTATTTAATGCCCTTACCTTTTGCCAGGAGGTTTTGGAAAAGTATGGAGGACACGAAATGGCTGTGGGGCTAACTTTAAAAGAAGAAAAAATTGATGATTTTAGAAGACTTATAAATGAGTATGCTAATTTATTTATTGATGAGTCAAAATTTACACAGAAAATAAAAATAGATACCTCCATAGAAGCACAAGAGATTACTTTAGAAAATGCGCACCAGCTGTCTTTATTAGAACCTTTTGGAGTTGACAACCCGGAGCCGGTATTTAAATTTGAAAATGCAAAAATTGCCGAAATAAATGCAGTGGGAAGTGATAACAGCCACCTGAAGCTTAAAATAGAGAACAATGGTGTTAGAGTGAATGCAATTGCATTTAAAATGGGGCATTTGGCAAAAGTATACAAAAAATCCGATGTATTAGACATTGTATGTACATTAGATATAAATAGCTGGAATGGGGTTAAAAGTGCACAGCTAAAAGTTATAGATATAAAGCCGGCTTTTGAAATTATGCTAAGTAACAAATTCTTTTTTACCCTTGACCGCTCTTTAAGCTTTGAAGAAGATGCATTAGAAGAAAATTTTGAAAATTATATCAATAAAATTCCTTTAATTAAAAAGGAAAAAGATTTAAAAGAATATATATATAATTATAATTTGCAAAAGAAAAGAGCGGTGATTATTTTAAATTCCATTGATTCTGTAAAAGAAATTATAGATTTTGTTAAAAGCTGTGCTTTTGAATTTAATTTTAAATACTCCATGAGCTTTTCAGAAGTAAAAATTAATGACTCTACCCTGCATATACTGGTAAATCCTGACCCCTCTAGACTGGACCTATCAAAATTTGATAAAGTAATAGTACATGGACAGTGGTTTTGTGAGAAATATTTAATTAAAGTATTAAATAGTATTGATTTAAGTAAAATTTATATTTATAATAAAATAAATTTTAATTTTAACAAAGATAGTATTGTTCCTAACAGGCAGGAGATGGTTTTTGTTTATAAACACATTAAAGCAAATTATGGTAATAGTTTTGTTATAGATAATTTATTTGCTTTTTCAGATTCTGTATCAAAAAAGTATGGCATCAATATGAATTATTTTAAAGCAAAAAAAATTATTCAGATTTTTAGTGAATTATCCTTTTTAAAAAGTGAATTGTACGGTAAATACGGAATGACTATAAATATGCCGGATACTCATAAACAAAAGAGAAATATTGAAGATTCATTTCTTTATAGAAGTTTAAATGCTCTTTAAAGAAATGAAAAAATTTGCATAAAATTTATGGTACAAATTTATAGTATAATAAATTTTATTAAATAGATTTATTGGGAGGAAAACTATGGATTTAAAATCAAAATTACGTCAAATTATGAACTTTCCCAAAGAGGGCGTTAATTATGTCGACATTACAACGGTGCTGCAGGATTCAGAGGCTTTAAAAGAATGTATTGATAAAATGAAATATGAAATGGAAAACTTTGGAGAATTTGATGTTATAGTGGGACCTGAATCCAGAGGCTTTATTTTTGGAACCCCTTTAGCATACTTAACAGGAAAGGGGTTTGTACCAATAAGAAAGAAGGGTAAACTTCCTTATACAACCATATCTGTGGAATACCAGCTGGAATATGGTACTGATATTTTAGAAATACATAGCGATGCAATATCTAAAGGACAAAAGGTTGTAATTGTGGATGATTTACTTGCAACCGGCGGGACTACAGAAGCCAACATAAAACTTGTAGAGCAGCTGGGGGGCAAAATTGTAGGAATTATATACTTTGTAGAACTTGGATTTTTAAAGGGTAGGGAAAAATTACAAGGTTATAATGTAAAATCAATAGTCCAGTTTTAATTGTGTGAAGGGTTTTTGGAGGAATTTTAATGTGTGATGACATTAACAGGTTAGTGGAAAGGATAAAAAAATATAATTCTAATTGTGATTTTGATCTGCTCAAAAAATCATATGATTTTTCAAAGAAAGCACATGAAGGCCAATGCAGGGTATCTGGAGAGCCATTTTTCACACATCCATTAGAGGTAGCTTTTATTTTAGCGGATCTGGAGCTGGATTGTACTTCAATAATTGCCGGGATTCTTCACGATACCATAGAGGATACTGACCACACTTATGAGGAAATAAAAGAGATGTTTGGTCAGGAAGTGGCAGACCTGGTAGATGGCGTTACAAAACTGGGTAAAATTCCTTATACAACTAAAAGGGAGAGGCAAGCTGAGAATTTGAGAAAAATGTTTCTTGCCATGGCAAAAGACATAAGGGTTATTCTCATTAAACTTGCTGACCGCCTTCACAATATGCGGACTTTAAAATACATGAAAGCTGAAAAACAAGCTGAAAAAGCAAAGGAAACTTTAGAAATTTATGCCCCAATAGCTCACCGGTTGGGGATTTCTAAAATTAAGTGGGAGCTTGAAGATATTTGTTTGAGATATATTGACCCAAAGGGCTATTATGATTTAGTGGAAAAAATAGCCAAAAGAAGGAACGAAAGGGAAGATTATATAGAGAATATTTTAAACGTATTAAGAGAAAAACTGAATGAAATTAATGTACAAGGTCATCTTGACGGAAGACCTAAGCATTTTTACAGTATATACAGGAAAATGGTAAATCAGAATAAAACATTAGAAGAGATATATGACCTTTTTGCTGTAAGGGTTATTGTGGATACTGTAAAAGATTGTTATGCAGTACTAGGGCTTGTTCATGAAATTTTTAAACCTATGCCCAGAAGGTTTAAAGACTATATTGCAATGCCAAAGCCTAATATGTATCAGTCTTTGCATACAACCGTCATAGGTCCTGAAGGGGTACCTTTTGAAATACAGATAAGAACCTGGGAAATGCACAGGGTGGCAGAAGTGGGGATAGCAGCCCACTGGAGGTATAAAGAGGGTGGCAAAGACAGTGATTTAGATAAAAAACTTGCATGGCTAAGGCAGCTTTTAGAGTGGCAGAAAGATGCCCGGGATGCAGATGAATTCATGGAGAATTTAAAGGTTGACCTCTTTACAGACGAAGTTTTTGTTTTTACACCTAAAGGTGATGTTATAAACCTTCCTGCCGGTTCAACGCCCATTGACTTTGCATATGCAATTCACAGTGCAATTGGGAATAAAATGGCAGGTGCCAAGGTAAACGGTAAAATAACCCCTATTGAATATGAATTAAAAAACGGGGATATAGTAGAAATTATAACATCTTCCAGTGTTCACGGGCCAAGCAGGGATTGGCTGAAAATTGTTAAAAGCTCACAAGCCCGGAATAAAATTAAACAGTGGTTTAAAAAAGAAAAAAGAGAAGAGAATATTATCAGGGGTAAGGAAATGATTGAGAAAGAATTAAAAAAACAATCCCTTACCTTTAACGAGTTGTTTAAACCTGAATGGGTTGAAATTGTACTTAAGAAATATACTTTTCTTTCACTGGATGATCTTTATGCTGCAATAGGTTATGGGACATTAACTGCAAACAAAGTAATTTCGAGGCTTAGGGAAGAGTATAGAAAGACCGTTAAGGCAGAAGAAATTGCAAAAAACATTGCTAAAACAGCTAAAAAATCTAAAGAAGGACAGCGGAAGAAGAAACTGCCTGAAAATGGAGTAATTGTAAAAGGCATAGAAAACTGTTTAGTTAGAATTGCAAAATGCTGTAATCCGGTACCGGGGGATGAGATTGTAGGCTATATTACAAGGGGGAGAGGTGTTTCCGTTCACAGGACCGACTGCCCTAATGTAACCAATACCATAGACGGTGACACAAGGCTTATTGAAGTTTCCTGGCATACTGCCAAAAATGTGTCCTACAATGCAAACATTACAATTATGGCTAATGACAGGACAGCTCTTTTGATGGATATAACAAATGTTATTGCAGATTCAAAAATTCCTCTAAAGGCTATAAATGCAAGAACCACCAAAGACCAGGTTGCAATTATGAGCCTTACATTAGAGATAACAAATACAGAACAGCTTGAAAATATAATTAAAAGAATAAGAAGGGTGCAATCGGTTTTTGAAGTGACGAGAGGCAACAACTGAGGGTAAAGGAGAGTTAATATGCGGGCAGTGGTGCAGAGGGTAACATATTCTAAAGTTACAGTGGAAAATAAGACAGTTGGCGAAATTGGTAAAGGACTTAATGTTCTTTTGGGTATAGGAAAAGAAGACGGACAAAAGGATATTGAGTATCTGGTGGATAAAATAATAAATTTACGTATTTTTGAAGATGAAAACGGTAAAATGAATGTCTCATTAAAAGATATAAACGGCCAGCTTATTGTTGTATCCCAATTTACATTGTACGGGGACTGCAGAAGAGGAAGAAGGCCAGGGTTTGATAGGGCTGCAAGACCGGAGGATGCAGAAAAAATTTATAACCGGTTTATAGAAGAGTGTAAAAAACATGGAGTAAAAGTTGAAACAGGAAAATTTCAGGCTATGATGTCTGTGGAAATACATAATGACGGTCCTGTTACCATACTTTTAGACAGCAAAAAAGAATTCTAATTTTATAGGGAGGTTTTTTTATGCAAATAGAGCGTTTGTCAACAGGAATGTTTGATTCTAATTGTTACATTGTTTATAATAACAACGAAGGAATTATTATAGATGCCGGTGTTAGTGCCGATGAAGTTATGAAGGTTTTAGATGAGAAAAAGATAAAAATAAAATACATTGTCCTCACCCATGTTCATATTGACCATATATGCCATGTGGATGACCTTCGTGAAAAAACGGGAGCTGAAGTTTTAGTTCATGAAAATGACAGTAAAAAGCTTTTACACCCGTCGCTAAACGGCTCTGAATTATACGGGCAGGCTATGTCTTTCAGACCTGCAGACATGGTTTTAAAAGACGGGGATGAAATTAGTGCCGGAGGAATTGATTTCAAAATAATACACACTCCGGGTCACTCCTCAGGGTGTATTTGTATAAAGGCGGGAAACAGCTTATTTACAGGAGATACACTTTTTAAAATGGCAAGGGGGAGGACGGATTTAGGAGATGGGAATGAGGAGGAAATACTTTCATCTATAACAAATAAACTTATGATTTTAGATGATGAGACAATTGTCTACCCAGGTCATGGTCCTGCTACAACCATCGGGGCTGAGAGGGTATTTTATTGATAGAAAACTAATAATTAATTTGGAGGTTAGTAATGTTAACAAAATCGCCAAAAGGAACAAAGGACATATTGCCAAATGAGGTATATAAGTGGCAGTATATAGAAAAAGAAATAGCTAAAGTTTGCGAAAATTTTGGATACAGGGAAATTAGAACCCCTATTTTTGAGCATACAGAACTATTTCAAAGAGGGGTTGGAGATACAACGGATATAGTTCAAAAGGAAATGTATACATTTTTAGATAAAGGGAAAAGAAGCATTACCCTAAGACCTGAAGGAACAGCAGGTGTTGTTAGAAGCTATATTGAACATGGAATGGCTTCTTTGCCCCAGCCAATAAAGCTCTATTACAATATCACTGCTTACAGGTATGAAAATGTACAAAAAGGGCGCTACAGGGAATTTCATCAGTTTGGGGTGGAAGCCTTTGGGTCTGAAGGACCTTCCATAGATGTAGAAGTAATATCAATGATTGATGTTCTTTTAAACAGGTTAGGCATTTCTGATATTGAACTTAATATAAACAGTATCGGGTGTAAAAAGTGCAGAAGTGATTATAATGCTAAGTTAAAGGAGTACATAGAGCCTAAATTGCAAAATTTGTGCAAGACATGCGTGGAGAGATTCGACAGGAATCCTTTAAGGATTATTGACTGCAAAGAAGAGCATTGCAAAGAAATAACAAAGGATGCCCCGGCTCTTGTGGATAATTTATGTGAAGAATGTCATGAGCATTTAGAAGGGGTAAAAAGAGGGTTGGAAAATTTAGGAATTGAATACAATATAGATAAAAATATTGTTCGGGGTCTTGATTATTATACAAAGACGGTTTTTGAATTTGTATCAAAAAATATCGGCTCCCAGGGAACTGTATGCGGAGGAGGCAGGTATGACGGGCTTGTGGAAATTTGTGGCGGTCCGCCAACCCCCGGTATAGGGTTTGCCATTGGTTTAGAAAGACTTCTTATGGTTATGGAAAATCAAGGTATTGAATTTACAGCCCCTAGAAGTACCGATATTTTTATTGCAACCATAGGGGACAAAGCTCAAAATTATGCCCAAAAGCTGGTGTATGATTTAAGGAAAGAGGGAATTAATGCTGAAACTGACCTAATGGGAAAAAGCGTTAAGGCTCAGATGAAATATGCAAATAAACTCGGGGCTTATTATTCCATTGTGTTAGGTGATAATGAAATTGATACAAATAAAGCCTTTTTAAAAAACATGGATACAGGTGAAGAGAAGGAAATCAGTTTAGATACAGTTATTGACAGGCTTAAAAACATAAAAGCAGAATCTGTTATTAAGGAGCCAAACAAAATAGGTCATACTGAAATATAAAAATATGTTTAAATAAAATTTAAAAGAGAATAGAATAGGGAGTGAAAATATGGGAGAATCAATTTGTGGTTTAAAGAGAACTCATTATTGTACTGAAGTTACAGTTAATGATGTAGGTAAAGAAGTTACAGTAATGGGATGGGTTCAAAGAAGAAGGGATTTAGGAAAACTTATATTTGTAAGTTTAAGGGATAGAAGTGGTATTATACAGGTAGTATTCAGCGATGAGACAAAAAAAGAGATATTTGAAAAGGCAGAGAAAATAAGAAGTGAATTTGTACTTGCAATAAGGGGAAAAGTTGTAAAAAGAGCAGATGATGCCATTAACCCTGATATGATTACCGGTGAAATAGAAATATGGGCGGAGGAACTTAGAATATTAAGTACAGCAGAAACACCGCCTATGTATATTGAGGAGAATTTACAGGTAAATGAGGCTTTAAGGCTGAAATACAGGTATCTGGATTTAAGAAGGCCTGATATGCAAAGAAATATTATGTTAAGGCACAGGGTGGCAAAAGTTGCAAGGGATTATTTTGATGCCAATGGTTTTCTTGAAATAGAGACGCCAATGCTTACAAAGAGTACTCCTGAAGGTGCAAGGGATTATCTTGTTCCAAGCAGGGTTCACCCGGGAAAGCTGTACGCACTTCCCCAGTCACCCCAGCTATTTAAACAGCTTTTGATGGCAGCAGGTTTTGATAGATATTTCCAAATAGTAAAATGCTTTAGGGATGAAGATTTAAGGGCTGACAGACAGCCGGAATTTACCCAGATAGATTTGGAAATGTCCTTTGTAGATGTGGAAGATGTAATTAAAATTAACGAAGGATTTATCAAAAAGCTTTTTAAAGAAGTTTTAGATGTAGAGGTAAATTGCCCGTTTGAGAGAATGAGCTATAAAGAAGCAATGGAAAGGTTTGGGACGGACAAACCGGATACAAGATTTGGCTTAGAACTTGTAGATTTATCCCATATAGTTAAAGACTGTGGATTTAGGGTTTTTTCAGATGCAGTGAAAAATGGCGGAAGTGTCAGGGCTATAAATGCAAAGGGATGCGGTGGTAAATTTAGCAGGAAAGAAATAGATGCCTTAGGTGAGTATGTAAAAAATTACAATGCAAAGGGAATGGCCTGGATAGTAGTGGAAGAAGACGGTTTAAAATCACCCATTACAAAGTTTTTAAATGAAGAGGAAATTAGGGCTATACTGGAAAAAGTTCATGCAGAGCCTGGGGATCTTATTTGCTTTGTAGCAGATAAAGACAAAATTGTATTTAGTGCCCTTGGTGAATTGAGACTTGAGATAGCAAGAAAGCTAAATTTAGTTAATGATAAAGAGTTTAAATTTTTGTGGATTACAGAGTTTCCTCTTTTTGAGTATGATGAGGAAGAAGAGCGGTATGTGGCAAAACACCATCCATTTACTGCACCTATGGATGAAGATATAAAATATATTGAAACAGAGCCTGAGAAGGTAAGGTCTAAGGCATACGATTTAGTTCTAAACGGTAATGAAATTGGTGGCGGAAGTGTAAGGATACATGATCAGGAGCTTCAAAAAACAATGTTTAAATGCTTAGGATTTACAGAAGAAGAAGCAAAGGAAAGATTTGGTTTCTTATTAGAAGCATTTAAATACGGAACACCTCCCCATGGGGGAATAGCCTTTGGACTTGACAGGCTGGCAATGCTAATGGCAGGGTGCAGCAGCATCAGGGATGTAATTGCTTTTCCAAAAGTTCAGAATGCCTCCTGTCTTATGACAAATGCTCCTGATGTTGTTGATGAAAAGCAGCTGGAAGAACTTCATGTTAAATTTGACATTAAAGATATAGATAATCAACAGTAAGGGGTATTTCTTTAATGTTAAATTATATTTACATACTTGAAATGTATCTATAAATTATATAGAATTTATATAATATGTACTGTTGCTGTTTATATGCAGGTATTAGTGCACGTCACTGATACAAAACAGTTTACTACAAGTAATACTATAAATAAGTATTACTATAAAAAAGGAGGGCTTTGCTACGTCAAAAAAGAGTATTATGAAAGAAGCCTTAGATTGGGCTATTCATATAGCAATAGCAGTACTTTTGGCGGTCTTAATTGTGAACTTTGTTGCACAGGTTACTGTAGTGCAGGGAAGTTCTATGGAAAATACTCTTTCTGAAAAAGACAGGCTTCTTATCGAAAAAATAAGCATAAGATTTGGCAAAATTAAAAGAGGCGATATTGTAACTGTAAATAACCCTGAGGGGGATGATGGTATATATTTAAGAAACAGCCCTATAATAAAAAGGGTTATCGGTATTGAAGGTGATTTGGTAGAAATACGTGATGGAAGCGTCTATGTCAATGGTGAAATTTTAGAAGAAGATTATATAAGAGGCAATGAGACTTATCCAATAAATGAAGAATTTAGCAGTGTCCTGGTTCCTGAAGGCTATGTATATGTGATAGGAGATAACAGGATTATAGGTCAAAGCAGTGACAGCAGGGAATTCGGACCTGTAAAAACCAAGTATATCGGTGGAAAAGCTGTCTTAAGATTTTTTCCTTTTAACAGAATAAGTCTTTTAAGGGATTGACAGATTATTGCTGCGTGTCTTTATGCAGTTTGAAAGGGGCGTGAATGTAGCTTTAGTGAGCTGCTGTCTTATGAATAGGTTATTAAATATGGGATTAGATGTTGGTTCCACTACAGTTAAATTAGTTTTACTTGACCAAAATGATGAAATAGTATTTAGTAAATACAGAAGGCATTATTCCGATATTAAAAACACCATATTTGAGCTTTTAAGCGAAACATGTAAAAAATTCTCAAATAACTATATTACAATAATGGTAACAGGTTCAGGGGGGTTGTCTGTCTCCCGGTGGTTGGAAATCCCTTTTATTCAAGAAGTTATCGCAAGCACAAAGGCAATTCAAAGATTTATACCCCATACAGATGTTGTTATAGAACTAGGTGGAGAAGATGCTAAGATAACATACTTAGGTGAAACTGTTGAGCAGAGGATGAATGGTACTTGTGCCGGCGGGACGGGAGCATTCATAGACCAGATGTCATCTCTTTTAAAGACTGATGCTGAAGGGCTAAACCAACTGGCAAAAGATTATAAAGTTATTTATCCCATTGCGTCCAGGTGCGGTGTTTTTGCCAAAACCGATGTACAGCCTTTGATAAACGAAGGGGCTTCAAAGGAGGATATAGCTGCTTCTGTCTTTCAGGCAGTTGTTAATCAGACAATAAGCGGACTTGCCTGTGGAAAGCCAATTAGGGGTAATGTGGCTTTTTTAGGAGGTCCTCTGCAGTTTTTATCTGAGTTAAGATTAAGATTTGTAGAGACTTTAAAGCTTGAAAAACATCAGGCTATTTTTCCTGAAAATGCCGAGCTCTTTGTTGCATTAGGTGCAGCATTAGAGTCAAAAAATATGAAAGTTATTCCGGTAAAGACATTGGAAAAAAGGCTTGATGCTTTAAAAAATATAGAGGTTCATGAAGTTGAAAGATTACAGCCGCTGTTTGAAAACAGTGAAGAGTTGGAGAAGTTTCAAAAAAGACACAATGTCAATAAATTAAAGAGAAGGGATTTAAAAACTTATGAAGGAGAGTGCTTCCTTGGGCTGGATGCAGGTTCTACAACCACAAAAGCTGTGCTTATTGACAGGGAAGGTGCGCTTTTGTATTCCTTTTATGGAAGCAATAACGGAAGCCCTGTTGCATCAGCTATTAATATTTTGAAAGAAATTTATTCCCTTATGCCAAAAGGGGCTAAAATAGTAAATTCAGCAGTTACAGGGTATGGGGAGGCACTTTTGAAAGCTGCTTTAGGCTTTGATATTGGCGAAATTGAGACAATTGCCCACTATAAAGCTGCTGAGGCTTTTTTGCCAGGGGTGGATTTTATCCTTGACATTGGCGGACAGGATATGAAATGCTTAAAAATCAAGAATGGAGTAATAGACAGCATAATGCTGAATGAAGCCTGCTCTTCAGGCTGTGGTTCTTTTATTGAAACTTTTGCCTATTCTTTAAATATGGACGTGACGGAATTTGCCAAAGCAGCATTGATGGCAGAAAAGCCTGTTGATTTAGGTTCAAGATGCACTGTTTTTATGAATTCTAAAGTGAAACAGGCTCAAAAGGAAGGGGCAACTGTAGGAGATATTTCAGCAGGTCTTTCGTATTCTGTTGTAAAAAATGCCCTTCAAAAAGTAATAAAAATAAGAGACCCAAAGGAAATGGGAGAAAAAATAGTTGTACAGGGCGGTACTTTTTTAAATGATGCAGTGTTAAGGTGTTTTGAAATTGTATCTGAAAAAGAGGTGGTAAGACCTGAAATTGCAGGTCTTATGGGTGCCTATGGTGCTGCCCTTATTGCTTTGGAAAGAAATGTTCCCGGTGAAAAAAGTTCACTTATTACCATGGAAAACCTTGGTGAGTTCAATACCCAGGTGGATATGAAAAGGTGCGGCAAGTGTGGGAACAATTGTCTTCTTACAATTAATACCTTCAATGACGGAAGGAAGTTTATTTCAGGGAACAGATGTGAAAAAGGTGTAGGTTTGGAATCTAAAAATGAAGACATTCCCAATCTATATGATTATAAATACAAGAGACTCTTTTGTTACAAGCCCCTTGGTAAGGAGGAGACTTGCAGGGGTACAGTGGGAATTCCGAGGGTTTTAAATATGTACGAAAACTACCCCTTTTGGTTTACATTCTTTACACATTTAAATTTCAGGGTAGAGCTTTCTCCAAGGACCACAAAAAAGATATATGAGCTTGGAATGGAAACAATTCCTTCTGAGTCTGTTTGTTATCCAGGAAAACTGGTTCATGGGCATATAATGAGTCTTGTAAACAAAAATGTGGACTTTATATTTTACCCCTGTATTCCCTATGAGAGAAAAGAGTTTGAGGATGCCACCAACCACTATAACTGTCCTATAGTTACTTCATATCCTGAAGTTATAAAAAACAATATGGATGTATTAAGGGAAAAAAATATAAAATTTAAAAATCCATTTTTGCCTTATGATGATGATTCAAGGCTGATTGAAAGGCTTTATGAGGAACTTAAAGAGTTTAATATATCAAAGTCAGAAATAAAAAAAGCTGTTATTTTAGCAAGAAAAGAAGATGAGAAAGTTAAAGAGGATATAAGAAAAAAAGGTGAGGAAGTTTTAGAATACCTTAAAAATACAGGTAAGAAAGGTGTGGTTCTGGCAGGGCGCCCATATCACATAGACCCTGAAATTAACCATGGAATCCCAAATATAATAACAGAGTGCGAAATGGCTGTTTTAACGGAGGATTCCATAGCACATTTAGGAGAAGAAAAAATCCAATTAAGGGTTGTAGACCAGTGGACTTACCATTCAAGATTATACAGGGCAGCTAATTTTGTTAAAGACAGAGACTTTCTTGAAATTATACAGCTTAATTCCTTTGGCTGCGGTCTTGATGCAGTGACAACTGACCAGGTGGAAGAAATTTTAAATAGCAGTGATAAAATATACACCGTTTTAAAAATAGACGAAATAGACAATTTGGGGGCAGCCAGGATAAGAATAAGATCCCTGAAGGCAGCTGTTGATGAAAGGGATAAAAACAATTTTACCCCGGTTAAAAGGGAGTATAGCTGTAAGAAGGTTTTATTTACAAAAGAGATGAAAAAGACACATACCATTTTAGCACCACAAATGTCGCCTATACACTTTCAATTTTTAGAAGAAGCTTTTAAAGCATCCGGGTATAATGTGGAGGTTTTGCCTTCTGTTGATAAAGAAGCCATTGATGAAGGACTTAAATATGTAAATAATGATGCATGCTATCCTTCAATAATTGTTGTGGGTCAATTGATGAAGGCTATAAAATCCGGGAAATATGATGTTAACAACACCTCCCTTATTATAACCCAGACTGCCGGCGGCTGCCGGGCTACCAATTATATAGCATTTATAAGAAAGGCTTTAAAGGATGCGGGTCTTTCCAATATACCTGTAATTTCTTTGAATTTTGCAGGTCTTGAGAAAAACCCTGGATTTAAATTTACACCGGGGCTTATAAACAAGCTGTTAATAGCTCTTGTTTACGGGGATCTTCTTATGAAAGTTTTATACAGGGTCAGGCCTTATGAAAAAATAAAAGGTTCTGCCAACCTTTTATATAATACATGGGTTGAAAAATGCAAGGAATCTGTGAGGAATGGTAGACATAAGGAATTTAAAGAAAACATTTACAACATTGTAAGGGATTTTGATAATCTTAAAATAACTGATGAAAAGAAGCCAAAGGTTGGTTTGGTTGGGGAGATACTTGTTAAATATCATCCTACAGCCAATAATGATATAGTTGATATTGTTGAAAGGGAAGGGGCAGAGGCTGTTGTTCCCGATTTAATAGGCTTTTTACTGTATGCAGCCTATGGTGCTTCTTTTAGATATTCCCATCTTTCAGGTAAAAAGATTGATGCAGTGCTAAATAACGGGGCGATAAAATTAATTGAATTCTACAGAAGGCATATGAAAAAGGCTCTCTCAGAAAGTAAGCGCTTTCATCCCCCGGTTTCAATAGAAGAATTAGCAGAACTTGCATCCGGTGTATTGTCAATAGGAAATCAGACGGGAGAAGGATGGTATTTGACAGCTGAGATGATTGAGCTTATTTTATCCGGTGCACAAAATATAGTTTGTATGCAGCCTTTTGCATGTTTACCCAACCATGTTACCGGAAAGGGAATGATTAAAGAGCTGAAAAGACGGTATCCAAAGGCAAACATTACAGCGGTGGATTATGACCCGGGTGCTAGCGAGGTAAATCAAATAAACAGAATAAAGCTGATGCTTTCTACTGCATTTGATGAATTCAAGAAAACTCAGGTGCATGATGATGTCAAGTTAAAAAGCATATAAAACCAAACATAAAAAAGGATTGCCTGTTAGTTTATTTTAAAAACAAAGGGGATGGATAAACTACATTGTAATGCCAGGTATGGAGCTTTGTGCAGGCAATCCTTTTGTTATTCAATTTTTTATGTATGGATTTTTATAAAGTTAACAGGCTATCTATACTTTGGATATTAATATATGGATCATTTACATCGTTGCTTTTACAAAATGTAAATTCATTGAGAAGATTTTTGTGCCCGCAGCACTCACATTGAAAATTCAGACCGTTTAGTTTGGAAACTTCAGATTTAGGCAGGTTTAAAATAACAGATTTACAATTGTAGCACATTAAAGATTTGAAATCAAACATGAAAGTTCCTCCTTTAAATGATATGTTATAGATTTGTGGAATTTAATAATGGAATTACTACAGAGTTTAAACCGCGATAAAACTATTGTATTACAGATTGACACACAGTTAAAGCAAACGACTATAATAGTTACTAACCGACATAAAATTAAAAGGATATAAACAGTTTGTTGCAATTAAAAATTAAGAAAGTCAAGACTTGAAACACTATGTTGACATATTCCTCAAAGGCGTATTATCATTATATAACTTTTCTTTTTACAAATCAAGTCCTAGAATTCTAAAATTTTGGTCCTATTTTAGTCCTAGAATAATTTATTTTTAAAAAGAATATATTTTACTGATAAAAATTAATTTAATAAAAATTAATTTAACCAAAAGCCTAAAGAAAATATTTTATGAGTAACGGAGGAGAAAAAATGGCAGAAAAAGCAAAGATACGGTTGGGAACGCTTTCTGTTGTAAAAAAATCCATCCTTTTATTTATTGCATTTTTATTAGCAATTAAAACAGGTATAATTTTTGGGGATTTTTTTTATAATTCAGAAAATGAAATTATTGAAAGGGTGGATGTTGAAACATTCAGAAGTACATTAAACATTACCTTACCTGTCATTGAAACCATATACAATAGCGGAAGTATTAGTCTTTCATTTTCCGGGCAATTGAGAAGCATTATAAAAACTATATTTCATTTTGATTTAGGATACCCTATAACTGTGCTAAATGCCCAGTCCCCGTATTTTCACAGCTTTTACATAAACGGGTATAATGCTTATTTAAACCAAGGTGAAACCTATGAACCGTATGTGTACATTGCTGATTTAGACATAGATGAGAATGAAAGGGAAAATGATTTTCCCAATATAGAAAGCAGCATAACTTATAATTCAGAGGAAGATGAAAATGACAACAAGGGTGACTCTGAAAAAAATGCAGTAACTATAGGAGATATAGCAATTAATAATTATGAAACGGATTTTCATATAGATGTTGAAAAGATAATGGAAACACCTTTAAAACTGAATTCTCATAAAAAAGGACCGAAAGTATTGATTTATCACACCCACACAACAGAAAGCTTCATAACAGAATTAGAACAATTAGAACAAAGCGGTATTCCAAACAGGACTACAGATGCTACAAATAATGTTGTCAGAGTGGGGGAAGAACTGGCACAGATTTTAAGGAAAAAATATAATATTGAAGTTATACATAATTCTACGGTACATAACTATCCAAGTGATACAGGTGCATATGGAAGATCTTTAAATACAGCCTCAAATATTTTAACCAGCTATCCTTCTATACAAATTGTTATAGATATTCACAGGGACGGGATGGACGGGAAAAAACTGCGTACGGTAACTGAAATAGACGGGAAAAAAGCTGCCAAAATAATGTTTGTGGTGGGAACTAATGCTACAGGCTTAGAACATCCTGAATGGAGGGAAAATTTAAAGCTGGCTATAACCCTTCAAAGTATGCTAGATGAAAGATACCCGGGGCTTACAAGACCTATTTATATAAGTAAGAACAGATACAACCAGCATTTATCCAAAGGTGCCTTAATAGTTGAAATAGGAGGGGATGGCAATTTAATAAGTGAGTGCTTAGAGAGTACAAAATACCTTGCTGAAGTAATTAATGAAGTTTTAAACTAATTCTATTTGGTGATAATACTATTATAATATACTGTTATTACAGAATTACTGTAACTTCAGAATAATACTTAAAAATACATAAGAAAAGCCGGTGTGAGGATGAAAAGGTTAGAAAAGTACAGGGCTCTGAGAATTGCACGGAAAAAATGCATATTCATATCTTTATTATGTTTTATTATAATTATTACAGGTATTCTTACAGTGGACTATTCTATAAATGCGTTGATGAATGGTGAAAACGGGATTAAACTTTTTGCCGTTAAAAAAACAGGAGACGGATGCTATCTTATTAAAATTTTTAATAAAGACCTGTATCTTAACATTAATTATATAAAAGAAGATTTTAACAAACTTTTAGAATGGCTAAATATTTCCTGTTCACTTGTTATTTGTTATGCTATAATAGTATGTCGGTATTTAAAATTTTAATTTATACTTCCTAAAACATCAGGAGGATGAATAAATGTCAAATGTAAGACAAGATAAAATTAGAAATTTTTGCATAATTGCACATATTGATCATGGTAAATCCACACTTGCAGACAGAATGTTAGAGATTACAGGCGTTTTAAGTCAAAGGGAGATGGAAGACCAAATATTAGATAATATGGATATAGAAAAGGAAAGAGGTATTACAATAAAAGCCCAGGCGGTAAGAATGTTATACAAGGCAAAAGACGGGGAGGAATATATATTAAACCTTATTGATACGCCAGGGCATGTGGATTTTAATTATGAAGTATCAAGAAGCCTTGCAGCATGTGAAGGTGCAATTCTTGTAGTTGACGCTGCCCAGGGGATAGAGGCGCAAACATTAGCAAATGTTTATCTTGCATTAGAACATGATTTAGAAATAATTCCTGTAATAAATAAAATTGATTTACCGAGTGCAAGACCTGATTTTGTGAAAAAGGAAATAGAAGAGGTAATAGGACTTGATACTTCTGATATTCCTTTAATATCTGCAAAGAATGGAATAAATATAGAAGATGTATTAGAGCAGGTTGTTAAAAAAGTGCCTTCTCCTGCTGAAAGTCCGGATAAGCCTTTAAGGGCATTGATTTTTGATTCTTTTTATGACAGCTACAAAGGTGTAATTGTGTATATCAGGCTAAAAGAAGGAACTATTAAAGTAGGCGATAAAATAAAAATGATGAATACCGGTAAAGATTTTATTGTGACTGAATTAGGCTATTTAAAGCCTGGGGGTATGGCACCATGTGATTCTTTAATAGCCGGTGAAGTAGGCTATGTTGTGGCAAATATTAAAAATGTAAAAGATACAAGGGTGGGGGATACCATTACATTATTGGACAATCCTGCAACCAATCCTTTACCGGGTTATAAGAAAGTCAACCCTATGGTGTTTTGCGGTATCTACCCTGCTGACGGCTCAGAATACGGGGATTTAAGAGAGGCGTTAGAAAAACTTCAATTAAATGATGCATCTCTTATATTTGAACCTGAAACATCGGTTGCATTAGGTTTTGGATTCAGATGTGGTTTTTTAGGACTTTTACATATGGAGATTATCCAGGAGAGATTAGAGCGTGAATTTGATTTTGACTTAGTTACCACAGCTCCTAGCGTTGTCTACAAGGTAAAGAAGAAAAACGGTGAAGTACTTGATATTGATAATCCAACAAACATGCCTCCTTTGACGGAAATTGACTATATGGAAGAGCCAATTGTCAAGGCTTCCATCATGTCACCTTCAGAATTTGTGGGAAATATTATGGAACTTTCCCAGGAGAGAAGAGGAATTTATAAAGATATGTCTTATATAGACGACAATAGAGTGATGCTCACATATGAGATACCTTTAAATGAAATAATATATGATTTCTTTGATGCACTAAAATCAAGGACAAGGGGCTATGCTTCATTGGATTATGATTTAATAGGATATAAAAAGTCAGACCTTGTAAAACTTGACATTATGTTAAACGGTGAAATTGTAGACGCCCTTTCCTTTATAGTTCACAAAGACAAGGCATATTCAAGGGGAAGGAGAATTGCAGAAAAATTAAAAGAAACAATTCCAAGGCAGCAGTTTGAAATACCTATACAGGCATGTATAGGTGGTAAGATAATTGCAAGGGAAACTGTAAAAGCATACAGGAAAGATGTTTTGGCTAAATGTTACGGCGGGGACATTACCCGTAAAAAGAAACTTTTAGAAAAGCAAAAAGAAGGTAAAAAGAGAATGCGTCAGGTAGGAAGCGTGGAAGTGCCCCAGGAGGCATTTATGAGTGTTCTCAAACTGGATACTTAAAATGACAGGCTTTAACAGAAGTGGTGTAAGAGATGAAAAGAAGCGTTAGTTTATATATTCATATACCTTTTTGTAAGTCAAAATGTTTTTATTGTGATTTTAATTCTTTTCCGTGCAGGGATGAACTTATTCCTGCATATTTTAATGCATTAGAAAAGGAATTAATGCAATATGAAAAAAAACTAAAGGATTACAAAATAAGTACTGTTTTTATTGGCGGGGGGACACCTTCTGTAGTTGACCCAAATAATATATATAAATTAATGTCATTATTAAATGAAAATTTTGATGTAGATATAGACTTAGAAGCAACAATTGAGTCTAATCCTGGAACACTTTCGGAGGAGAAACTTGATGCATATATAAAAAGCGGGATTAATAGGCTTAGCATCGGTCTTCAGGCAGTCCAGAAAAACCTTTTAAAAGAACTGGGAAGGGTTCATGAACTGGAAGAGTTTGACATAGGATATAAACTGGCGCTAAAGGTAGGTTTTAAAAATATCAATACAGACCTTATTTTTGGAATACCCTGGCAGACTTTAGAGGATTGGGATGAAACACTGGAATATGTAATAAAATGCAACATTCCTCATTTGTCTTGTTATAGCCTTAAAATTGAAGATGGCACAGTGTTTGGGGACAAACTTAATAGAGGTGAAATAACCCCGGTTAGTGACGAATGGGACAGAAAGATGTATTGGATGGCAATAGAAAAACTTGGCAGAGAAAAATACCACCACTATGAGATATCCAATTTTTCTAAAGAAGGTTTTAAATGCAGGCACAATCTTGTGTATTGGAAATGCTTAGAATATATAGGAATAGGGGCGGGTTCCCATTCCTATTTTGACAATATAAGATATAATAATATAGTAGATTTAGATAAATATATAGATAGAATGAATAAAAATATACCAGTTATAGAGAATGAACAGTTGATACAAAAAGAAGACAGCATTTCAGAATATATGATATTAGGTCTTAGGCTTACAGAAGGTATCTCTTTGGAAGATTTTGAAAACAAGTTTAAAATGGGAATATTTGAGGTATATAATAAAGAGATAGAAAGCCTTATAAAGAGAAATCTTATTAAAATAGAAGACGGCAGGCTAAAACTTACATCTTCAGGTTTGGACTTGGCAAATCAAGTGTTTATGGAATTTTTATAATGGTATAAATTATAAAACATCTTGACAAAAGAAAATTAGGGTGGTATTTTTAAAATAGAATTAGCACTCAACTAAACAGAGTGCTAACAAAGGAGAGATGCAAATGTTTTTGGACGAGAGGAAAAAAAGCATATTGCATGCCATTATAGATGATTACATCAATACTGCAGAGCCTGTTGGGTCAAGAACACTTGCGAGAAAACACGGGCTTGGTTTGAGTTCTGCTACCATAAGGAATGAAATGGCTGATTTAGAAGAAATGGGATATTTAACTCAGCCCCATACTTCAGCCGGCAGGATTCCTTCAGATAAAGGGTACCGTTTTTATGTTGATCAGCTTATGGAGTCCAGTGAGCTTACCGTAGAAGAGATGTACAGTATAGAAGATGCCATGGAAACTCAGATAAATGAATTAAGCCAGCTGTTAAAGCAGGCATCCGGCGTTATGTCGCAAATTACCAAATACACATCCATGGCTGCAACTCCAGGAAAACAAAACAGCATATTAAAAACTGTGCAGGTGGTGCCTGTAGAAAAGGGAAAGGCTCTTATTGTGGTTTTAGCAAATGCAGGGATTATAAAAAATAGTTTGATAAATATTCCTGAAACAGTTCTGCCGGAGCATTTAACAACTGTTTCCAACATATTTAACGATAAGTTAAAAGGACTTACCATAGATAGTATAAATGCCTCTGTTATAAAAGAAATAGAGCTGCTTTTGGGAAATGAAAGAAGTGTTTTACATCCTGTGTTAAACGGAGTGGTTGACTGTATAAATCAAATTGATTGTCCTGAAATTTATCTTGATGGCACAATCAATATGCTTAATTATCCGGAGTTTAGCGATGTTGTAAGGGCAAGGGAATTTTTAAATCTCATGGCTGCTAAAGATGTATTAAGAAAGATTCTTAATAATGTTAATAGGCAGGGGGACTATATTACAGTTACCATTGGAGAAGAGAATAAAATTGTAGAGATGAAAGACTGCAGCCTTGTTACCACCACATACTCCTTAGGGAATGTAGTGGTAGGGACATTAGGAGTAATTGGTCCTACGCGTATGGAATATTCAAAGGTACTGGCAGCTATGAATTATATGAGGAAAAGGGCAAGTGAAGAAATTAAGAAGTTAATTGGAGAAGGTGAAGAAAAAATTTAAAAAATCTTAATATAGGGAGGTGCGGGTATTTAAATGGCTAAAGACAAAGAGCTGTATGACAAAAATGAAGAAGTAAAAAACAATGAAACAAATTTAGAAGAAACTTTAGAAAAGGCAGAAGAAACAGTTGAAGAAACTGTAAAAGAATCAGTTAAAGAATCAGTTAAAGAAGATTCTACCGCCTGTGATAAATCAGATAATGATAATTTAGATAAGGAAGTTCACCGGTTAAAGGCTGAACTTGATGAAAAATCAAAGCAGTGTGAAGAATATGTAAATATGTTTCAAAGAGTAGCTGCAGAGTTTGACAATTACAAAAAGAGAACTGCAAAGGAAAAAAGTGAAATATATGACAGTGCCTTGATAGATGTAGTAAAGGCTTTTTTGCCTGTTATAGATAATATTGAAAGGGCTGTTGATGCCTTAAATAAAGGAGCAGATTCTAATACATTAGAAGAAGGTATTAATTTAATTTATAAGCAGTTTAAAGAAGTATTAGGAAAACTTGAAGTTACTGAGATAGAAGGTGTGGGAAGTACCTTCGATCCAAACAAGCATAATGCTGTTATGCATGTGGAAGATGAATCTTATGGTGAAAATATAATTGTTGAAGAATTGCAAAAGGGCTATAGATGTAAAGATAAAATAATAAGGTATAGCATGGTTAAAGTTGCCAACTAAATTTACTCAATACTACTATAGAAGGAGGATACAGTTTATGTCGAAAGTAATTGGAATAGATTTAGGAACTACCAACTCATGTGTAGCTGTTATGGAAGGAGGAGAACCTGTCGTCATTCCAAATTCAGAAGGAAGCAGGACAACAGCATCCGTTGTTGCTTTTTCCAAGACAAATGAAAGATTGGTGGGGCAGGTAGCTAAAAGGCAGGCTATAACAAATCCTGACAGAACTATTATGTCTGTAAAAAGAGACATGGGTACCGATAGAAAAATAACTATAGATGATAAAAGTTATACACCCCAGGAAATATCTGCAATGATTTTACAAAAAATAAAAGCAGATGCAGAAAGTTATTTAGGTACAAAGGTAACTAAAGCTGTTATTACAGTACCGGCTTATTTTAGTGACTCACAAAGACAGGCTACCAAGGACGCAGGAAAGATAGCCGGATTAGAAGTGTTGAGGATAATAAATGAGCCAACTGCTGCAGCTTTAGCTTACGGGCTGGATAAGGAAAAGGATCAGAAAATACTGGTATTTGACCTAGGGGGAGGAACTTTTGATGTTTCCATATTAGAAATAGGAGACGGTGTATTTGAGGTATTGGCTACAAGTGGTAATAACAAGCTTGGGGGAGACGATTTTGACGACAGAATAATAAAATATTTAATAGATACTTTTAAGGCGGATACAGGTATTGATTTATCACAGGATAAAATGGCAATGCAAAGGCTTAAGGAAGCAGCTGAAAAAGCAAAAATAGAGCTTTCAGGAGTTACGACAACTAATATCAATCTTCCGTTTATCACAGCAGATGCAACAGGACCAAAGCATTTAGATGCTACTTTGACAAGAGCTAAATTTGAAGAAATAACTGCTGATTTAGTTGAAAAAACTATGGAACCATTAAAAAGGGCGATGAGTGACGCCGGTCTTGAGGCAAATGAAATAGATAAAATACTTTTGGTGGGAGGTTCTACAAGAATACCTGCAGTTCAGGAGGCAGTTAAAAAATATTTTGGAAAAGAACCTTTCAAAGGAATAAACCCGGATGAATGTGTTGCTATAGGAGCTGCCATTCAGGCAGGTGTGCTTACCGGTGATGTAAAAGACTTGCTTTTACTGGATGTTACACCTCTGTCTTTAGGTATAGAAACATTAGGCGGGGTATTTACAAAACTTATTGAAAGAAACACTACAATACCAACTAAGAAGAGCCAGATTTTCTCAACAGCTGCAGACGGTCAGACAGCGGTAACTATAAGGGTATTCCAAGGTGAAAGGCAAATGGCTGCAGACAACAAACTCCTAGGTGAGTTTAACTTAGACGGTATTCCACCGGCACCAAGGGGAGTGCCTCAAATTGAAGTAACATTTGACATAGATGCCAATGGTATTGTTAATGTTTCAGCAAAAGACAAAGGTACCGGAAAAGAGCAAAAAGTTACCATTACAGCAAGTACCAACCTTTCTGAGGAAGAAATAGACAGAGCCATTAAAGAAGCGCAGAAATTTGAAGAAGAGGACAAAAAGAGAAAAGAAGCTGTTGAGATTAGGAATAATGCAGATTCCATGGTGTTTCAGTCAGAAAAAGTCCTAAATGATTTAGGTGATAAAATAAGCAGTGAAGAAAAATCAAAGATTCAGGGTGAGATTGAAAAAGTAAAAGAGGCATTAAAAGGTGACGATACTGACGCCATCAAAAATGCGACTGAAAGTTTACAAAAAGCCTTTTATGAAATATCCCAGAAAATATATCAGCAAAATCCCCAGGGAGCTCAGCAAGATGCTGGTATGGGAGGAAGCGCAGGAGAAAGCGGGGATGCCGGAGGCGGACAGGAAAATGTGTACGAAGCAGACTATGAAGTTGTAGATGATGAAGATGAGAAAAAGTAAACAGTCTTTAGTACATATATAATCCAAGTTATGAAAATAACTTGGATTATATATGATGAAGGAAGGATTAATTCGGAGGAGTTGATTGGATGGCTCAGAAAAGGGATTACTATGAAGTTTTAGGGGTTGATAGGAATGCATCGGAAGCAGAGATAAAAAAAGCATATAGAAGATTGGCAAAAATGTATCACCCTGATATGAATCCCAATGACAAAACTGCCGAAGCTAAATTTAAAGAAGCTGCAGAAGCGTATGAGGTATTAAGTGATCCCCAAAAGAGAGCCCAATATGACCAGTTTGGCCATGCATTTAGCGATGCAGGCGGGTTTAGCGGGTTTGGCGGTGGTTTTAGCGGCGGCTTTACTGATTTTGATTTTGGAGATATATTTGAAACATTTTTTGGAAGTTCAATGTTTGGAGGAAGAACCAGATCAACAAGAAGAGGTCCCCAAAAAGGGACTGATTTACATTTTGAGATGGAATTGTCTTTTGAAGAGTCGATATTTGGAGTTGAAAAAGAAATTCCTATAAATAAAATGCATGTATGCTCAAAATGTGATGGAAGTGGTTTAAAGCCTGGAAGCAAACCTTCGACATGTCAGCAGTGTGGAGGAGCAGGACAGGTTCAATACAAGCAAAGAACTCCCTTTGGGCAGTTTGTGAACATTAAAACCTGTGATGCCTGTCACGGGGAAGGAAAGATTATTACAAACCCCTGTAGTGAGTGTAATGGAAGGGGAAGGGTGAAAAAGAGCGCAAAAATAAAAATAAAAGTACCGGCGGGAATTTCAGATGGTCAGGTTATTCCACTAAGGGGTGCAGGAGAGCCTGGTTCTAATGGAGGACCTGCGGGGGATATTTATTTTACCATCAGGGTAAAACCCCATCCAATATTTACCCGTGAAGGGAATAATATATTTTGCGAAATACCCATCACTTTTACACAGGCAGCACTGGGGGCAGAAATAGAAGTACCTACTGTTTACGGAAAAGAAAAGTTTGTTATACCTGAAGGGACTCAAACAGGTACAAGGTTTAGACTAAAAGGAAAAGGAGCACCTAATTTAAGAACAAATATAAAGGGAGATCAATATTTTACTGTAAATGTTGAGGTGCCCAGAAAACTTAATGAAAAGCAAAAAAGCGTATTAAGGGAGTTTGCGGAGTTAATCGGGGATGAAGTTCATGAGCAGAGGAAGAGTTTTTTTGATAAAATGAAAAATGCATTGGGTATGTAGTGTTTAAAGATGCTGTTTGGAGGAAAAACAATGAAATGGTACGAAGTTATAATAAAGACAACTGAAGAAGCACAGGATGCAATATGTGAGATGCTATCTTCCATAGGTGCTGCAGGTTCTTCCATTGAAGATCCCAATGAAATAAAAAGGGAAATTTTAAAAAAAGATTCTTTGGACTATGCAGATGAAGAATTTATAAATACTTTGGGAAATACTGTGGTGATTAAATCTTATTTTTCACAGGAAAAAGACATTTCTAAAATTGTGGATTTAATAAATGAAAAATTACTTTTTATAAAAAAATTTCTTGATACAGGTGAAGGTTTTGCAGGATACTTTGAGGTTGATGAAGAGGATTGGAGTACATCGTGGAAAAAGTATTATAAACCCTTTCATATTTCAGACAAAATGGTAATAAAGCCGTCCTGGGAAGTTTATTATAAAAAAGATGATGAAATAGTTATTGAGCTTGACCCAGGTATGGCTTTTGGAACAGGTACCCATGAAACTACAAGTATGTGTGCAATGCTGCTGGAAAAATATACAAATAAGGGAGACAGGGTTATTGATGTGGGATGTGGAAGCGGGATTTTATCAATAATTGCTTCTAAATTAGGTGCATCCCATGTTACAGCCCTTGATATAGATGAAGTGGCAGTAAAAATTACAAAAGAAAACTCTATAATAAATAAAGTTGAAAATGTCCATGCTGTAAAAGGCGTGTTAACTGATATAGAAAAAATAAAATCAGATTTAATAGTGGCCAACATTATTGCCGATGTAATAACAGGACTTTCTTCTGATATACCTTTTTATTTAAAAGAAGGAGGGATTTTTATTACATCGGGTATTATTAAAGAAAGAAAACAGGAAGTAATAGATGAGTACAGGAAAAAAGCATTTACCTTAGAAGAAGTGCTAGAACAAGGAGAATGGGTGGCGATTGTGTTCAGATGTCCAAATTCTTTGTAAAAAGTGAAAACATCTCATCTGATTTAATTACCATAACAGGTGAAGATGTTATTCACATAAAAAAAGTATTGAGATTAAAGAACGGAGATAATATAATAGTATCAGACGGGCTGGGAACTGATTATAATGTTGAGATACATGAAATACATTCACATAAGGTTGAGACAAAAATTATCAGTTCTTATAAAAATATTTCAGAACCGCCTGTAAACACAATTCTTTTCCAAGGCATACCTAAATCTGACAAAATGGATTATATAATACAAAAAGGAGTGGAATTAGGTGTAAACAAAATAGTTCCTGTTGTTACGGAAAGGACAATTGTGAAAATTTCAAAGGATAATTACAAAAAGAAGCATGAAAGATGGAACAGGATTTCCATGGAAGCAGCAAAACAATGCAACAGAGGAATTGTACCTGAAGTAGGATATCCGGTAAACTTTAAAGATGTAGTAGAGACACTACCAGGAGACGCTTTAAAAATATTGCCCTATGAGAAGGAAAAATCTCAAGGAATAAAGGGGATTTTAAAGGAAAAGTCAAATAATAAAGATATATATATTTTTATAGGACCGGAAGGAGGATTTTGCGAAAAGGAAATAGAATTAGCACTTAAAAACGATTTTAATATCATTTCTTTAGGACCAAGAATACTTAGGACAGAAACGGCTGGAATTGTTGTTTTATCAATACTAATGTATGAATTAGGAGATGTGGGTTATGTCTGAACTAAGATTTGTTGTTGTTGATGATGCTGTATTTATGCGTACTCTTTTAAAGAAAATGATAGAAGAAGTGGAAGGCTACAAGGTAGTCGGAGAGGGCTCTAATGGTTATGAAGCCATTGAGCAGGTGAAAATACACAAACCAGATATTATAACACTAGACATTACAATGCCGGAGATGGACGGGATATCTGCTATAAAGGAAATACTAAAATACAGTCCGCACACCGGGATAATAATGGTTTCAGCAATGGGACAGCAATCCATGGTCGTTGAAGCTATAAAGATGGGAGCTAAAGATTTTGTTGTCAAGCCTTTTGAAAAATCCAGGGTTTTACAGGCAATAAAAAATGTTATCGAAGGATAATTTATAGTATTTTTATTTTGTTTGCAGCTTTAAAAAGGTTGTGTTATAATACGTATTGAAAAAATACGTATATATTTTGGAATTTATAAATATCTAAAGACATAGGCAAATATTATTTTGGGTATGTCTATGTACAGCTATGCCTGTGCATAGGTATACTTATGCATAAATATATCTATGCATAAACATACCCTGGTATTAAGTCCATATAGAAAAGGATGAAAAAAATGGTTCATAGTATGACAGGTTTTGGCCGGGGAAGGTCCCAGGGGGATGGTAAGGAATTCTTAGTTGAAATAAAAACAGTTAACCATAGATATTGTGATTTATATATAAAGATTCCACGGCAAATTTCATTTTTAGAAGATAAGATAAGAGAAAGAGTAGGAAAAGTTATATCAAGGGGAAAAGCAGATATTTACGTAAGCTTTGATGATTTTTCAGAGGAATCTAAAAGCATACTGATAGATGAAGGGCTTGTAAAAGCATACATAAGGAGTATGGAGCTTTTAAGGGATAAATACGAACTAAAGGATGATATAACTGTATCCCTCATTGCAAAGTTTCCGGAGGTTATTAAAGTTGAGAAAGCAGAGCAAGACGAAGAAGAGCTTTGGGAACTTTTATCAAAAGCACTGGATGATGCCCTAAAAACATTAATTGATATGAGAAAGGCTGAGGGAGAGGGATTAAAGGCTGATTTAGTTGAAAGGACATTTTTAATTGAAAATATTATTAATGAAATAAGCATAAGATGCCCGGAAATTGTGAAAGAATATAAGTATAGATTAGAAAACAGAATAAAAGAATTGTTAGGACAGCAGGTAGTTGATGAGAATAGAATGATGATGGAAATTGCTATTTTTGCTGACAGGTGCAATATTGATGAAGAGCTTGTGCGCTTAAAAAGCCATGTTTGTCAGTTTAGGGATACATTAGAAATGGATGTGCCCATTGGAAGAAAGCTTGATTTTTTAGTTCAGGAGATGAACAGGGAGGCAAATACAATTGGCTCAAAGGCAAATGATTTATTTGTATCAAAAAAAGTTATAGAAATAAAAAGCGAGTTGGAAAAAATAAGGGAACAAACACAAAATATAGAGTAGTAACACGGGTAACGGGAGGAGTATCGATGAAATTAATAAATATAGGTTTTGGAAATATTGTTTCTGCTAACAGGCTTGTAGCAATTGTTAGTCCTGAATCAGCACCTATAAAGAGGATAATACAGGAAGCACGGGATAGGGGAATGCTTGTAGATGCTACTTACGGACGCAGGACAAGAGCAGTTATAATAACTGACAGTGACCATATTATATTATCTGCAGTCCAACCGGAGACAGTTGCTCACAGATTAAATGCTAAAGATGCAGAAGTAGCGGATGAAGATATTGATGAGTAAACCTACTCAATCCCACAGTTAAATTTAAAAGTCTCTTTCTTTAAAAAGAGGTAAATTTTAAGCTTAAATAGAATTTACCATAGCTTTTTGTGCTGTATTTTGTATATGTTTATATTTCTATTTTTGTTAATATGAGGGAAGGAGATGTGAGAGCATTATGAAAAAAAACAAGACAATGATTGATCCGCCAATAGGTTCATTGCTTGAAAAAGTGGACAGCAGATATACATTGGTGGTAGCGGCTGCAAAAAGAGCCAGACAGCTGACAGATGGCGCTCCAAAGCTTACAGAATGTGAGTCTGATAAAGCTGTTTCTGTTGCTATTAATGAGATTGATGAAGGGAAGATTACATACATCAGGACAAAGAGCGGGATAAAATAGTTATAATAGTATGTTTTATTACGGGGAGGAGCTGAAACTGTGCTCAAAGGGAAGACTGCAGTTGTTGGAGTTTGCGGTGGTATAGCGGCATATAAAGCTGTTGAAGTTGTGAGCAGGTTAAAAAAACTTGGTTTAGATGTAAATGTTATAATGACAAAGAATGCTGCTGAATTTGTTGATTCTCTTACATTCAGATCTATATCTAATAATCCTGTGACAATAGGGATGTTTGATGAACCTCAATATTGGGATATAGGGCATATTTCCCTTGCCAACAAAGCGGATTTTATTGTTGTGGTGCCTGCAACTGCCAATATTATAGGAAAAGTTGCGGGGGGTATTGCCGACGACATGCTTTCTACAACTATAATGGCAACCCGGGCACCTGTTATTTTTGTGCCTGCAATGAATCACAATATGTATGAAAATCCAATTGTCCAATCTAATATAGAGAAGCTAAAAAATCTTGGCTATGTATTTATGGAGCCGGCATCAGGTCTTATGGCATGCGGGACAAAAGGTAAAGGCCGTTTGCCAGAGCCTTCTGATATTGTAAAATTCATAGTTGATTTTTTTGAATCTGAAAATGCCGGTATAAATGAGCTTAAAAATACCAATGTAAAAAAGGATTTAAAAGATTTAAGTATTTTAGTTACTGCAGGTCCAACCAGAGAAGCCATTGACCCTGTCAGGTACATAACAAACCGTTCTTCAGGTAAAATGGGATATGCTATTGCAGAATGCGCATTAAAAAGGGGTGCAAAGGTAAAAATTGTATCAGGACCTGTAAATATCCCTGTACCTTCCGGGGCAGAAGTGGAAAATGTAATAAGTGCCCGGGAAATGTACCAAAAAGTTATGGAGAGTTATAAAGATTATGATGTTTTAGTAATGGTGGCAGCTGTGGCTGATTACAGATGTGAGGAAATTTCACAAAAGAAAATAAAAAAATCCCAGGAGGAAATGACCATTAAGCTTGTAAAAAATCCTGATATAGCAAAAGAATTAGGTAAAGTAAAAGACAATAGAATTTTAGTAGGGTTTAGTGCTGAGACTGATGATGTAGAGAAAAATGCACTTGAAAAACTTCAATCTAAAAACATGGATATGATAGTTGCCAATGATGTAACACAAGAGGGGGCAGGATTTTCCACCGACACCAATATTGTAAAAATTATAAAAGGAAAAGAATATATAAAGAGCTTTCCTATAATGGATAAAACAAAAGTTGCTGATGTTATTTTAGATGAAATATTATTAATAAGAAGCACCAAGGGGTGTTAAATCTTAACTTACCTTGGTGTTTTAATATAAATTTACACAATAAGACATTGTTGCTGATTGTATTAAGGAGGTATTTGTATATGGAAGTAAAGAAAACCATGGAAAAAATAGTGGCACTGGCTAAAAATAGAGGATTTGTCTATCCAGGTTCAGATATATATGGAGGACTGGCAAATGCCTGGGATTATGGGCCTTTGGGTGTTGAGCTAAAAAACAACATAAAAAATGCCTGGTGGCGTAAATTCATACAGGAAAATCCATACAATGTAGGTGTAGACTGTGCCATATTGATGAATCCACAAGTTTGGGTGGCTTCAGGTCATGTGGGAGGATTCAGTGACCCTTTAATTGACTGCAGGGATTGTAAAACCCGTCACAGGGCTGATGAATTAATCGAGGAATGGAATAAGGCTAATAATGTTAGCGTCAATGTAGATGGTTGGGAAAACCAGCAGCTTATGCAGTATATTAAAGAGAATTCAGTAAAATGCCCAAAGTGCGGTTCAAGTAATTTTACAGACATAAGAAAGTTTAATCTTATGTTCAAAACATTCCAGGGAGTGACTGAAGATTCACAATCTGAATTATATTTAAGACCGGAAACAGCCCAGGGAATATTTGTGAACTTTAAAAATGTTCAAAGAACAACAAGAAAGAAGATTCCCTTTGGAATAGGCCAGATTGGAAAATCCTTTAGAAATGAAATAACACCGCGTAATTTTATATTCAGGACCAGGGAATTTGAACAGATGGAACTGGAATTTTTCTGTGAGCCGGGTGAAGACCTTAAATGGTTTGAGTATTGGAAGGACTTTTGCTATAATTGGCTTGTAAGTTTGGGAATTAAAGAAGAAAACCTTAAAATGCGGGATCATAGTAAAGAAGAATTATCCCATTACAGTAAAGCTACTACAGATATTGAATACAAATTCCCGTTTGGCTGGGGCGAACTTTGGGGAATTGCAGATAGGACAGATTATGATTTAAAGCAGCACAGTGAGCATTCTAAAGAAAATTTGTCCTATTTTGACCCAACAACAAATGAAAAATACATACCTTATTGTGTTGAACCATCGGTAGGAGTAGACAGGGCTTTCCTTACATTCTTATGTGAAGCATATGATGAGGAAGAGTTAGAAGACGGGGATGTAAGGGTTGTTTTAAGATTTCATCCTGTTCTTGCACCTGTAAAAATTGCAGTTCTCCCCCTTTCCAAAAAGCTGGGAGAGGAGGCATGGAAAGTTTATGAGATGCTTTCCAAAAAATATGTATGCCAATACGATGAAACCGGAGGTATTGGTAAAAGATACAGAAGACAGGATGAGATTGGAACACCATACTGCCTGACATATGATTTTGATTCCCAGGAAGATGCAAGTGTAACAATAAGGGACAGGGATACAATGGAGCAGGTAAGAATAAAAATAGATGAATTAAATGAGTATTTTAGCAGCAAATTTGACTTTTAAAGACTTTGTAAATGACAAAAAACTTTTTTAAATTAAAAAAAAAATAGTGAAATATTATTTTTATATGTTATAATTATATGGGCTGTGGGAAATTATTCTTATTGTAAGATGTATATTTTATAAAGTTCTATGTGCTAAATATATTTAGCTCCAGCTTAAGAAATAAAAGCTTATAAGTTTAAGAAACTTTAGATGAGGCTGTTCTTCATCTGAAAATAAAAGGGGCACTTTTCTAAACAGAAAAAATATATAATAGGAGGTTTTTTATATGGCAAAATACGTATATCTTTTTAGCGAGGGCAATGCATCAATGAGAGAGCTTCTTGGCGGTAAGGGAGCGAATCTTGCTGAGATGACCAGCTTAGGTCTTCCTGTACCAAGAGGTTTTACAGTAACCACAGAAGCATGTACAAGGTATTACGACGATGGTAAAGTAATTGCAAAGGAAATTGAAGAAGAAATATATGCTACAATGGCAAAAACTGAAGAAATAGTTGGGAAAAAATTCGGTGATCCAAACAACCCTCTACTTGTTTCAGTACGTTCTGGTGCAAGAGCATCCATGCCGGGTATGATGGATACAATACTAAATCTTGGTCTTAATGATGAAGTTGCTGAAGGATTGGCAAAGCTTACTAATAACGAAAGATTTGCATATGACAGCTATAGAAGATTTATCCAAATGTTTGGCGAAGTGGTAATGGAAATTGATAAGTCCAAGTTTGATGAAATTTTTGACGGGGTTAAAGAACAAAATGGTATTACACTTGATACAGATTTAACAGCTGAAAACTTAAAAGAAATTGTTAAAAAATACAAAGAGTTATTTAAAAATGAAAAGGGATTTGATTTCCCACAGGATCCAAAAGTTCAGTTAATGGAAGCTATAAAGGCTGTATTCCGTTCATGGGACAACCCAAGAGCTATAGTATATAGAAGGCTAAATGATATACCGGGGGATTGGGGTACTGCAGTAAACGTGCAGGAAATGGTATACGGAAACATGGGTGAAGATTCCGGTACAGGTGTTGCATTTACAAGAAACCCATCCACAGGTGAGAAAAAGCTTTATGGTGAGTTTTTGATGAATGCACAGGGTGAAGACGTTGTTGCAGGTATCAGAACTCCACAGCCTTTAGAACAATTAAAAGAAGTAATGCCCGATGTATACAATCAGTTTGTAGAGATTGCTGAAAAGCTTGAAAAACACTATAGGGACATGCAGGATATGGAGTTTACCATTGAAAGAGGAAAGCTTTTCATGCTCCAGACAAGAAGTGGTAAGAGAACAGCGACAGCTGCATTGAGAATAGCAGTTGAACTTGTGGAAGAAAATATGATTTCCAAAGAAGAAGCTGTTATGCAGGTTGATCCAAAGCAGTTAGATACCTTGCTGCATCCTAATTTTGAGCCAAATGCATTAAAGAATGCGACTCCAGTGGCTAAAGGACTTCCAGCATCTCCAGGGGCAGCTACAGGAAAAGTATATTTTGATGCAGAGTCTGCTGTTAATGCACATAAAAATGGTGAGAAAAACATAATTCTTGTAAGGCTTGAAACATCTCCTGAAGATATTGAAGGTATGCATGTATCAACGGGAATACTTACAGCACGCGGAGGAATGACATCTCACGCAGCTGTTGTGGCAAGAGGTATGGGTACTTGCTGTGTAGCAGGTTGTGGTGAGATAAGAATAAATGAAGAAGAAAAATACTTTACTGACAAAAATGGCAATAAATATCATGAAGGAGACTGGATTTCCCTTGATGGTTCAACAGGTAATGTTTATGGAGAGAAACTTCCAACAGTAGAGCCTGAAATGACAGGATACTTTGCTACTCTTATGGAATGGGCAGACGAAATCAGACAATTAAAAGTAAGGACAAATGCGGATAATCCTGCAGATGCTACTCAGGCAAGAAAGTTTGGTGCTGAAGGTATCGGACTTTGCCGTACAGAGCACATGTTCTTTGAAGCAGACAGAATTCCTGCAATGAGGGAAATGATTGTTTCAAGAACAGAAGAGCAGAGAAGAAAAGCTTTAGACAAACTTCTTCCAATGCAAAGAGGTGACTTTGAAGCACTTTTCGAAGCAATGGAAGGATGTCCTGTGACAATAAGGTTATTGGATCCACCGCTGCATGAGTTCCTTCCACAAGAAGACAGCGATATAGAAAAACTTGCAAAAGAAATGGGTATTTCTTTTGACGAATTAAAGGGAATAATAAATGAACTTCATGAGTTTAACCCAATGATGGGTCACAGAGGATGCCGTTTGGCTGTTACTTATCCAGAAATAGCTGAAATGCAGACCAGGGCTATTATAGAAGCAGCTATAAATGTAAACAAAAAAGGTATGAATGTTGTACCTGAAATTATGATTCCTTTAGTTGGTGAAGTTAAAGAGTTGAAATATGTTAAAGATGTAGTTGTTAACACTGCAAATGAAATTATAGAAAAAGAAGGAGTAGACTTAAAATATCAGGTTGGTACAATGATAGAAATTCCAAGGGCAGCTATTACAGCAGACGAGATAGCAAAAGAAGCAGAATTCTTCTCCTTTGGTACAAATGACCTGACACAAATGACCTTTGGATTTAGCCGTGATGATGCTGCTAAATTCTTAGATGACTACTATAGCAACAAGATATACGAATTTGACCCATTTGAAAGAATTGACCAAAAAGGTGTAGGAAAACTTGTTGAAACAGCAGTTAAACTTGGAAAGCAAACAAGACCTGATATTAAATTAGGTATTTGCGGAGAGCATGGTGGGGATCCTTCCTCTGTTGAATTCTGCCACAGAGTAGGTTTACAATACGTTTCATGTTCACCGTTCAGAGTGCCTATAGCAAGACTTGCAGCAGCTCAGGCTGTTATAAGGGAAAAGAACAGTAAATAAGAATTATAAATAAAAGACAAGGATGTTGTTGCAAAATGCAGCAACATCCTTGTTTTTTTTATTGTTATATACATGACTTATATAAATATGGCATACAACCTAAAGTCTATCACCTTTCTATTCCTTTTGAATAAGATATTAAAGTGATTCTAAATAAACTATCAGATGGGAGAGGTGTTGTATGCGGTATTTTTACGGGGACAAAACTCCGCTAAGAATTTTAGATGAAATAGAACTGTGGAAGCGTCAGGAAAGTGAGCATACCATTGTAATCCGCCAGATTGTACCCAATTTAGAAAGGGATTTTGAAGAAAAACTTAAAAATTGGAAATTAAACCTTTCCAAAACAGCGGCAGCTGCAGTGCGCTACATTGAAGAGGTTATCAGATGCAAGGGAATGATTTCTCCTGTTTTATACCAAAGCATTAGAAAATTTACTATTTTTGCCCTTAATCAAAGTTTAAGTTTTGTAGTTTTTCTAAACCTGCTTGTTGCAGAAAGTGAAGCGGTAAGATGTAATGAAATAGCAGTGGCTGTAATTAACCATATCAGGCGGGAATCTGAATATTTTATCGGTATCGCAAAAGCTTCTTTACACTGTTTTTAATAACATTTATAAATATTTTGTGAAATTTTTTATATAGATTTTTTTAAGTGGCGTAAGCTGCTTTTTTTGTTTTTTGCTAAACTATTGAGTATTGGTGCTATTTATAATACTATATTGCTATAGGCATTTTTAAATTTTTATAAAAGCTTTGGAGGAAAAATATATGAAAAGGATATTCTACTTCTTTGTATTAATGGCGTTATTATTAAATTGTGTATTTGTTTTTGCAGAAAATGCTGATAAAGCTCCTCAATTTTATGATATTGCATTTAACGGGGAGTATTATGTTGCAGTAGGGGAGAAGGGGAGTGTTATAACCTCTCGTGATGGGCTGGACTGGTCTTTAGGCAGTGTAGGCAGTGACAAAAACCTGTATGGGGTAACATGGGGGCTGAATAAGTTTGTTGCGGCAGGTGAAGAGGGTGTAATATTTACTTCAGAAGACGGGAAAAACTGGACTAAAAGGGATTCTGGTATATCATCTGATATATATGGAATAGAGGGCAATGGGGACAAATTTATAGCAGTGGGTGATATGGGGAAGATACTTGTATCACCGGATGGAATAAGATGGTCAAGAATAAGGATGGCTACTATGGAGGTACTTAAAAAGGTAAAGTGGGTTAACGGGATTTTTTTAGTAGTTGGGGAGGACAAGATTATTTTATCTTCAGATGACGGTATTTCATGGGAACAAATAAATATAGACCACTCAGATATAGCTTTTAATGATGTTGTGTGGAATGGTAAGGAATACCTGATAGTGGGGAATAAAATGAGCATTTTGACATCTGAAGACGGGGTGAGCTGGGAATATAGTGACCACCTGGAAGTTGCAGATAAAGAACTTACTAATAAAAATTTAAACAGTATTTTGTGGTATAAGGATAAATTTATAGCAGCAGGCCAGGACGGAATTATTATGTTTTCAGTGGATGGAACAACATGGACGGAGGAAATGGAAGTTACCAAAAAGTGCATAATGTCACTTTCTACAGATGGAGACATGCTGGTAGGAGTTGGGAAGGATGGGATCATTGTAGTATCTGAAAACGGGGAGGATTGGGAAAACCTGACTAAATTAACTGCAGGGGAAAAACAGTATACCCTTTTAGAAAATGAAGAGAAATCTTTCCAGGTTTTAATGGAATTTCCCTTTAATATGAATTTGGATATTACCCGATATATAGAGTGGGAAGTCTCTGATGAAAATGTAATAAGATTAGAAAAGGGGAATGTGATAAAAGCTTTAAATGAAGGCAAGTCAAAAATTAAAGTGTTTTATGACGAAAAGACATTAGAAGTGCCGGTAACTGTTGAAAAGCCAAGGGATGATATAAGTGATGCAGGGGAAAATGTAAATAAAGACAGAGAGGAAAAAGATATCCGGCAGCTTCAAAAAGATTTATTAAAAAAAATAATTGAAGTTATTATAAGGCTTACAATAGTTATTATATTGACTTTTATAATTATGCATTTTGTAAGAAAAACCAAGAAAAAATAAGAAAAATTCCAAGGAGGAAAAACTTATGAAAAAAGCCATAAATCCCAATGTTATTGCAGTATTTTTAGTAGTATTAATGCTAACCGTCTGGACTTTTACATTAACTTTTGTCAGTGCTGATAATGAGTCAAATCTGATACTGGAATTTGATAAGACAGAAGCTGAAGTGGGTGAAATTATAAAGGTAACAGCCAGGGTGAATAACATAAAAAAATTAGCAGGTTATCAGATAAATATAAGCTATGACCCTGATGTTGTTGAAGTGGTAAATCCTGATACAGGAAGTACTTCTTCAGTTATTGTTACAGGTGATTTGATAACTGACTCTAGGTTTCTTCCCCTTCCTGTTTTATCAAATGATAAGGATACAGGTTTAATTGCAATAGGCAGGATATATATAAATTTACCAGAGTATCAGGAAAAGGGACAGGTAAAAGAAACCGGTATTTTGTTTGAAACAGGATTTAAAATATTAAAAAAAGAAAAGACAGAAATTAAACTTACAAATGAAAGACTCCCCGGAGGCATAGACGGGACTGTTCTATTTGATTGGGAAGGAAAGCATATAAAAGATTATGAAGTTATAGGGGCTATTCAGGAAATAAATAAGTTAGAAATTCCCACATCAGAGATTACACCGGAACCTACCCCGGATCCAACTCCCCAGGAACCGACGGCAACTCCTTCTTTAGATCCAACTTCTGAACCTTCTTTAAAGCCAACTACAGAGCCTGAAGGTGAGATTTTGCCATTAGCTCCAAAACTGGATAACAGCACAGGGGAGGCAAGTGTTACGGCAGAGATAAAAGATATAATGGAAGCCTTTAACAATGCAAAAACAGAAGAAGGAATTAAAAAGCTTGTTTTAAATGTTGAAAGGGTTTTAGGTGCCAAATCATATGTTATAGAGATTCCTACGGATTTATTATCATATAATGATTTAGTTCACAAAATTTTAATTACCACAGAATTTGGAAACATAGAAATGCCGTCAAACTTTTTTAGTCAAAAAGGAGTTTCTGATAAGATTATAAATAGTGCCACTGTTTCTTTTTCCATCAAAACATCTGATTTGGAAGGATTGGATGAAGATATAAAAAATAAAATAGGTATAAGACCTGTTGTTGAAATTGATATAATGGCTGATGGAGAATTGATTCAGTGGAATAGCCCTCTTATACCCATAAAAGTTTCAATACCTTATATGCCGTTGGAAGAACCGGAAAACTATGAGTTTATTGTGGTATGGCATATCAATAAAGGTACCGGCGGGATAATGCCTGTTACAAGCGGCAAGTATCAGACTTACCCGGTTGGCGCAGTTGAATTTATGACTAATAATTTTGGTAAGTTTGCAGTTGCCTATAATTATAAGACATTTGATGATATAAGTTCATATTCATGGGCTAAAAATCAGATAGAAGTTCTTGCTTCTAAAGGAGTAATAAGCGGGATGTCTGAAACTACATTTGCTCCTGGAGAAGACATAAAAAGAGCTGATTTTATTATTCTTTTGATAAAATCTTTAGGGTTATACTGTGAATTTGAATCTAATTTTAGTGATGTTTCACCTGAAAGTTATTACTATGAATATGTTGGCATGGCCAAGGAACTAGGGATCACCTCCGGGGTTGGAAACAATATGTTTAAGCCTTTGGAAAAAATAACCAGACAGGATATGATGGTACTTACGGCTAATGCTTTAAAAATTGCAGGCAAAATTTCAGATACCGGTAATGAGTCTGATATATCTAAGTTTTCTGACAAGGATAAAATTGCATCTTATGCTGTTGAAGGAGTTGCTACACTGGTTAAAAAGGGTATAGTAGTAGGCAGCGGGAATATAATAAATCCCCTTGGAAATGCTACAAGAGCTGAATTGGCTGCTATAATATACAAAATATATTATATTTAAATTTAAAAAATTAAAAATACCGTTGCATTAATAAAAAAATTGTGTTATAATCTTCTCGTTAAAAGAAGATTGCGGGATTGTGTAATGGTAGCACGAATGACTCTGGATCATTTTGTGAGGGTTCGAATCCTTCTCCCGCAGCCATGAAAAAAGCTTTAAAACTTGTTACGAGTTTTAAAGCTTTTTTGAATTTTAAAACTTTTTTAAATATTATAAAAAGTTATGGCATGATAATTTTATGCATGTCCAAAGCAAAAGTTTACATATCATGAGGGTTTAAAGGAATATCATCAATAAATAATACGGCACTTCCTGCAGGTTCAAAGCCCGATTCAGTAGAAAGGTACAGTGTTATAGTATGTTCACCCTTTGTTTTAAAGTGAACATTTTTCCAAATAAGTATGTTTGAAAAACAATTGTTTTTTACTTCAACAGCGCTTAAACCTGTCTCGTGTATTTTTTCGTTATTTGGGTTGGTAAGCCTGAATTTAAAATTATTTATACCATTTGGTACATTTGCCACAGTGGTGTATGTAACAAATGTTAAAGGTGCAGGAGGTGCCTTTAAGAACGGGTTAAAAAGCAAACTCCGCCCCTGAAGTCTGGTTATTTCACTAAATATAAGGATGTTTACAATTGCCGGTGAAATATAAATGTTAATCGCCACCTTTACATAAATTGATATATTTATTTTACTTTATGAATTGTAATTATTCAAGGATATATATTTTTAAAAAAATAGAATTATTCTACCGATATTCATATTATGATATAATAATATTATTTCCGTTTTGGAAGTTATTTGTTAATCCCTTTATACAAAAACTTACTTTACAAAATAATTAAGATGGGAGAGGTTGCAGTTGAAAAAAACTTTTGTTCTTGATACCAATGTACTTTTGCAAACGCCTTATGCACTGTATTCTTTTGGAGACAATACAATAGTTATACCGGAGGTAGTACTGGAAGAGTTGGACAAATTTAAAAAGGAAAATACAGAACTTGGAGCAAATGCCCGTCATGCTGCAAGAATATTAGATGATTTGAGGGAAAAGGGGAACTTAAATAAAGGTGTAAAATTAGAAAACGGAGGCACATTAAGGATTGAGCTTAATTATAGAAATGTAAAAATACCTGATAGTTGGGATGATTCAAATAATGACAACAGAATATTAAAGCTGTGTAAGGGGCTGCAGGAGGATAAGGAAAATGTCTTTTTGGTTACTAAAGACATATTTGTAAGAATAAAGGCGGATATATTGGGAATTACTGCCCAGGACTTTTTTGCAGAACAAGTTCCGGAGTATGAGAAGCAGTACAGAGGCAGACAGGAAGTATATACCACCAAGGAAAAACTTGATGATTTCTATTCTAAAGGATATATGAACAAAGATGATATCTATGTCTATACCTCCGGCTATACAGAGAAGGTTATCCCGGAGTTAACTGTAAATGAATTTTTGTTGATACACTCAGAGACAAATGAAAAACAAACTGCATTAGGACGCTATGACGGTAAAAATATAGTCCCACTGGCTTTTTTGAAGGAAAGACCATTTGGCGTATGCCCCAGGAATGCTGGACAAAAATTTATGCAGGAAGCACTTATGACGGATGCCGACAAAGCCCCCCTTGTCATTATTAAAGGTCCTGCAGGAACGGCTAAAACTTTTTACTCATTAGCTGTGGGCTTGCATAAAATTATGGTTGAACAAAATAAAATGTACAGGAAAATTTTAGTATGCAGACCTAATGTAAAGCTGGATGAGGATATAGGATTTCTTCCCGGGACAGAGCAGGAAAAGATAGCTCCGTATTTAAGACCTGTCATTGATAATTTGGAAGTTTTGATTGATAATGATGAAAATGAGAGATATTCCAGTGAAAAGGAACTAAAAGACAAAATTGATGAACTTTTTGACAGGAAAATAATTACTGCTGAAGCAATTGCCTTTATAAGGGGAAGATCCATAGTAAAGCAATGGGTTATAATTGATGAGGCACAGAATTTGACGCCAAAACAGGTTAAGGGAATTATAACCAGGGCAGGAGCCGGCACAAAAATAATACTAATAGGTGATCCGGAACAAATTGACCAGCCTTTTCTGGATATCCGCACCAATGGATTATGTTATGCTTCTGAGAGAATGAAAGGAAGTCACTTGTGCTATCAGTTAACTCTTTTTGATGAAGAATGTGAACGCTCAGAACTGGCATATGAAAGTGCAAGACGCATGTTGTAATTAAGGAGGATTTTTTTTAGATTTGAAGAATTATAAAAGACTTGTGAATATCTTTGGTAAAAAATTTTTACTTTTTCTTTTACTGTTTCTCAATAATATAAACAAATATTGAGTATAATAATGAGTAAGAGCATTTAAAATAATAGATTTTATAAAATACAATTATAATATTTTGTATAGCAAAAAGGGGAGGTTTGGCAGGGTTTGGAGGAGAATATGGAGGAGAATGGTATGAGAGTTTTAATGCTATCATGGGAGTATCCACCCAGGATTGTGGGAGGTATATCAAGGGTTGTGCATGGATTAGCCCAGAAACTGGGTGAGAGAGGAAATGAAGTTCATGTTATTACCTGTTGGGAAATGGGAACAAAGGAATTTGAAAAAGACAAAGATGTATATATCCACAGGGTTCATTCTTATGACGTTACACCTAATAATTTTGTTGACTGGGTGCTACAATTAAATTTTTCTTTATTAGAACATAGTATAAAGCTTATAAATGAAACTGGAAAATTTGATATTATTCATGCTCATGACTGGATAGTTGCATTTGCAGCAAGGGTTTTAAAACATTCTTATTTTATTCCCCTTATTTCTACCATCCATGCAACTGAGTATGGCAGAAATTGCGGAATACATGATGATACCCAGAGATATATAAACAGTATTGAATGGTGGATGGCTTATGAATCATGGAGAATTATTGTAAACAGTGAGTATATGAAGGAAGAAGTAAAGCATGTCTTCCAGGTGCCTGAAGACAAAATAGACATAATTCCAAATGGAGTTGATTTGGATAAATTTGATGGATATGAAAAGGACATGGATTTTAGAAGAAAATATGCCAGGGATAATGAAAAAATTATATTTTTTGTAGGCAGGCTTGTTAATGAGAAAGGTGTACATGTTTTAATTGATTCTGTTCCTAAAGTTTTACAATATTACAATGATGCTAAATTTGTCATAGCAGGTAAAGGACCGCAGCTTGAACATTTAAAAGCCAAAGCAAATTATATGGGAGTATCCCATAAAGTATACTTTACAGGTTATGTAAGCGATGAAGAACTTTCAAAAATATATAAATGCGCTGATGTTGCAGTTTTTCCAAGCCTTTACGAGCCTTTTGGAATAGTGGCATTAGAAGGGATGGTTGCAAATGTCCCGGTTGTTGTTTCGGATACCGGAGGCTTAAGCGGTATAGTGGAACACGGGGTGGATGGGATGAAATCATATACAGGAAATGCAAATTCCCTTGCAGACAGCATACTGGAGATTCTTCACAAACCCGATAAAGCGGAAAAAATGAAAGAAAATGCATTAAAGAAAGTTCACAGCATTTACAACTGGAAGGTTATTACAGATAAAACCATAGAAGTATATAAGAACATTATAAATGAAAGTAAAAAGGCTAATTGGAGTATGTCTATAATGAAAAACAAATTAGATTAATTATAGTTTTTTCATATATAATGTTGACCTTTTTAATTATATTAGGTAAAATTAAATTGAATGCAGTTGATTAAATTAAATATTTTTATTATTATATATATGTATAAAAATATAAATATATATGCATAAAGATATAAAAATTCTATAAAATTCTAATTTGGAAGTTGGGATTCTAATTTAGATGTATGGGTATATGTTTGCCGGGAAGGTATTTCTTTTCCCCTGTATTGAAAATATCATTTTAATAGATTGTTGGTGAATTAAGTTTACCAAATATAAGAGAACCTTGAAAAGTAAATATATCAAGTTCCTATTAGACGTGGTTGTTTTAGATTATGCGCAGCACTTTATATTTTTGTACACCAATACAATTTTCCTGCGATTCTTTAACAAAAAATCCAGTAATTCAAACCTAACCTTTTTTATCTTATAATCAGTTCTTTATATTCCAAAAGCACTAATGTTACCTTTGTAATTTATTATATGGTACTTATTTAAGAATTATTTTCAGATAAACATAAGCTTTAGACACATAATCTATAAAAGTACTGTTATTTTATAGTGTCTAAATATGCAATTAAGTATGTAATGCGTACTAATGGGAAGGAGATATATTTCTTTTAGGGTCTTTATATTTGTGTAAATTTATATATTAAATTTTATCTATAAAGGAGGAAAAAGGAATGTTAAAAAGATTAACATTGGTAACTGTCCTCATTTTTGCAATGTTAGCTACCCAAGTAGTTACTTTTGCATGGACAGACATTGTTACCAACACAAACTTCAAAGGGGGCGTGGGTCTTCCTTGGCACGTTGTTGAGGACTATCCAGCAAAGGCAGAATTTGACATTTTAGATGGCGAGTACGTAATAAATATAATTGATCCGGGAAATGCTCAATGGGGTATTCAATTTAGGCACAGAAAAATTCCTATTGAATCAGGAATGCAGTACAGAGTATCATTTACAGTACAGGCTGATAAAAACTGTAAAATCTATTCAAAAATAGGCGAAATGGACGAGCCATACACTGAGTACTGGAATAACAACTGGAATTCTCATGAATTAAGAGCAAACCAGTGGTATACTCATGAGGCACAGTTTACAGGTAATGCTAATAATCCTATAGCAGAGTGGGCTTTCCACCTTGGTGACGGTGAAGGCACACAGTATGATAAGGCTACTGTTAAAGCAGGTACAACTATAAGATTTAAAGAGGTAAGGTTACAGGGTAATGGTTATGTACCTCCACCAACACCTCCACCAACACCAAGAAAACAAATCCGCGTAAATCAGGTGGGTTATTATCCAGATGCTAAAAAAGTTGCTACTTTAATAGGTTCTGCAAGCACATGGGAATTAAAAGACAGCAGCGGAAGAACAGTTAAAAGCGGAAGCACTAAATCATTTGGTTTAGATAAAGACTCAGGGGATACTGTTCAGTTAATTGACTTCTCAGACTTTACACAAGAAGGAACTTACTACTTAGAAGCTGGCGGAGAAACCAGTTATGAGTTTAAGATATCAAAAGATATTTACAGCGACCTAATGTATGACGCATTAAAGTATTTCTACTACAACAGATCTGCACAGCCAATAGAAGCAGCTTACTCACATGATCCAAGCTTTGCGCGTCCGGCAGGACATACTAGGGACGTTGCAAAATGTGTTGAATTTGCTGAGTCAAGTGACAGATATGGAGAAACTTATTCCCTTGATGTTACCGGCGGATGGTATGATGCAGGTGACTACGGAAGGTACGTTGTTAACGGTGGTATATCAGCATGGACACTTTTGAACATGTATGAGCGTGCTCTAGCAAAGGGTACAGCGGATAAATACTACGGAGACAACACAATGAACATTCCTGAAAGCGGCAACAGAATACCTGATATACTTGATGAAGTTCGTCCGGAGTTAGAATTTATGTTAAAAATGCAGACTGACAGAGGTAAGAGAGCAGGTATGGTTCACCACAAAGTTCATGATGACCGTTGGACAGCTTTAGGATTATCACCTGCTGACGATGCTGATAGAGAACGTGTATTAAAGCCACCAACAACAGCTGCAACATTGAATATGGCTGCATGTGCTGCAATGGGTTCACGTCTGTATAAAGACATAGATCCATCATTTGCAAATGAGCTTTTAAGCGCTGCAGAAGTAGCATGGGAAGCAGCAGTTAAGAACCCTGCAATTTATGCTCCTTTTATATCAACTACGGGTGGAGGAGCTTATGGTGACGACTATGTAGAAGATGAATTCTACTGGGCAGCATGTGAATTATATATAACTACCGGTAAGTCACAATATTATGATTATATTAAGAAATCAAGTCATTTCTTAGAAATGCCTGTTGAATTAACAGGTGGAGAAGCAAAGCATGGTTTAGTAGGAGCTTTTGACTGGGGTAACACACAAGGACTAGGAACAATATCACTTCTTCTTAACGAAGATGTATTGTCATCAAGTGAAAGAACTACTTTAAAGAACAACATTAAGAAAGCTGCAGATGCATGGATTGCTATTCAGGAAAAGCAAGGTTATGGAATTACTATAGAGCAAAGACCTATACTTCTTGATGATCCAAGCTTAGTTGGTTATCCATGGGGTTCAAACTCATTTGTAGTGAACCAGTGTATAGTATTTGCATATGCTTATGATATATCTGGAGAGGGTAAATACTATAACGCATTGACAACAGCTATGGACTACATAATGGGACGCAACCCTAATAACCAGTGCTATGTAACAGGTTATGGTTCTGTGCCACTAGAAAATCCTCACCACAGATGGTTTGCGTACCAGCTGGATCCTAAGTTCCCTAAGGCACCTCCAGGATGGTTGTCAGGCGGACCTAACTCAGGATTACAAGACCCATGGGTTAAAGGTATGGGTTGGAAGCCAGGTGGATTCCCACCACAAAAATGCTTCTTAGACAATATTGAGTCCTGGTCAACAAACGAAGTTACAATTAACTGGAACGCTCCTTTAGCTTGGGTAACAGGTTACTTAACAGAATTATCCGATAATGGTCATCCAGGTGGTCCAGGTAGTGGTGTACTTCTAGGTGACCTTAACGGAGACGGGGACAGAAACACAATAGACGCTACATTAATGTCAAGACTAATACTTGAAATAAATGTAAATGCAGACAGAAAAGCAGCAGACATAAATGGAGATGGAATCATTGACACAATGGACTACTCACTATTATCCAGACACATACTAGAAATTAGTTTTATAAAAGACTAAAGAAAGTTATATAGATTAATACATGGGTAAAGTAAAAAAGAGGAATGGCAGCTGCCATCCTCTTTTTTTTAGGTATTTTTATTTATAATATAGGGAAATGCTAAGAACACATGCATTACATATAGTTTATATACACAATATAAGCAAATTATTGTTTATATTTATTAGAAATATGCTATAATAATAAGGTTATTAATTATTTTGTGAGAATTATATACCGGACTTTTTAAAAAGTCTCGCTTTAATACATATATAAAATAAAATGGAGGTTTAGTTGTGGCAAGGAAAAAGAAAAAACTAAGGATTATTCCCCTGGGCGGTTTAGGTGAAATCGGAAAAAACATCACTGTGTTTGAATATGGGGAAGATATCATTATTGTGGACTGTGGAATAGCATTTCCCGAAGATGATATGCTGGGTATTGATTTGGTGATACCTGATGTAACTTATTTAACCAAGAATAAGGAAAAAGTAAAAGGATTTGTTTTAACCCATGGTCATGAGGACCATATAGGGGCACTGCCTTATATACTCAAAGATTTAAATGTGCCTTTGTATGGTACTAAATTAACATTAGGTTTGGTTGAACAAAAACTTGAGGAGCATGGATTATTAGGAAGTGTAAAGCTTAAAACCGTAAAGCAGTCAGATGTGATTCAATTGGGATGTTTTAAGGTGGAATTTATAAGGTCAAGTCATAGCATTGCAGACTCTGTGGCTCTTGCAATATTTACCCCTGAAGGTGTTATTGTGCATACCGGGGACTTTAAAGTGGACTATACGCCTATAGAAGGTGAACCTATTGATTTGGCAAGGTTGGCGGAGTTAGGCAAAAAAGGGGTTTTGCTCCTTATGGCAGACAGTACAAATGTGGAAAGAGAAGGGTATACCATGTCTGAGCGGACAGTAGGGCAGACTTTGGATGAAATTTTTATGAACAGCAAAAGCAGGATATTGGTTGCTACCTTTGCTTCTAATGTACACAGGGTACAGCAAATAATAAATGCTGCAGTAAAGTTTAAAAGAAAAGTTGCCATCTGCGGCAGAAGCATGGTTAATGTGGTAAATGTAGCAATGGAACTTGGGTATATGAATGTTCCGGAGGGCGTGATTATTGATATTGACAATATTAATAAATATCCACCGGAAAAATTAGTTATCATTACAACCGGAAGCCAGGGTGAACCCATGTCAGCACTGTCAAGGATGGCAGCAGGTGAGCATAGAAAAGTTGAAATTGTAGCCGGGGACCAGGTTATTATTTCAGCAACCCCTATACCGGGAAATGAAAAATTTGTTTCAAGGGTTGTAAATGACTTGTTTAAAAAAGGTGCTAAGGTGATATATGAAGCCCTGGCAGATATACATGTGTCCGGACATGCCTGCCAGGAAGAATTAAAGCTTATTCACAGCCTTATAAAGCCTAAGTACTTCATCCCGGTGCATGGGGAGTACAGGCATTTAAAACAACATGGGAACCTTGCCCACGAACTGGGCATGCCAAAAGAAAATATTTTTATAATGGACATAGGCAATGTATTAGAAATAACCGATGGTGTAGCAAAATTAAACGGCAGTGTTCCTTCCGGAAGGGTTTTAGTTGACGGGTTAGGAGTTGGGGATGTTGGGAACATTGTTCTTCGTGACAGAAAACATCTTTCACAGGATGGATTGATTGTGGTTGTAATATCAATTGAAAGCAGTACCGGGGAATTGGTTGCAGGTCCGGACGTTATCTCCAGGGGTTTTGTCTATGTGAGAGAGTCGGAGGACCTTATGGAGGAAATCCGGGAGATTTCCAGAAGAGCATTGTTAAAGTGTGATGAAAGGAAAAAAAGCGATTGGGCAACAAAAAAGAGCATTATAAGAGATGCATTGAGGGATTATTTATATGAAAAAACCAAAAGACGGCCTATGATTCTTCCTATAATCATGGAAGTGTAGCAGATTTAGTGTAATGATTGAAGTGCAAAAATAATTTAACAGAGAAAAAAATAAATATAAATAAACAAGAATAAGCTTCAGGTGGCGGGAAAAGCTGCTGTCTGAAGCTTTTTTATTTAATTTTAGTTAAGAAACAGTCAAAAAACCACAAAAACGAGAATAATAAGCAGAAGGATTTTTGTCTAAAATGTAGAATATATTTTAAACACAAACTTATACATTTGGCAAAATTATTTATCAATTCTAAAGAATCCAAGTGGTAATCCAGGTAATGATAAATTAAATAGCGGGGTTATGGATGTAGATTAAAATGTAAAGAAGGTGCAATGAATGAAATTAAATCTATCATTAGATTTATCTAAGAGAATTACTATTTTTGTAGGTATCCTTGTATTACTTGTATCTTTGTCCATTGGATTAATTTCCATTAAAGTGTCTTCCACAGCTATTGTAAAAGAGGTGGAACAGGCAATGCTTCAATATGCAAATGAAGGTGCCAGCCACATTGAAACGCGTATAAATGTTAATCTGGCTGCTTTGTATGAAGTTGCAAACAGATACAGGACAAAGACAATGGACTTAAGAATTCAAAAAGAATCATTACGGGAAGATGTGGAGAGGTTAGGTTATTTGGATTTGGCAGTGGTAATGCCTGACGGGACGGCACATTATGTTTTAGGTAAAGAAACAGCACAGGTGGGGGACAGGGAATATGTAAAAAAAGCCTTTCAGGGAGAAGCGAATATTTCTAATCCGATAATAAGCAGGATAACAAACAGTGTAGTGGTTATGTTCGCTGCTCCAATAGAAGTTGATGGAAAGGTGGAGGCTGTTTTAATTGGAAGAAAGGACGGAGCTATATTAAACGATATTACAGATGAGATGGGATTAGGCGACATGGGATTTGCTTTTGTATTAGGACCTGACGGCACCTTTTATTCTCATCCTGACAGGGAATTTGTAATGGAGCAAAAGAATATATTTGAAGACATTGAAGAAGGGGGAAGTCTAAAAAGCTTAGGTGAGGCTGTTAATAATATAGGTATTGGAAACAGCGGCTTGGCAAATCATGAATTTTTAGGAAAGGAATATATAACTGCCATAGCAAAAATTCCAAATTCCAACTGGGTTCTAGGGGTTGCGGCAGACAAAAAAGAGGTTTTGCACAGTGTTACATATTTAAAAAGAATAATATTGCTAATTTTTTTAATTGTGTTCATTTTAGGTATGACAGCTTCTATAGCATTGACCAGGACAATTTCAAATCCAATAAAATATTTAGTTGATATAATTAAAAGAATGTCTGAATATGACCTTACATTTGATGAAAATCATAAAGCTATGAAATATGTAAACAGGTCCGATGAAATAGGGATAATAACAAGGTCAGTGTTAAAGATGCAAAATAATCTTATGACACTTATTAAAAGCATTTCAGAGATGTCTGACAGGCTTACTTCTTCTTCAGAAGAATTGTCATCCAACAGTCAGCAATTATCTTTAGCAGCCGGAGAAATAGCAAAAACAATAGAAGAGATTGCAAGAGGAGCCACCAATCAGGCAAAAGAAAATGAACAAGGTGTGGGTAGCATTTCAGAAATAGGGAGTTATATAGAAGATACCCATACCATAAGAAATAATTTAAATGATGCCATAGAGAATGTTGACATTCTTAAAAATGAGGGGATTTATGTATTAGGACATCTGGTGGAAAAGACAGCTGAAAACAGCAAGGCAAGTGAAAGGATAAACAGCGTTGTTTTTGAGACAAATGAAAGTGCAAATAAGATTGAAAAGGCCGGTGAAATGCTAAAGGATATTGCAGCCCAGACTAACATGCTTGCATTAAATGCTTCTATAGAAGCTGCCAGGGCAGGGGAGGCAGGAAAAGGGTTTGCAGTTGTTGCCGGTGAGATTAGAGGGCTGGCAGAGGAGTCAGGAAAAGTTACAAATGAAATTTTAAAAATAATTCAAGAACTTTCTGATAAAAGTAAAAAGGCGGTTGTTTCAATTGAACAGGCAGCGGACATTGTAGAATCACAAAATAAAATTGTTGAAAATACATCTAAAAAATTTGAGGGTATTACTAATGCCATTGAAATAATGAAAAAGGAGCTTAAAGCATTAAATGAGTCCAGTGAAAAAATGGAAAGGAAAAAAGAAGAGATGATGGATGTGATTTCAAACTTAGCTGCAATTTCCCAGGAAAATGCAGCAGGAACCCAGCAAGCTTCTGCCTCAGTGGAGGAACAAACAGCATCTATTATGGAAATTGCAGAATCCACAAACTTTTTAGCTGAATTGGCAAATAAAATGATGGTGGAAATAGAAAAATTTAAATATTAGTTTTAAAATGATTTACATAAATTTTTAGTTTATTCAATTTTAATAATCTTTTGGGTAAATTCTTGCCCGGCTTTTTTATATTCAGGGTTTTTATAGCCCAATACATACAAATCAGTCGAAATACTTTCCAATTCAAGCATCCTTTTTAAAAGAGGGTTGCAGTAGTTTTTAAAATTGGCGGTTTTTTGAATCAAGGGTATGGAGGACTTCTTTTTAATAAGGGACATTAAATATTTGCCGGATTCATTAAACCCAAGTATTCTGGCATATTGTGGACCAAATTGAATAAAATTTTTTATATCATTTGAAGTAATTCCTATCATTATACTCATAAGAATTCTCTGCACTCTTGTAATGGTATACCGTTTTGTGCATATTTTACCTACCAGTTCATTGTATGTACCGGTGTTATCTGCTGCTCTTTTTATTCTGTTTTCTAAACCTTCTTGTACATATGCCGTTTCTTTTATGTAATTTGCAGGCATTTTTCTTATTAATGCAGAAATAACGGGGTAGAAGCAAGAAGCAAAAACAGGTCCCCTGCCGTTAGAAAATTCTTCATCCAGTATTTTAAAGCTGGATTTTGGTAATGTTTCTGAAATATTCTGCAAAGAAAAGTCCTGTGTATTTAGAAGGTGTTTTCTGATAGCTGTGGCGCTTGAAATACTTCCGGTTATTTTTTCAGTATTATAATCATTATTGATTCTTTTTATTGTAAAAGGTACTATTTTACTGTTTAAACGCTTTAAAGCTTTTAAATACTCTATTCCAAGGATGTTATTTGATTTGTCCAATAAATTATCAATGCCTTTATAAAATTTATCTATGTTTTTGTAAAGTTCTTTTTCTGCGTGAAAATATTTTAATAAAGCAAAGTTTTTTGCCGCCGGGTAAGATAAGCCTTTTTTAAGCTCATTTTTTAAAAGTGATTTATATAATAAAGGTTCGTCACAGAGGATGCCGGCAATGTCATCAAGAGGCTTTATTTTCCCTGTTTCACTTCCAAAACACAAATAATCTGTAATACCAATATCATTTAATATTTTTACAGCCCCGTAAGCAAAATATTCAGCACTGGCCAGTGCATAGGGTACAGGAAGTTCAATTACCAAATCTGCACCGCCCAGCAGGGCCATTTTTGTCCTTGCCCATTTGTTTACAATTGCAGGTTCCCCTCTTTGGATGAAATTGCCGCTCATTACACAAACTACATATTCGGCACCGGTGATTTTTTTTGCTTCCTTGATATGATAAAGATGCCCGTTGTGAAAAGGATTATATTCTACAACCAGCCCTAGTACTTTCATATAAAAAATCCTTTCTTTAATGGGGTAGTAACCTTATTATATATCAAATTTTTAACCAAATAAACATTTCTATTTTCTTTTTTCCTCCTTTTCTAAAACATCAATGTTATTTAATGTTACCCTGCCCTTTATACCGGAAAGGGATTTGTTTTTTTCATTTACAACCATTTCAAGTTCATGAATGGAGTAATCAAGTTTATTTGTCCTTTCAGGCCGGTTTTTTTGTATGGAGGTTTTATAAAAAGCCCAGGAAGCTTTGAGATTTTGCAGGTCTTTTTCTGAATCCTCCCAATTTTCTGTTAGGGCATTTAGCATTACACTTCTGGTATAGTGGCGAAGTCTTTTTATTTCAGGTGAGTAAGGGGTATCAAAGAGAAGGTATAAATCTGGAATGTATGAGTAGAGATTATTTGCAGCCATCAGGGAATTTAGGCGGTCTCTTTTTAAAATCATATTTGTAAGATTGTTTAGCGATACACTAAAATTATCAATAAGTTCCCTGGGTGCATTTATTTCCATGGCAGAAGAGGTAAAATTGTTCCACTGGTAATGTAGGTCATTTATTATGCTGTCAGCATTTTTCCAATCATTTTGCTGATTATTTTTACTTTCTTCTTTTTTCCTCTTTTCATTTTCATCTTCATCTTTATCCTGATTGTTTTTTTCCTCTTCTCCTTCTCCCTTCTTTTCTTCTTTACCGTTATCCTGGTTATTTTCACTTTTTTCTTCCTTTTTATCCTCCTTATCTTTTAAGTCTTTGGTGTCTTTATCCTTTTCAACATTTGAAGCAGGACCCTCTAATGCTAAAAATATTTTTTCAATGCTTTCTTCTATTTTTTCTAAATCTTTAGGGGCCTCCTTTATATTTTTTTCAAAACTTATCTGCTCATGCCTTGACTGCTGACTGTTTGCAGAATTTCCACTGCATCCAGTAAAAGCTGTAAGCATTATGGCAAAGATAATAATAATTTTATTTTTCATTAAAAACATTCCTCCATTTCTATTGATATTTTATAAATATTATTCTCAAAAAACTTTTAAAAAACAAAAGTTTTCAGATGGTATTTTATTATAATGGCTTTTTATTTATAGAAAGGTTTAAGAAAAAATTACATAGAGGATTTTAAATGATATTGTCTAATTTAAAAAGTATTGACGTAAATTATTAAAAATACAATAAAAGGTAATGATTGTGGGATATTTAACAAAAATAGGAGGTAATTAAATGTATGTTACTGTAAACTTATCATCAAGGGAGGCCGGTGAAATTAAATGTTTCTTAGAAAAGTTTTATGAAAAAGAGCTGGATATAGATGATGGAGTGGAACAGTGGATTTATGTTTACAAAAAGCCTTTAGATGCTATTGAAATGATAAGCACCGTCATTGATAACAGCGATAAACACAAAATTTCCGTCTGTGTGCAAGTTGACAAGAACGATGTACATCTGGTAACATATGAGAATTATAATGATATAATTAAAGCATTATTGTATTTATATTATAAAGAAAACGGGGAAATATGAAGAAAGTGCATAAATTTGTTTTGTAAAAAAGATGGTTTTACAATAGAGATATAAAATTTAATTTTTTTATTGTTTGAATTTGGGAGGAATAATATGGTGCTAAAAGAAGCAGTGGCATGTATAGGGGATTTAGACAGGGAATTGATGAGTAAGGCAAAAAAAAGGCTGGACAGTCTTACAAAGCCTTTAGGAAGTTTAGGTAGGCTTGAGGAATTGGTACAGCAAATTGTAGGTATAAAAGAGGAAATGTTTCCTGATGTACATAAAAAAACCGTTATAATTATGTGTGCAGATAACGGTGTTGTTGAAGAAGGGGTCAGCTCTTGTCCTAAAAGTGTTACAGCTACGGTAACCCGGAATTTTTTAAGGGGGATTACCGGTATAAATGTTTTTACTAAATTTTTAGATGCAGATATAGCTGTAGTAGATATAGGAGTTGATGACGATATTGAATGTGAGGGGATAATAAAAAGAAAAATAAGAAAAGGAACATGGAATATAGCAAAAGGACCTGCCATGACCAGGGAAGAAGCTGTAAAGGCAATTGAGACAGGTATATCCATAGTTAAGGATTTAAAAGAAAAAGGTGTTGGATTGCTTGGAACAGGTGAAATGGGAATAGGAAATACAACTACAAGCAGTGCTGTTTCAATTGTTCTTACAAAGGCTGAGGCAGAAGAGATGGTGGGTTGTGGTTCGGGTCTTTCCTCTCAAGGCTTAAAAAACAAAATAGAAGTTGTAAAAAAAGCTATCCGGCTAAATAAGCCTGATGCCAGTGATGTAATAGATGTTATTTCTAAAGTTGGGGGATTTGATTTAGCTGGTCTTATCGGCTGTTTTATTGGTGCTGCGGCATACAGGATTCCAATAGTTATAGATGGTTTTATATCTGCTACAGCGGCACTGGCAGCCGTTAAATTAGAGCCAAAGGTTAAAAACTTTATTATTCCTTCCCATGCTTCGGCAGAGCCGGGGTGCAAAAAAGTAATGGAAGAGCTGAAACTAAAGCCAATGCTTCACTTAGGTATGAGACTTGGTGAGGGTACAGGGGCGGCTTTGGCTTTTAATATTATTGAATGCGCTTTGTATGCGTATAAAAATATGGGGACATTTGAAGATGCTAACATAGAGCAGTATGTAGAACAAGTTTGAGGATGTGGTGTTTTTGGAGAGTAAAAAAGAAATTAGAAAAAGGGCACTAGAGCTTAGAAAAGCACTTTTAAAAGAGGAGGTAATTGAAAAAAGCAAAATTATTACAAACAAAATAATAACCCTGGAGGAATTTTTAGAAAGTAAAAATATTATGGCTTATATGGATTTTTCCAATGAAGTTTCAACTAAGTTTTTAATAGAAAAATGTTTTGAAATGGGGAAGAAAGTTTTTTTACCAAAAGTTGCTTATAAGTCAAAAAGGAGATACCTTGAAGTTTATGAAGTAACAGATATAAAAAACCAGTTAAGTAAGGGTACATATGGTATTTTAGAGCCAAATGGGAATTTTACAGGAAAAGTTGATGAAAAAATAATAGATATGGTTGTGGTTCCGGGAGTTGCTTTTGATGAAAAAAGAAACAGAATTGGCTTTGGGGCAGGGTATTATGATTCTTTTTTGAAAAATACAAAAAAAGAATGCCATAAGGTGGGGATTGCCTTTGAAATTCAAATTTGCCCATATATACCTGCAGAAGAACATGATGTACCGCTGGATATGATTGTTACAGAAAAGAGAGTAATAAAATAAAGATTTTTTAAATAAGTTCCTAATTTTTAGGGACAATTTTTATATTAAAAAATTAGTGCATATATTTAATTAGAAAATCATATTATTAAAAGTCGGTATCTATGGAAAATAAAAAATTAAAATGCAAAATTGTTATAAAAAAATATAAGGATAAAAGTAAAGAGAGGGAAATTATCATTAAAAAATTAATAAAGCTTTTAATGGAGTGAGGCACCATATGTGACTTTTATAAAACAGCTATTTATGTAAGGGAAAGCAGGGACGACAGGGGAGAAAATTATGAGACCATTGAAATCCAAAGGGATCTCCTTATAAAATACGTCAAAACCAATAATTTAGGGGAGATAAAGAGGGTATATATAGATGACAATGTATCCGGGGCAGGCTTTGAAAGAGAAGGTATAAAAGCTTTAAAGGAGGATGTATTAAATAAAAATATAAATCTCCTTGTATTAAAAGACTTATCCCGTTTAGGAAGAAATAATGCTAAAACCCTCTTATTCCTTGACTTTTTAGAAGAAAACGGGGTAAGGGTAAAGACTTTTGACGGAAGATATGACAGTTTAAAAGATAATGAGACAGTTGGTATTGAGACTTGGTATAACGAAAGATATATTCAAGACATTTCCAGAAAAATCAGGGCAAGTTTAAGATTTAAAATTGAAAAAGGTGAGTATATTGGAAAGGCTCCTTATGGTTATGAAAAATCCCCCTCCCATAAAAATAAACTAATTGTAAAAAGGGATGAAGCGGTAGTGGTTAAAAAAATATACAGTCTCTATGGGGAAGGTTATGGATATTCTTACATAGCAAATTTTTTAAACAAAGAGGGATGTCCTTCACCAAGCGGGGGAGCTTGGAATGCTACAACAATTAGAAGAATTATTTGCAGTAGTGTCTATGCAGGGGATACTGTACAGGGGATAAGTGAGAAGGTAAGCTTTAAAAGCAAAAAGACAAGAAGGCTTCCGGAGGATAAATGGGTAATAACCAAAAACACTCATGAGCCAATTATTGAAAGAGAAGAATATGCAAGAATACAGGAGATTAGACAAAATAGAAATAAGAGATTAACCCCTCATAAAGGTAAGCTGCATACATTTAAAGGGCTTTTGTACTGTGGGGGATGTGGAAAGCTGATGCATGCAAGAAAGCGGAAAGAAAGGCCTATGGGCTACATCTGCGGAAGCTACAGTAAGCTTGGAAAGTCTTCATGCACCAGCCACCATATAAACGAAAGGGATTTATGTGAAATAGTTTTAAATGATTTAATTGAATTTTTAAAAGATGAAGATGTGATAAAGGTTTTAAGCAAAAACAGAGAAAAAAACGATAAAGATATTTTAATTGATACACTAAAAAAACAAATTGAGCATAAAAAAAGACAGCAGGAAATAATTTACCAAGACAGGCTTGAAGGGAAAATATCTGAAGACTTATTTTTGAGAATTAATAAAAAAACAGAAAACAATATTTTACTTTTAAAAAAGGAAATTGAAAATATAGAGAAGAGAAATATTAAAATTAAGGATATAGATGTTTTTTTAGAATCTATAAAAAATAATCTTTGCCAAAAGGGAATTAACCATGAAATAGCAAAGCTGGTTATTAATAAAATAGTGGTTTTTGAAAAAGGGGAAGAGTATATAGAAAAAATATGGGATTTAAATATTTCAGATGAGGAGAAAAAGTTTATAAGAGAAAGTGGTGCCGTTATAATTGAGTATGCCTTTTAAAAAATCAGCTTTTGTGGGAGTGTAAATAATTTTGTGGGTTTAGATTTTATGTAAATCCTTCTCAGCAAGAAACATTAATTAATTTTAGTTTACAGAATATATAACTGCATTTTGTTTTTCATTATAGAGTTTTGCCAATTAT
>Ga0208938_1000030_pt1 | contig 162244 bp, 134 predicted proteins | sample AD_UKC125_MetaG_FD_184434 | JGI IMG/M metagenome (GOLD analysis project Ga0208938, IMG submission 184434) | Active sludge microbial communities of municipal wastewater-treating anaerobic digesters from USA - AD_UKC125_MetaG (SPAdes) (version 2) | ecosystem: Engineered > Bioreactor > Anaerobic...
CGATCGTGGCCCGGTCCGCCTTGGCTTGCTCGCGTAACCGGACTAGTTCAGCACGTTCTGACTCGTTCAACTCAGCATCGGCCGGCACCGCGCCCGCCCGCCGTTCGCGCTCTACTTTCACCCATTTCCCTAACGATGCTTCACTGGTACCGATATATTCAGCCACGGCCTTAATCGACCTGTTCTGATCGAGAACGAACCCTACCGCACTGGCCTTAAACTCCGGCGTGAACCGGCGACGCGTCGAACCCATAACCGAAAACCCTTCCACTCAAGGCCACACCCAACCCCGTGTCCACCAAACCCCGACCCCTCCAATCAGATGTCGAGGCGCAGCGGAGATTGCACGATTGCGAGCCGTGCACATTGCATGATTCGGCTCTTCGGGCACCGCCGTGAAACCTACAGGGTATGGGCTGTGTCGAGATCGCTGCTAGTGAAGACCGACCGGGTCTCGAGCCCGACGTCAGCAACGGGTCCGCCGAGTTGGCCACTTGGGTCGATCGCGCACAGCACGACCTCGACCGTGGCTCCGAGTGAACGCAGCGCGAAGGTGGCGTCTCGCACCGCCCCTCCGGTGGTCAGAACGGCCCGGTTCACTCGTACCGCGCTGGTCGGCGTCATGGTCAGGAGGAGGTCGTAGAGGGTGAGGATCTGCGCCCAATCGGTGTCCTTGAACCGCCCCGGCAAGTCCGGAGACTTACTGGTGTGAGGGCTCAGCGATCGGCTGGGCCTGGTGTTGAGCGTAGTAGTGGTTCTCGGCTTCGACGGGTGGGATGTCGCCGCAGTACTCATAGAGGCGGCGGTGGTTGAACCAGTCGACCCATTCGGCGGTGGCGTACTCGACAGCGTCCAGGGTCCGCCAAGGCCCTCGGGGTTTGATCAGCTCGGTCTTGTACAGGCCGTTGATCGTCTCGGCGAGCGCATTGTCAAACGAGTCGCCGACGGAGACAACCGAGGCCGCGATGCCGGCTTCGGCGAGGCGCTCGGTGTAGCGAATACTCACATACTGCGAGCCGCGGTCTGTATGTGCCACAACGGAATCCAGGGGTGAACCGGTCCGCTGCCTGGTCCACACGGCCTGCTCCAACGCGTCGAGGACGAGCTGTGTGGTCATCGATGAACCCCACCGCCAGCCCAGGATCCGACGGGCATAGGCGTCGATGACGAATGCGACGTACACCCACCCGGACCACGTCGACACGTACGTCATGTCCGCCACCCAGAGCCGGTCCGGCGCCGGCGGCGCGAAGTCACGGTTGACCAGGTCCCGGGCCCGTTCGGCCGCGGGGTCGGCGATCGTGGTCCGCTTGACCTTCCCGCGGACCACCCCGACCAGCCCGTCCGCGCGCATCAACCGCTCCACGGTGCAGCGGGCCACGCTGATGCCCCCCCGGTTGAGCGCAAGCCACACCTTCCGTGCCCCGTACACGCCGTAGTTCGCGGCGTGCACCCGGCGGATCTCGCTGAGCAGGTACTCGTCCCGCTGCTCGCGGGCGGTCGGTGACTTGCTCACGTGCTCGTAGTACGTCGACGGGGCAACCTGCAGACCGTGCTCGGTCAGCACGGCACAGATGGGCTCGACACCCCACCGCAGACCACCAGGAACCCGGTGGCCTGCGTGGTCGCGGATGAAGTCCACGATCACCGGGAAGGCCGGTCGAGCTCGGCCGCAAAGAAAGCCGACGCCGCCTTCAAGATCGCGTTGGCGCGCTTCAGCTCGGCGTTCTCCCGCTTCAACCGCCTGACCTCGGCCGTCTCCTCGCTCGTGGTCCCCGGCCAGGCGCCGGCGTCGACCTGGGCCTGACGGACCCACTTGCGGACCGTCTCCGGGGTCCCGACCCCCAGCAGCTCCGCGACCCGGGTCATCGCCGCCCACTCGGACTCGTGCTCGCCAACGTTCTCAGCGACCATCCGCACCGCCCGCTCCTTCAACTCCAGCGGGTACCGCTTCCGTGTGTCTCCTGGCATGACTCCAACCTTCCCAAGGTTGTAAGTCTCCGGACTTGCCGGGGCGGTTCAGTTGTAAGTCTCCGGACTTGCCGGGGCGGTTCAAGGGTGGTAGAACGGGCCGCGTCGGAGGCCAGTGGATGATGCTTCGAGCGCGTGTCTGAGTCTTCTTCATCCCCTAGTCTGGTCGTATGCTAGGGGCAAGCCGGGACCTCCGCGTAGCTTTTGTCGTGGATGCCTGCCTCGAGGACCACGGCGGGGTGCAGTCGCACGTCCGGAACTCGTTGCATGCCTTGAAGGACATACCGCGTGTTGATGCGCGAGTCTTCAGCCCGCCGACTTCTAGCGGCTGGCTCTCTAATGCACGGTACCTGGGCGTTTCCTACAACGGTTCCCGATTTAGAATCCCTATCGGTGGCTCGGTTAAGTCAGTTCTTTCTGACCTGGCTGACTTTGCGCCAGACGTCATTGAATTTGGATTCCCAATCAATCCTTGGTTCGGTTCGCGAGTATGGCGCGATCATTCAGGCGCAGCTCGGGTGTTGATATCGCATCACACCCCTGACGCCGGGTGGAAGCGCACCTTCGAGCTAATGGTTCTGCGTTTCTTGACCCCCAAACTTGGCGCCCATGATCAGCAGTTTGCGGTCGGCCTGGAGGGGGGTTGGTTCATGGAGGCCGTGACGCGTCGGCCAACCCCTCTCCAGTTTCCAGTACTCGTCGAACCTCAAGATCAGGAGCGCCTTCCATCCTATAAGGCCCGCACGGTCGATTTTGCTCTCCTTGGCCCTTTCGTCCCCCGCAAGAACCACGACTTTGCCGTCAGGGCCCTTGAAACGCTCGCCCAAACCGCGCGCCGCTCGTTTTCGGTGGTGACGATCGGTGACGGCCCCACTTATCCCAGCCTAATGGCACGACTACACCATGCAGAGGGGCTCTGCCTGGTCGGGTCATTGCGCCACCCGTCAAATGATCAACGGGACAGCGTCCTTCAAGATGCGAAGTTCGCACTGTTCCCTAGCCGGTTCGGCGAGGGCTTCGGGATCGCCTTGCACGAGGCCGCCGCGTTGGGGACCGTAGTGCTTGCCAACAATCTCCCAGCGTACGAGGCGTGGCTACCGGCGTCATCCATTTGCAGAGCTGACGAACAGAGCTGGGTTGAGCGGATGCGTCGACTCGTGGAGAACGATGAGCTCGCGCGCTGCGCCGGGTCAGCCTGTCACAGCTCCGCGGTGCACGCGTTCCGAGCCTCGCGAGGCCAGTTGTTTTCCCGTATTGGTCTTGCCGCATGACTGGCGCTAGCGGTCCCAGCTGACGATAGAATCCGGACGTGTCTCTAAACCAAACACCTCATCGAGGACCCGATAGGATTCTAGTCGATTGGCGGCGATTTCAAGGAACGCACTTCGCACGCTCCAGAGAGTCGTTGCGATGAAGAGAGAGTCGAGGACGAAATACGGCATCCCCCATTGGTCAAGAGCACCCTCCCGCCAGCGGGACCATGCATAACCGCATGATCCCAATACCGCGGATGCAAATATCAGTCCAAGCAGTGCGTTGATCGCCATTGTGGCGCGACTTCCACGACGTATATCGCTCACAAGGCGAGCATTTACGATGGGTTGCCCAAAGTAGAGGTTCAGCACGTGGGCCATTCGGTCTCGCACCTCGGCCATGACAGCCACGTCGGCCGTATTCAGAAGGTGCATAACGGCTACATAACCCAACAAGGGGTTGATGAATAGCACCGTGAGGTCGCGACTGACATCTTTTGTGAGGGCGACTGAGATCGCGACGATGGTTAGGCCGAGACCGATTATGGACGAGTTATTTCGGAGTGAGAGTCTGATCTCGGTATCCCAGTGGGTAACCTCCGAGTGCATACGCTCGACAGCCTCTAGCGACAATTCCTTTGGGTTGCCTACGAAGCGCACTGCGTGTGCCAGGGGTGTCGGCGCCCTCCAACCCACACCAAGTCTCATGCGGGGATGGTAGCCGACCAGGTCGTGGAGCGGTACCCAGCACCGTTGGAGGCCCGGTCGAGCTCGCGAACGAGGTCGTGCTCGACGCCGGATTCGACGCGGATCGGAGCACCCAACGTCACCGACCACGCCTGCACCGGGATGTGCCGGCTCTTCTCCGTGGACCGCGGCGTCCGGATCGACATGAGTGATCGAGGTTCCGGTGGCCCAAGGGTCCAGTCCCACGCATTCGGGCCATCCGCGAACCCAGGCCGCTCGTGGCCAACGGCAGACCGTACCCGCAGCGAGCCCCAGGCATTCACCATGAGGGCAACCGGGCTGAAGCGGTCGGACATCGCGAGGCCCCCTTCCGACTCCCTACGTTCTCACACCGCCAAGTCAATCTGCTCGATGGCCGCCAGCTCGATCACCTTCGGCCTGGTGTCTTGCTCCCATTGCACTTCATCCCTCCGTAGGCTCCCAGGGAGGGGATACGTGAACAGATCACGAACGGTATCGGGCGTCACTGACACTGGCTGCGCGCCCGCGATGTGGATCGTGGTGTTGCTGAACCCAAGGCCGTCTGCCGCCAGCTTGCTGCGGTCGAAGCCCAACATGCCCATGACCCGCTTGACCGCTCCCTTCGTCTTGCCGCCCTCAAGCCACAGGAGGATCTCGCCAGCCAGGTCCGCCCTGACCCCCTCGTCCACATTCGGCACCTGGAGTCGGTGCTCGACCTCCTTGTAACGGCCCCGCTTTGTGACCACTCCAGCTTGGACGAGGTCCACGCTGACCTTGGTGGCGTCCGAGATCAGCGTTCTCAAGTACTTCGCGTCCGATACCTGGGAAATGCGATGCTTACGCCATTCAGTTTCCGCTGTCAACTGGACCAGCTCATCATCTCCGGCGCCCGCGTCAAGCGCCTCCGCGAGCTTGGCTGCTGCCTCGTACGCACGACACTTATCGAAGTACGCCAACCAGCGAAGCAGGTGGTCGGCCGGAGAGAATCGCTGGCAGGTCTCAACGACGGCCATACCGTAGGTCCCAGCCACCGGAAACATCAGACCTGACTTGCACAGGTCGGGCGTGATTTCGTGGGCTGGCTGGTGTGTGTGCTGGTCAGCGGGTCGCGATCGGTGGGGTTGACACACTAAGGGCCTGTGAGGAAATAATCTAGTGCGGGCCGGGCGTGTCGGGGTGGAGGGTGTAGTTCCATTCGCCGTGGAAGTCGTGGCGGTCGAGGATGCCGCGGTGTTCGAGGTCGGTGATGGTTTGTGCGGTGATCTTGGTGCCGGCGGGGTAGGGGTTGGGGTCGAGTTCGGCGTCGACGTGTAGGCCGGTGGCGGTGGTGGTGGCCGCGATGGTGTTGACGATGACCTCGTGGCTGGTCAGGGGTCGGCCGCGCCAGTTCATGGAGATGTGGGCGAAGAGGCGGTGCTCGATCTTGTTCCATTTGCTGGTGCCCGGTGGTAGGTGGGTGACGGTGATGTCCAGCCCCAAGCTGGTGGCCAGGGCGGCGAGTTCGGTTTTCCAGAGCCGGTTTCGGTACCCGTTGGAGCCGCCGCCGTCGGCGCAGACCAGTAGCCGCGTGGCGGCTGGGTGGGCGGCGGCGCCGACCCGGTCCCACCAGGTGGCGATGGTGTGTACGGCGAAGGCGGCGGTGTCGTGGTCGACCCCGACGCTGACCCAGCCAGTGTCGTGGGCTACGTCGTAGACGCCGTAGGGGTTGACCTTGCCCAGGTCGGTGTCGAGGAAGTCGTGGACCTTGACTCGGGGCGGCTGGCCTTTGGGCTGCCACTCACGTCCGCCGTTCTTGTACGCCCCGACCAGTTCCTTCTTTTTGGTGTCCACGCTGATCACCGGGTCCCCGGTGGCCATGTGCGCGCGGGCCTGCTGGGCCAGGTAAGGGCCTGTGAGGAAATAATCTAGTGCGGGCCGGGCGTGTCGGGGTGGAGGGTGTAGTTCCATTCGCCGTGGAAGTCGTGGCGGTCGAGGATGCCGCGGTGTTCGAGGTCGGTGATGGTTTGTGCGGTGATCTTGGTGCCGGCGGGGTAGGGGTTGGGGTCGAGTTCGGCGTCGACGTGTAGGCCGGTGGCGGTGGTGGTGGCCGCGATGGTGTTGACGATGACCTCGTGGCTGGTCAGGGGTCGGCCGCGCCAGTTCATGGAGATGTGGGCGAAGAGGCGGTGCTCGATCTTGTTCCATTTGCTGGTGCCCGGTGGTAGGTGGGTGACGGTGATGTCCAGCCCCAAGCTGGTGGCCAGGGCGGCGAGTTCGGTTTTCCAGAGCCGGTTTCGGTACCCGTTGGAGCCGCCGCCGTCGGCGCAGACCAGTAGCCGCGTGGCGGCTGGGTGGGCGGCGGCGCCGACCCGGTCCCACCAGGTGGCGATGGTGTGTACGGCGAAGGCGGCGGTGTCGTGGTCGACCCCGACGCTGACCCAGCCAGTGTCGTGGGCTACGTCGTAGACGCCGTAGGGGTTGACCTTGCCCAGGTCGGTGTCGAGGAAGTCGTGGACCTTGACTCGGGGCGGCTGGCCTTTGGGCTGCCACTCACGTCCGCCGTTCTTGTACGCCCCGACCAGTTCCTTCTTTTTGGTGTCCACGCTGATCACCGGGTCCCCGGTGGCCATGTGCGCGCGGGCCTGCTGGGCCAGGTAACTGAACTGGGCGTCCCGGTCGGGGTGCTGGCTGCCCTCGATCACCTTCGCGTTGGCCTGCAACGAATAGCCGCTCTCGGACAGCAGCCGCCGGGTCACGTGGTCGCTGATCCGGTGCCCCCGCTGACGCAGTGCCGCCGTCAACGAGCGGATCGACTTGCTCGTCCACCGCAACGGCGAGGTCGGATCCCCACGAGTGACCGGATCGATCAAAGCATCGAAATCCGTTGCCAGAGTAGGGTCCAAAGCCTCAGCCGGTTTCCGGCCACCGCCTGGACGACGCGACCGCCCCGGCGCTGCCTCCACCCCATCGCGCACCTCAGAACGTCCTCGCCGCACCGTGTCCGCGGCCACCCCGGTCGCCGCGGCCACCACCGCCACCCCATCAACGCCCAGTTCATCAGCCTCCACCCCCAACCACAACCGACGCTGCAACTCCGACAGATGCGGCCGCAGCACCGCATACCGGCGGGACAGCGAATCAGCCGAGGACATACCACAACCGTAGCCCTCACACACTCAGAAACGACGTTATTTCGTCACGCGCCCTAACTGAACTGGGCGTCCCGGTCGGGGTGCTGGCTGCCCTCGATCACCTTCGCGTTGGCCTGCAACGAATAGCCGCTCTCGGACAGCAGCCGCCGGGTCACGTGGTCGCTGATCCGGTGCCCCCGCTGACGCAGTGCCGCCGTCAACGAGCGGATCGACTTGCTCGTCCACCGCAACGGCGAGGTCGGATCCCCACGAGTGACCGGATCGATCAAAGCATCGAAATCCGTTGCCAGAGTAGGGTCCAAAGCCTCAGCCGGTTTCCGGCCACCGCCTGGACGACGCGACCGCCCCGGCGCTGCCTCCACCCCATCGCGCACCTCAGAACGTCCTCGCCGCACCGTGTCCGCGGCCACCCCGGTCGCCGCGGCCACCACCGCCACCCCATCAACGCCCAGTTCATCAGCCTCCACCCCCAACCACAACCGACGCTGCAACTCCGACAGATGCGGCCGCAGCACCGCATACCGGCGGGACAGCGAATCAGCCGAGGACATACCACAACCGTAGCCCTCACACACTCAGAAACGACGTTATTTCGTCACGCGCCCTAACGGGGGAGGTAGCGTGCCTTGTTGTGGTGTTCGTGCGGAAGGTGAGGACCGCGTCGGGCGCGACAGAGGTCCAGCTCGCGGAGCGTTTCGGGGGGCCGGGACAAGGTGATCGAGCATCTCGGTTCGGCGCACACCGATGCCGAGCTGGCGGTCCTGCTGGAGACGGCCCGCGGGAAGATGCGGCCCGGTCAGGGCGAGCTGGATCTCGTTCTGGGAGAACAGGTCCCGCGTGACGCGGTGGTCCGCGGGCAGGTTTCGCGGGTCCTTGTCGATGTCGTGCAGGGTGCGTGGCGTCGGCTGGGGTTCGACGTGATCGACGACGACGCGTTCTTCCAGCTCGTCCTGGCTCGCGTGGTCGAGCCGACCAGCAAGGCCGACTCGGTCCGGGTGCTGCGCGAGCTGGGCGTGCCGGCGGCGCACCGGAACACGTTCACCGCCACGCTACGGCGCTGCGCGCAGCGCGACTACCGCGACAAGGTCGCGGCCGCCTGCTTCGCCCATGCCGCCGGTATCGGGGACATCTCGCTGTGTCTGTATGACGTCACCACGCTGTACTTCGAGGCCGAGCAAGAGGACGACCTGCGCAGGGTCGGCTACTCCAATTACGCCGAGCTCCCGGTTATGCCGAGGTTGACCTGTCAAGGGTGGTGTTCGTGCGGGTCGGGGGCGTGGGCGGGGGTGGTGCACGCGGCATAAGCCTGGCGGTGAGGGACGCTGCGTGCCTGCCTGGTGGTGCTCTGTTTAGGCCATCAGGAGGAGGACGCATGGACGAGGTCATCACGATCGGCACCGGCGAGGTCGGCTCGGTTCCGGTTATCAAGTCGGTCATCGAGGAGTTCGCAGGGTGGCTGGATCGCCAGCGGGGGCTGGCCCCGGTCACGGTGGAGAACTACTGCTGGCACGTGGGCCAGTTCCTCGCTGCGCTGCCCGAACCCACGCAGCTGTCAGTGGGCCTTCTCGATGCCGGTGCTGTCACGGCGTTCATGGTCGAGTTCTGTCGCGATCGCAACACGAACTCGGCGAAGTCGATGGCCAGGTCGGTGCGGTCGTTCCTGCGGTTCGCCCACGCCACGGGTCGTACGTCGGCCCAGCTGTGGGGCGCCGTCCCGGCGTCCGCGGGGTGGCATCTTGCCTCGCTGCCCAGGTCGGTGCCGCAGCACTACGTAGAGCGGCTGCTGGCGGTCGCTGCACGGTTGGTCTTCACGCAGGTAGGGCGACGGGACTACGCGATCTTGCTGTTGCTGGCCCGGTTGGGGCTGCGGCGAGGTGAAGTCGCCGCTCTCGCCCTGGGCGACATCGATTGGCGCGCCGGAGAACTCACGGTGGTCAGCAAAGGCAGCCGGCTCGAACGGCTGCCGCTGCCGGTCGAGCCGGGGAAAGCGATCGCCGAGTGGCTGACCGACGGGCGACCCGAGTGCACCACCCGGTCGGTGTTCACCACGTTGCGCCCGCCGGGCCGGCCGCTGACCCCGGGGGCGATCGGGCACATCGTGCGCAGCGCCTGCCGGCGTGCCGACCTGGCCCCGGTCGGCGCCCACCGGCTACGCCACACCCTGGCCACGGCGATGCTGCGAGCCGGTGCGTCGCTACCGGAGGTCGGTCAGGTCCTGCGCCACCGCAGCGCGATGTCGACCGCGATCTACGCCAAGGTCGACGAGGCGGCTCTTCGACCGTTGGCCCGACCCTGGCCGGGGACCTCACCGACACCTGCAGGGACCGGCCAGGCCACCGTCGGGTTGGCTCGCCCGTGGCCGGGGACGCTGTCATGACCACGCTGCGCGAGCAGGTCACCGACTACCTGGCCACCCGCCGAGTGATGGGGTTCAAGGTCGAGGGCCTGAGGAAGCTGCTGTTGAACTTCGTCGCGTTCTGCGAGAAGCGTCACGTCGATCACGTCCGAATCGACCTCGCGGTGGAGTGGGCCACCACGCCGATCAAGATTCCCGTCACCGACGCCTTGATCGCCCGCAGGCTCGACGCGGTGCGGGTCTTCGCCCGTCATCAGCACGCGCTCGATCCAGACACCCAGATCCCACCCGAGGGGATCGGTCAGCGGCGCTACCAGCCCAAGGAACCGAACGTGTTCACCGAGGAGCAGGTCATGGCCCTGGTAGCGGCGGCGGACAGCCTGTCGCCGCGGTTCACAGCGGTCACCTGGCGGACCTTGCTCGGGCTGCTAGCCACGACCGGGATGCGTCCCGGTGAGGCGTGCCGCCTGAGCGTCGGCGACGTCGACCTGGCCAACGGGGTGCTGCAGATCCTTGACACGAAGTTCGGCAAGTCCCGCCTGGTGTTCCTGCACCCGACCACCGCCACCATGCTGGATGACTACCTGAAGATCCGCGCCGACCGAGTCGGGACGACGGCCCGGTCCTGCCCGAACCTCTTCGTTAACAGCCGCCGCGAGCCGCTCAGACCGGCGCGATTGAGCGGCACCTTTCACCAGATCGTCGCCACCGCCAGCATCACCACCAGGCCGGGTCACCGACCGCCCCGGCTACACGATCTGCGGCACACCTTCACCGTGGCCACGATCCTGGGGTGGTACCGCGACGGACACGACGTGCAAGCACGCCTGCCGTTGCTGTCGACCTGGCTCGGACACGTCGATCCTGCCTCGACCTACTGGTATCTTCACGCGGTCCCCGAACTGATGGCACACGCCGCGCACCTGCTGGAACCGTCGGCAAGATCCTGGACCGCGGAGTCACCGTCGTGACCGCGCCGACCCTGACATCCCTGATCCAGGGATTCTTCACCGAGCGGCTGGCCCGGCAACGACAGGCCAGCCCGCAGACCATCTCGGCCTACCGGGACACCATCAAACTCCTGCTGCTCTTCGCCGCGCAGCTGAAGAAAAAGGAGCCTTCCCGGCTCACCCTCGACGACCTCGACGCCGCCACCGTGGGCGCGTTCTTGGACCACCTCGACACCGAACGGCACAACAGCACGGCAACCCGCAACGCCAGACTCGCCGCGATCCACTCCCTGTACCGCTACGTGCTCCCGCTGATCCCCGAGCAATCCCACACCGCCAGCCAAGTCCTCGCGATCCCGCCACGGCGGCACGACCGGGCCATCGTGTCCTACCTGACCGGCGCCGAGACCAACGCCCTTCTATCGGCACCAGACCGCACCACCTGGTACGGGCGCCGGGACCACGCCCTGCTTCTGACCGCGGTCCAGACCGGGCTTCGCCTATCCGAGCTGACCGGACTGACCATCACTGACCTCGCAACGACGACCCCCGGCGCGGCCGTGCACACCACCGGCAAAGGCCGAAAACGACGAGCCACCCCGCTGACCCGGCAAACGGTCTCGGTGCTGCTCGCGTGGCTGCCCGAGATCGGGGCCGCTCCCACCGGGCCGGTCTTCCCCACCCGCCGCGGCACCCGGATGTCGCCCGACGCAGTGCAGCGGCTCGTGGCCAAACACGCCGCAACCGCTGCGCTCACCTGTCCCTCGATCGGCGCCAAGCACGTCACCCCGCACACCCTGCGGCACACCGCAGCGATGGCGCTGATGAACGCCGGCGTCGACACCTCCGTGATCGCCCTCTGGCTCGGCCACCAAAGCGCGACGACAACCCACATCTACCTGCACGCCGACATGACCATCAAAGAGAACACCCTGGCCCGAGTCCCAGGACCGAACACCACCCCCGGCCGCTACCGCCCCGCGGACGACCTCATCGACTTTCTCGAACGACTATGAACACCAGGGTTATGCCGCGTGGACCACCCCCGCCCACGCCCCCGACCCGCACGAACACCACCCTTGACAGGTCAACCTCGGCATAACCGGGAGCTCGGCGTAATTGGAGTTATGCCGAGCTCGGCATAACTCCAAGGAACGTCGCGTCGACCCCCAGGTCGTCGTCGGCCTGCTGGTCGACCGGGGCGGGTTCCCGCTGGAGATCGGCTGCTTCGAGGGGAACAAGGCCGAGACCCTCACGATCCTGCCCATCGTCGCCGGCTTCCAAGAACGCCACCAGCTCTCGGACTTGGTCGTGGTCGCCGACGCGGGGATGCTGTCGGGGTCCAACCTCAAGGCGTTGGATGCGGCGGGCCTGCGCTTCATCGTCGGCTCCCGCGTGACCAAGGCACCGGCCGATCTTGCGTCGCACTTCCGGTGGCACGGCGACGCGTTCACCGACGGGCAGGTCATCGACACCATCACCCCACGCGTGGCGACCAAGACAGCGGCTCAGGTCAACAGCGACCGCAAGCGCGCGGAGCCGGTGTGGGACCCCGAGGTGCACGAGAAGTCGTGGCGGGCGGTATGGGCCTACAGCGCCAAGCGCGCGGTCCGCGACGGCAAGACCCTCACCCTGCAGGAGAACCGAGCCAAGGCCGTCATCGCCGGCGAGAAGACCGCTCGCACACCCCGGTTCGTCACGATCAAGAACGGGTCACGATCCCTGGATGAATCGTCACTGGCCAGGGCCCGACAGCTGGTCGGGTTGAAGGGCTACGTCACCAACATCTCCGCCAGCGTCATGCCCGCGGCCGAGGTCATCGCCTCCTACCACGAGCTATGGCACGTCGAGCAGTCCTTCCGGATGTCCAAGACCGACCTCCGCGCCAGGCCGATGTTCCACCACACCCGCGAGGCCATCGAAGCCCACCTGACCATCGTCTTCGCCGCCCTCGCCCTCGCCCGCTACCTCCAAGACCAGACCGGGCTCAGCATCCGCCGTCTCGTGCAAACCCTCCGTCCGCTACGCGACGTCACGATCAGCATCGCCGGACAGACGATCACCGCCAGAGCCGAGATCCCCCCCGACATCCAAACCATCCTCAAGGCCGCGACACACTAAACCTGTGCAACTCGGGTGCCTCGTACGCACGACACTTGCCGGGGCGGTTCACCTCTAGATCGAGGGATTCAGCCTCGATCCGCCGAGCGGGTTTTGTGAGTGTGGGTGAGGGGTTTTGTGTGTGGTGGTCGGGATTTGGGCGTGGGTGTGCTGCCGGTCTGCCCGGCGTTTCCACGGGGGTTGTTCCTTGAGGGGGTTAGGGGTGGGTGGGTCAGGTTCGTGCTAGGGCGGTGTTGAACATGGTTTGCCATGGGTGTTGCCAGGGCCAGTTCTCGGGGAGGTGGAGGCGTAGGCGCCTGGCGCGGTTGGCGATCCGGGCGGGGATGTTGATGAGTTCCTGGCGGATTGTGGCTGGGCGGGCGTGTGCGTGTCGGGTTGAGGCCAGGGCGCCGGCGGCGCGGGTGAGATTGAACGCGATAGCGGCCAGGACGGTCCAGGCACTGTTGGCGTTGAAGTTCCCGGACGGGGCGTGCGCGAGGGGTCCTGCTTTGAGGTCGGCAATGACCTGTTCGATGATCGCGTGGTCGCGGTGGGAGGCTTCAGCGGCCAGCATGGTCAGGGGTGAGTCGGTAAACACGGCGTGGTAGCGGTAGGTCGCGAACAGTTCCTCCTGCCCGTGGGTGGCGCTGGCGGGGTTGAGGCGCTTGACGCGGCGCACGATCAGCCGGGCGGTGACGTGCTCGCTCGGGGCGCGAGAGGTGAACGCGGTGTACGCGGTTTCGGCGACCTGCGCGTCGGAAACCCACCGCTGCTCGCTCTCATCCCAGATCGCCTCGGGATAGCGGATGCCGACCCAATCCTGTTCGGGGATCCGACAGATCGCGGCGGTCACCGCCCTATCCATGCGGGCGGTGACCGAGAACCGGGCACCTGCTCTCCTGGCGGCGGTGATGACGGCGTGGTTGTAGTACGCACTGTCCGCGCGCACAGTCAGGATGCCGGTTGCCCCGGCCCTACCAGCGGTAGCCAGCGCATCGCTGATCAGCCGGGACGCACCGTGGCTGGAGGCCACATTGCCCTTGCGCAGCCGGGTGCCGACCAGCACCGGTGCCGCCGTGGGGGTGGACAACGTGGCGAGCTGAACATTGAGGCCTTTAACCTTCGAGTAACCATAGCCCGCGCCTTGCTTGGCGTACCCGTACGTACCCCGGATCGTGTCATCGACATCGAGGTAAGCCACCTGATCGGCACCGGCCAGCAGGCCCGGCACCTGCCGGGCCAGGTTCACCAGGAACCGACAGGCCACCGCGTCCAACTGGCGGACGTGACCGAAGGTATAGGCGCGCAAATGAGTACCCAGCGTGGTCGGCGCCCGATGCTCATCGAAAACCCGACCCATCCCGCCATGGCGCACCAGATCCATATCCTCAATGCTGTCCGCGCCAGCGACCATCCCCGCGACCAACGAAGCGATCTTCACCTCACCATTGGCACCGGCCGACCCCGGCACGCACACATGCTCCTTCACCAACTCATGCAAGCCAGCCTTCTGCGCCAATCCCATCACCGGGACCAGCCCACCGACACCGATCAAGTTCGGATCATCGAAACCAGCCGAAACGTTATGGCAAACTCGCACTATCGGGTGCTCCTGTATCTGGACCGATCGGAACCATCGCAAGTCCCATCATCCCAGGTCACAGGGGCATTCGTATCTCACGCCCCGCTCAACACACCCACAACTTCGGCGGATCGAGGTTCAGACCCCACCTACCACCTCAATTGAGATGAGCCACTATGCCTCGGCTGCAGAATCGAGTCGCGCTCGACGTTCCAGTGCGCATTCGCCAACCGTGGTCCAGGTGGGTCTGGAGTATTCCCACAACTCACGAACCGCCTCGTCGACACGGCCTTCGAGAAAGCTGCGGTTCGCGAGATAGTTTCCTAGGTGTTGTGGCCCGCTAAGAACATACTCCATCTCCCAGTAGAAATGCGGAAACTTCGGAGACTGTATCCATGATCTATAGGCTTCTAGATCGGCATCCCTGCCAGACAGTTCGAAATAGGCAAGCATTCCAGTACGGCAGTAAGTTCCGCGGATAACCGGATGTGGATGCGAGTCTTTGTACTCATCAATCGATGATGATTGATGTGAAAACACTACGAAGAGGACCCCCACGGCGATATCGAGTGCGACGTAACGAGCGGTCAGATCCTTGAGAAACGGAAATGGGCCAGTTAAGTCGTTCCCGAACTCGGCTACGCACTCTTCAACGAAGTTGAGTAGTGCCGTGACGCCATCGATATCGGCGTCGATCTCGAGTGCGGTCACTTGATCCGGCTCCACTCCGAGCAGTTGCGCGGAGGGAACGTTCTTCAACGGTTGCTCAAACAGAGCGGGACCTTGCTTTCCCAAGCGGTGTTGCAGCCAGTGGACGTGACCAGACTCATGGTGGCCGAATTCGTGAAGCAGCAGAAAGACCAGTGCGATGTCAGTTAAGAGCCAGCACAGCAGACCTTGGCCGGGGGACACCTCGAGCTGGTCTCGTCGACCCTTACGGAAACGTGTCGCATCAAGCCGCTTCTTCTCGTCCCAAGGCTCGGCGAGGTCAAAGAACGGCTCCTTCACGCATGAGGCCACCAGCGCGAACACGTTGAGCAAACTGTTGACGGTACCACGAGTGATACCGATACACTCTGATTTCTTGTGCTCGAACGCCACAGCATTGACGGCGTCGACATCCACGAAGCCCACGAAGAGTCCGTTCAGATCACATATCTTGAGTGCCTGACGAAACAATACGAGATTTGAGTGCTCCGCCTCTCGTGCGAAGTCCCACGGTCCAGCATCAAACGTTGTTCGCATGAATTCTATAAAATGGGCTTGATCAGAATCTCGCCGCATTTGCGCAGACTCCCGTGCTGTTGATCCACTAGTCTGATTCTTCTTCATACGCTGTCTCTGTCTAGAACATGGCGCCGTCTACTTCTCAGGCTGCTCGTCGGTCGTTGTCTCGAAGATGGGAGTGAGTTCTTCGGCCGCAAACGCGGCGGCCGACTCGGGCAGCATGTCCCTTAGCCGCCCATATGAAGGAGAGGCCCCGGTTCGGGCCAATCTTTGTGCCCAAGCCTTTTCATCGCTGGGTTGTCGCGGAGAGGCGTCGGCCACGGTTATTGAGCTGCTGTTGGGCAGGCTTCAACGATGGCGATGCGGGTGGCACCGGCCAGTGAGAGTCCTGAAACCGTCAATGTCCCGTCGGGCGATTGCGTCAATACCCCACACTTCGCTTCTGTCGCGTTCGTCACCAGGATTAGCGGCGGCTTCTTTGCGCTGGGCTCCGGTGTCGAAAACACCAGACTTGCCGACCCTAATACCAGGGCGACAGCAGCCACGATCCCGCTGATGAGAGAAATCTTCAGTAGTGCGAGCGACGTCTTTGCTGTCGCTTTCGTATCGATTCTGAGCGCGTTTGCAGTGAGGCCATCGGCAGTTCTTGGAAACGACGAGGCGGCTAGGCCGGCCGTGACAACGGATAATAGGAGCGCAAGGGCGATGACGATGACGCCGATTCGGAGCGCCGTCGCGAGGCCGCCGGTGACTTGATCCAGGCCGGGAAGACCAGTAACGAACGTTGCCGTGCCGAAGACTCCAAGGATCGCCGTTAGCAGTCCGGTCCAGGCTGTGGCGGCCTTGCGAACGACCTCCAACTGTCCGCGCCTCGCCTCAAGAACTTTGCCGTTCCAGTAGTCGAACTCGTCGGGTGTCATCGTCCAGGTCCTGGATGGATCAGCCGAACCTCGTTGGCCGCGCCCCAGCCGCAACCCTGCCGTGAAGCAGGTCGACCAAGGTGTGGTTCTGAGCATGTACAGATGACGTTGAACAGGCCCTGCCGAGCGAGGCCCTTGTTGAAGCCCACGATGACATTGAACTCAAGGGTCTGCTGGGTGAAGTGTCCGCATCTAGGGCAGTCGCCACTAAGCGTGACGAAATCCGCGTCGACTTCGTCAGTCTCCAGTCGTAGGCGACCGGCCTTTACCGCGTCATTGACCGCCGTCGCCCAAAGAGTCGTGTTCTCGTGAGTCACGGGTGGGAACTCGAATACGACTCCCGAGTCTGGCCAGGCGGGATCCGTCATGTGCCAATCCTAGGACAGACGCCCGTCGTCCCCTCTCGTTCGGAACATGCGAGCCCGGGCAACCGTGGTGGGTACGACCGCGCGTGTCTGTGGAGTCGGGCCGACTTCGGCAGGCTTCCTTGCTTGGTCACGGCTAGAAGCATCTCCCGTTACAGGGAGCCAACCTCCCCCACTGAGGACGTTGGCTGGGACGACCACCATTGCCTTCAATAGCCATGCCTGGTTCGCGGCGCGGGCCGGTGGCTCCGCGGCACCAAGACCCGCTTTGCGCCACTGAAGGAGCCGTCACGCGCGTTTGTAGAGGGCGTAGGCAACCGCGCCGCGATGTTGCTGGTCGTCGAGGGAGGCCTCGAACCTGCGGTAGCGGGCGCGGTCCTTGGCCGTGGGCTTCCTGCCGCGCCAGGCGGGTGAGAGGTCGAGGTGTGCGTGGGCGACGTTGACCCATTGCCAGGTCAGACCGAGGTCGTGGGCGCCGGGCCGGGTGCCGGGCCGGTAGTGGCGGGCCCATTCGTCGACCCAGCGGCTCATCCCGAGACGGTGCCGGATCTTGGCCTCGATGGCCCGGTAGTTCTCGGGAGGCGCCTCTTGGATCGCCCGCCGGATGCGGGCCTCCCATTCGTCGGCGGTGATGAGCAATGTCGCCGAGCAGGCTCGGGTGCAGCGCACTCCCATCGGTCCTGGCATACCCAGGGCTTCGGCGGCGGCGGCCCAGGACGTGATGTCCGGGTGGAGTCGTGCCAGGGATAGGGAGGCGAAGAGGCGGACGGTCGTTTCGCTGGAGGCCGAGGCGCCGGCGAGGTGTTCGACGTACTGCTCGTGCGGGATGACTTGAGGGACAACGAGCAGGTTGATCGGCATACGCGCTCCATCGGTCCTGGGGGTGTCGAGGTGCTGGGACAGGCGCCGGTGCGGGGCACGGGCGGCCATGACGAGCCGGGTGAGGGTGGGGGTCATGACGGTGCGGTCGGCCAGCCAGCCGAGCGGCCCGTCGTTCGTGATCGGGGTGAGCTCGGTCCACAGCGTCAGGAGTGTGGTTGCGGTGTCGAGATTGTCGGCGGCCAGGATCGAATCCGTGGTCGCCAAGGCCTCGCCGCGTAGGGCTGGGTTGTCGGGTGGGCGCATGCCCCAGCGTGGTCCGCGGGTCGCGGTGCGGTCTGCGGCGACGAGGGCGAGGTCGGCGACCCATGGGGCGAGGTCGTCGGCGCTAGACGGTATGGGGTGACGCCTTCGGTGGCGTGAGGGAGGTTGCGGGGCCGGGGCCTCGCTCGCGACATTCGTGGGTTACCGAGCAGGGGCGGCCTGCTCGGCCTATCCGACAGGTCGTGGGAGGCCCCGGTGTTTCTTGAGCGTACGAGTGTTGGCCTGGATGTGCATGCCCGGTCCGTGGTCGCGGTGGCGATCGACGGCGTGACCGGTGAGGTGTCCCAGGCGCGGCTGGTCCCGGATCACGGCCAGGTGACGGGGTGGTTGTCACGGCTGCCGGGGCCGGTCGCGGTGACGTATGAGGCCGGTCCGACCGGGTTTGGGCTGTCCCGGCACCTGACCGGGCTGGGGATCCGGTGCGAGGTCGCAGCGCCGAGCAAGCTGACCAGACCTTCTGGGGACCGGGTCAAGACCGACGCCCGGGATGCGATGCACCTGGCGAGGCTGTTGCGCATGGACGAGATCACGCCGGTGTCCGTGCCGACACTCGAGCAGGAGGCCGCGCGGGACCTGGTGCGCGCCCGCGAGGACTGCCGGGCGGACCTAATGCGCGCACGTCACCGGACCTCGAAGTTGCTGCTACGCCACGGGATCGTCTACTTCGGCGGGGCAGCCTGGACTGGAGCCCATGACGGGTGGCTACGACGTGAGGCCGCGCCCGCACTGGCGCCCCGGGCATCCCGGGTCGCGTTCGATGCCGAGTACGAGACAGTCCTGGCCACCAAGGCCCGACGAGACCGCCTGGACCAGGAGATCACTGCGATGGCCAGGGACAGCGAGTTCACCGCGGTGGTGGACAGGTTGTGCTGCCTACGCGGAGTGAGCACCCTGACCGGGTTCGCCCTGGCCGTCGAGGTCGGTGATTGGGAACGCTTCACCGGCGCCACGATCGGCTCGTTCGTCGGGCTGACGCCCTCGGAGTTCTCCTCCGGTGCTTCCCGCTCCCTCGGGCCGATCACCAAGACCGGCAACGGGCACGTACGCCGCCTGCTGGTCGAGGCCGCCTGGCACCACCGGGCCCGGTATGTCGCCGGCGCCGAGCTGCGCGCCCGCTGGGAACGGGCGACCCCGGCCGCGCGGGTCCGCGGCGATGAGGGCAACCGGCGCCTGCACGCCCGCTGGGTCCGGTTCCTCGAACGGCGCAAGCGCTCCACCGTCGCGAATGTCGCGATCGCCCGTGAGCTGTCCGGCTGGTGCTGGTCCCTGGCGGTCCTTGACGACTGACCAGCCACAGGCTGCTTCGAGGGCCCTGGCAACCGGGCTGGTGGCAGCGCGTGGAGCGACCCGCGACACAACTATGAGCAGCCTAATCCCATTGGGACACAGTCACGCTCGATCCTAGACACGCGTCACTCGCTCCAGCCGAACCACCGTCCTGCGGTAACCAACCCGCGCATATCAGTCTGACCGCGCGTCGCTCACCGACACGCTCGCCAGCCCAGCCCCGCCCACCGAAGCCAGAGGCGCCTGCCCCAGCCAGGGGCAGGCGCCTCACCCTGCCCACTTGACAGGAACCACTCCCATATCAGGTTGTCCGGCCAGGTGAAGCAGGAGGGTGGTCAGGCGCCGTAGGTCGGTCAGGTATGCCGCGGGCTTGGCTGTCTGCCCGAGCACGGCCACTCTGTTGCCGGCGAGGGCGGCGTCGATCCGGGCCTGGGTCGCCTGGACGGTCGGCGAGGTCGGCTCACGAGGGAGGCTGGTGAGGTCGTGCTGGCACTGCTTGAGCGGTCCCTGGCCGAGCGGGTTGCCGCACACCGTGGCGGCGCCGACGCGGCGTAGGTGGGAGTGGCGTTGGTCCCGGGACGGCCGCCCACAGGACCGACACTCGGCGACCAGGACGAGGCCATGGTCGGTGCAGGCAGTCACGAGGAGCAGACGCCAGGCGATCTTCCAAACGCCGTTTTCGGCAATACACGCCGGGCAGATCTGGGTGCCGTGGGCGGGGGTCCAGCCGCGGGCGGCGACCTGTCGGTAGGAGTGCCGGTCGGCCGGGGTCGAGGCCGGTGAGGTCGAGGGCGGTGCCGTCGTAGGAGGCGAGGGTCGCGGCATACACGTCCTGCTTGTCGACGCGGGCGAGGGCTGCGAGTCTCGTCATGGTCTCCGGGGAGGGAGCGAGGGTGAGGTAGCGCATGGTGGCTCCGGTGCGGCGGATGGTCGCGAGGAGTTGGGCGGTGGTGAGGCCACTGGCGTCGGCCAGGTGCTCCAGCCAGGACTCGACGGACTCGCCGGGTCGCGGTGGCACGGAGATGGGCAGGACGGCGTTCACGTAGCCGAGTCCCGGGGTGGCGCGACCCCCAGGCCCTGTCGTCCGGCAGGAAATCCTGGGGGTCACTTCCCGGTCCCTCGCGAGGGTGGGCGTCAAGGGGATGTCTACCACGGTCGGCTGTGTGCGTGGCCGTGGTCGACGACGCCGCCGGGCCGGGGTGATCCGTTCGTATGCGCGCGGATGTGCTGCTCTGTCAGTCGGGCTCATGGCTCCTTCCGACAGACCGAGGCCGATTCAGGTACGGTCGTAATGCTTTACTACCCCTGTGAGCCCCGAGTCTTCCACGCATCTGTCCCGCAGCCAGATCCTCGGCTCCCGCATCGCCTACGCGCGTCGGGAGCGGGGCATGACTCAGGAACACCTGGCAGCCGATGCCGGCGTGGGACTTGAGTCGCTGCGGAAGGTCGAGCAGGGACACGTCGCTCAGCCTGGAGTCTTCCGCATCGCCGACATCGCCGACGCTCTGGGCATGACCATCGATGGGCTGCTGCCGGCACGACCGAGTCGAGTGACCTCCATCGGCTATGAGGGTTACGACATCGGCCCCTTCGTCGAGGGGGTCAAAGTGGCCGGGATCGATCTTGTGGCCGACGTGCGCCTCACTCCGTTGAGCCGCAAGCACGGTTTCAGCAAGCGTCGCCTTAGTGAGGCGCTCGGGGAGGTTGGGGTCCGGTACGAGCATCTGCGGCCGCTCGGAAACGCGAAGGAGAACCGGCCATTATTCGCCGGTTCAGATCTGGAGGTGGGACGGGCGCGGTATCGCGCGAGCCTGCGGACTCCGGAGGCCCGAGCCGCGCTCAACCAGCTGGCTTCTTGGCGACAGGAACATCATGTCGCCCTGCTCTGCTTTGAGCGGGACGCGGAGAGATGCCATCGCTCCGTCGTGCTCGAGGAGCTCGCCTAGTCGGGGTAGTAGATCCCGAGCACGTGGAACACGTGATGTCGCTTGGCTTGGTTCCGGACGAAGAAGGCGGGACGCCGGGGTGGTCGAAACATCATGTTCACGAACTTCGCTTGCAGAGCCGCCCGAACCTCAGCGTCAGGTGCGCCGTTGAGACGTCGTTGGAGCGCGACGAACTCCCAATCAATGATGCTCTGCTCATGCCCCCGGCAGAGTGGTTCGAAGCACTTCCAGCGGTACCGGCCCTCAAATCGAGGAGCCTCGAGCGCGCTCTTGTCCGCGCTGTCGAAGAGATCGAGTTGATTGACGTAGGCGTCGATCTTGGCTTGCTCGTCCTGCGACCAGCCTGGGTGCTCAGTGACGCGGAGGTCGATGAGTTCTCGCACTGGCACGAGCCCGAGCGACGCGGCGACCGCTTCGGCTTGGTTCTCGCGGTTGAGGGAGCACATCGTGTCTGACGCCGTTGGGTCCAGCAGGGCTCGGCGTCGCTTCCACGGGTCGAGATGGTCGATGACCTTCATCGTGGACATGTCCGGTCGCCAGGACTCGACTCGGGTGTCGCCGGAGGCAGGAGTAGCCCGAACGCGGAGGATGTCGTACTTCTTGAACTGCTGATCCTGTTCGAGGAACCGGAAGTTGATGGGGTATAGCCGGATCCATCGTGACTGGGTGCGGCGCCCCGAGAGTCCCAGGCCTGCGACGCACACAGTCTCGCCCGACTTGGCCGATGGGTTGGGAGCGGCCTTCACGGTGACAAGGACCTCCAGTTCGTCCGCTTGCGTTGGCTTCGCCAAGTGGCGGTCAGGCCCACCGAATAGTGACCCTTGGCTGGTCATCTCAGCCCTTCTCGTGATCGAGGCGGGCGAGCATGTAGTCGGCGACTGTGGCCGCCTCTCGAACGACAAGCATCGCGAGGTCTTCGGTCACGCCGCTAGGGAGGGTGCGGCCGTGGCCGGTGCCCTGAAGGTTGCGGAGTCGGTTGACCTGATCCGCGATGTTCCACGTCGACTGGTGAATCGCGCGGATCGCGTCTGCGCCTTGCAGGTTCGGGTCGACCTGCTGCGGGAGGACATTGAGTCGTTCGCGCGCGAGGTGCCAGAGGTGGTTGTAGTCCATCTTGTCGTCGACGGGCATGCCGAGCTCTTCGAGGACGAACTTGGACACCGACTCCAACAGTTCCTTGGCAGTGCCGAGGAGCAGCGCAGGGTCGGTGGTCGAGCGCCGCAGGCGCTCGACCTGCTCCTCGAGGGCCGGGCGGCCGCCGGTGTCGAGGTCGACGTGGCCGAACGGTTGGAGGTGTCCGTCCTCCGTGAGGTGCCACCCTGCCGAGCCGAGGGCACGCTTTAGCCTGTCGACGTCCTCTCCTGCGGCATCGCCGCCGACCAGGCCGGCGGTTCGGAGGGCTGATAGCAGTTCTTCGACAAGGTCTCGTGCTCGGGCGGGATGCCGTTGCGCCTGCCTCAATGCCTGCAGGACCCGCTGTTCCTTGTTCGGGCCTTGCACGTCGGGGTCATACGTGTAGTCGTCGCCGTATCCGGTTCCGGTTAGGACCCGGCTCACGACGGTGTGGCTCGGTCCGGCACCGCCGTGGAAGAACATGGCTATGGCTGCGCTGATGTCGTTGGTCAGCGGGACGGAGGCTCGGGGGCTCACGTGCGGTCCTCCTCGTAGCGATTGGTGGGCGCCGCTGCGGCCGCGGACAGGGTCCGGACCTGCGCGCTGGTTAGTGAGCTAGCGAACCTTCGGGCTCTGGCAGCGGTCGTCCTGGCGGGCGAGGCGTTCGGGTGCCCGCCGGCGGCGTTCACCCAGAGCCACCAAACAGCGTTGGCGTGAGAGGCGCGGCGGGTGCCGGCGCGGTGCGTCCTGGCCCACTGGATGAACCAGCGGGTAGCTCGGGCGAGATGACGGACGCGGTCCTCTAGGTCGCGGAAGTCGACCCCAAGTTCCCGAGCTGCGGCGCCGAGCGCCTTGACGACGTCCTGGGGTGCGCCGGTGAGGGAAGCAGAACTGGCTCGGGCGGTGCGTTCACCTAGTTCAGGCTGGAGGCCGAGTTCTCGCGCCGCGTCGGCCCACGAATGGATGTGCGGGCGGGTTCGGGCGAGGCAGAGGGACGCGAAGAGGCCAACGGTCGCTGGGCGGGCGTCGAAGAGCCCAGCGAGATATTCGTCGACGAGGCGCGCGGGGAGGACTTGCGGGATCTGCCGGGTCGAGGCGGTGAGCGGTGGTGACTGGTCGAGGAGATGGGACAGGCGACGTCGCGGTGCGTGGGCGGCCATGACGAGCCGCGTGAGGGTCGGGGTCATGCGGGTGTGGTCGGCCAGCCATCCGAGCCGGCCTTCGGGGACCTCAGGGATGTGCTGGAGCCAGTTCCCGAATCGGGTCGCAGCCGCGTCGACGTCCTCGGCGGCGAGAATCTGGTCTGCGGCGGTGAGAGCGCGTGAGCGGAGCGCGGGGTCTTGGGGTGGGCGGATGCTCCAGCGCCGAACACCAGTCCTGCTGGCATCTGCGACGTGGCGTGACCAGGGCGGGAGGCTATTCGGCGTTCGGGTCGCTGCGGCGATGTGCAGCAGGAGGGCGGTCAAAGATCGGAGGGTGGCCGTGAACTCAGGCGCGTCGAGTGGACCGGAGAAGGTGGCGACGGTCCCGCCGGCGTCGGCGACGTCTTGCCGTGCTTGGCGTTTGAGGCAGTCATCATCGGCCGGCTCGGCGGTGAGGTTGGCGAGGTCGACACGGCACTGCTTGCGTGGGCCTTGGCCGAGAGGGTTGCCGCACACCGTCTGGGGACCAACGACGCGCAGGGGTGAGTGACGCTGGTCACGGAAAGGACGCTGGCAGCCGGGGCACGTGGCGAGCAGGTAGGTGCCGTGGATTCGGCATACGGTCGTGGTGGGCAGACGCCAGGTGGTCTTCCAGGTGCCGTCTTCGGCGAGGCATGCCGGGCAGATCTGGGTGCCGTGGCCGGGGATCCAGCCTCGGGCGGAGATGGTGCGGAAGCTGGACTGGTGGACGGGGTCGAGCCCGTGGAGGTCGAGGCTCGTTCCGTCGTATGCCGCCAGGGTTGCGTTCTGCAGGGCGGCGGTGTTGGCTCCAGTGAGGTCGGCGATGCGCTCGAGCGTGGCCGGAGTGGGGGCGAGCATGAGGTACGCGGTGGTGCTGCCGCGCCCGGCCCGCACCATCTCCATCAGGCGGGCAGTGGTGAGGTAGTTGGCGTCAGCGACGCGTTCGAGATAGGCATCGAGGGCTTCGCCAGCGGCGAGGTCAACGAGGGTCGGCAGGTAGGCATCGGCGTTGTCAGCCCGCATCTCGACTCTCCTCGGTTGCACCGGCTGGCGAGGCGAATTCCTCGGCCGTCACCAGGTCGCTGATGCTGCTGAGTCGGTTGCGCCACCACGTGCGCAGGCCGAGTTTGGATTCCGGGTCGAGGGCGGAGTCGAAGGTCACGATGTCGGCGTTTGCTCGGGTGGGGTGGGGTCCACCGGCGGGCCGGCCTGCGGTGGCGTCGAGCCACACCCAGGCGGCCGCGACCTCGCGATCAATGTCGGAGGCGCCGACTCGCGGGACATCTCGGAGGGCGCTGACCGGGAGGCGTCGTATGCCGCAAAGTTCTGCACGAGCATGAGCACGGTCAAGCAAACCGGCCGAGAGCAGAAGGTCTGCATGCACCGCGAGTCGGCGGAGCGCATACGTGTCGTCGAGCAGGCGTGCTGCGACTCGTTGGGCGCGGGAGGAGGAGTCGGCTGCGTGGAGGGAGGCGGCACCGGCGATCGTCATGGGGGTGCCGTGGGCTTCACTGGCTAGGGCCGTCACGGCGAGGGCTTCGGCGGTCCGGTAGGTGCGTTGGTATTCAGGGAGGATGATCGGGTCGTTGGGCAGGCGCAGGATGGTCGGAACGTGGCGTGCGTGAATGCCGAGGTTCTGCAGGGCGTCAAGAAGGCCGTCGCGGGCGTCGAGAGGGTTGCGCCAGCCCGGCATCTCTTGGGGGTCGGGATCCCACGGGTCGGCCATGATCGCGATGTCATCGAGCATCGCTTCAGAGCTGGCTCGATCGGTCGATGCGTCCCAGGTGAGAGCGAGCAGGGTGGCGGTGATCGATGGCGGACGAGCGATCGTGTATCGGCCGGGGAGGACGTTACGGTCGACCCAACGCACCGCACGAGTCCTCCACTCCTGCGTTTCTCCGTCGAACAGCGGCGGCCAGTTCCGCCAGAGGGCGAGTTCCACCTCGGCCATGAGCGACTCCAGGCGGCGGAGCCGATCTCGGGCAGACCGGTAGTAGGTCGTCGCACTGAGGGTGGTCATGACCTCTCGGTGAACGTGCCGGATTCGGGTCGGCACCTGTGGTGGGGCGGGGTCGAGCCGATCGATCAAGAGGTCCCCGCAGTTGGGGCAAAGGACGATCAGGTTGAGTCGCGCCGCCACCGTGTCAATGCAGCCACGGGGGCAGCTGGCGGGTTGGCCGGCATACCGGCGCCCGGTCCGGGCCCGTCCGAACGCCATTCCCGGGTAGGCACCCCGCAGTGTCGCCGCCCGCAGGCGTTTCTCGCTGACGCCGGTAATCGACTCGAGCCGGGAGAGCAACGAGGCGGCCGGGTCTTCCCAGACTCGGGCGGTGCGCCGGTGGCCGGTCAAAAGGGGGAAGTCGAGGTAATTGGCGTCGGCGACTCGTTGCAGGAAAGCGGCGATGTCTTCGCCGGACCGGATGTCAAGCACGACGGGGAGTTGGCAGGCGCTAGTCATCCGGTGACCTGCCCTGGCTGGGTAACGCTGACCGTGGGATGGAGCTGGGTCGGCTTCGCTGCGGACTGGTCTGCCTTCTTGGCGAGTTCGTCGACGGTCAGCTTCGACGCGGGCACGGCCAGCACATGTCTCTCGGTGACCGCCCAGGTGCCGTCCTCGATGGCCGCGACGGTGGCCCGGCGCAGGAGGTTGACGATGGCCTGCATTCGCCCCTGGGTGCGTTCCAGGATCAAGCCGGGCAGGTCGTTGTGGAGCATGCCAGGCTCAGCGCACGGCAGGAACGGCGCGACAACATCGCCAGACTCTTTGAGGAACCGTTGCCACGCCAGCGCCTGATCGCGGGTGTCGGAGCCGTACGGGGCGACAGTGATCTCGTAGGCGCGGCCGGTGATCTGGGGGTCGCTCATCACGTCGTGGTCGTGCAGGTTGGCGCCGGAGAAGATGACGGTGATGCCGTACTCCCCCAGGGCGGTGACGATCGCCTTGAGGTGGTCCAGGGCGTAGCGGCCGAGGCGTTCGGTCAGGATCAGCTGGTGTAGGTCGTCGATGACCAGCAGCCGCACGCCGTGCTCGAGGACTAGGTCGAGTGTGGAGGCCTTCTTCGCGGTGCTCTTGTCCATGTCGAAGGCCTCGACGACGAGCTCGTTGAACCTGGTGACCGTGGTTGCGGCTTCGAGGGACAAGAAGAGCACCGGGGCGTGGGTGGGATGGATCTCCTGGTCGCGGCCCCCGAAGCGACGCGTCGTGGTTCGACGCGCCATTCTTGCGGGGTCGCCGTCAGGCCCCACGTGCTGGCGGTGCACGGCATACGACAGCTGGTAGAGAACCGTGGACTTACCGAGGACGTTGAATCCGGTCAGGAGTGCGACCTCCCGGGTGCCGGTCAGCATCTCGGCGTTATCGTCGATCAGGTCGTTCAGGACCTTCCGGATCCGGCGGTCGCGCTCGGAGTCGAAGTAGTGGCCGTTGAGGTAGCGGCGGACCTCACGGGCGTAGTCACGACGCTTGGCCTGCGACATCCGCGCCGCCTGAGCCCGAGTCAACGTCGACGGCGAGGTCAACGGAGCTGCATAGGCCTGAGCGTGCAGGCGGGACGCCTTCACGACTCGCCCTCTTGTGACTCCAGCGTCGGCCATGCCGTCTGTCTCGGGTCGAAGGCCGGCGGACTGCTCGACCTGCTCGCATCGGCGCGGGATCCCTTGGCTGTGGCGCCGCGGCCGGTCCGGCCGGTGCCACGGGCGCCGGCATCGGCTGCCTCCTGATGGTCAAACTGGGACCGTGATTCGCGCAGGTGGGCGGCGGCGACCTTGTTGGGTTTCCAGTCGACCAGGTCCGGGTTGGCCCGGATGCGGTCGATTGAGGCGATGTCGTTGACGGTCTCGAGGATCTCCCGCTGAACGCTGTCCTTGTTGATGGTGTTGTTCGTGCCGCCTCGCCGTTTCACGGCCTTGGTGGCGGCGTCGAGGACCAGGTCTGTCATCGGTGCCTGCAGCTGGAAAGCTCGTCGCCATGGCACCTCGACCACGGCGCCTGTGTCGGGTCGTCGGAACCACAACCGCGACAGGTCCCGCGGGTCCATGAAGAAGGGGGCGGCGCGGTCCTGGTCGCGGAAGAAGCCCTTGGGGACGGTGCGGAAGTCGTCCAGTTCCGCGCAGTCGAACGTCAGGTCCTTGTACTCGACGCCATCGTGGCGGATCGTCAGCCACAGCTGTGGCAGCAGGTCATAGAGAAGGTCAGGACGCTGGAGGACGTGCAGCCGGCCCACCGCGGCCAGGAGCGAGTCGAACACCTCCAGCGGGGTCATCCCCACGGCCGGTGAACGGTCTTCCAAGGTGCGGTCGACGACCGTGAGACCGCCGTGGCGGGTGCGGTGGTAGTCGGTGCAGATGAACTCTCGCAGCCGCAGTTCGAGCTCACGCGGAGTCAGGCCGGGCCCGTCGCCCTTGAAGACGGCGCGACCCTTCTTGTCCACGACGATCTTCCCCGCATCGCTGCCCCGCTGGGACACATTGCGGCCCTTATGGCCGGACAACTGCAGCAAACAGCGCTGCAGCGTCTCGTGCCAGCGCTCCACAAACGAGTTGTCCGTGGGCTTCTTCCCCCGGGAGAGCAGCAGGTGGATTCCCAAGAGGGTGCACATCTCGCGGAAGTAGCGGCCGGTGAAGATGCTGCCCTTGTCGGCGCGGATCGCATCCGGGAGCAGACCGGGGATCGCGTGCTCACCCAGCAGGGGGCGGCCGGAGAGGCGCTCCGCCTCAGCGACCGCAACATCGATCGCGCCGATAGACTCGGGCACCCCGGCCCAACGCCAGTCGTGGACCTGGCCGGGTTCGACGACCTGGCTGAACGGGCGAAGCACGTCATACAGAATCAAGCCGGCCTCGATCGCGTTCGCGCTGCGAGGCACGACCCGTAGAGCCAGGACGACACGAGTGCACACGTCCAGCGCGGTGATGATCTCGACCGAGATCGGCTTGCCTGTCCACGGGTCGACGCAGAACGTGTCGCTGCGGGTCACGTCGATCGCAACGACTTGTCCCGGTCGGAGGGCGGGGTAGGCGGTCAGGGCCAGGACACCCCGTAGCTTCTTCGTCGTGTGGGAACGAGTTGTGCGTCCGGCGGCCTGAGCGGCCTGCGTCAGGTAGGTCCGGAGGGTCGACTCCGGAGGGTCGAGTGAGTCCAGACCCTCGGCTTTGAGCGCCAACAGGGTGCGGCGGAGAAGTTCATCGATCGAGCGAACGGCTTGGGTTCCATCGATGCGAGCGGCGATGTCGTCGGCGACGCGGCGGACCTCAGGGTCGAGACCTCCGAAGGCGGAATGACGGCGAACACGACGTTTGTCGACCAAGGCCAGGAGCCCGCCGTTGATCGGCCGGTCGAAGTCGGACAGCCACTTCATCAGCTGACGTTGCGAGACCGCACCGACCCTCGCTCGAGGTGTGGCTTTGCCCGCCTCCATGTTGCGTTGACGACGCCGATCGAGCAGAGCCTCTCGGGCGAGGATCTTGGCCATCGCCTCGCACTTCTTGCTGTCCGAGACACGCCGGTCCGGGTCGAACAGCGAGTACGGCTCCCCGGGTCGGGCGAGAGCGGGGTGCCCCCGGGCGAAGCCGGTCCGCATGGTCAGGACGACTTCCTGCTTGTCCAGTGACTCTTGGAGGGCGTCGTCGCTCAGCCCGGACAAGACGGCCATCAGTGACTCAGCTACCGCGTCCACCCGCCCGTCGACTATGGCGCGTGCAGGTTGGACATCGGTCCACGACACCTCGTGAGTCCCACCGGTGACATCGCGGACCGTGCAGCCAAACGGGCCGACCGCGACAACTATTCGGGGACCCTCCGGGAAGAGGATGCTGGCGCCCTCGTACAGCGTCACTCGGGCGTTCACGACAGCACCGCGTTTGTTGCCCAAGCCAGGCGCGCGCGCTGATCCCACGGGACGTTGAGGTCCAGCTCGATCTCGCCAGACCAGACCAAGTGCCACATCGCTGACGTCAGGAACCCGCGATCGTCGTCCGCCGCGATGACATCGCCAACGCTGCCGCCACCGTCGGCCAGGACACCCTGCAGGATCGCCTTCGCAGGCGTCAGCCACTCCGGGGCTCGTCGCGCCGACGCGATCCAGCGGAGGTTCAACGCCGCCACAGGATCGAGACCACCGAACAGCTCGTAACGCCAGCTGACCTTCTCGCAGGCCGCCCGAGTACGCGTCGACATCACCATGAACGTGTCATCGCGCTCTTCAGTGGCTCGGACATCCCAGATCGTCACGGAACCATCCCGGTGCGCGCTCAACACGTCGGGGAAGTGCTTCGTTCCGTCCTCCCAGCGCAACAACACGGGTTGACCGACCAGCCACGTCACCTCACGCTGACGGTCCAGCCACGTCGCGAGCTCGTGCTCGAGACCGGACTCGAGAAACAGCCACCCACCTGTCGTCGTCGACATCGCCTGCACCGGGATGTTCCTCGACAGCCGGCCGGACTTCGTCTCCCGCACCGGCTGCAGACTGCGCGGATCGGGCGGCCCGTCGACCCATGACCACTCGGATCGCGAACCCCCAGCACACCGAAACGACCACGTCGCTCCACCCACTTGGGCACCGACGGACCGTAGCCCTACACTGGGCATGACGACACCTCCTGTCTCCTCACCCGGATCAGGTACTTGTCTTACGAGGGCGCTCCGCTGGAACGGGGCGCCCTCGACATTTGTCTAGTGCATTGAGCGTAGACCTTCCCCTCTCGCGCCGCGTAGCGCAGAAACCACGATCTGACAAGAAGACACGCCGCAGACCCTCCTATGAAACATAGGTGGCGGTTTATGAAAAGTAGCCCCCATCTCGACATCAGAAGCCGCCTTCGCGGGCCATGTTGTTGAAGCGGCTGTAGTGGCCTTGGAAGGCCAGTACCAGGTCCTTGGTTGGCCCGTTGCGGTGCTTGGCCACGATGACGTCGGCTTCGCCTTCACGGTCCGGGTCGGAGCGGTCCCGGTGCAGCAGGATCACGACGTCGGCATCCTGCTCGATCGAGTTGTGCACGGCGATGCCGTCGGCGATGAAGTTGTGGCAGTCCAAGACGGTGGCGTCGAACACCTCCTCGGTGCCGTCCGGCTCGATGGCCGTCACGGTGTCCCAGAAGACGTCGTTCACCGCCGTCATCTCCAGGTCGGCGTCCCCGAGAATCTCGGCGACCCGGGACAGGCGAGATCGCGAGGGCGCCGCGGCATACAAGGCCGAGCCACAGTGCTGGGTGCCGAGGGCCGCCTGGAACTCGCGCGTCGTCATCCCGCGGGCGGACATCGAATCCCGCACGTCGTCCCAGACCCGTGTCGGGATGGTGTCGACAGTGGTGGTGGCACTCACTTCCCGGACCGCCTCGAGGAGCCGGGCGGCCGGCAGCGAGCGGGCGCCGTGGCAACCGATCTCCTGGAGAAATCGTCGCTGACTGTCGACGCCGGAGATATCGAGGGTGTAACCCGGCCGATAACCCGCCGTGCTCACCTGCCGGAGGCGTGTCTGAATACCGAATCGAAGCAGGAGCCGGGACACGTCGTCGACGAGGCGGCGAGAGGTGGCGGCATAGTAGACCCGCCCGCTGCGCCCGTCCTTGTTGACGGTCACCGAACCGTCCGTGGCCCACAGGTGGCGCAGGAAGAGCGCTATCTGGCGTTTCGGCAAACAAAAGACCGGGTCGGGCACGAACTTCTCGTGCGAACGCGCACCGAAAAGCCCCAACGAGTCGAGCCACTCCGCGATCGGGTTGCGCCGGCCCCGCTCCAGTTGGAAGGGCGCCCGAAGGCGCAGCGTCGTGCAGCGCGCCGCTTCGTCGTCGTCCCGCACAGCGGCCACCCCGAATGTCGCGGCAGCCATGGTGACGGCGGTGAGGTTCTCCTCGTCGATGCTTGCATAGCGGATCGGTTGGCGACGCCCGAACGACCCGTCGCCAATCAGATGCGCCAGAAGGACGACCCGCGGGTCCTCCCACTCGGTGACCTCGACGGGGGCGGGGGTATGCCGCGGCACGGCCACGCGGTCGCCCAGGCCCAGGTCACGCAACGGCGACCACCCGGCATACGTCAAGAACGGATGATTTCCGGTGGCCCGCACCGTCTTACCCGAGGCCAAGGTGAGCCGCCAGACCGGCTTCACCCCGGTGGCGAAGGCGTGCGTCATCGTGCGTTTCGTGTAGCGCAGGCCGTCATCGAGGGCCCAGACGGTGACGTCACGCTCCCCGGACCGGGCCAGGTCGCCGATGGTCACCTCGGCACCGGTGTCGGCGCGCAGGATGCGCGCATCCCCTGGTAGACAGCCCGATTCGCGAAGATCCGACATTTGCGGACGCTTGTCGGTGCGCTGCTCCGGGCCACGGTTGAGCTGCGAAATCGCGATCACCGGGACCTCGAGTTCCTTGGCGAGCAACTTCAGCGCCCTCGAGAACTCGGCGACCTCCTGCTGGCGGCTCTCGACCTTCTTGCCCGAGGTCATCAACTGCAAATAGTCGATGATGACGAGTTTGAGGTTGTGCTGCTGCTTCAGGCGTCGGCACTTGGCCCGAATCTCCATCAGCGACATGTTCGGCGAGTCGTCGACGAAGAGGGGGGCGTCGCTGATCTTGCCCATGATCCGGGCGAGCTTGTTCCACTGATCCTGGCCCTTCAACCCCTTGCGCAAATCCTGCAGCTGGATCGTCGCTTCGGCGGACAGAATGCGCATGGTGATCTCGGAACGGCTCATTTCGAGCGAAAAGACCGCGGTCGCCAAATTGTGCTTGATTGCCGCCGCCCGCGCAATGTCGATGCCCAAGGTCGAGTTGTGCGTGGGCACCATCGAGCGGCTCGCGAGATAGAGGTGATCGGCATTGGCCACCTCGACACAGCGCACGGGGACCGACGCCACCGGCCGCACATCGACGATGAACCGCGAATCCCGCCGATAGAACTGCCGACCCCGCAACTTTTTGTGCCGCATCGCCTTCCGCGTCAAGCGGAAGACGTCGTCATCGGTTGAGAAGGTGATGGTGTATGCCGTGCTCGACTCAGGTCGGCGGCCACGCACCGTCTTGCGGCTTATGCCCGTGCGATAGCCCAGGCCATGCACCAGGTCGAGCACGTCCGCCAACAGCCGCGGATCGGTGGTGGTGAACTGCACGCAGCCATTCGCCGTCACCGTGCCATCGGTGTCCAACAGCCCCGCCAAGAGGTCGCGGCGCTGGCTTTCGCTGGCGCGCAGGTATGCCGCCGGGATGTGCTTGTTGCCGAGGACCTCGATTTTTCGCAGTAGCGCCGTGACGGTGCCGTGATCGTCGCGGCACTCCTGGCACTGCGCCAACCCGGTGCACAGCGCACCACAGTCAGGACATCGAGGCTCTCGCCGAGGGGTCCCCCGGGATTTGCCACCGCAGGAGCGCCCGCAGGTCTTGATCTGATTGGTGCGCGGCACGAATGTCTCACCGCACACCACGCACGACCGCTCTGGCACCGGCTCGACGGGGAGGGTCAGCGAATACCGCATCACCCCTGCCGTTGGCGTCACCACCAAGCCCTCCGCCTCGAGATGAACAACCATCTCCGCGTCGGCGGTCGTGATCGCTGCCGCCGCCGACGTTCCGTCACCAAGCCAGGCCCCCAAGACGTAAGGGCTCAGCGGCAACTCCCGAGTCGGCAACGTCAGGGGCGCAGTCAACTTGACCGAGTGATTCAACCGGCGTTCCCGCGTCTGCGTGCGCAACGTCGCCGCGATCTCGACCGTCGTGCGCACCTGGGCGAACGTCCGCTGCTGCCGCGTTCGGTTGCGCCGATCCCTCGCCGCCTGGAACGACTTGCGCGATGCCCTCGTATCAGTCAGCCACTGATGCTCCCCGTCGGCCACGATGACCGTCCCGTCGGCGAACTCGACCTCGAAACACGGCCGTCCCTCCATCACCTCGGTGGCCGCCACCACCGTGGTCGGCTGCCCATCCGCGCCCAACAACTCGTCGCCGACGCGCACCTGGCCCATCGTCGTCCACCCTGTCGGCGTGGGCAGCGAGGTGTCGAGCGCCAAGGCCTTGCCGACAGCTGGCCTCGCCGCGACGACAATCATTTGTCCCGGGTGCAAACCGTGGGTCAACTCGTCCAACTCGATAAAGCCCGTCGGCACGCCCAGCATTTCGTCGCTGCGGCCCGCTGCGGCCTCGATTTCGGTCAGTGTCTGGTCGAGCAAATCGGACAATACGACATAGTCTTCGCCGCCGCGACGCTCGGCCACGGCATACACCTCGGCCTGGGCGCGGTTGACGATATCCTCGACGTCACCCTCCCCCTGGCCGTAGCCCATTTGGACAATCCGAGTCCCGGCTTCGACGAGGCGCCGCAGCACCGCCCGTTCGTGAACGATATCGGCGTAAAAACTCGCATTGGCCGCGGTCGGGACCGACTGCACCAATTCGTGGAGATAAGACGCGCCCCCGACCCGCTGCAATTGACCGCGCTTGGTCAGTTCGTCGGCGACGGTGATCGCATCCGCGGGCTCCCCGCGCCCGAACAAATCGAGGATCGCCGCAAAGATCGTCTCGTGGGCAGGCCGGTAGAAGTCGGCCGCCTTGACCGCCTGCAGGCTCTCGGCGATCGCGTCCTTGTTGAGCAGCATCGACCCCAAGACCGACTGCTCCGCCGACATGTCCTGCGGCGGCACCCGCTCTTCCGACCCCGCGTAGGCGCCGTCCAACTCCGCGATCGACACCGCTCACCCTTCCCGATAGCTCGAACATCCGTATGCCGTGACCACAGTCCATCACTCCCCACTGACAGCGCTGGGTCCCGACGCGGCGCACGCCCACATTAGGAGCCGCGCGGCCACCCTCCAAGCCCGCGCGGGCACCTGTCGCCAACCCCCTGTGGACCGGCCGTGGGCAACATGTGTGACGCGCCCGCACGTTTTGTGCACAGGGAGTGGAAAGCCTTGTGGAAACGCCGCCTCCGCCACCATTGAACCCGCTCTGACCTGCAGCAACGCTGTCCACCGGATGTGTGCACAACAAAGTTTCGGGCGTGTCGCCGCCCCGTGTCACCCGGTGACCGACCCCCCGGTCCGGCCCGCGCCTAGGCCGTCAGCCCCTTGCCTCACCCGCGGGCGTACCGCGCAGCCGACCGGGCCCGCGCCCGGGCCGCCTCGACCTCCCGATCCTTGGGCGGCGCGCTCGTCACCAACGCCTCCAGCAGTCGCGTCGTGGCGGCCGACACCTCGGCGACGGCCGCGGCATACGCCGCCTCGTTCGCCTTCGAGGGCCGCGCAGACCCGGCGACCTTGCGGACGTACTGCAGGGCCGCCGCCTCCACCTCGGCGGGCGTCGCCGGCGGGTCGAAGTTGTGAAGCTGGCGAATGTTGCGGCACATGCCCGCCACCGTATGCCGCCCGCTCCCGCCGAACCACCGGGGCAGCACACCGGCCCAACACACGCAAGAATGAACCCATGCAGATCGTCACCCCCGAGGCCCTCGTCACCTACCTGTCGGGCATCGTCGCCCAGGCCCAAGCCCACGAACAAGCCGAGGCGCACGGCACCGGTCGCGGCCCGCGGGTGGTCGTGTCGGGCAACATGGGGGTGCCGTGGGAGGGCATCGAGTGCCTCGACAAGGCGCAAGAGCACTACATCCTGCACGCGCTCAACTGCCCGCCCGGCATACCGACCCGTGACGGGGTGACCGCCGAGACGTGTTTTGTCGGTGCCGGGATGCGCAAACACCCCCACCTGGCCTACATCCCGAGCCGACTCTCCCTCGTGCCGGTCCTCCTCGAACGCGTCATCCCCGCCGACGTCGTCATCCTGCACTGCGCCCCACCGCGCGACGGGATGCTCAGCCTCGGCATCGAGGTCAACATCCTGCCCGCGGCCATCGCCGGGTGCCGGCGCCGCAGCGGCCGGATCGTCGCCGTCATCAACGACCAGATGCCGTACACGTACGGCGACGCCCAAATCCCCGAGAGCATCGTCGACGTCGCCATCGAAATCTCGCGCCCGCTGCCGGCGCACTCACCCCTCACGCCCGACGACGACTCGATGATCATCGGGCAGCGGGTCGCCGACCGGGTCCCCAACGGCGCCACCCTCCAGATGGGCATCGGCGGAGTCCCCGACGCGACCCTCGCCGCGGTCACCGGCCGCAAGGGCCTGCGGGTGTGGACCGAGATGTTCTCCGACGGCATCCTCGAACTCGACCGGCTCGGCGCCCTCGACCCCAACCACCCGCTGACGTCGAGTTTCGTCTTCGGCACCCAGGACCTCTACGACTGGCTCGACGGCAACCACCGGGTCCGCATGATGCGCACCGAGCACACCAACGACCCCGGCCTGATCGCCCAGCAGCGCCTCATGGTCTCGGTCAACACCGCCCTCGAAGTCGACCTTTTCGGCCAGGCGAACGCCTCACGCATCAAGGCCCGCATCTTCTCCGGGTTCGGCGGCCAGACCGACTTCATCGTCGGCGCGCTGCACTGCCGCGGCGGTCAGTCGTTCATCGCGCTGCGCAGTTGGCACCCCAAGGCCGACGTGTCGACGATCGTGCCCCTCATCGACGAACCGGTCACCTCCTTCCAGCAGACCGCGATCGTCACCGAGCAGGGCATCGCCGAACTCTTCGGCTACTCCCAGGAAGCCCAGTGCCGCCACATCATCCGCGACACCGCCCACCCGCGGGTCAAGGACGAACTCTGGGAGGAAGCCCACGAACTCGGGCTCGCCTGAGCCGCGGGCCGTCCCACCTCCCGTGTCCCCAGCGTTCGTCGAGGCCGTATGCCGCGCGCTCGCCGCCGCGGCCGACCCCGAGCGCGCGCCCGGCCAGCAGCGCTACATGAAGTCGCGGATGCCCTACCGCGGCCTGACCTCGGCCCAGTTGACGAAGGTCATGCGCCCCCTCCTCGCCGACGAGGCCCTCGCGCCGCGCACCGGCCCCGAATGGGAAGCGAGCGTGCGCGCCCTGTGGGACGGCGCGGCATACCGGGAAGAGCGGTACGCCGCGCAGGCGCTCCTCCGCCATCGCCGGTATGCCGCCCACCTCACCCCGGCCGCGGTGCCGCTGCTCGCGCACCTCATCACGACCAGCGCCTGGTGGGACCACGTTGATGACCTCGCCTCCCACCCGCTCGGGGAAGTGCTGCGCCATCACCGGCGCGAGGTCACCCCGGTCCTGCGGGCCTGGGCGGTCGCGACCACCCCGATCGCGAGCGCCGACCCGCCCTCGACCCTCAGCCCGGCCGCAACCGACGACGGGGCCCTGTGGTTGCGCCGCTCGGCAATCATCGCCCAGCTGAACCACCACGACGCCACCGACCTCGACCTGCTCACCGACGCGATCGACGCCAACCTGGAGACGAACGCCCAAGGGGAGCCGACGGCATACGGGCGCGAGTTCTTCATCCGCAAGGCGATCGGGTGGGCGCTGCGGCAACACGCCCGAACCGACCCAGACTGGGTGCGCGCGTTCGTCGCGGCCCGCGGCGACCGCCTCGCCGGCCTCTCACGCCGCGAAGCCCTGAAACACCTCTGACGCGCAGCGCCCCCACCGGGCATGATCGGCCCTGACGAAAGGGCGGACCATGGCCAGCGGTGAGGGCGCGCACACCCTCCATCGGGAGGTGTTGCGGCTCGCGGTTCCGGCGTTCTTCACGCTCATCGCCGAACCGCTCTTCCTGCTCGCCGACACCGCCATCATCGGCCATCTCGGCACCACCGCCCTCGCCGGCCTTGGCGTCGCCAGCACGATCTTGCTCACGGCGGCAGGCATTTTCATCTTCCTCGCCTACGGGCGCACCGCCCTGGTCGCCCGCCACCTCGGCGCCGGCTCCCGCCCCACCGCCATCGCCGCCGGCCTCGACGGCACCTGGCTCGCGCTCATCCTCGGCGTCCTCGCCGGCGCCCTCCTCGCCCTCGCGGCCCGGCCCCTCAGCGGGCTCTTCGGCGCCTCCCCCGACGCGCTCGACCAGGCCGTCACCTACCTGCGCATCTCCGCCGCGGGCCTGCCCGGCATGCTCGTCATCCTCGCCACCACCGGCGTCCTCCGGGGCCTCCAAGACACCCGCACCCCGCTCGTCGCCAGCGTCGTCGGGTTCAGCGCCAACATCGTCCTCAACGTCACCCTGGTGTATGCCGCCGGGCTCGGCATCGCCGGCTCGGCCCTCGGCACGGTGCTCGCCCAGACCGGGATGGCCACCGCGCTGGTGGCGGTCGTCGTGCGGGGGGCCCGCGGCATACCTTTGCGGCCCCGCCCGCTGCGGGTGTTGCGCGCCGCCCGCCACGGTCTTCCGCTGCTCATCCGTACCCTCGCCCTGCGCGCCACCCTCCTCACGACGACCTGGGTCGCCGCCGGCCTCGGCGATGCGCCCCTGGCCGCCCACCAGATCGCGATGACGCTGTGGATGTTCCTCGGATTCGCCCTTGATGCCCTCGCCATCGCCGGGCAGGCCCTCACCGGCCGGGCGCTGGGAGCGGGGGATGTGGCCGGCGTCCGGGCCGCGACCTCTCTGATGACCCGGTGGGGGATCGGGCTCGGCGTCGTGCTCGGCGCGCTGGTGCTCGCGACCCACACGCTGCTCCCCGTGCTCTTCACCGCCGACCCGGCCGTGCGCTCCCCGCTTGCCGCGGCCCTCATCGTCGTCGGCCTCGCCCAACCGCTCGGCGGCTACGCGTTCGTCGTCGACGGGGTCCTCATGGGCGCCGATGACGGGCCGTGGCTCGCGCGGGCCGCGCTCCTCACGTACGCGGCCTACCTCCCCCTCATCCTCGGCGTCCACGCGCTGGCGCCGGCCGGCCAGCCCGAACGGGCACTGGTCGCCCTCTGGGTGGCGTTCACCGGGTTCATGGTCATCCGCGCACTGCTGCTGCGCCACCGGGTGCGCTCCGATGGCTGGCTCGTCACCGGCACCTGAACCGCAAGCGCGGCATACCTGCTCAGCGGGTGAACACCTCGACCGCCGCGGTCCGGCGCGGGTCACCGGCCGCTTGCAAGGTCGCGTCGATCGCTCGGTATGCCGCCCCCACCCCGCCGAAGTACATGGACAGCGCACCGTGGTCGCGGCTGTCCATACCGAGTTCGGCGATCGCGGCCTCGATGCCGGGGTCGGCTTCGTACTCGACGCGCGGCGCCCCCACGTCGTCGAAGGACACGTGGACGCGCGGGGCCTCGATGGCGTGCCGCAGGTCGGCGCCGTGGATGCAGCCCTGGAGGAGGACCTGCATGAGCGCGGTCGTGATCCGGTCCGCACCCGGCGAACCGATGGCGAGCACCCGCCCATCGGCCGTGCGCCCGGTCGTCGGCGCCATGTTGGACGCGAGCCGGGTGCCGGGGCGCAGGGCGTGCAGGCCGAGGCGGTTGAGTTCGGGTTCGCCGAGGGCGTTGTTGAGGATGAGCCCGGTGCCGGGGATGGTGATGCCGGCGCCGTACCCGCTCGACACGGTGATCGTGCAGGCGAGCCCGTCGCTGTCGACGGCCGAGATGTTCGCCGTCGAGGCCGACGTGGGCAATCCGGCGAGGCCATGCCGGTCAACGGAGAGCAGCAGTTCGTGCCCCTGGGCGTCGAGGTCTTCGGCGAGGTCGTGGACCGCGAGCCGGTAGGCGAGGACCGCCCGCTGGACGTCGATGATGTCGCGCCACTCGCTCACCGCGCCGGGCATCAGGGTTTCGTATGCCGCACTGCCTCCGCCGTGGGCCCCGCGGCCGCGGTCGCGCCCGCCGTTGGCGCCCGCGCGCACCGCCAACTCGCCGAGCATGACCGCCAGCATCGGCCCGCCGACACTCGGCGGCGGGTTGATCGCCAAGTCCCAATCCCCCACCTGGCGGCGCACCGGCACCCGCACCGCCGGGTCATATTCGGCCAGGTCACGGGCGGTAATGAGCCCTCCGTGGGCGGCCATGTCCGCGACCAGCGCGCGCCCGATCTCCCCGATGGTGAGCACCGAGGCGCCTTCTCGCCCGATGAGGTCGAGCACCTCGGCCAGTTGCGGGTTGGTCCGCACATCCCCGGCCTGCACCGGGGTGCCGTCGTCGCGGGTGACGAGCACATGCGCCTCGGGATCGAGCCCGTAGAGCGAATGCGCGGTGAAGGCGAGATAGATCTGGGAGGCCACGCCGATGGGGTAACCGGTCCGGCAGGCGGCCGCGGCCGGGCGCACGACCTCGGCCCAGGGCACGAGGCCCCGCTCATCGCTGGCCAACTGGCAGGCGGGCACCGCCCCAGGGGTGGCGACCGAGCCGTGACCGGCATACATCGTCACGCCCCCGCCGTAATCGGTGGTGACCGCCACGACGCCCTCACCGAAGCGCTCGCGCGGCAGGCCGCGGCCGGGCATTTCGACGTTGCCGTCGATGACGATGGGGTCCTCGCCCGGGGCCCAGATGGAGATGAAGGCGCCCGAACCGAGCGAGACGATGCCCGGTTCGGTACTCATGGCGGCAATCGCCGCGGCCAGTGCGACGTCGACGGCGTTGCCGCCGATCCGGGCGACCTCCCGGCCGGCCGCGAGCGAGACCGGGCCGGTCGCGGCGAGCGCCACCTGGGCGGGAGAGGGGCTCGCGGACATGCTTGCCATGATCCCACCCGGGCGCGGTGGCCGCGGAGCGCGTCCACTCCCGGCGCCGCTCGCTACCCTGACGCGGGTGAGCAGTTCCCCCTTGGCCATCATCGCCGGCACCGGTTTCTACGCTCTCGACGCCCTCACCGATCCGCGCCCGGAGACAGTCGAAACCCCTTACGGGAGCGCACGATACGTGCGAGGGGCGTGGCACGGCATACCCGTCGTGTTCCTCACCCGGCACGGCGCGGGCCACTCGGTGCCCCCGCACCTGGTCAACTACCGGGCCAACATCGCCGCCCTCGCCGCCGCCGGGGTGCGCGACATCATCGCCGTCAACGTCACCGGCGGCATCGACCCAGACCTCGAACCCGGCGACCTGCTGTGCCTCGACGACTTCCTCGACTTCACCCGGTCGCGGATCGGGACCTTCCACGACGGGACCGGCCCCGAGGGTGTCGTCCACGTCGACGTCACCTCGGCGTACCACCCCGCTTTGCGCCGCGAGATCATCGCCGCCTGTTCGGCTGTCGGACAGCCGATCCGCGACGGCGGGGTGTACGCCTGTTTCGAGGGGCCGCGGTTCGAGACGCCCGCCGAGATCCGCCTGGCCCGCCTCGCCGGGGCCGACGTCGCGGGGATGACCGGCGTTCCCGAGGTCACCCTCGCGGTCGAGGCGGGCCTTCGGTATGCCGCACTCAGCCTCGTCGTCAACCCCGCCGCTGGCGTGGGGTCGGGTGAGCCGATCACCATGGCCGAGATCGACGCGACCTTGCGGACCAGCGCCGCCCGGGTGGTGGCCGTCCTCGACGAACTGATCCACACCCGGGCCCTCTCTTCCTGACTCTCCTCGCAACCGCGCGCTCCGCACCCCCCGGTCGCCCCTGGTTCCGCCCGTCGAATGGCCCGAGGAGGAAGCGGCCCAGACTCACCGAACGGATCAAGAGACTCTTGACTCTATATCCATGTGTTAACTACAGTTAACGACTGTGCGGGAGATCGTGAGGTCGAGGACCTTCGATCGGTGGCTTACACGACTACGAGATCGCAGGGCCGCGGCCCGAATCATGGTTCGTCTCGCTCGACTGGCAAACGGCAACCCTGGCGATGTTCGGCCCGTGGGGGGCGGCGTCTCCGAGTTGCGGATCTCGTATGGCCCGGGCTACCGGGTGTACTTCATTGAACAGGCCCAGTGCATGTGGTCCTTCTCTGTGGTGGCGACTAATCCTCCCAGGACCGCGACGTCGAAACTGCGCACCGCATCGCGAACGAATGGCGCCGCTGCGCATCCAAGGAGCACTCATGAACGATCACAGCGAGACCTTCTCCAGTTATGACCCCGCCGACTACCTCGGCAGTCTCGAAGATGTCGTCGCCTTTCTCGAGGCAGTGGTCGAAGAAGCAGACGACGACCCAGCGGTGATCGCTCATGCGCTCGGCGCCATCGCGCGCTCACGAAACATGAGCGAGTTGGCGCGTCGGGCTGGGATGAGCCGGGAAGGCCTGTACAAGGCCCTCTCCGGTGAGGGCAATCCGACCTTCGCGACCGTACTCAAGGTGTCCAAGGCCCTTGGCCTACGGGTTCACTTCGAAGCAGTGGCCTGAGGTTCGCTGGTCCCCTGGTTCCGCCAGTCGAGTGAGGAGTTGTTGTCGCCTCGCGGCCGTCGAGACGACAACAACTCCTCACTCGACGGCTCCGGCGCGGCGATCTCGCCGACTGGCCGACGCACGCACCGGGGACAACGGGCCGCGTGCCATCATGTCGGGACGCGTGGACAGCGCAGAAGGAGCCGGCAGTGACGCACCGAACGGGTCAACGGTGATGGGGCACAGCCCAGGCCACGGCTCGACCCCGGCAGGAGATCGGACCGGAGAGCCGTCGCGCAGCGGGCGGCACCCGGCATACCGGATCGAGCGCCTACGCCACGTCGTCACCGTGGACGAGAACTTCACGATCCTCGACGACACCACCATCGAGATCGCCGACGGCGTCATCACGGCGATCACCCCGAGGGCGACGCGCGCCGGCAAGTCGAGGCGCCCGGCTCCATCGGGCGAGCATCAACGGTCGGGCGCGGCCCCGGCCCAGGAGGCCGAGCACGAGCCCGAGGTCACCGTCATCGACGGGCGCCGAATGCTCGCCCTGCCCGGCTTGGTCAACCTCCACACCCACCTGCCCATGACCCTGCTGCGCGGGCTCGCCGAGAACGTCGACCTCCAAGGGTTCCTCCGGATCGTCTGGGCCGCCGAGGGTGCCGTCATGGACTCCACCACGGTGCACCTCGGTGCCGAACTCGGCGCCCTCGAATCCCTCCTCGCCGGCGTCACGACCACCCTCGACATGTACTTCCACCACGAGGAGGCGCACCTCGGTGCCGCCAGCACCGGGCTGCGGCACGTCGGCGGCCCGGTCTTCTTCGACGGCCCCGGCCCCGACGGGCTCACCTGGGCGCAGCGACTCGACATTCTCGAATCCTGGCCGGAGCGGCTGCAGGACCTCGATCGTCTGGATGCCCTCTGGCGCCCGTATGCCGTCCCCGACCTGCCCGCCCCGACCGTGCCGGCGGCGCTCATGCCGCACAGCACCTACACGAACTCCCCCGCCCACCTGCGCGACCTGGCCGCCGCCCTCACGAGCTGGCCGGCCGGCATACCCGCCCTCATCCACGTCCACGTCAGCGAAAACGCCGCCGAAAACACCGACGTCACCACCCGCCACGGCGCCACCCCCACCCAACTCCTCCACGCCACCGGCCTGCTCGACGGGACCCGCATCGTCCTCGCCCACGGCGTCCATTTGGACGACGACGACCGGGCCCTGATCGCCGCCGCCCGCCCCGGCGCCAGCGTCGCCCATTGCCCCGGTTCGAACCTCAAACTGGCTTCCGGGGCGCTGCAGTGGGAGCGCTACCGGGCCGACGGCATCCGCCTGGGCCTGGGCACCGACGGCTGCTCCTCCTCCAACGACCTCGACCTCTGGGCCACGATGCGCCAGGCCGCGCTCCTGGCCCGGCTCACCAGCGCCGACCCCACGGCCGCACCGGCGCGCACCATCGTGGAGGCGGCCACCATCGAGGGCGCCCGGGCCCTCGGGCTCGACCACCTCATCGGCAGCATCGAGGTCGGCAAACGCGCCGATCTGGTCCTTCTCGACCTCGACCAGCCCCACCTCACCCCCGCCCACGACCTCGCCGCCCTCCTCGTGTTTGCCGCCGGGCGCGGCGACGTGCGCAGCGTTTTCGTCGATGGGCACCTGGTCGTGCACCATGGGCGCCACACCACGATCGACACCGGTGAGATGCTCGCCCACGCCCGTGAGCGCGGCCGTCTTGCCGCCGAGGCCGCGAAGGACGTCTAGGTTCATGCGTACCGCCGAGCAACTCATCGAGTCGTTCGGGATGATCCCGATTCCCCGCGAGGGCGCCTGGTATGCCGCAGGGCCGCGCACCACGGGCCTCTCCTCGATCCTCGTACTGCTCGCGAGTACACCCCAGGGGTTTTCGGCGCTGCACCGTCTAGATGTCGACGAGGGCTGGCAATGGCTCGACGGGGCTCCCGCTGCCCTGCTCCAATTGCGCCCATCCGGTGGGCGGGGACGGGGCAAGGGGTCCCTCACTCTCCTGGACCACGCCACCCGCCAGGTGCTCGTGCCTCGCTCTGATTGGCAGGGCGCGGCCACCCTCGGCGCCTGGTCGCTGCTGGCCTGCTGGTGCGCACCGGCCTTCGAGGAACACCATTTCACGCTCGGCGACGGGGATGCGCTGACCCGGGAGTACCCCGAGTATGCCGCGGAGATCCGGCTGCTCTCCCGGCCCATTCCACCTCCGGACGGGCGGCACCGCCGGTGACCGCCCTGGTCACCGGGGCGAGCGGAGGCCTGGGGCGGGAGCTCGCCGAGTCGCTCGCCGCCGCCGGGCATGACGTGGCCGTCCACTTCCGCGGCGATGCCGAGGGGGCCCACGAGACGGTCCGCCGGGTCCGCGCCGCAGGAGTCCGGGCGTATGCCGCGCGCTGTGATCTTGCGCTCACCGACCCCGCCGCCCTCGATGATGCGTGCGCCGGCCTCCTCGACGAGGCCGTCGATGCCCTGGGGCCCCTGGACGTCGTCGTCCTCAACGCCTTCCCTCAGGAGGTCACGCCGTGGGCGGATCTCGACACCGCCGCCTGGGACCGGGTCCTCGACGGCGGGTTGCGCCCCACCGCCGCCCTCATCCGGGCCGCCGGGCGGCGCCTGCGGCGCGGCGGGGCCATCGTCACCGTCGGGTCCATCGAGGGATTTCGAGCGGCACCAGGGCACACGGCATACGCGGTCGCCAAGGCGGCGCTCCACCACCTCAGCGCGGCAGCGGCATACGAGCTCGGCCCCGCCGGTGTGCGGGTCGTCGGGGTCGCGCCCGGCCTCATCGACCGGCCGGGACTGGCCCAGGAGTGGCCCGAGGGGGTGGACCGGTGGCGGCGGGCCAGTGCCCTCGGCCGGCCGGTGACCGCTGCGGAGGTGGCGCGGGTGGTGACCTTCCTCGCCTCCCCGGCGGCGTCGGGAGTGACCGGCGTCGTCGTCCCCGTGGATGCCGGGTGGAGCGCCGCCCCCGCGTGGTGAGCGCCGCCGGGTCGGGCCCGAGGGCGCGATAACGGTTCGGTCGAGAACGGGTCCGAGCGTCCAGCGGCATGCTGCGGCGGTCGTAGGCTGTGCAGCACACATCCCTTCCTCAAGGAGAACCACCCCATGAAGGCCAAGCGTTACCTGGTCGCCGGCACGGCGGCTGCTCTCGCCATCGGGCTGTCCGCCTGCGGCGGCTCCACCGGCAACTCCTCCTCCGGCGGCGCGTCGGGGGCGCCGGCCGACGACAGCCAGTGCTCGCAGACCACCGTGTTCTGCGTGGGCCTGGTCACCGACACCGGCAAGGTCGACGACAAGTCGTTCAACCAGTCCGCCCACGAGGGGGCCAAGAAGGCCGCGGCTGCGTCGAACGGGTACTACAAGTACATCGAGACCCAGGACGCCAAGGACTACGCGGCCAACATCAAGCAGTTCACCGACAAGCACTACGACGTCGTCATCACCGTCGGGTTCATGATGACCGACGCGACTGCTGCTGCCGCTGCGGCCAACTCCACCACCAAGTTCATCGGGGTGGACCAGGCCTTCGACAAGACGAAGGTCACCGTCAAGAACGTCACCGGGCTGCTCTTCCCCGAGGACCAGGCCGGCTACGGCGCGGGCTACCTCGCGGGCCTCATGACCAAGACCAACAAGCTCGGTCAGGTCCTCGGTCTGGAGATCCCGCCGGTGCAGAAGTACGCGAAGGGCTTCGAGGCCGGCGCCAAGGCCGCCAACCCCGCCGTCACCGTCTCCACCGTCTACCACCCCGCCGGCGACAACGCGTTCAACGACCCGACCTGGGGTGCGGCCGAGGCCAAGAAGGCCCTCGACCAGGGCGCGGACTTCGTCTTCGGCGCGGGCGGCAACACCGGCAACGGCGCCCTCCAGGAAGTCGCCAAGGCCTCCGGCGCTGGTGACACCGTCTTCTGCATCGGTGTCGACACCGACCAGTGGGACACCGTCCCGGCCGCCCAGAAGTGCCTCATCACCTCGGCCACCAAGCTCATCTCCGCCGGTGTGACCGACCTCGTCGAGAAGTCCAAGGACAACGACTTCGGCGGTCTGGTTTCCATGGGCAAGGCCGGCCTCGCGCCCTACCACGCCTTCGACGCCAAGGTTCCGGACACCGTGAAGTCCAAGGTCAGCGACATCGTCAAGCAGATGGAAGCCGGCACCCTCAAGACCGGCGTCACCCTCTGACGTTCGTATGCCGTGCCGCCGGTCCCCGTGACCGGCACCCTCGGGGGCGGGTGCTCGATCATCGAGCACCCGCCCCCTTGCGCGAGCGTCGGCCCGTCACCTGGCGGGGCCGCCAGGTGACGGGCCGGCGCTCGCGCCCTACGCTGTAGGCCACCTCGGACCCGACTGCGGGCCCGTGTCGACGATGGAGTCTGACGTGTCCCACCCCTCGGCGCGCCCCGAGCGCGAACCCGCCGAACCGGTGACGCCCCCCGCGCCACCCGACTCGCCCGCCCCGGGCGGCCCGGGCGACGGACCCGGGGGCCTGTTGGCGGCGATCTTCCGCTACCAAAGTGTCGTCGTCATCCTCGTGGCGCTGCTCGGGGCGATGGCGATCGGGGCGGCCCTGATCCGCTACCAGGGCGTCAACCCGTGGTACGCCTACGAGACGATCTTCAAGCAGGCGCTCTTCACCTCCGACGGCCTCACGCGCACGCTCGCCAAGACGACCCCGCTCATCCTCACCGGGCTCGCGGTGGTCCTGCCGCTGCGGGTCGGCCTGTTCAACATCGGCGGCCAGGGCCAGTTCCTCCTCGGCGCGATCGCGGCGGCGTGGGCGGCATACCAAACCTCCGCCCTCGGGGTCCTCGCGATCGTCGTCGGGGTGGTCGTCGGCATCCTCTTCGGCGCGATGGTCGGCTCGATTGCCGCGATCCTCAAGACGTGGCGCGGCGTCCACGAGGTCATCACGACGATCATGCTCAACAACATCGCCGCCGGCATCGTCTGGTGGCTCGTCACCGGACCGTTCCAGGCCCCCAACGCGGGCGGCATACCCCAAACCCATGAGATCGGGGAGGCGGCCCGCATCCCGACGGTCGCCGGGATTCCGCTCGGGTTCGGCGTCGCGGTCGTGTTGGCGCTCGTGTGCGCGTGGATGCTCAAGCGGACCACGCTGGGGTTCCGGTTCGACACCGTCGGCAAAAACCGGCACGCCGCCGGGTATGCCGGCATCCCCATCAACCGGGTCATCCTCTTGGCCATGGTCTTCGCCGGCGGGCTCGCCGGCCTCGCCGGGGCGCTCGAGGTCCACGGCGTCATGCACCACTTCGAGCCCGCGATCGCCGGCACCCTCGGCTTCGACGGCATCACCATCGCGCTGCTCGCCCGGAGCAACCCGTTGTGGACGATCCCCGCGGGGTTCCTCGTCGGCATCCTGCGCACCGGCGCGGCGGGGTTGCAGTTCGCCACCGGGATCGCCCCGGAGATCGTCGACCTGTTGTTGGCGATCACGCTCTTGCTCGTCTCCATCCCGGTGCTCGGCCGCTGGATCTTCCGGAGCCGAGCCCATAAGGTATCCGCCGCGTCGACGAGTTGGGGGTCCTGACATGGGTGCGTGGGTTGCCCGCAACAAGTGGTCGGTGACGTTGGCCGCGATCGTCCTCGTCGCGGCATACATCTTCTATGCCCTCTCCTCCGGCACCGCCTTGTCGATGTACAAGTACGCGTGGTCGTATGCCGTGCCGCTCGTCTTGTGTGCCCTCGTCGGGGTCGTCGGTGAGCGCTCGGGCGTCGTCAACATCGGCATCGAGGGCCAGTTGCTCGTCTCGGCGTTCGCCGGGTTCTTCGGGGCGGCCTATTCGGGCTCGCTCCTCGTCGGCATGTTGTCCGGGATCGGCTGCGGGCTGATCCTCGGCGGGTTCCTCGCCTGGACGACCGTCAAGTGGCAGATGGACCAGATCATTGCCGGTGTCGTCCTCAACATCGTCGCCACCGGCATCACGTCCTTCTACTACAAGCCCGGCCAGGTGCTGCCGGCGCTGATGCCGCACGTGTCGATCCCCGGGTTGTCCTCGATCCCGCTCATCGGCGAGGTGTTCTTCAAGGGCACCGGGGTGATTGCCCTGGTGGCGATCGTCGCGGTCGTCGTCATCCACATCGGGCTGTTCCGCACCCGGTGGGGGTTGCGGACCCGGGCCATCGGCGAGTACCCGTCGGCGGCCGACACCGCCGGCATCAACGTCATCCGGATGCGCCTGGTCAACGTGACACTGGCCGGTGTCCTGGCCGGCCTCGCCGGGGTCTACCTGTCGATGGACTCGACGAGTTCGTTCGAGCGGGGCATGAGCGCCGGGCGCGGCTTCCTCGCCCTGGCCATCATGATCTTCGGTGCGTGGCGGCCCTTGCGGGCGGCAGCGGCGGCCCTGTTCTTCGGGTTCGTCACCGCGACCGCGAGCCAGTTGCAGACCGAGCAGATCATCAACGTCGCGCCCCAGCTCGTGGGCACCTTGCCTTACGTCATGACCCTCGTCGTGCTCGCCGTGGCCGCCGGCAAGGTCCGCGCGCCCGGTGCGGTCGGCCAACCCTTCGTCAAGGGAGACAAATCATGAGCACGCAGACGGCGACCGGGGCCACGGCCGCGAAGAGCGGCGAGGTGCTGCTCGACATCGTCGGACTCTCCAAGACGTTCGGGAAGGTCGCAGCCAACAAGGACATCACCGTCCAGGTGCGTCGCGGCGAGATCGTCGCCTTGTTGGGCGAAAACGGCGCGGGCAAGTCGACCCTGGTCAACCAGATCTTCGGGTTGATCACGCCCGACATCGGCACCATCTCGATCAAGGGCGATGCGACCCCGGTCAAGGACCCCAAGGACGCGATCGCGCGCGGCATCGGGATGGTGCACCAGCACTTCCAGCTCGTGCCCGTGATGACGGTGGCCGAGAACATCGTGTTGGGCCACGAGACGGTGCGCGGCGGGGCGTTCCTCGACCTCGCCGGTGCGCGCGCCATGGTGCGGGAGTTGTCGGATCGGCACGGGTTCGCCGTCGACCCCGACGCCGAGGTGGACGACCTGCCGGTGGGGACCCAGCAGCGGGTCGAGATCTTGAAGGCCCTGTCCCGCAAGGTCGACCTGCTCATCCTCGATGAGCCGACCGCGGTGCTCACCCCTCAGGAGACCGACGAACTGCTCGGGGTCATGAAGGATCTGGCGGCGTCGGGCACGTCGATCGTCTTCATCACGCACAAGTTGCGGGAGGTGCTGGCCGTCGCCGACCGGGTCTACGTGCTCCGGCACGGCGCGGTCGTCGGCGAGGTCGACGACCTGACCCACACCACGACCACCGACCTGGCCACCATGATGGTCGGCCGCTCGGTCGTGCTCAGCATCGACAAGCCGCCGGCCACCCCGGGGGACGTCGTGCTCGCCGTCACCGACCTGCACGTCAAGGACGACCGCAACCTCGAGGCGGTGCGCGGCTTCAACCTGGAGGTGCGCGCCGGTGAGATCGTCGGGGTCGCCGGTGTCGAGGGCAACGGCCAGCGCGAGTTGGTCGAGGCCCTCGCGGGCATGCGCAAGGTGGTCGCGGGGAGCATCACTCTCGCGGGGCAGGACCTCACCCGCGCCAACCCGCACCAGACCCACCACGCGGGCGTCGGGCACATCCCGGAGGACCGCGAAAAGCACGGGCTCGTCGCGGCATACTCGATCGCCGACAACCTGGTGTTGAACGAATACGACCAGGAGCCGTTCGCGAAGTCGGGCCTGCGCCAGTTCGGTGCGGTGCGCGAGAACGCCGTCAAACTGCGCGACGAGTTCGACATTCGCTCCGCTGGTGTGGAGCAGTCGGCCGGGTCGCTGTCGGGCGGCAACAAGCAGAAGGTGGTCGTCGCCCGGGAGATGAGTTTCGGGCCCCGGCTCTTGATGGCGGCCCAACCCACCCGGGGTGTCGACGTCGGCTCGATCGAGTTCATCCACCGCCGCATCGTCGAGGCCCGCGACGCCGGAGCCGGGGTGCTCCTGGTGTCGGCGGAGTTGGACGAGGTCTTGTCGCTTTCGGATCGGATCGCCGTGATCCACGGCGGCCAAGTCGTCGCCGAGATGCCGGCCAAGGGCGCCGACCGCGCCCAGATCGGCCGCCTGATGGCCGGCGACCACTAACCGCATCCGTCCCACTTTTCCCGCCTGAACCGTCCAAGGGGCACTTCGCACCCCAAATGTCGGGGTGCGAAGTGCCCCTTTCCCACCGGAAGCACGGTCGAGGCAGGCCCGGCCTACCCTGCCGCGGCGATCACCTCTAGCCCTCCACGCGTGCTGCGCCCCTCTCGACACGCGTAACCTACGGATTCGTAACCTACGCGACCGTAGGTTACGCTGGCGAGCGTGAGCGCCCCAGTTATCTCGCGGTCATCTGCGCCATCACGCGCCCTCGAGGGGCTGCGCGCCCTCGCCGGGGCCCTGGCCACTCCGCTCGTCCCGGCCGACTATCTCGACCTGTTCGACCCGCTGCGGGCCGGCGCCGACCTGCGGGGCCGGATCGTCGCCATCACCCCCGAAACGGCCGATGCGGCGACGATCACGATCCGCCCCGGCAAAGCGTGGCGAGGCCACCAGCCCGGCCAGTACCTCCGCCTCGGTGTCGACATCGACGGCGTGCGCCAGTGGCGGGCCTACTCCCTCACTCACGATGTGTTCGCCACCGACGGCCTCATCACCATCACCGTCAAGGCCATCGACGAGGGCCGGGTGAGCAACCATCTCGTCCACGGCGGCGCCCGCCCAGGCGATCTCGTCCAGCTCGCCCAGGCGGCCGGCGATTTCGTGCTGCCGACCCCGGCCCCCGCCAGGGTCCTCTTCGTCACTGCCGGCTCGGGCGTCACCCCGGTGATGGGGATGCTGCGCAGCCTGCGGGGCGAGTTCGGTCACGGCGGGTGCGACGTGGTCCACCTGCACATTTCGCCGTCAGGTCCGGCCGCGATCTTTGGTCCCGAACTGCGGTCGTATGCCGCCCACGGTTACCTTCGCTTGGTCGAGCACCACGACGACGAGCACGGCATCCTCGACCTGCCCCGTGACCTCGACACCCTCGTGCCGGACTGGCGGGAGCGGCAGGCGTGGGTCTGCGGCCCGACCGGGCTCCTCGACGCGGCCGAAGCGCTGTGGGCCGCCGCCGGGGTGGGGACGGCGCTGCACGTCGAGCGGTTCCGCCCGACGGTCATCGAGGGCGGCGAGGGCGGCGAAATCACCTTCCTCCACACCGACCTCAGCGTGGATGCCGACGGCACGACGCCGATCCTCGACGCGGGCGAAGAGGCGGGGGTGCTCATGCCGAGCGGGTGCCGGATGGGGATTTGCATGGGGTGTGTCGTGACGATGCGTCAGGGTGCGGTCCGCGACCTGCGCACCGGGGTGGTCACCGTCGCCGAGCCGGGGGACGAATTGCCCATCCAGACCTGCATCAACGCCGTCGCCGGCAGTTGCGACCTCGAACTCTGACCCGCCGAGCAAATCTCACACCGCCACCTCACCGTCCCAGCCGCCCCTCTCTCTCCCGCCCCCCAACCCGACCCACCCATCTCGTCAAGATTCGACCAATAGGTGGATTGTTGACACGGACACCCGTCAACATTCGACCAATAGGTGGATTGTTGACACCGCCCCCGTTAACAACCCACCTATTGGTCGATTGTTAACACCGCCCCAGGAGAACCGCCCATGACCCTCGCGCCCGAGCGCCCCCTCACCCTCGACCCCGAGTTGACGCCGCTCGTCCCGCACGACGTTTCTCCGACCGAACCGCACCACGAGGGGGCCCGGCACGCCACCGCCCACCATCACGATGGGTCGAGCCGCATCCGGGTGACCAGCGAGGAACCGCGAGCCCAGCGGCCGGCATACAAGCAGAGCGGGCGCCCCAACCCGGCGGCCCACCTGACGCCGGCCCAAATCGAGGAGATCGGGCGCGAACTCGATGCCATCCAGCGCGAGGTGATGGACAGCCGGGGAGCCAAGGACGCGGCATACATCCGGCGGATCATCAAAACCCAGCGGTTCCTCGAGTTGGGCAGCCGCGCCGTCCTCCTCTTCAGCGGCGTCAAGGTCAAGGGCATCCGGCCCGCGTGGTGGCTGGGCACGGCGGGGCTGGGGCTGGCCAAGATCCTGGAGAACATGGAGATCGGCCACAACGTCCTCCACGGCCAATGGGACTGGATGCGCGACCCGAAGATCCACAGCACCCGCTGGGAATGGGACTTCGTCTCGCCGGCGAAGGAGTGGCAGCACTCGCACAACCAGGTCCACCACACGTACACCAACGTCCTCGGCCGCGACAACGACCTCGGCTACGGCATCCTGCGCGTCGACCCTGACCAGCGGTGGAGCCTGTTCTTCCTGTTCCAGCCGATCTGGCATGTCGGCAATGCGCTCATGTTCGAGTACTCCATCGCCGCCTACGACCTCGAACTCGGCGGCTACCTCGCCGAGCGCAAGCAGATGAGCGAAGCGGACAAGGCGGCGTTCAAGGCCAGGGCCGCCGACACCGTCGCCAAGATCAAGTCGCAGGCGCGCAAGGACTACCTCGTCCACCCGCTCATGTCGCTGCCGTTCGGCGGCCCGAGCAACGCGATGCACACCTTGACCGCCAACCTCGTGGCCAACCTGATGCGCAACGTCTGGGCCAACACCGTCATCATCTGCGGGCATTTCCCGCAGGGCATCGACACCTTCGACGACCTCGACATCGACACCGAGACCCGCGGTGAGTGGTACCTGCGGCAGATGCTGGGCTCGGGCAACATCACCGGTTCCCCGCTCATGCACATCATGACGGGCAACCTGTCGCACCAGATCGAACATCACCTCTGGCCGGATATGCCGAGCAACCGGTATGCCGAGGTGGCCCCCAAGGTGCGCGCCCTCATGGAGCGCTACGACCTGCCCTACACCGCTGGGCCGCTGCTCAAGCAGGCCGCGTCGGTCTACAAGAAGGTTCTCGACCTGTCGCTGCCCAACAAAGAGCCGGGGCGGCGCCGCCGCGACGTCCTCAAAGAGGCGGTCAAGAAGGCCTGGCGGACGCGCAGCCTGGACCGTTTCGCCTGATCCGCCTGAGCCGCCCGGACCCCGGACCCCGAGTTGCCGGCCGATATCCGCGTGGAACGACAGTCGAGTGAGGAGTTGTTGTCGCCTCACGAGGATCGAGGCGACAACAACTCCTCACTCGACTGGTCCGGGCCCGGCGGCGACTACTGTGGCGGCATGACCCTGCCCTGGCCACACGTTCCCTTCGACCTCCAAGGGCATCGGGGGGCTCGCGGATTGGCGCCGGAGTCGACGCTCGCGAGTTTCGACGCGGCCCTGGCGGTCGGGGTCACCGGGTTGGAGTTCGACGTGCGCCTCACCGGCGACGGACAGGTCGTCGTCTGGCACGACCCGACGCTGCAGGCCGACAAGTGCACCTTCGAGGGGCGTGACCTCACCGGCGCGCGCCTCGACGATCTCACCCTGGCCGACCTGCGGACGGTCGACATCGGCGCGCGAACGCTCGCGGCATACCCGCAGCAAAAGGCGGCACCGGGCTCGCGGATCCTCACGCTCGCCGAACTATTCGCGCGGTATGCCGACCGCACCGACCTCTGGTGGACCGTCGAGGTCAAGGTCGACCCGACCGATGCGAGGGACGCGGCCGACCGGCATACCCTCACCGAGAAGACGGTCGCCCTGATCCACGACGCGGGCCTGGCCGAGCGGGCGTTCGTCCACTCCTTCGACTGGGCCGTCCTCGAGATCGCCGCCGCCCTCGACGCGACGCTGCACCGGTCGGCGCTGGCGATCCCGGGGGTGACGTACGCGCCGGATTCGCCGTGGCTGGGCTCGATCCGGTATGCCGCGCACGGCGACGACCTCGCCGGTGCGGCGGCCGCGGTGGGCGCGGTCGTGCTTTCGCCCTACTTCCCCTGGTGTACGCCGGAGAATGTGGCGCGGGCGCACGAGGTCGGGCTCGGGGTCTTGCCCTGGACGGTCAACGAGCGGGCCGACCTGGCAGCGATGCGCGACGCCGGCGTCGACGGGGTCGTGACGGACTACCCCGACCGCGTCGATATTCGGGGTTGATGGGGCGCCGCCTCAAGACCGCTGGTTGGCGTTGCGCGCAACGTCGCACGTTGGTGCCAACGTACGTTGAAAACAACGTACATCTCGTCCGACCGACCAGTGGTGATATGCCTAGTCCGCGGCTCACTGCGCCGCGATGGCGGCGACGGGTTGTCCGGTCACCCGAGCGATAGCCCCGAAGTCGCGGTCATCGGTAAGGACAGTGAGGCGATGGCGTTCCGCCGTGGCGGCGATCACCAGATCGACCGTCTTCGCCGAGCGATGGTGCCCGATCTCGGTCAGCATCTGCTGCACCTCTGCGGCACGCTGAAAGGCGTTGTCGGCCATGGGCACCCACGCAAAGGCATGGCGCAGCAACTCGCTCTTGCGCCGACGATCGGCCACGGACCGTGCGGAGTAGAGGAACTCGAGTTCCACCGCCGGACACACGGCAATCACACCGGCTCGAATCTCCGCCTCCCAACCGACCTTGCCGTCCCGCAAGAGGCGAAACACCGCCGAGGTGTCGATGAGGTAGTGGGCTCTCATCGGTAACTGGCGCTGCGGCCCACGAACTCGTCGAAGTCACCCGCCCTACCCATGGCCCGCAGTTCGCGCAAGGCATCGAGGCGGCGCTGTTCCTCCGCGAGGTGGCGCAAGGCCCCGTTGACCGTGTCCTTCTTCGTGCGGGTCCCGAGCGCCGCTGCGGCAGCTTGGAGAAGGTCGTCGTCGATCTCGATGGGCGTCTTAGTCACCGTCATCAGTTGTCCTTGTGATTGAAGATATCCGAGATACCTATCATAGATGTCTCAGAGACCTGAGCCACCCGTCACACACCACTGCCCCCATCGTCCGAAACCCGAGGCTGCGGGGCAGGGTCGGGACCGGGGAGCGGGAGCGAGCGGCGCGGCATACGACAGCCTCCTACTGGTTCTGCGGGAACCCCAGGTTGAGCCCACCATGCGACGGGTCGAGCCAGCGGGAGGTGACCACCTTGCCGCGGGTGAAGAAGTGGACGCCCTCCATCCCGTGCGCGTGGCTGTCCCCGAAGAGCGAGGCCTTCCAGCCGCCGAACGAGAAGTAGGCCATCGGCACCGGGATCGGCACGTTGATGCCGACCATGCCGACCTCGGCCTCGTTCTGGAAGCGCCGGGCCGCGCCCCCGTCGTTGGTGAAGATCGCCGTGCCGTTGCCGTAGGGGTTGGCGTTGATGAGGTCCAGGCCCTCGTCGTAGGAGGCGACCCGCACGACCGAGAGCACCGGGCCGAAGATCTCGTCGTCGTAGACCGGCATCCCAGGCTCAACCCCGTCGAACAGCGTGGGCCGCAGGAAGAAACCGTCGCCATCGGCGTCGATGTCGCCCTCGCGGCCGTCGACGACGAGCCGGGCGCCGGCCTCCACCCCCGCATCGAGGTATGCCGTGACCTTGGCGGCGTGTTCGGCGGTCACCAGCGGGCCCATGTCGACCTCGCGGGTGCCGTCGCCAGTGACCAGTTTGCCCATCCGGTCGGTGATCTTGGCGATGAGGTCGTCGGCCACCGGTTCGACGGCGAGCAGGGCCGAAATGGCCATGCAGCGCTCGCCGGCGGAGCCGAACCCGGCGTTGACCGCGGCGTCGGCGGCGAGGTCGAGGTCGGCGTCGGGCAGGACGAGCATGTGGTTCTTGGCGCCGCCGAGGGCCTGGACCCGCTTGCCGTGGGCGGTGCCGGTCTCGTAGACGTACTTCGCGATCGGGGTCGAGCCGACGAAGGACACGGCGCGCACGTCGGGGTGGGTGAGGAGGGCGTCGACGGCCTCCTTGTCGCCGTGGACGACGTTGAGGACCCCGTCGGGCAGGCCCGCCTCGCGCCACAAGGCGGCGACGGCGTTGACGGCGCTCGGGTCCTTCTCGCTCGGCTTGATGACGACGGCGTTGCCGCAGGCGATGGCGATCGGCACGAACCACAGCGGCACCATCGCCGGGAAGTTGAACGGGCTGATGACCGCGACGACGCCGAGGGGCTGCCGGATCGAGTAGACGTCGACCTTGGTCGAGACGTTCTCGGAGAACCCACCCTTGAGCAGATGCGGTATGCCGCAGGCGAACTCGGCGACCTCCAGGCCGCGGGTCACCTCGCCGAGGGCATCGGAGAGGACCTTGCCGTGCTCGGCGGTGATGAGCGTGGCGATCTCGTCCTTGCGGGCATTGAGGAGCTCACGGAAGGCGAACAGCACCTGGGTGCGCCGAGTCAGCGAGGACGTCTGCCATTCGCGCTGCCAAACCGCCTTGGCGCCGCGGACCACTTCGTCGACGAGGGCGGCATCGGCGAGGTCGAGGACGCCGGTCTGGGCGCCGGTCGCCGGGTTGAAGACCGGGCTCGTGCGCCGCGCCGTGCCCTCCCACGGCTCGCCGGCGATGAGGTGGGTGATGCGGGCGGGGGTGCTCATGCGGTGCTCCAAGGTCGCGGGTGTCCGTCGATCGGCCCGCGCCAGGGGGGCCAATCGATCACCCGAGGGTGAGTTGTCTTTATGTTCTGACAATCTAACGTATGCCGCCCGCGCCCGCATCCTGACATACACTCACCTTTGTGACCCCCCTGCGGCTCGACATCGATCGTGGGAGCCCCATCCCCCTCTACCACCAACTCGCCGAGCAAGTGACGGCGGCCATCGACAACGGGACGTTGCGCCCGGGCGACCCGTTCGAGAACGAAGTGGCCCTCGCCGAACGTCTGGGACTCTCCCGCCCGACCGTGCGCCGAGCCCTCGGCGAACTCGTGGGCCGCGGCCTGCTCGTCCGCCGCCGCGGAGTCGGCACCACGGTGGCCAGTCAGGTCATCCACCGCCGCGACGAACTGACCAGCCTCTACGACGACATGGCCCGGCGCGGCCAGCACCCCAGCACCACGGTCCTCACGCTGCGCCGCAACGTCACCGATGACGCCGCGAGCGCCGCCCTCGGCCTTCCCCCCGACGCGCCGATGATGTTCATCGAGCGCCTGCGACTGGCCAACGGCACCCCCACCGCGCTGATGCGCAACTGGCTCCCGCCCCACATCCCCGACATCACCGACACCGAACTCGCGCAGGACAGCCTCTACGCCCTCCTTCGCGTCCGCGGCATCCGCCCGGCCATCGCCCACCAGTCGATTGGCGCCCGCCGCGCCGGGGCCCGCGAGCGTCGCCTCCTCCAACTCGCCTCCGGCGACCCGCTCCTCACCATGAAACGGCGCGCCTTCGACGCCGATGGTGCCCCCGTCGAATACGGCGACCACTGCTACCGCCACGACCAGTACGCCTTCGACCTCACCGTTCACGAGCACTGATCCGGCGCCGCCGGTTGACGGGATCGCCGGGCCCGCCGGCCACCTCGCCCGTCACTAACCCACCTATTGGTCGAATGTTGACGGGGTCGCCGGGCCCGGCGGCCACCTCGCACGTCAACAACCCACCAATTGGTCGAAAGTTGACGGGGTTCGCAGGGCCCGCCGGCCACCTCGCCCGTCAACAACCCACCTATTGGTCGAAAGTTGACGCGGTTCGCAGGGCCCGCCGGCCACCTCCCCCGTCAACAACCCACCAATTGGTCGAAAGTTGACGGGGTTCGCAGGGCCCGGCGGCCACCGCGCCCCGTCAACAACCCACCTATTGGTCGAAAGTTGACGGGATCGCTGGGTTCTGACGGGACGAGGGCCAGGACCAGGACGACTCCGTGACGACCTCGTCCCTCACCTCCTCGTCAAAAGGCCTGGACGACCGCGAGACGAAGGCTGGGCGGCGCGGCGGCATACGCTCACCGTAACCATGAGCCCCGACACCCCGGGACCTCCCAGAGACTCTCCAGACTCACGGCATAGGCTTGACCCTTGTGACACCCGCCGAACCGCCCGCTCCCGCCCCGGACGCCCCCTCCACCGAGGCGTCCCTTCCCGAGCAACTGCGGATTCGCCGGGACAAGCGCGACCGGATGATGGCCGCCGGCACCCCCCCGTATGCCGTGGACGTCCACCGCACCCACACTCTCGCCGACGTGCGCGCCGGGTGGGGGCACCTGACCGCGGGCGAGGAAACCGACGACATCGTCACCGTCGCCGGGCGGGTCGTCTTCAGCCGCACGACCGGCAAACTCGCCTTCGCGACCCTCCAGGAGGGCATCGGCACCCGGCTCCAGGTCATGCTCAGCCTGGCGCAGGTCGGCGAGGAAGCCCTAGCCGCGTGGAAGACCGACGTCGACCTCGGCGATCACGTGGCGGTCACCGGGCGCGTCATCTCCTCCAAGCGGGGCGAGTTGTCGGTCCTGGCCACCTCGTGGGTCATGGCGAGCAAGGCGCTGCGGCCGCTGCCGGTCCTCCACAAGGAGTTGTCCGAGGAGGCTCGGGTGCGGCAGCGGTATGCCGATCTCATCGTCCGCCAAGACGCCCGCGACATGGTCCGCACCAAGGCCACCGCCTTGGCCGCCATCCGTCACGAACTCGAACGCCAGGGCTACATCGAGGTCGAAACCCCTGTCTTGCAACTGATTCATGGCGGGGCTGCAGCCCGGCCCTTCCACACCCATTTGAACGCTTTCGACCAGTCCATGACGCTGCGGATCGCCCTTGAGTTGAACCTCAAGAAGGCGGTCGTCGGCGGGGTAGACCGGGTCTACGAAATGGGTCGCATCTTCCGAAATGAAGGCGTCGATGCGACGCATTCGCCGGAGTTCACGATGCTCGAGGCCTACCAGGCCTATGGGGATCAACGCACCATCGCCGACCTCATCCACTCCCTCTATTTGGCCGCCGCCGACGCCCTCGGCTCCCGGCAGATCGACACCCCCGCCGGATGCATCGATCTCGATGGTGAATGGCGTTGGGTCTCGGTCTACCCCGCGGTCAGCGAAAAAGTTGGGGCGACCGTCACCGTCGACACTCCCGTCGAACAACTTCGGGAGTATGCCGCCGCGCACGGCGTCGCCGTCGACCCGGCCTGGGACAAAGACAAGGTTTTCCTGGAAATGGTGGCGGAGTTGGTCGAGCCGGACTGCATTCAGCCGACCTTCCTGTGCGATTACCCAGCGATCGCCCAACCCCTGGCCCGACCCCACCGCAGCGCCCCCGGGCTCATCGAAGCCTGGGACCTCATGATCGGCGGGATCGAGCGGGGCACCGGCTTCACCGAACTCGTCGACCCCGTCATCCAGCGCGATGTGCTTACGGCACAGTCGATTAAGGCCGCGGGTGGGGACCCGGAGGCGATGCAGCTCGACGAGGACTTCCTGCGCGCGTTGGAGTACGGCGCCCCACCCATGGGGGGATTGGGGCTCGGTGTGGACCGGCTCGTCATGCTCTTCACGGGGGCCAACATCCGTGAAACGATCTTGTTCCCACACCTGAAGCCCGAGGGGTGACTCCCATGCAGCAGTTGATCTCCGACCTGTGGCCGTATCTGGCTGCGATCCTGCCGACCATCTGCGTCGCAATTCTCTTCTACTTCCTCATCAAGGCGATGATCGAAGGAGATCGGCGCGAACGGCTTGCGCAGAGCAAGTGGGAGGCCGAACACCAGGACGGGCAAGACCAGGCGCGTTCTTGATTCTGTCGGTATGATGACGGCCCGCTGCGTCCCACCGGCGCCATGTCACGAGGCGTTCACTAGTTGATGCGGGGTTCTTCCTTTGCTGACTCGCGCGCACCGCGGGGCGGGACCGACACGCCGAGCGCCTGGTGGGAGTTTATTGGCGTTAATCGTTGGGATCATTCATAATGGTTCCTACCCAGCCCCACAGATGAAAGGCGCCACCAACATGGCCAAGAAGGTCACGGTCAGTCTCGTTGACGACATCGACAAGTCCACCCCTGCCGACGAGACCGTGTCGTTTGCCCTCGACGGCGTGAATTACGAAATCGACCTCTCCTCGGGCAACGCGGCCGCGTTGCGCGACGCCCTTGCGGTCTACATCGCCAATGGCGAGCGCAAGAGCGGTCGCAAGTCCACTCGCAGCGCCGGTTCGGCCTCCCCCGCCCAGCGCGGCAAGGTCAGCAAGATCCGCGCGTGGGCCCGGGACCACGGTCACGACGTGAGCGACCGCGGCCGGATTTCGGCCGAGGTGCAGGCCGCCTACGAGAAGGCTCACGCCTGAGACACGCCCACCTGAGATACTCAGCGCGAAGTAACGGCAGGGCCGACCGGGGGTTCCCGGTCGGCCCTGCCGTTGCTTCGCGCCCTGCGCCTCCCCCGCTTCCCCCGGCGATTCGAGGTATTCGCGCACGGATTCCGCGGCGTTTTTACCTCGAATCGGGGGAGAGGAGATCACCGTGGGCGTCGAGGCGAGCCAGGACATCCTCGAAAGGCACCTGCTCGATCGCGCCACGCGCCGCGGCACCAGCCTCGATCTCGGCCCAGGTCCGCGGCGCCGCCACGCACGGCAACTCCCGCCCGCGCAGCGAGTAGGGGCTGATCGTCGTCTTCGCCGCGACGTTCTGGCTCCAGTCGAGCAGCACCTTCCCCGGCCGCAGCGAGCGCGTCATCCGCCACACGACCAGATCCGGGAACCGTTGCGTCAGTTCCTGGGCCAGGTGTTGGGCGAGGTCGCGCACCTGGTCGCTGCTCAGGTCGCCGGCGAGCGCGGCATACAGTTGCAGGCCCTTGCTGCCCGAGGTGACCGGCACCATCTCCATCCCGAGGCCGGCGAGCCGATCGCGCACGGCCAGCGCGACGATGCAGCATTCGTGCAGGTCAGCGGGCCGTCCGGGGTCGAGGTCGATAACGAGCCGGTCCGGGGGCGCGGGCTCGCCGTCGGCATCAAGGCGCCACTGGGGGACGTGGAACTCCAGTGAGTTGAGGTTCGCCAGGTACGTCAACGCCGCGACATCCGGCACGAGCGGATAGGTCACGTCGCCCACCCGCGCCCGCGGCAACCAATCGGGCGCCCCGGACGGCACGTTCTTCTCGAAGAAGCTGTCGCCCGCGACCCCGTGCGGCCATCGCACCCGGGTGACCGGCCGTCCCTGAAGGTGGCGCAGCAGCACCGGCGCGACCCGCGCGTAGTAGTGGAGCACCTCGCCCTTGGTCGTCTCGGTCGCGGGGTACATCACCTTGGCCAGGCTCGTCAGCCGCAGCATCCGCTCGCCGACAACGGCCCGCGTCACGTCCTCAGCCATCGCCCACCTCGGCGAGGTCATCCGGGTCCAGGTCGGCTCGCATCCCCAGGTATGCCGCCTGCCGCAGTCGCGCTCCCCCCGACCCACCGCCCCAGCCGAGGCTGCGTACCTCGATGACGAGGCGCGGCGCCACCCAGGTCGTGCCGTCGGCGTCCTCCGCGGGCACCGGCCCAGAGAACGGGGAAGCCAACCGCCGCAACGGCTTCAGTTCCGCAAGGAGCCGCTCACCGGCAGCCCCGGCGAGTCCGGAACCGACACGGCCGGCATACGCCCAGCCCCCGGCGCCGTTCGGCACCCCCACGAGCACGGCACCCAACCGGGTGGTGGAGCCGACCTCCGGGCGCCACCCACCGACGAGCACCGAGCGGCTGGTCCGATGCGCGCACTTGAGCCAGTGCGAGGAGCGGCGGCCCGCGGAATACGGGGAATCGCGGCGTTTGGACACCACCCCCTCCAGACCCTGTTCCTTGGTCGCCGCCCACAACCCGGGCCCGTCGTCAAAGGTCGCAGGCACCTGGACGTGCGGGCCGCCGAGGTCGAGGCGGTCGAGCAAGTCGCGACGCGCGGACCAGGGCTGGCCGGTGAGGTCCGCACCGAAGAGGCGGAGCAGGTCGAACACGACATAGGTCACGGGAAACGCCCCGGCCAGCCGGGCCGCCTTGGCGGCGTCGCGGACATGCATCCGCTCGGTGAGGGCGGCGAAGGACGGCCGGCCCTCACGGACAACGACGAGTTCCCCGTCGAGGACGACGTCGTCATACGTTGCTGCCAGACCGGCGAGTTCGGGATAGGCCGCGGTGATCTCCCGGCCGCTGCGCGCATAGAGGCGCAACCCCCCGGTATGCCGCTCGGCGACCGCCCGCATCCCGTCCCACTTGACCTCGTGGACCCACTCGGGCCCGGTCGGCACCTGCGTCGCCGCGGTGGCGAGCATCGGCGCGAACGGTGCGGACGGCATACGGCCCATCATGCCCGCCACCGCGCGACGGGAGGGCCCGGGCGCGTGCCCGTTCCCTCCCGTCGCCCCCGCCGGGCGCCCCCGAGTTACTGGCTGTAGGTCCGGGCGGTCCAGCCGGTGGCGACGATTGTGGTGCCGCCGACGATGTCCGAGCCGTTGCCGTCGTTGGCGTTCGGGTCGTACCAGACGCGGGCCTGACCCAGGGCGTTGATGCCGAGCAGGGCCCGCTGGTCGAAGGTGCCGTTACAGGTGCCGACGCTCAGGCTGCGCAGCCCGGCGAAGCCGCTGGCCTTGAGAGTGACCGAGGTCGTCTTGCCAAGGTTGTAGGGGATGGTCAACTCGCGCATCGTGCCGATGGTGTCGGTGACGATCGCCCGGTCGGCGATCGCGGTCCCCGTCGCGTCGCGAACCGAGCGCGAGATGGCCATCGTCGCCACCGTGGTCCAGTTGCCGGGCTGGACGACCGGACCGGAGAGCGACACCTCGCCCGTCGGCCCGTGGCTGACGCGGTAGCGCAGCAATTGCTGGGACGTCCTGCGGTAGAGGTAGGGGTAGCCGTAGGAGATCCACGCGGTGTCCTTCCACCCGGTGGTGATCGCCCGCAGCGTCCACGTGGAGGTCCAGGTGCCGTTGACGAGTTTGCCGTTGCGCTGGAGTTGGTCGACGGTGCCGTCCGGGGCCACCACCACGTCCGTGTTCACGAACGTGGTCTCGTCACCGGCCGCGCCGAGGTTCTGGTTGGCGATCGGCGTGAAGGGCAGCGGCTTCTCGACGTAACTCTGGGTGCTGCTCGCCGCCCCGTCGGCGTACTTGTACCAGAGCGCAACGCCCTTGGTGGTGTAGCCCCTGGTACCGACGTAGCAGGACGCCGGAACGGCCGGGTCGGGCCCGGGCTTGACCACGGCGGCGTTGGCGGCCGGCGCGGCGAGCGCGACGAGCGTCCCGGTCAAGGCGGCGGCGAACAGTGAACGCACCCGCATGATGAATCCCCGTTTCTGATCTGATCGAGAGGGCCGTGAACTCACTTGCCCACGGACGAACGTAGATCGGTTCGCCGTGGCTGACCATGGGGAGCACTCCCCGGCCGGTATGCCGCACAGCCCGGCGGGCGACACGGCATACGGCTCCAGGGTGGCGAGATGGGGAACACTGGGGGAATGCGTGCGATCTGGAAGGGCTCGGTCTCGTTCGGGCTGGTCAACGTGCCGGTGCGGCTGTATTCGGCGACCGAGAACCACGACGTGCAGTTCCGGCAGGTGCATCGCGAAGACGGCGGGCGGATCCGGTATCAGCGGGTCTGCTCCGAATGCGGGAAACAGATCGCCTACGACGATATCGCCAAGGGGTTCGAGACCGAGGACGGGGCGATGGTCGTCCTCGACGACGCCGACTTCGCCGAGTTGCCGAGCCGGACGTCCAAGGAGATCGGCGTCGTCAAGTTCGTGCCCGCCGACGAGATCGACCCCATGTGGCTCGACAAGTCGTACTACCTCGAGCCGGACAAGAGCGCGCTCAAGCCCTATGCGCTGCTGCGGGATGCGCTGGAGTCCGAGCGGCGGATGGCCGTGGTGACCGTGTCGATCCGGACCCGGATGACGATGGCGGTGCTGCGCGTGCGCGAGAGGGTCATCGTCATGCAGACCATGATCTGGCCCGACGAGATTCGGCGCCCCGACTTCTCGGTGCTGGAGGAGGAGACGCACGCGAGCGAGGCCGAGTTGGCGATGGCGCACCTGCTCATCGACCAGTTGGCGGGCGACTTCGAGCCCGACGAGTACGAAGACGACTACGCCATCGCCCTCAAGGAACTGGTGCGCGCCAAGGTCGAGGGCGGGCACGTTCAGGCGCCGGCGTTGGCCGCCGAGAATGCCGGCGAGGTCGTCGACCTGTTGGCCGCGTTGGCGCGGTCGGTGGAAAAGGCCAAGGCCGCCCGCGGCGAGACCGTCGCCTGAGCCGGATCAGGCGTCGGCGACGAACTCGTCGGCCACACTCAGCGCGTCATCGAGCAGGTCGAGCCCCTCGATCATGTCGGCCTCGGTGATCGTGCACGGCGGCACGATGTGGGTGCGGTTGAAGTGGACGAACGGCCACAGTCCCCGCTCCTTGCAGGCGGCGGCGAAGGCGGCCATCGGCGCGGCTGCCGGCCCGGCCGCGTTGAAGGGCACGAGCGGCTCGCGGGTCTGCCGGTCCCGGACCAACTCCAGGGCCCAGAACACCCCGAGCCCGCGGACCTCACCGACGCTCGGGTGCGCCGCCGCGATCCTGCCGAGCCGCTCCCCGATGACCGGTTCGAGGGCGCGCACATGGTCGATGACGCCCTCGTCCTCGAAGATCTCCATCGACGCCACCGCCGAGGCACAGGCCAGCGGGTGGCCGCTGTAGGTCAGCCCACCCGGGTAGGCCCGGGTGTCGAACGTCGAAGCCACCGCCGCGGACATGATGACCCCGCCGAGCGGGACGTACCCAGAGTTGACCCCCTTGGCGAACGAGATCAGGTCGGGTCGCACCCCCCACCGGTCGACGGCAAACCACTCGCCGCACCGCCCGAACCCGCTCATCACCTCGTCGGCGATGAAGAGGATGCCGAACTCGTCGCACAACTCGCGCACGCCCGCGAGATATCCGTCCGGGGGCACGAGGATCCCGTTGGTCCCGACGACGGTCTCGAGGAGGATCGCCGCGATGGTGCCCGGCCCCTCGACGGTGATGACGTCGCGCAGGTGGGCCAGGGCTCGCTCGCACTCCTGCGCCACCGACGTCGCGTGGAACGCCGACCGGTAGGGGTAGGGGCCCCAGAACTTGACGGCACCCGGCATACCGGGTTCGGAAGCCCACCGCCGCGGGTCGCCGGTCAACGCGATCGCCCCCGCGGTCGCCCCGTGATAGCTGCGGTATGCCGTGAGGATCTTGTGCCGCCCGGTGTGCAGGCGCGCCATCCGGATGGCATTTTCGTTGGCCTCGGCGCCGCCGTTGGTGAAGAAGACCTTGGCCATCCCCTCGGGAGCGCGTTCGACGATCATCCGGGCCGCCTGCGAGCGCGCGTCGTTGGCGAAGGACGGGGCGATCGTCGTGAGCCGGGCCGCCTGCTCCTGGATGGCGGCGACCAGGCGCGGGTGCTGGTAGCCGATGTTGACGTTGACCAGTTGCGAGGAGAAGTCGAGGTAGGTCTTGCCGGTGTCGTCGGTGAACCGCACCCCCTCCGCCGAGACGATCGGCAGCGAGTTGAGGCCGGCCTGCGCCGACCAGGAGTGGAAAACATAGGAGGCGTCGTCAGCGCGAGTGCGGTCGTCGGTCATGGCCCCCACGGTAGGGCTTCGCCCAGGGTGTATGCCGTTTCCGCTCGCCGCGTGGGCGGGTGTCGGCAGGGCGGCATACCCTTGCCGGCATGCCCGAGGGTCACACGCTCCACCGGCTCGCCCACACGCTCGACCGCGCGTTTGCCGGGACCACGCCGCGGGTGACGTCGCCGCAGGGGCGGTTCGTCGCGGGAGCGGCGCTGCTCGACGGGCGCGCCTGCGAGGGGGCGCAGGCGTGGGGCAAGCACCTGTTCGTCACGTTCGTCGGCGAGCGGATCCTCAACGTCCACCTCGGTCTCATCGGCGTTTTCGACGTGCTCCGGTATGCCGCCGGGCCCGGTCTCGCGGTGCCGGCACCGCCCGCGGTGGGCGCGGTGCGGATGCGCTTGCTCACCGACGAGTGGGTGGCCGATCTCCGGGGCGCGACCGTCGTCGAGGTGGTCACGCCCGAGCAGCAGGCGGCGACGCTGGCCCGGTTAGGGCCGGACCCGTTGCGTGCCGGCGAGCCCGGTCAGGACCCGGCCCGATCGCTGGCCAAACTCGCGCGGACCGACCGGTCGATCGCCGAACTCCTCATGGATCAGTCGGTGCTCGCCGGGGTCGGCAACGTCTACCGGTGCGAGGTCCTGCACCGGCATCGGGTTGCGCCGTTCACGCCCGGGCGGCTGGTCAAGGCGTCGACGTGGCTGGAGTTGTGGGATGACCTGGTCGACCTCATGCCCCTCGGGGTTGCGTTCGGGCAGATCATCACCCTCCCCGAACAGGTTGAGGAAGCGCAGGCGCTGCTCGCCCCGGTGCGCGCTGACGGCGAGGCCCAGGCGAGCGGCGAGCCGGCGGCATACGTCGTCGACTGGCAAGGAGGCGCGGAGGGCGAGCGCGGCCGGGGCCGGGGACGGAGCAAGCGGCCGGCCTACGAGGTGGTGAGCCCGCTGCCTCGGGAGTATGCCGTCTACAAGCGCACCGGCGAGCCGTGCCCACGGTGCGGGGCACGGGTGCGCAGCCAGGTGGTGGCGGGCCGCACGCTCTACTGGTGTGGGCGCTGCCAGCGCCGCCGCTAGCCGGGCCGGAGGGACTACGTGGGGCAGGTCGTGCCGTAGGTCGTGCCAAAGATTCCTTGCACGACCGAGGTGCAACTGAACGAAGCGCCACAACTGGCCAAGGAGGTGCCGGCGAACGACACCGTGATCCGCGAGCGGTAGTTCCAGCCGACCGCCAGCCCATCGGTGTAGACCCAACTGACCGTGCCTCCGGCGGGGATGACCGACGTCGTCGTGAAGACGAAGGTCGCCACTCGGCCCGACAGAGCTTGGGTGAGCGGCGTCGTCGTGAGCCCGACCATCCCCGACACCGTGATGGACAGCGGTAGCGCGTCTTGGCGTTGCAGGTACCAACTGATCGTCGTCCCGATGGGGATGGGGGCGGCCGTCACCGGGTTGGTCACCGTGATCCGGTCGGACGTATTCGATTCCTTGGCCTCGGCCGCGACCGGCACCGGGCAGGTGGGCGAGGCGGCGAAGGCAGGAACAGCCGTGGCGACCGCGAGAACCGGGAGAGTCCAGGCCGCGCCCCGCGTCACCGCCCGCCGTCGAATGGGACGAGCCGTCGCGTCCTCGGGGCGGGCGGGATCAGGGGGCGATACGAGGTCCTTGGGCTGGTTTGCGTTCACGAGTCCCTCCAACTAGTTGTGTGAGTCAAGTAGCCAGATATGCAACGTATCAGTGAAAGGCGTCTTACCTGGGGGCAATCCCGATCTCCCGACAGAGGGGGGGGCTCGCCTGATCCATGTGGGGGATATCAATAGTCCATATGGGTGATATTTCATGCTCACTCGGCAGCGATACCCCAAAGTAATTGATCATGACACTACTTTCCTGGCCCTCGTCAGTCGTCAGGAAGATCGTTTGATTCATCCGGGGTCTTCCCTATCCGCGACGCGCTCGAGGTCGGAGTCCTCGGGCGGTATCTCAGGGCACGCTGTAGCGGCCGCCGATCGCTCCCGGCGTCCGGCCGGGGACGGGCGGCATACCGGGCGCGGGGGCGGGCGGCATACCGGAAAAATCGGTGGCGCGGCCGAGCGCGTCTGGCCTACCGTCGTCGACGGCCCGAATCGCGTCCGCAGCCAACCCGGGGTACCGGGGCGGTCCTGCACCTTGGCGGATTCTCGGCTCGCCTTCGGGTAACGCAGCCCTCCACTGGCATGTCGAGGTTCGAATCCTCACCAGGCGATGCCGGCCGGGCAACGGGTGCGGGACGCCAAGCGGTGAGCGTATGCCGCGCCCGCGGCATACGACATCACCCCGCCTCCCGCGCCCGCCGGCCGGCGTCGTCGCCCGCCTGCTGACGGCTGGGTCCGCCCGAGCCCCCGTCCGTCCCGTCGATCCGCACCGCGAGGAGGTGCCCGAGATGTCCCTGTTCACCATCACCGTTCCCGCCCACACCACCGCCGTGCAATACCGCCACGGCGCGTTCGACACCGTCCTCGAATCCGGGCGGCACCCGCTGCGGTCCGGCACGACCCGGGTGCTCGTCGAGCGGCGCGAGACGCTGCTGCCGCTGGCGTTGCAGGACATCCTCAGCGCCGACGGCCTGTCCGTGCGCGTATCGGCGACGCTGCGCCTGTCGGTCGCCGACCCGGTCGCCTTCGTCGAGAAGTCCGCCGACCCGTATGCCGTGGTTTACCTTGCCGCGCAGGTGGCCCTCCGCGAGGGGCTGGCCGGGCTGAGCGCCGAGGAGATCGGACAGCGCGGCGCGCCGCTGCCGGTGGCCGCGATGACCGAGGCGGTGGGTGCGGTGGCCGCGACCGTCGGCCTGGCCGTGCTCGAGATCGTCGTCAAGGACATCGTCCTGCCGCCCGATCTGCGGGCCGCCCAACTCGAGGTCGTGACGGCGCGGGCGCGCGGGTTGGCCCGCCTGGAGGCGGCGCGCGCCGAAACCGCCGCGCTGCGCACCCTGGCCAACGGTGCCGCACTACTCGACAAGCACCCGGCGTTGGCGCGGCTGCGCCTGGTGCAGTCCGCGCCCTACGGCTCCCAGGTCGTGGTCAAGGTCAAGGACGCCTGAGCGGGCGGCTTGGCGCCGCTCGGCTTGGCGCGCTCTGCCACCGCCCAGTTGCGGCGTTGAGTGTGGAGTTTTCGTGGTGGAGACCACGAAAACTCCACACTCAATCGGATCTGGCATCTTCGCGACTGGCCCCGGCCACCCACGGTATGCCGCCGATCCTTGCCTGCACGCGGCGTACCAGTTCCGCGAATTGTGGGCAGCCAGCCGCGTCGAGATACTCGGGGAGTTGGGCTTCGTCCCGTTTGTTGGCCCAATACCTCATCTGCTCACGAGTGACGCTCTCCACGTGCGCCGGCGCGGCCGCGTGAATGAGCACGAAGAAGGCATCCGGATCTATGACCTCGTAGGAGGTATCGCGATCATCGAAGTCGTTGACGTTGACCGTGAGGAGGTAATCGGCCCTGCACGCGGTAGCTGCCGCGTGCACGTGGGCGTCGTGTGTGTCTTTGCCTCGGTAGGAGCCGTCGACCTCGAATTCCTCGACGCGCCCGCCCTCGAAGAAGCCAGCGATGCGGTCGCGGACCGCGCGGATCTTGTGACCGGGCCAACCGGGATTGTCTCGGCGCAGGTGATAGAGCACCTCCGCCATGACGTCCTCAGACCAACACACGACAAAAGCGGGCGTGCTGCCTTCAAGGCTGAGTAGGCCCAGCCAGTCTCGAAGGGTTCGCGAGTAGAGGACGTTGCTGTCGACAAAGACCCGTGACGGACCGACGATGGACACACGAGCAGACTATCCACCGGCCCCGACACCCGCCGAGCAAGTATGGACCAGCCCTCAGTCATCCAGAAGCGAACGCAGAGCCTCGAATTCAGCCCGTCGCCGATCCTGACGCGCACGGATAAAGTCAAAAACGTCCGCGGAGTCCAACCGCGTGTGGGAGCCAACCTTGTGGGCCCCGATTTCCTGTCGCTCAATCATGCGCATCAGGGTGGGTCGGGAAACACCGATCAGGCGTGCAGCGGTCGAGGTGGTCAACTCGCGCGGCACGGTGCTGACAGCGACGTCTTGTCCGGAGGCAACGGCCTGCAAAACGGCCTGGAGCAGGAGGCCGACCTCCCGAGGAACCGGCCGATGGGCCTCTTCTCCGCGCTTGACTCCCAGCGAGCCCTCGGGCCCGGCAAGCGTCTCCAAGACATGGTGCGCCTGGGCAGCATCCTTGTCACTGACGAACACGCGGTGGGCGGCGATGGTGGTAGCCATGACGACACTCCTTCCGAAATCGTCATTCATGATCGTACGGAGTTTCACTTGTAAGTGCAACTCCTATCGCTCTCTGTGGTGTCACCGATCGTGGCGCGCGCCGTGGCGGTCGCGACTGCCGAGGATTCGTTGGCGAAAGATCAGCGCGATGCATCAGGGTTGCTGCTCGGCGCGTGCCCCATGTTGCTCAACTCCATGGGACTCACCTCACGCTCCGCGGCTGGTGTCTCAAAGTCCACCGCTGGAGCAGCGATCTGCCTCACGTGCTACCCCGTTGCTTGCCGGCCATCGTGATCGGGTCCGTCCGGGCCACGTTCGACCTATCGGGGATCCGGCGTGGCCTACCGGTTCGTGAACATACGGGTATGTGCGGCAGTTGGGAAGTGCCTACCCCGTCGGTCGGCCAAGCTGCTCCTCCAAGGCGGTCGCGACTGCTTCGAACTCCTCAAGCGCTGCGGTGAGGTCTTCGACGATCTCACGCGCTAGGACATGCGGTGACGGCAGGTTGTCGAGGTCCTCGAGGGACTCGTCACGCAGCCAAGTGATGACGAGGTTCGCCTTGTCACGGGCAGTGATCTCGTCGTAGGTGAACGGCTTCCAGCGGTCGCTGTCCTCCCGCTCGCCTCGTCTTCCCGGCTTGTATGCCGTGACGAAGTCCTCGAGATCGGTTCGCCGCAGTGGGTTCTGCTTGAGGGTGAAGTGCCTGTTCGTCCGTACGTCGTAGACCCACAGTCGCTCAGTCCACGGCTCTCCGGGACGGGCGGCCTTCTTGTCGAAGAAGAGCACGTTCTTGTCGAGCCGTCTTGGTGATCTCGTCGATGAGCCAGGGATAGGGATCATCAAGCGGCTTGCGCTGGTGCCGAGTCTCGTTGCGCACGGCCAGCAGTCGGCCCGAGGCGGTGTAGAAGCGTCCCCGGGTCGCGCCGTGGGCGACCAGCAGTCCGGCGTCCACCAGGGACTTGAGGTCGCGGGTGGCCGTCCGCTCCTCGATGCCCGACCGCTTGACGTAGGTCGGTCGCCGTACCCGCAGCCCACGAGCGGAGTCGAACAACGGGTCGAAGGTTCGCTCTGGCAGGCCAGCCTCCCTGATCAGGTCGAGCACATGCGCCCCGATGAGGTCCGCCTCTTCGATCCGTCGCCGCAAGGTCTGGGCCTGCATGTGATGGGCCCGCAGGTTGAACTTGAGCCAAGCATGCGCGTCGTTGTGCGGGCTCCAGTGGCCGCGGCCGGTTGCGCTGAGGACGTTGTAGTAGTCCACGGTGTTGCGACCGAGCCATTCCTCGATGCTCGCGAACTCCGGCTCCAAGACGCGGTCCTGGGCGAGGAGCAGGGTCTGCACGGCGCGCGCCATCCGTCCATTGCCGTCGTGGAAGGGGTGGATCATGACCAGGTTGAGATGCGCCATCGCTGCGCGCACCATCGCGTCGTCGTGCGCCAGGGCCTCACTGCTTGGTGACTCGACGAGTTCGTCGACGAGCGCCGGCACGCGGTCGGAGTCCGGCCCCTCATACATGACCCTGCCGTCGGACTCGCGCATGACATACACGGCCCGGTCGCGATATCGGCCGGGCCTCTTCGTGAGGTCGTGTTCGAGGAGCATGAAATGCAGCGACCGCAACGTCTGGGCATCGAGTTGGAAAGCGGGGTCACCACTCATCTGCACGATGTACGTCAGCACCCTGCGGTACCCGACGATCTCGACCCAGGTCCGCTCGTCCGCACTCAAAGGCTGCTCGTCATCGACCGCCGCGAGGGCATCGTCGTCCGTGACGGTATAGCCCTCGATGGTGTTGGACCCTTGGATCGCGAGAGCCTGAGTCGTGCGGCGCAGGCCACCGAGCCAACGCCTGGGCGCGCGAAGTCGCCCGCCCAGGCGCGCGCGCATCTCGTGGACCTCGTCGAGGACCGCCCTGTCTTCCAAGTCCGGCTCGGGTACGGCGTAGAGCATGGGCGCATGTCCTTATGTCGTAATGATTAGGACACGCAATGCTACGCCAGTCGACTCCCTGGCGCAATGATTAAGACATAGAGACAGTCTTCCTAAACGTCCAGGCCTCGTCACACCGACCCGCCTGGACGTCGGTGCGGTCACGCCCACCGGGTCGTGGCTGGCCCACCCAGCATCTCCGGGGTCAAGTTCGTAGCCGTGGCGTACGGCTACAGACTTGACTCTTCACTCCGAAGAGCAGGGCTATTCCAGCCCTTGCTGCATGAGTTCAGTGGAAGACTTTCCGGTTCCAGAATCCTGCGGTGCCGTGTCGAAATCCGCCCGTGAGACTTCAATCTGCCTCACGGCGTCTCTTAGTCTCCAGCGGGTTCCAAGAAAACACCCGCCGTTGACAATGTCACGAGTGACTGAATGTGAGACGCAAGACTTGTCTGTGCTGGGTTATGAGACGCACTCAACTGAGAGATTCGGCACGAGGCATTCAGAGGACCCCGGCTGCCACTCGATCACCGTCGGCCTCAATCGATCCTGGAGGGAACTTGACCGGCATACTGACCACGCTTGATCGAGGCGACAGGACGAGTACGGCCTCCTTCAACTTCTTGCGTCCGCCCCGGGGGCCCGAACCGCTCCGGCCCCCAAGGGTGCTATGCACAGAATCGACATAATGCGCCCGCACGATCCAATCATCTTCCGTCATGGCAATTATGTCGTTAGCGCTAAGCCCGTTGCTCGCATCAGCGTTGGGAAAGGTGATTATCGCTCGACATCCGCACTGGCGTAGGCCCGCTACTAGCTTTTTCATCGCTGCAGGAGCCTTAGACTTCATGCTGAATTCCGACGTCTCCCTACGTGTCCTTGCCGGAGCCCTCCCCTTGCCGCCGACTTCGTCCCAACCGCCGCGCGCAATGCCTTCAAGGACGTGATAGAAGCGACTGTACTGAACTGCGGAATAGGGTGGGTCACAGAACACTAGGTCGCCTTCTTGAAGGGTCTCCACAACGGATTGAGCGTCTCCTACCCGGGCCTCTCCCCTGACGGCAGCGAATGCCGGAGCGATCTGCTCCACCGCGATTCGGGCGGACTCGCTGACATCACGAGTCCACGCCTGACGGATGTACGGCAAGAGAGTTGCTGTGGGTTGGAAGGGCTGAGCGGTATGCCCGGGGGCCGCGGCGCATGCGCTCGCGGCTTGCAGTAGCGCCGCCAGCGCTACGGTCCGCAAGGCACCTGACGCGGGAAGAGCGGCGTAGAGCGAGTCGAGCGTCTGAGCTTGGCTCAGTGAGAAGTAGTGTCCCCCATAGTGACGGGTAATGAACCCCTCCGGCTCCGCAGCTGCGGCTACCCGCGCAGCATGTACGAGGTCCGCAGTCACCGGGATGGGCTCATGCCCAGCGAGGGTCGCGACGGGCGTCGCCAGCCAGCCGGTTAGTGCAGGGTCGCCCACTAATGAGCAGGTCCGCTCGATGACCGCCGAAGCAAACACGCGGGCATACTCTTGGAGGTCAACGCTCAGGATAGGCAGTTTTAGGTGCTGAGCGGCAAAGTGCGCGACCGCGCCGGAACCCCCGAACAGGTCGACAAAGCGACTCGCCGAGTCAGCCTCGCTGAGGAGAATCTCCCCTAGCCTCCCGCCCAGCAGTGCCGTCTTGCCCCCCATGTACTTCATGCGAAACTCCAAGCCACGACACGGTCTACCTGGCCAAGCAGCCCAACACCATCGGCAAGATCCGTGACGAGCGTCCGAAGACTCGTAGCCTGAGACGACTCCAACACTTCCCGAGGAAGGTCGAGGTCGTTGAACAGATCTGTGGCTGGTTCAGGCAAAGGAACGCCCCCAATGTGCCCACGCGAAAGGGCAAAGGCTGCCGTCCACGCCGACACGTCGCTCACGGCTTTGCCTGCGTCATTCAGTATGCCGAGACAGAGTCCGGTCGCGAGCCTCGTCAGCACAGTGGCGCGCGAGATCATCGGACGGATGAAGTCGGCAGCATCCCTGATTCCGGAAGTGTCAGAGAAGGTATCCCCAAGGATCGCTCGGAAGGCAATTCCTGTCGGCTCGCTACGAAGCACGTCCCTGAGGGCGGATGGATTCAATGAGGCCGGAGTCAGTGAATCGATCCAGTCAACCCATCCAGCCCAATCCACCTGCTCCATACAGGGGTTGTCGTCGTCCGCACTCAAGTTCTGAGCCGAGTATTGTCGTAAGAGCACGTTGGCCAAGATCGAGCGATCGATTCCTGGAAAGTCTCCCCCAGACATGGGTTCGAGCTCCGCCCAAAGACCCGACAAGGTGCGCCTTACCGTGTCTACGCCAAGCGTTGGCGCCGTTAACGTGGTGGGCTCGTAACTTGCCAAATTGCGTCGCTCGCGATCCTCCACGAAAGAGCGGAGGTCAAACGCGAGCCCCGAGAGCATGTCTTCCATGACGGCGTTGACGCCGCCCGGTATGGCGCTGACCCATACTCGGAGAGAGTGTCCTCCCGGAGCGACGATACTGGCGACCGTCGAAAGAGCGCCCACGTGCCTAAACCACTCGTCTACGAGTCGCCATGCTGCCTGGTGCGTCGGTTCGCGACTGACTGTCGTCAAGGTGGCGGCGCTACCGAGAACGAAGCTGAAGCCATTGCCAACGAACACCCCCTCTGCTGCGAGAAGGCTCTTTGCCGCCCTGAGCTCCGCGTAGTAAGCGAGATGAACAGAGGCATGGACGTCCCCCTTGAGAAGGGCATCTGCTGCGCGACCAACGTAACTCCAAGCATCAGCACAATGGGCAAAGGCGGACGCGGCTACGTATTCGGTGACATCGCTGTAGGCGACGCTCTCTGCCTTGCAGTCGTCCACAACCCTCTTCGACCCCCCAAGCAAGTAGGGGTTCGCCGTCGGAAGCCACGTGCCGTCAGGCGATACGCTGAGAGCGCTCAAGGCGCTGACTACTTGTGCCCGCGCTCCTGGGAGGTTCAGAGATGCCAGAGTCGCCGGCCGGACCGAAGCCACTAGGTCCGACTCTGCAAGTCACTCGCCGCTCTCGCAACATCCTCGCTGCCCGCTTCAGTTAGGTGCGCCACGAGCTGCTGTCGGAGTTCCTTGTACCCACCGCTTCCACGGAGCGCGGCTTTGGCCAGACGCTCACTCTCCTCGATGCCGGGAAAACTACTTGTCCGCCAGTCGTATGTTGCCAGACCGTCCGCAATCTCCTTAAGGAAGTTTGTTATTTCAGTCGGGATCGTCTTCGCCACTTCGCTAATGCTTGCAGGCGAGATGTCGGCACTGGCACTCAGGTCTCTCCACGTCGCGAGGCCTAGTGGCCGCGAACGAAGATAGGCTAGGTCGTTGATTACATGCTGGAATCCGCGGACCCCTTGATCGGTGGCGAGAAGGCTGTAAGTGCCGCTAAATGCAGGGTCGCCGCTCATTCCGTCGAACTGCGCCTGTGCCTGACGCGCGTCTTCCGCCCAGTCCGCGTTGGTGGACTTCACCGCTTCCGCAAGAAGCCTCCACGCTGTCACAAGAAAGGCGGCTTGCTGGAGCCGCGACCATGCAAGTCCGTCGTTCTGGTTCGGCGTCCCTCCGAAGACGCCACCCAGACTCTGCCGGCCTGATGGTTTCCACGGTTTGACCATGCTTGCGATCAGGCTCCGCACAAACGCGGCCTGGGTGACGGGCCCGCTCTCCTTTCGAGGACCGCCGAGCATATTGATGCGCCTGTACCACGGGCTCTCAGGGGTCGACCATAGTGCCTCAGTGAGCTCCTGAGCCCTGCTTTCCCGATACACGAGGATGCGATCGCCGCTATCAAGCCAATCCTGCTCACGAAGGAGCGGGTAGAGGTCGAACGCAAGCGAGGCGTTGATCTTCTTGGGCTTGATGTTAATGGTCCAGAACAGGTACGCCTGCCACGATATGTCAAGGCCATGGAAGGCAACCACCGGAAGTTCGAAGTCGGCGACGCTGGGGTCGTCGTCGTTGAACGCGAAGAGTCGATGCTGTCCGTCAATCACCTCAATTGGCGGCAGTACCTCGTCGATCTTTTCCGGCAGATTCAGCCCTGCGAACGTCGCATTCGGGTGATCGGTCACAATTATAACATGGTCTGCGTCTATTGTCCGGCCGTTGCGCTCGTCTCCTGCCCTAAGAATGTTGACCACCACAGCGGTAGGAAGCCACCCGGGTTTGCGTAGTCCGCCGTTCGCGGCGTTTTGCCGTTGAGCGTCGCTCAGTCCTGACCTGGGATAGCCCTCGACGACATACCGTCTGATCTCAGCGCTGCGCTCCGGATCGTGACGCCGCTGAATGCCAAGATCTTCGGCGCGAGCCGTCACGTCAGACGCGTCTCGCCGGTAAATTGCAGAAAGTTCTCGAAGGCGCGCGGCCGACAGCGAGAAGAGGTAGAAGTGCGGCTCAGGCTTTGCTTGATTTTGTTGAGGATCGAAGTTCACGAGCTCCCACTCCGGGAGCCACTGCTTCACGCGGAGAGCAGGTACGGTGACACAGTTGGCGGGCGTGGTCATGGCGGCCTCCTGCTCTGGCTGACGGTTTAGTCCTCCACCCTATCGGCTCCACATCCCGGGTCGACAGACGCCGCCAACGTAGGTGGAGGATCCGACACAGCGCGACGTGACCCCCGGATGGGATCCCTCACGGTGAGCTTGATCCTTCGACCCTGGTTTGGTTCCAGCAGGGACACCAACTGTTACCACAGTCACCGTCGCACGGTGGACGCTGCGCATCTCTCAACGGGTGGACACCGAGCCCACGTACGTGCCCCCGATGCGCGAATCGCGCATCGGGGGACTGCCCGAAGCCTCAACCGCCAAGCTCTGTGCCGTGGCGAGCAGGACACTCTTGAAACTTCAACGTGCGGCGAACGCGTAGCGAGTCCAGTAGCGCGACTTGTCGGCACGGAAGCCGAGACTGCGCCCGCGTGCACGCAAGCGCTGGCATCGGTGCTCATGCGGACAAGGATCATCGAGACCACGGCGCGGAGTATGCACTGGTCGAGCCGAGTGGATTTGCGTAGGTGCTCCGGCAACGCCTAGGGAAGCACTGATCAATAGCGCCTTTCGCGGCAGCAAGTCCGGGTTGGCGCTGGTCAGAGCGATCCCCGTCCGGCGGATCGCCTATTGATCATCGTTTCCCTAGGGCAAGATGGGCTGAGGGATGTCATCCACACCCCAGCCGCGTTGGTCGAGTGCGAGCCCGTCCCGGCCGACGAGTCGTCGCTTGATCAACGCGTGTGCACGCCCGTGTCGGCTGAGGCCTTCTTCTATGACCGACTGGAGGGCCGCGGACGGCTGGGTGACCCGGGAGAACGTGTTGGCGTTCTGCGAGGCAGTACCAGCCTGGCGCAGCCAGCCCTCGAAGACATCTGCGGCCGATTCTGGGTACTTAGCGTTGACCAGCGGCTCGACACTCTCTAGCAGCCGGTCGACGAGGTCGGGGTCACGTGGCGGATTGGCCCATCGGCGCGTTCGGCCCCAGTCTCCGGCGTCGACGGAACCGAGACGGACCGCGATGCCTATCGCGGATTGCCATGCTCGAAGCGCTTGCAGTGAGGTTCGCTCGACGCCTGCGACATGACTCCGCTTGCCGTTCGCCAGCTCGACCATCTGGTGGGCTCGTGCCACGCGTGTCGGATCAGCAGGCTGCGTCTGTTGATCTGCTGAGCCTGAGCTTGCGCGCGCTCGTTGTCCGCGTACGACGTCACGTGTAGTCGGGGTATGGCTTGAGGTGTAGGTCGAGTCGTCCTCTGCTCCCGTTGAGCGGGGTCATCCTTCGGTTCATCCACTGCAAAGTTGATGAGCCCGAAGGGCGACCTGCTCATGATCGTCGATGAGGGGTCCTGGATGAATGTTCGTCGGTTCCGTGCCCTGCGTGAGCGGGGTGTGCCGTTGGCCGAGATCGCTCGCGAATGTCGGTGCGACGGGCGCGCGGTCAACGCGCCCCACCGGGTCGCCCTCGTGCGAGCCGGCGCCCGCTTCGACAAATGCGCCATCGTCGACCGAGACGACGACCAGCGAGGAGGTGACCAACTCGTCTCATGACACACTGATCCACAGGCCCTGGCGATTCCTCCGGACTACGCCTCCGGGTCACCGTCGGGAGCGTCGAAGATCGCCGCCAGCGTCGCGAGGGCTTCACTGCAACCGCGGGGGAGGCCGAAGTGGCCCCGCTGATTGATCCACGGAACCCGCGAGGGCCCCAATTCGAGGCCATCCGATTCGGCGGCCGCGCCAAAGGCGCGTTGGCAGTCACCGACCGGCATGCTGGCGGTTCGCTCTCGATCCCACAAGGTCACGATGCCGCAGAGAGGAAGTCGGTGGGCTCACCGAGGCCTGATCTTCTGAGCAGACGTGCTCTGTAAGCGGCCGCTCATGTGGGCGCGAGGACTTCGAGCGACAAGCCAGTGGAGCCGAGACTGAGTTGCCCGCCCCGCAGGCACAGCACGCCGATGCCAGCCAACGCCACTACACCGATCGTGAGGACAGCAACGTCGCTCCTGAAGGAGAGGGAGGAGTGCTCGATGAAGGAGGGAGCGGGAGAAGAAGCGGAAGAGTTTCGGTGCATTGGGATCTCCTTGGTTGGGGGCCTAACGCTGAGCATCGTATCTCCTGTTTCTATCTTCTGTCTATAGAGTGATACACTTGCGGCATGATGCGGAACACACCCTCTGCCAGGCTGCTGGGCCACTTGCTCATGTGGATCCGATGGGCTGGCACTGGCGCCTCCATCAGGGCAACCGCCCGGGCGGCTGATCTACCGCCAGCGACGGTGGCCCAGATCGAGAAGGGCCAACGGGCACTCAAGAAGCCCAAGATCGCATCCCTGGCCGGAGCGCTCGAAGTCGACTCCGAGGACCTGATGGAACTATGGGAACTCTGCCAAGGACTCATTCGGGATTCTTCCGGCCGACTTACCTTCTATGCCCAAGTGCCAGATCCGACGCCGTCCGCGTCACACACGTTGAGCAACCGACCAGGTGAGACCGAACGAGACCACGAGCTCAACCCCGAGTTCCGGCTGGCCGGCCAGATTTGCACCGTGTTGAGTCGCGTGATGCCGTGCGCTCAATTCGACGTGCAGCCCGCACGGCCCGACGATCCCATTCCACACGCACTCGAGCTCGACGGCATCGCGGCGCACCAGGCTCCCTCGGAGATCCCCGTGTTGTGGGTGCAGTGGAACGATCCGAGTGCGCCGGACGAGGTGGCCGCACTCGAACTTCCGCTCATCACGGGACCGTCAAGGCAAGATCGAGCCAGCCACTCCGTTGCCTCACCGACGGCGCTGGACGAGTTGATTCGAACCCTGACAGTCGCGGAGAGGGAACGAGTGCGTGGCTATGTCGAGGCGGTCATCGAACAGCGGACGGTCTCGTGACCCCACACCTTCACCGCCAAGGTCTAGTCCCCGCAGGGAGTTCGCGGCTGGCGCCGAACGTCTCAGATTCCTTCGCAGCTGTCCCTGAACCCGTTTCTGGAGTGGCAATCTGTCTCACGCCGTCTCGTACTACGGCAAGTCCCAAGATCACCCGCCGTTGACACAAGCGAGCGTCAGGTGTGGTCGCGCAGGTAGGTGCCGAAGTGCGGGACGGTGAAGGCGATCCGGCCGCGCTGGGTAGAGTAGATCAGGCCCTTCTTGAGGAGGGCGTCTCGCGCGGGCGAGAGCGATTGTGGGCGCTTGCCCAGGGCCCGAGCCACGTCGGCCGTGGCCACGGACTCGTCGGCGGCCCCGGTCGCCCCGTCGGCAGGTCCGGTCAAGACACCGGCCGCCACGTCGGCCATCGCGCGCAAGTAGTCGCGCTCCGCGGGCGTCGCCCGCTCGAACCGGGAGCCGAAGAACCCGACCGCCAACTCGGCCTCGGCCTCCGGCGCGGCCACCGCCACATCCTCGGCGGTGATCGGCGAGCGCGGCGCCCGGTCCCACACCGCCTTGCCGTAGGCCTGGACGAAGTACGGATACCCGCCGGTCACGGCATACATGGCCGCCAACGCCTCCCGCTCCCAGGTGGCGCCTTCTTCCGCCGCCGGCGCGACCAACGCGACCTCCATGGCCGCCGCGTCGAGCCGGTCGATGCGCGCATACCGGAACAGGCGCTCCGAATACGACTTGGCCGCCGACAGCACGGTCGGCAGGTGGGGCAGCCCGGCCCCGACGACGATGAGCGGCAGTCCGGCCTGCCCGATCTCGTGGATGGCCGCGCACAGGGCGGACACGTCGTCGACCCCCACGTCCTGCATCTCGTCGATGAAGACGGCGATCCCGCGACCGGTGTCCGCGGCATACCCGCCGAGATCGGAGAGCAATTCGACGAGGTCGATCTCGATGTCGCCGGAGTCCGCCCGCCCGACCGCCGCCGGCGCCGCGATGCCCGGGTGCCAGCGATCGCGACCCCTCCCCCGCGCGCCGCTGGCCGCGCCCGCCTGCCCGAACGCCTTGAGCACCCCGAGCACCTGGTCCTGCCCGCCGCCCGACTGGCCCAGTTCGCGCACCGCCTGGTGCAGCGCCCCGACGAGCGGGCGGCGCAGCGACTGGTCGGGGCGCGCCTCCACCTTGCCGGTGCCCCAGCCGGCCCGTACCGCCGCTGAGCGTAAGGCGTTGAGCAGCACCGTCTTACCGACGCCACGCAACCCGACGAGGAGCAGTGAGCGTTCCGGGCGCCCGCGGGCCACGCGTTCGAGGACGATGTCGAAGGCGTCGAGTTGCTCGTCGCGCCCGGCCAGTTCCGGGGGTCGCTGCCCGGCGCCGGGGGCGTAGGGGTTGCGTATCGGGTCCACGATCGCACTGTATGCCGTTATCTTGCGTTTGCGGCATACTCGCCGATATTTCGGTATGCCGTGTCGGCCCTGGGGGCCAGACGAGCTCCGACGCACCGAACCTCGTGAGGATCCTTCGATCAGCACTGAAGCATGGCTGCTCGCCAGCAGATATCGCCCATGCGATCGCGAGCGCATGGCATCGGACTCGCATCGGAGAGGACCCTGACCGGTGGCTGTACATCGGCGTTGATGGGTCCTCCCGCCCGCTGGAGATCGTCTCTATCCAGGAGTCAGATGGAAGTGAGATTGTTATTCACGCGATGAAACTGCGGCGTTCCTACTACCGGAAGGGAGACAGGCCATGACGTTCGAGGTAGTCGATTCGGTGCCGGGGCTGGGCGCCGACGAAGTGACGGCTCTTGTTGACGAGGCGGAAGCGGGTTATGACGTTGCCCGGTTGCCCTCTGAGCCCAATCCCCACTTCGGCCGCATCCAACTGGTCCCCGCCGACCTCATCGACGCCATTGATCAACGGGCACTCCAGGCTGGCCAGACCCCAGACTGGGTCCTCCGTGAGGCGCTGACGGCCTACTTGCGCAGCGCCTAGTTCAGCGTCCGACACGTCAGTGACGCTGGGTCATCGACAATCCGTCACTGACGCTGCCCATGTATCAGAAACTCTTGATAATTCGCTAGACAGCCGAAGAGAGCGGTAGCCATCGGGTGGGCGACAATCGCCGGGTGAGTGCGTACGTCAAGGTCTGCCCGCGGGCCCCGCAGGGGTATGCCGCGTGGGAGGCCGCCGGACTCGCGTGGCTCGCGGAGGCCGAGAGCGCGGGCGGGGCGCGCACCGTGCGGGTATTCGCGGTGGAGTCCGACCGGCTGGAACTAGAGCGCCTCTCCCCCAAGGCAACTGGTCCGACGGGCGCGCAGGCGGAGGAGTTCGGCCGGGCCCTGGCCCGCACCCACGCGGCAGGGGCCCCGGCCTTCGGCGCCCCACCCGCGGCCTGGACCGACCGGGCCGACCCGGGCCACGGGTGGCTCGGCCCCGCTGACGAACCGCTCCCGCTCCCGACCGTCCCAACCGGGCGCTGGGGCGAGTTCTACGCCGAACAGCGGGTGCGGCATACCCTCCGCCTGGGCTGGGACCGGGGACTGTGGCGGGACGCGGGCGCGCAGGCGACCTTCGAGCGGGTGGCGGGGCGGCTGGAGAGCGGTGAGTTCGATGACGACCGGCCGCCGGCCCGGCTGCACGGCGACCTGTGGGCCGGCAACGTGCTGTGGACCGCGACCGGCGGCGTCCTCATCGACCCGGCCGCGCACGGCGGACACGCCGAGACCGACCTCGCGATGCTCGCCCTCTTCGGCGCCCCACACCTCAGCGGCATCCTCGCCGCGTATGCCGAGGTCGCGCCGTTCACCCCCGGGTGGCGGGAGCGGGTGGGGCTGCACCAGTTGCACCCGGTCATGCTGCACGCCGTGCTCTTCGGCGGTGGGTATGCCGCGCAATCCCTCACGCTGGCCCGCCGGTACGCCTGAGCACGTGCGCGGGCGCCACCGGCGACGGGCGTACGGCTCGCGAGCGAGATGGGAGACGGCGGGGCGTACGCAACCCACCTATTGGTCGATTGTTTACGGGCGGGGCGGGACGGGGCGTACACAACCCACCTATTGGTCGATTGTTTACGGGCGGAGCGGGGCGGCACGGCGCGGGGAACGGAGGGTGCGGGCGGCTACTTGAGGAACTTGCTCGTCCGGCGGTCAGCGAGCGGTTTGCCGCCGGTCTGACAGGTCGCGCAGTACTGCAACGACGAGTCCGCGAACGACACCTCACGCACGACATCGCCACACACCGGGCACGCCGCCCCGGTGCGCCCGTGCACCCTCATCCCGGCCCGCTTGGCATCCTTCAACTCCGCCGCCGGCTTCCCCGACGCCGCCGCGACCGCACCCGACAGCGTGTCGCGCAACGCGGCATACAACGCCGCGACCGCCTCCGGCGCCAAACTGGCCGCCAGCGCAAACGGCGACATGCGCGCCACGTGCAAGATCTCGTCGGAGTAGGCGTTGCCGATGCCCGCGATGACGCCCTGGTTGCGCAGCAGCCCCTTGAGTTGAACCCGCTGCCCGGCGAGGATCGCCGCGAACGCCTCGCCCGTGAACCCATCCCCCAGCGGGTCCGGTCCGAGCGTCGCGATCCCGGGGACCGTGGCCGGGTCATGGACCAGGTATGCCGCGAGCCGCTTGCGGGTGCCCGCCTCGGTGAGGTCGAAGCCCGATCCGTCGTCGAGGCGGACCCGCAGCGCGATCGGCGACTTCCCCGGCCGGATCACCGTGGCCGGCAGCGCCTCGGACCAGCGCAACCAGCCAGCGCGGGCCAAGTGGAACACCAGGTGGGTTCCGCCGCAGTCGATGTCGATGAACTTGCCGTGTCGGGCCACGCCGGTCACCGGCGCCCCGACCAGGGCCTGCGGCGGCGGGTCGAAGGTCTTGAGCACCGAAATCGAGCCCACCTCGACCCCGACGACGGCCCGGTCGGCCAGACGGTCGCGCAGGAACATCACGAGGGCCTCGACCTCGGGCAGTTCAGGCATCGTCGTCCTCCTCCTCGAACTCGTCTCCGTCGACGTCGCCGCCGCCCAGAACCCCGTCGACCGCCTCGTCCTCATCGAACTCGTCGGCATCCCCCGAACCCTCATCCCCCACCTCGGCCATCGGCGGCACCGGCCCCAACCCCAGCCCAAGGATCGGCCGCAACGCGCGAGCCAGACCATACCCATCGGGGGCCCGGACGACCGGCATCGGCAGGTGCGCAGTCGGCACCGGGTCGAGGTCCTCGTTGGCGACCGGCAACCCATGCGCGAGCACCTGCTCGCCCGTCGTCAACTGGCGGATCGCGATCGCCCGCACCGCATGCGGCCGCGCCGCGGCGAACTCGGCATACAACTTGGGGTCGTGCTGGCCGTCGTCGCCGATGAGCAGCCACTCCAGGTGCGGAAACTCGCGCGCCAACCGGAACAGGCTGCTCCGTTTGTGCTGCTGCCCGGACCGGAACCACCCGGTGTTCGTCGGCCCCCAGTCGGTGAGGAGCATCGGCCCGAGCGGGTAGCCGTGCCGCCGGAGGAATCGCCGCAGGTTGGGCGCGAGGTTCCAGGCGCCCGTGGACAGGTAGATGACCGGCACGTCGGGGTAGCGCGCGCCGAGCTCGCGGTAGAGCGTCGCCATCCCGGGCACCGCCCGCCGCGCCCCCTCCTGCCGCACGAACGTGTTCCACCCCGCCACCAGCGGGCGCGGCAACGACGTCGACAACACCGTGTCATCGATGTCGGACACGATCCCGATGCGCTGTGTCGTCCCGATGATGAGGACCGGGGCGTCGGCGTCGGCTCCGTCGGGGGTGGACAACCGGAGGGTATGCCGCCCGGCCGCCAGTCCGTGCCCACGCACCGTCACGTCGATGATGCCGTTGTCGTCGGTGTGCGCGTCGACGACCCGGTCGGGCAGGTGAATCCGCACGGGCACGCTCATCGCCGGGGTCCCCATGAAGTCGCGCCACCACCGGTTGTGCAGGTCGCGGTCCTGCAACGACTCGGGGGGCAGGACGGTGAGGTGGTCCGCGGCCGGCTCCCGCGGCATACCGTCGGCCGGCGAACCCGGGGGTATGCCGTAGGCCACCCGTTCGCGGCCCCCCGTGCGATCCATGACGACCCGGCCCAAGACGCGGACGAACAGTGTCGAGCCGTAGCCCTCGTGGGCGATGGTCCGGGTACCCCAGCCGCGACCCCGCAGGCGGCGCTCGACCCGCCGGTTCCACGCGTCGTGCGCCAGGGCGGCGACGTGCGGGCGAGCCATGCCAAGAGCCTAGGGGACACTGATGTCATGGACCGCAGCCGAGACGATTCCGTCGCGCGTGCTGACGTCCTCGACCTCGTGGTCTTCGGGGTGCCGCTGCGGATTCGGTTCGTCGGAGTGAGCCCGGAACTGGTGTCCACCCTGCGTGGGCTGTGGCGGCGAAGCAGCGCGGTCCCGACCCGCGACGTCGCGGCGCCCGAGGACTCGGCGTCCGACCCCCTCCATCTCGTGGCCTGTCACGACGCCCACTCCCTCCTCGCTCACGGCATACCGGCCGACGGGCCGCCCGACCCGCCGATCGCCGTCCTCAGTAGCGACCCGGTCGAGGCGCCCTACGACCTCTCGCGGGCGATCACCCTGCAGGCCATCGGGCGGCGCCGCGGAGTGGCCCTGATGTTCCACGCGGTCGGGTTGAGCGGCCCGGACGGGGCCACGGTCGCCCTCGTCGCCCCCTCGGGCACGGGCAAGACCACCGCCGCCAGCGTCCTGGGACGCGGGCTGGGCTACGTGACCGACGAAACGGTCGTAGTCGAGGCCGATCACTCGATCGCGCCCTACCCCAAGCCGCTGTCCATCATCACCAACGACGCGGTGGGCCACCGCAAGGAGGAGTCGAGCGCCGACGACCTCCGCCTGGGCCCGACGCCGCCACACCCGCGCCTCGTCGCCACCGTCGTCCTGCGCCGCGACCCCGACGTGCCGGCTCCCGAGTTGTCGATGATGCCGCTGATCGACGGCATCCTCGCCGTGATCCCCGAAACCTCGGCGTTGCCCTCCTTGCCGCAGCCGCTGGCCCGGTTGTGCCGGGCCCTGTGTCTGAGCGGAGGCCCGTTTCTGCTTCGGTATGCCGAGATCGAGGACTGTGCCGCCGAGGTCGCCGCGCTCACCGCCCCCAACGTCGACCGCGACGACGCAGCCCCTGCCTGGGAGCATGTGCCCGGGTCGGTGCGTGACCGGCCCGCCGACTGGTGGGGCACGGTGTCCTGGACCTCGGTGCTCACCCGCACCACCTGGGATGACGCCGTCGTCTGCGACGGGGAATCGGTCATTCTCCACGACCTCATCCCCAGCAGGCTCAGCCGCCTGGGCACGGCCCTGTGGGTGGGTGCCGACCAGCCGTCGACGGTCGCCGATCTGCATGACCGGATCGTGGCGACCATCGGCGACCACCCGCACTCGGAAGGGCTCGTCCTCGATGCCCTACAAGTCCTGGTCGACGCCGAGGTCCTGCAGATCGTCGCCGATCCCGAGCAACCGCCCGTGCCCCGCGAGCAGGCGGCGGCCCAGCCGTCAACGGTCGCGGGCACGACCCTGGCCGACGCGGTGCTCTCCAGCAGTGATGTCGATGCCCGGCACTCCTGACGGCATTCCCGAGGCAGCCCCCGCCGCGCCGTTGCCCTTGTCCGCACTCGTCCAGACCGTCGAGCACCTCCGATCCACGTCCGGGCGGCGGGCCAAGGTCGAGACCCTGGCGCAGTTGCTCGCCCGCACCCACCCGGACGAGGTCGAGGCCGTCGTCGGGCTGCTCGTCGGTCGCATCCGCCAAGGCCGGATCGGCCTCGGGTGGCGCACCCTGAGCGCCGCCAGCGACGCCCACACCCCCGCCACCGAGCCCACCGTGACCATCGCCGAAGTCGACGCGGCCCTGTCCCAGATCGCCGCGCTGAGCGGGCCGGGGTCGACCCAGACCCGGGCCCGCGCCGTCGCGGACCTTTTTGCCGCCGCCACCGCACCCGAGCGAAACTTCCTGGGCCACAGCATTCTCGGTGACGTTCGCACGGGGGCCCTGGACGGCATACTGACCGAGGCAGCGGCCCTGGCCGCGGGGGTGCCGGCCGCGCGCATGCGGCGGGCCGTCATGCTCCTCGGCGACCTCGGAGCGGCCACCCGGCTGGCCCTGACCGACCCCGACGCCCTCGAGGCGGTGACGCTGCGGGTCGGGGTGCCGGTGCAGCCGATGCTCGCCTCGACCGCGGCCGACGTCGCGGCGGCGCTCGCCATCACCGGCCTGGCCAGCGTCGAACACAAACTCGACGGCGCCCGCATCCAAGTCCACCGCAAGGGCTCGACCGTCACCGTCCACACCCGCAGCCTCGCCGACATCACCGACAGGGTGCCCGAAATCGCCGACCTGGCCCGCGGGCTGCCCGGCGACTCCTTCATCCTCGACGGCGAAACCCTCGTCCTCGACGCCTCGGGCGCGCCCCGGCCCTTCCAGGAGACCATGAGCCGGTTCGGTAGCCATGCCGCCCAGGCCCTGACGCCCCGGTTCTTCGACGTGCTGGCGCTCGACGGGGTCGACGTGACCGACCGGCCGCTGCTCGACCGGCGCGCGCTGCTCGCCGACCTCGTCGGCAGCGATCACCTCATCCCGGGGCTCGTCACCGACGACCCGGAGACCGCGCAGGGCGTGCTGCGGGAGGCGCTGGCGGCCGGGCACGAGGGGGTCCTCGTCAAGGGCGCGGACACGGCATACACCGCCGGGCGCCGCGGCAAGGCGTGGGTCAAGGTCAAACCGGTCCACACGTACGACCTCGTCGTGCTCGCCGCCGAGTGGGGGTACGGGCGGCGGCAGGGGTGGCTGTCGAACCTCCACCTCGGGGCGGTGGGCGCGGACGGTGAGTTCGTCATGGTCGGCAAGACCTTCAAGGGCCTCACCGATGAATTGTTGCGTTGGCAGACAGCGACTTTTCCCCGGTATGCCGTCCGCGAGACGCCGGGGGTTGTGTGGCTGCGGCCTGCGCTCGTCGTCGAGATTGCCATCGACGGGGTGCAGCGGTCGACGCGCTATCCGGGCGGGTTGGCGTTGCGGTTCGCGCGAGTCAAGCGGTACCGGGAGGACAAGTCGCCGCACGAGGCCGACCGCCTCGAGACGTTGGCGGCCCTGCTGCGTGCGTAACCGACCAATTGGTCGATTGTTGACAGCCCGTGCCGTTCCTAACCGACCAATTGGTCGATTGTTGACACCCCGTGCCGTTCCTAACCCACCTATTGGTCGATTGTTGACACCCCGTGCGGTTCCTAACTGACCAATTGGTCGATTGTTGACACCCCGCGCGGTTCCTAACTGACCTATTGGTCGATTGTTGACACCCCGCGCGGTCTCTAACCCACCAATTGGTCGATTGTTGACACCCCGTGCGGGGCGCAGCGGCAGGGCGAGGCCGCGCACCGCGGGCAGCCCGCGGCATACCGGGCGGCCGCCTCGTCCAGATCGAGACCCAACTGGTGGGCGAGCGACGCGACCCAGGCGAGCACGTCGCCAAGTTCGTGAAGCTGCTGCTCGCGAGTGCCCTTGCGGACGGCCTGGGCGAGTTCGCCGACCTCCTCGGCGATCCACGCCACGGTCGACGGTATGCCGCGGGCGGCGTCCCGCTCGCCGAAGGTCGCGGCGATGACGGCTTGGAATTCGGCGAGGGTCATGGCCCGATTGTGCCCGCTGGTCCGGGGACGACTCCCCGCCCGTGCCTGGCGCTCGAGGGTGGTGCCGCGAGATTCGGTGCGATCCACGCGGCAGGCATCGAGGGAGCGAGACTTGCCGTTGCGACACCGGCTCGACGGCGAGTCTCGCTCCTTCGATGCGGATCAGCGCCGCGACCAGCGCCGCGACCTCAGCACGCGATCAGGGCGGCAGATCAGGGCGGAACTCAGGGCTGCCGATCAGGGCCGGGATCAGCGCTCCGCAGAACCCTCGCGGCGCCGGCGCGGGATCTTGGCCCGCAGATCGGTGGCGTCGGGCAGGTGCCACCCGAACCGGCGGGCCGCCAGCGCCATGCTCGCCGCGAGCACGATGGCCCCGGCTATGCCGACGTTGGGCAGTTGCCACCAGGTGGCCACGGCCATCCAGGCACTGGCGAGTAGCGCGACCGAGGCATAGAGCGTCCCACCGAACACCGAAGGCACCTCGCGCACAACGAGATCGCGGATCATGCCCCCACCCACTGCGGTGACGATGCCGAGCAGGATCGCCGACAGCCACGGCAACCCGACCCACAGCGCCTTCGAGGTCCCGGTGGCCGACCAGCAACCGAGAGCCAGGGCATCGGCAAGCAGCAGGCCGCGGCGGGTGATGCGCCCGCGCACGTCGACGAGGAAGGCAATGAGGGCGCCGAGGAGCGCACAGGCGAGATAGGCCGGGTTGGTCAGCGCGACCGGCGCGCCCATCTGGAGCAGGGTGTCGCGGAGCATCCCGCCGCCAAGCCCGGAAATGAGCGCGAGCACGACGAATCCCACCGCGTCGAAGCCCAAACGGCGGGCCAACACTCCACCGAGCACACCGTTAGCGAGCACCCCGCCGAGGTCGACGGCCTGGAACACCGGCGTGGGGTCGAAGGGCTCGGCCATGGACGCGATCCTAGGCGGCGCGTGTCCCCCGGAGGAGGAGGCGACGAGGCAGCGACGACGCCCTGCGGCATACGACGCCGGGTGAGACAAAGCGAGCAGATGCGCATTCGGTCTCGCCGTGCGCCGTCCCCACCGCCGTCCCCGCGCCCGATACCGAGTCGAAAGTACGAGACTCGCCGTCTGGACCGACCCGACACGGCGAGTTGCGTACTTTCGATGCGACGGCGACCCCACGGCATACCCCCCATCGCGAACCCACCGGCGTGCGAGACTGCCGCCATGGAGCACTCGACCCTCACCGTGACCGCCCACGACGGCACCGCACTGCACGTCAACCGGTGGCTGCCCGACGGCCAGCCGCGCGCCGTCGTCCAGATCGCCCACGGGATGGCCGAGCACTCGGACCGGTACGCCCGGTTCGCCGCGGCCCTCACCGACGCGGGGTATGCCGTGTACGCCGACGACCACCGCGGCCACAAGGGCACGGCCGGCTCGCACGACCAGGAGGGCTATTTCGCCGACGAGCACGGCTTCGAAACGGTCGTCGATGACCTCGCCGCCGTCACCGCGACCATCCGCGCCGAGCAGCCCGGGTTGCCCATCGTGCTCCTCGGGCACAGCATGGGCAGTTTCCTGGCCCGGGCGTATGCCGCCTCGCACGCGCACGTCGACGGCGGCCTTGCGGGGTTGGTCCTGTCGGGCACGGCCGGCGACCCGGGGGCGCTCGGGGTCGTGGGCCAGGGGGTGGCGATCGCGCAGGGGTTCCTCCGGGGGCGGCGGCATACCTCCGGGCTCATGAACACGCTGACGTTTGCGCAGTACAACTCGCGGTTCAAGCCCAACCGGACCGAGTTCGACTGGCTCTCACGCGATCCCGCCGAGGTCGACGCTTACGTCGCCGACGAATGGTGCGGCAACGTGTTCACCGCCGGGTTCTATGCCGACGTGCTCGGGGGGTTGCGGCGCATCAACACCGACGCGCATGTCGCCCAGGTGCCGCTGGAGTTGCCGGTGCTCGTCCTGTCCGGCGCCGAGGACCCGGTGGGCGATTTCGGCAAGGGGCCGACCGCGGTGGCCGAGCAGTTCCGGCGGGCCGGGCTCGACGATGTGACGCTCGTGCTCTACCCGGGGGCGCGCCACGAGATCCTCAACGAGATCAACCGCGACGAGGTGACGGCCGACATCCTGGCCTGGCTGGACCGCGTGCTCGCCTGATTCGAGGTCGGAACGCGCGGATTTCGCGGCGTGTCGACCTCGAATCGGCGGAGCGTCGAGGGTCAGGGGGCGTCGCTGAGCGGGGCCGCCGCGAGCAGGTCGCGCGCCATCTTGGGCACCACGAACAGCCCCTCGGCCTCGACGGTCACGTGCCCCTGTGCGTCGCGTATCTCCCCGTGGACCAAGGACTTCCACTGGCTCATCTCGGTGACGCGGGCCTCGATGGTGAGCCGTTGGAAGAGGAAGGTCGGCTGCCGATAGGTGACGTTGAGGTATGCCGTCATCCCCGGTTTCCCGGTCGTCGTCGCGGCCGCGCCGAGCACCTGGTCGAGCATCGCCGCACTGATGCCGCCGTGGACGCACGTGGGCGGACCCTCGTAGAGCGCGCCGAGGGTGACGGCGGCCGAGGCGATGTGCTTCTCGTAGTCGCGGTCGATGTCGAGCGGGGGCGCGAAGGCGTTGCGGTGCCCGGTCATCGGGTTGCCCGGGTCGTGCAGCCGCCCCTCGGCCGTGCGGCGCAGCCCGAGGGAACCCTCGATGAGGTTGGTGCTCAGCCGAGCGGTGAGAGCCTGGACTTCGGTGGTCAGGGCAGCGAGTTCGTCGTCGGACAGGCGGGTGCGCAGCGTCGCGTCGGCGAGGTGGTGGACGGCACGGGCGAGGGTGCGTTCGGCCTCGATGCGCGCGGCGCGCGCCTGCGGGTCGGCGACGGGCTGGGCGAGCAAGCCGGGAGGTATCGACATGACTCGATCGTGTCACGCCGCCTCATCGCCCTGACGAAGTGGACCCAATTGGACGTTGGGTCCCGTCGCGCGCCGGGCCGACGGCCGCCTCGCGCGCGTTCACAACCCACCTATTGGTCGAAAGTTGACGGGGGGCACGCTGGGTCCACGCGCTCGCCCAGGCCCGCCCGACGCCACCCCCGTCAACAACCCACCTATTGGTCGAAAGTTGACGGGGGGCGCGTTCACAACCCACCTATTGGTCGAAAGTTGACGGGGGGGCACGCTGGGTCCTCCCCCCTGCCCGCGGAATCCACCCAATGGTGGATGCCGACGCCCGCGCCGCCAGCGCCCCCGGTCCTACCGTGGAAAACGATCAGCCCACCAGGCTTCCTTCGTCCACGGAGATGACGTCATGTCGAGCCCCGACGCATCCGGCCCACGCACCGCACCCCCCACGGCCAACCCGGCCACCGCGCCCACCGCCACCGACCCCGCCACGGGAGCCCACGGCATACCGGGCACCGCAACCGACCCCTCGGCCAGCCAGGGCAAACGCCGCTGGATCGGGCTGGGAGTCCTCGCCGCCGCCCTCTCGATGATCGTCCTCGACGGCACCATCGTCGGGGTCGCGTTGCCCCGGATCATCACCGACCTCAGCCTCAACCTCACCGACGCGCAATGGGTCAACAGCCTCTACTCGATGATCTTCGCCGCCCTCCTCCTCAGTTTCGGGCGGCTCGGTGACCGGTACGGCCGGCGCACCATGCTCCTCGTCGGGGTCACCCTCTTCGTCGTCGGCAGCATCACCGCCGCGATGGCGACCGGGGCGAGCAGCCTCATCGCCTCGCGGGCCCTCCAAGGGGTCGGCGGTGCCATGGTCCTGCCGGCCACTCTCTCCACGGTCAACGCCACCTTCCGCGGCAAGGACCGCGCGGTCGCGTTCGGCATCTGGGGGGCCGTCATGGCCGGCGTGGCCGCCATCGGCCCGCTGCTTGGTGGGTGGCTCACGACCTCCTTCGACTGGCGGTGGATCTTCTGGGTCAACGTGCCCCTCGGTGTGGCCGTCGTCGTCGGTGCCCTCCTCACCGTCAACGACACCAAGGGCCGCCCCGGCGGGCCCGGCGTTGACGTCGACGGGCTGCTCACCAGCGCCATCGGTCTCGGATTGCTCGTCTTCGGCCTCATCGAGGCCAACAGCCTCGGCTGGTGGACGCCCAAGGCCGACTTCACCCTCTTCGGGTGGACCTGGTCGACCAGCGCCCCGCTCTCCCCGGCCCCGGTCGCCATCGCCGTCGGCGTGTTCTTCCTCTTCCTCTTCTGGATTTGGGAGAAACACCGCGCCGGCAACGGTCGCTCGGCGCTGCTCGACATTCGCCTCCTCGACATCCCGACCTTCACCTGGGGCAACCTGACCGCCGCCATGGTTGCCGCGGGCGAGTTCGCGCTCGTGTTCGTCCTGCCGCTCTACCTCGTCAACGCCCAGGGCCTGTCGATCATGGGGGCCGGGCTCGTGCTCGCGGCGATGGCCCTCGGCGCGTTCTTCTCCGGGGCCCAAGCACGGCACCTCGCGGCCCGGTTCACCCCCACGCGCGTCGTCGTGCTGGGTCTGACCCTCGAACTCATCGGGGTGGTCGCCACCGCGCTCGTCCTCGGGCCGGACCGTTCCCCGTGGTTCGTGGCGATCGCCATGACCGTCTACGGTGTCGGGCTCGGGTTGGCCTCGGCGCAACTCACCTCGACCGTGCTCCGGGATGTGCCGCCCGAGCAGTCCGGGTCCGCCTCGGCCACGCAGAGCACCTTCCGCCAGGTCGGTTCGGCGATCGGCAGCGCAATTGCCGGCACGGCCCTGGCCGCGGGCTTGACCGCCGTCCTCACCGACCGGCTGAGCGCCATCAAGGGCCTCCCGTCGCAGGCCGTCGACAAGTTGGCGTCGGCGACCATCGACAGCGCCGGTGGCAGCATCGACGGCTTGCGGGCCGCGGGCACCCACGGCCAACTCGGCAACCTCGGCCCGACCGTCACCCAGGTCCTGGAGCGGGCCTTCGCCGACGGCACCCGGGTCGCCGTGTTCGTCGCCGCCGCCTTCCTCGTCCTCGGCCTCATCGGGTCGTTGCGCGTCGACCGCCTCGCCCGCCAATCCGCCTCCTGACCTCTCCTCGAGTCGCTCCGCGTCGGCCGCCAGGATCGCCATCTCGGCTTCTGGCGGCCGCTCGCTGACCTCCGCCGCGGGCCCGGATGCCAACAATCCACAATCGCGCCCGTCGCCTGTTCGCCCCGGCCCGGATGTGGTCCGATAGGGGTATGAGCAAGCGCCCGCACAACCCGCGTCGGCAACCCAATCGGCAGGCGACCCGGCGCGGCCCGGTGCGGCGGCGGCATACCGAGTTCGAAGACCCGGCCAACAGCGGACTCATCCGGTCGATCCGCGAGGCCCTGCGCAGCGACGCCCCGATGGACTTGGCGGCCCACGCATCGATGCTCCTGTCAGCCCTCACGATGCCGCGGCCGGACGCCGACGGCCCCGGCCCCGGCCCTGGCCCCAGCCCGGGCCCCGGCATGCCGACGATCACGCTTCACGAACTCGTCGAGTCGTTCATCGGGGTGCCGCTGGCCGAGACGACCGCGGTGCTGCACGTGTTCGCCGCGTACCTCACCGACGAGTTGCTCGGCGCGCGCATCCGCCGCGAACTGGCGACCCGGCGGCACCCGCTGCCCGAGCACGTCACGCGCTTCGCGGAGGTGGGCGTGGCCCGGGCGATGATCCTGGAAGACCCGGAGGGCACCGCTGCCGAACTCCTCCTCGAACTCGCCGGCGCGGGGGTCCGGGACTCGACCATGGCGGTGTCCATCAGTTTCGTGCTCGGCTCGATCGTCACGGACGCCTTCGTCGTGCCCGAGAGTCTCCAGACCTTGCTGCAGCGGTATGCCGAGACGGCACCCAAGTTGCCCGACACACTCGCGTTCCGCCCCCTCGCCCTCGCCGACGCCCGCGCGTACGTCGAGCAGGGCATCGCGGCATACGACATCGACAGCGAAGGCGCACCGGAGAGCGAAACCTGGCCCGGGTTCCGCCACCTACTCGCGGCCGTGGTCCGGGGCTTGCCCGCGGGTGGGCAGGGGTCACCGACCCTCGGCCAGCGCTGGGACGACGACGAGGACTGGGACTCCGACGACCTATGGGACGCCCTGGAATCCGCGGCCGGGGAGTTGGCCCACGACTTCCTCGAATCTCGCCAGGGGGCATTCCTCGACCAAAGCCTCGACGGCTACGACCACGCCCTGGCCCATCTCATGGCCTCGGCCGCGGTCGAGGCCCTCGACCCGGACGACCTCATCTGGCCCCCCGAACACGTCACCGGCATCATCGAACACCTCCTCCCCGTGACCGTCGACCCCGAGCCGGAGCGCTACGCGCGGGCCCCGGTGGTGCTGGAGGCGTTCATCCGTTTCTGCCACGCCGACTCCGACGCGCCGGCCTCGGCGACCCGGGCGGCGCTCGCGGCGCTCAAGGCCGCGACCCCGAGGTACCTCGAACGGCGCACCGACCCCGACGTCGTCGCGGAACGCGAACTCATCCACCGGGCGTCGTTGCGGGAGGCCGCCCACCTCAGCCCGTCGCTCTACCGGGTGGTCCGGCTCACGTGGTCGGTGGGTTCGCAGGAGGCGCTCGAGGCTCTCGATGTGGTCCCGTTGCCGGTCGAGGAGGAGTTGGACCTCACGGAGGTGCCGGCCGACATTGTCGATCGGGTATGCCGCGTGGCCGCCTTGGTCGACGGGGCCTGGGAGGCGCTGTTCGGGAGTCCGCGGTTGCTGCCGCCCGAACGGGTGGAGGCATTCCGTGAGTTGGGGGTTCAGGTGCCGGACCCACCGGACTGGCGCGAACTGCGCACGGCCGCGCGCCGACTGTTGGCTCGCGTCGCCCGTCAGGACCCGGCCATCTTCCGGCGCCGCTCGCGCGACGACACCACCGCCGCGGCCCTGGTGTGGATCATCGGACGTGCCAACGGGGTGCTGAGCGCCTGGGTCGGCGGGGTCGAGGTGGCGACGATGATGACGCACTTCGGTTTGAAGGGCAGCCCCAGCCAGCGCGCCGAGTCGATGCTGCGCGCGATCGGCGCCCCGGACTCCCAGGGGTTCATGGACGTGTTCGTGGGGACGCCCGACCTGCTGATCTCGTTCTATCGGGCCCAACTGATCGACGAACGTGACGACCTGACCGAGGCACCTGGGTAAGCCGAGGGTCACAGAGCCGCACGGGTCAACCACCTCTACTACTGTGTCGGAGTGGGCGACCTCCGGCTCGAAGACCTGGTCGAGCGCAGCGACTGGGCTGGCGTGCAGGTAGCGCTTGCCCACCTGCCCGAGCCGCAGATGACCGAGGCACGACGGTGGTATCGCCGCGCGGGCAGGGCGCAGGCCCGCCGGATCGCCAGCGGCGACTGGCAGGACCCCTCGCGGGTGGTCCAACTGCTGCTCGCCCTGGCACTCAGCGAGACCCCCGAAGAGGCATCTCAAAACTGCCAGTGGGGGCGACGGTGGCTCTCGCGAGATGACGAGGAGGCCGTGGTCGCGTGCGCCGACGTCCTCATTCGGCGAGGTTCGAGGTGGTCGGCCGACTTCGTGACCCTGGCCACCGGGACCCTCCTGCGCGGCGAGTCTCGCCGCGCGGTCGCCGAGATTGCCGCCTTGAGCAGCGCCGCTATCGCTGCTCACGAGCTCCCGGTGCCCACAACCGTGACCTACGTCTGCGGCTGGGCCTTGCTCATCGAGAGGGCGCACGCCCACGCCACCGCCGAGAACCGGGCCCAATGGCACCCGCTCACGCTCCTGACCGCCGACCGTGACGGGGCTCGACCGGCATACGCACTGGGGCCAAAGACCACCCTGGGTGACTGCCTTGCCGCCACCGCGTCCCCGACGGAGGTCCTCGTGGCGGCGATAGCCACGGCCAACGCGTTCCCCGAGTGGGCCGGATTCACGGAGGACGGCTGGCGCGTCGAGGCGACCATTCGCGAGGCGGTCGCGTCCCGGCTGCTCGACCGAGCACCCCTCCTCGACGGGGCCTTTGCGGCGCTCAGCCGTGATGACCGCGCCCACAATCAGCGCGTGTTGGTGGAGATCCTCAAGGGCCTGCAACCCTCGCCGGCGGAGATTCGCGCACGGTCCGCGCTGCTCCTCCATGTCGCGCCCACGGTGCATGGCAGCGTGTCCCGGGTCCTCCTCGACATGGCCCTGGCCGCGGATCTGCCGGACGCCGATCTCATCGAACTGGGCACGATCATCCTGGCCCGCCCGGAGAAGGCGCCAAAGACCCGGCTGCTGACCCACCTGGCGAAGGCGACGGGCGAGGCCCGCGAAACCCTCCTGGAGTTGGCGGCCGCCGGCGCTGATGCTGCCCTCGCAGCCAAGGCTCGTGCGCTCCTCAGCGCTTCTCCTCCCGAGACACCCCCGGAAGAGCCCGCGAGCGCCGCCGGGCTGCCGTCGTGGACCCATCGCGTCGAGCCGCTGCGGCCGGGGCCGTTTGCTCCGTATGCCGCGGATGAGGCCGGCCTCGACCAGGCCCGTTCCGACGACGAGACCTGGTCACAGATCACCATCGAGGCGGCATACCTCGATCTTGTCGTCCGGTTCGCCCATCGCGATCTCGACCGGCTACGGGCCGCGGTTGCGTCAGCGCCGGCGCCCGACTTCTACTCCCATGTCCGGACCCCCTACCTACTGCATCAGTGGGTCACGACCGGGGCCTCGCACCGGTCATACCAGCGCACGATGAGGAGCTTCCGGTACGCAGAATCCGGCACTGAGCCGATCGTGGAGAACCACTCGTACGAGTTCCTGCCAGCGGCTCATTTGGTGTTTACCGATCGCCTCGTCGAGGAGACGCTGGCGCGGCTGGGACCGTTGCCAGAGTTGCTCAGCACCCCGTCGCGCGCGGATGGCACGCTGGAGGTCGCTGTGCTGGCCGAGCGCGTCAAGCGCGCCCGCCACCATGGCTACGGTCCCTACGACCTTGCGCAGGCCCTGTTGCGACTCGGGCCCACGGCGCCCGGTGATGCCCGGTTCTTCGATGGCCTCGTGCTGCCGCCGATGGCCGCCGCCTCGCCACGATCGCCATGGTGGCGCCGTCGGAAGACGGCCGGCCCTGACGACGGCGTCGAAGCGATCCGGCAGTGGATTTCCGGTGGCGGCTGGACCCCGCGGGATGTGGGTTTTCCGGGTCTGGAACCGCGATCCGGGACGCTGCGGCTTCCCCTTCCCGACCTGCTCCGCGGCTTGGCGGGGATGGACGGCATCCGCGCTCCGGTGGGCGAGGGCTGGCGCCGGCCTTGGGGCGCCGACGATCCGGGCCCGTGGCTGGGCGTGTGCCCCTGGGACGTCGAGCACCTGTGCGTGACGCTCGCGGCCCGGACCGACCAGGACTCGGTGTTTCAACCCGAGCGACTCGCCCTGGTGGTGTGGTCGGCGGGTCCTATCGGACCGGCAGCGCATCATCACTTGGCCCGATTGCTCGCCCATCCCCGACTGGACAGTCGGCTTCTCGCCGCGCAGCACGCGGGGACTTTGGCCCGGCAGGGACGGCTCGACCCGCAGACGCTGAGGGAACGCACGCTCGCCCTGGTGAACGCTGGTGCCCTGTCGCTGCCCCGCGCAGTTGCGGGATGGGCCGAGTTGGCCAGCGCGTCGTCAATGAGCACGGTCTGGCCCAGTTGGCAGTCGGTCCTGGATGTGGCTTGTGGTGCAGCGCGCAAACCGGCCGGGCTCGCCGAGGTGCTCCGGGTCACCCGAGAACATGCGCCGGTCCTGCGGGCCGCACTGGGCACATCGTGGGTGCCCTCCTCAGTGCGCGCACTTGCGAGTGCGGGAGGCTCGACGAAGGCTGCGGCCGAAGCCCGGGCTCTGCTCGCCTACCTTGACCAGCGGGACATGCGGTGACGAACCTCATCGGCACCTCGTGGCTGAGAAGTATCGGCTCGGATACCTCGCTCGCCCTGGAAACAGGGTTGGGCCTCACCCCTGGCGGCCTGGTGTCGCGCCCGGAGTTCTTCTCGGGCGTGCTCTCCAGACCCGAGATCGCGGCGGCCGGCATCCTCACCGTCGCCGATGTGGCCACGACGACCTACCTCGATCTGTCGGCCCTGGCCGCCAGCCGAGACCCGGTGGTCACCGCGAGCGGGGACCGGTTGCGGTTCGAGTCGTTCAGCGGCTGCAACGGCGTGTATGCCCGTTTCGATCTCCTCGCTGAGGGCATCGCCTCCGGCGAGGTTTCCTTCGGCACCACCAACGTCGACGTCAATATGCCGTTGCGCGGCGCCTTGGCCGCGCTGCCACCTCACGAACTGATGCACCTGGCCGTCGGTCGCGACGTGCTTCGGATGTCAACCCTCGACCAGACGCACGAGGAGCGGAAGGTCGCGTTGCCGCACAGGTGGGCGCGCGGGTTCGCCGAGATCCCGACGATCCTGCCCGGCATGGACCTCGCGCTCGAAGCGAACAAGACGCAGGCCATGGCCTTCTTGGCGGGACTTCCCCGAGGCGCCCCAGGGCCCGTGGTCGGGGTGGCGCCCGGCCCGCGCGGGCACCGCCTCACCGGACGCGGAGCGCGGGGGAGCGCGACCTTGGCGGGGACGTCGCGGCTGACCAGCCTGCGCCGGGTGATGCGGCATATTCGGCGCCTCACCGTGTGGGCCCACGACTCCGGCGCCAGCGCGTGGGCCGCCGACCTTGACGGCGGACGGATCACGCTCGCACTGACTCCTCAGCCGTATCGCGGCTTCTCCGGCGAAGGTCAACTCCTCCTCGCCTTGGCCGGTGCTGCAGATGCTGGGCAGGCTGCCTCGCTCGACCCGGCGCTTCGGGTGTTGGAGCACCTCGCCTGGGAGCCACGCGTCGACCCGGCGCTGCTGGCGGCGGAGACGGGGATGAGCGTCTCGCAGGTCCACGATGGCATCGCGGTGCTCGCCGCGTCCGGCAAGGTGGGGTACGACCTCAGCGAGGCGGCATACTTCCACCGCGAGTTGCCCTATGACGACGAGGCCGTCGACCGCGACCACCCGCGCTTGCGGGCCGCGCGCACCATCGTCGCGGCCGGCGGTGTCGCGCGCACCGACTCCGGGTTCCGAGTCAGGAGCCACGAACGGGAACACTGGGTCACCCTGGCCGACAGCGGCGCTTCGTGTACCTGTCGCTGGTATGCCCGGTATCGGGGCGACCGGGGGCCCTGCTCCCACATCCTCGCGGCCCGGCTGTTCCGCGACGCCTGAGGATGGAACCTGGGGCGCGTTGCGATCGAGGCGGACGGAGCCGATGAGGCGATCCGGATGAGCCGCACCTCAGTTTCGCTACGGCACTTCTGGGCGACTCTTCTGCGTCAGGCTCGCGGAGTCACAACCATTGATCGGTATGCCGCTTCGGCCGGCATCGAGCGGGCCGCCTCCGACGCTCGTCCCCTGGGACGCGGGCTTGCCTGCGTCGTCGCCGACGAGGGTGTCCGGGGCCTGCGTCCTTTCCTGGGCTGGACCCCTCGGCCCGCACTGGACCCTCGCGCGCCGTCCTCACCCCCGCGAGAAGTGACGGTCGTCGGGCAAATCGTCAAAGCCCGCGACCACCCTTACCCATGCTGAGAGGGCTACTGCAACATCTACTGCAACACGCTCTTGGCCGCCATGTTGCAGTAGCCGGCGCGGAATGCGGATGGCCGAGCCTCAGTTCAACCGCCAAGTCGCCCGTGGATCCTTGGTCGAAACCCCTTGCCAGGTAACGAGTCCCAACTCACGCAGTTGCGCCAGGGCCCGAGTAGCGGTCATCCGAGAGATTCCGGCAAGTTCGGCGAGTTGCCCGGTGCCGAGTGGCTGGTCGGTCACGCGCAGCACGTCAAGCACCGCGCGGCCACTCGCGGTGAGGGTGTCAAGCACCTGTCGAGGGATCGCGTCACTGGCCAGGAGCACGAGACGCACGCTGGAGGCCATTTGCGTGTAGAGCGGATCGGCGAGTCCTCGCCTGCGCAACTCGTGAGAATCCAGACCCGATGTGGTGGACCTGAGACTGGCTTCAAGACCGTCCGATGGCGCGTCGAGCGCCCGGCTCCTTCACCCGTCGCGCTGGTCGCCGAAGTGCTGGGCCAGTCGCTCGAGGGTGAACTCCTGGCGAAGTTTGCAGGCGCTGTTCTGGTTGGCAAACATGCCCTTCTCCCAGTACGCCTCCGACGCCGGGCGGGCGACGAGCCATCGAACGGGGACCACCCATTCGGCTTCGTCGTCCGTGTCCGCCTCGCCGTCAAGACCGTGGCCGTATGACCCCACGAGCTGTTGGTCGCGCAGGCGAACGATCCGTCCATCGACATCGACCGTGGCCTCGTCGAACCGTCGGGCCGGACTGAGGGTCTCACCCACGGCCACGTAGCCCTCCCCGGGGATGCAGACGTTGACCCGCGCCCCCACGGGAACGTTGCGGAGGGTGCGCGAGTACCACGCGTCACCGCCGGCGGAGACGAAACCGAACCTGCGCCCGTCCTCCCACTGGCGCCCACCCGGGAAGTCGCCGAAGGAGACGAACCAGTCGAGGCCGTTCCACTCGGCGCGCTTTCCCTTCTTCGATTGTGCGTATGCCGTGGGCGCGCCCTCGCCCTCGTCGTCGCGAGCGAGCCACGACCGGGCGAGGTAGCGGCGACCGTCATCCTCCAAATAGGAGAAGAAAACCGCGTTGAGCGGGACGCCGAAGGTGCGCAGGTACGTCACGATCCGCTCCGACCCGGGGTCCAGGTCGGTCGCGACGATGGTCAACTGGATCTGGGAGTTCAACTCATCTGGAGGCGCCCCACCAAAGACCGCGTCGTATGCCGCCTCGAAGGGCTCGTCGAGGTGGTCATTGGCGAGGTCGATGATCGCGTCCCGATCCAGCGTCGAGACCCACGACCCGTAGTCGAGCACTTGGGCGACAACATCGCGCGGGGTCTTGTCACGCTTGAGTTCGAGGACGTGGAGATTGCCCTCGCCGTCCATGGCGAGCAGGTCAATGACCTTGCCGTGTGGCGTGCGCACCTGGCGGCCGATGACGAACAGCCGCTCGCCGAGCAGCGAAGGGTCCTTCTCGAGGTATTCCTCCAACGTCGCCTCGGACGGCAAAGACGCCGCGCTGAGCCGCTTCGGAGTGTCTCCGTCGATCCGCCACATCCCCATCTCCACCGGCATGACTCATAGTCTCCCCGAAAGCGCCCGCACCAGCAGCGACGCGGGGCCGATCACGCGGAAGGGGTGCACGGTCGATCGATGGTCAATTCAGTTCGGACGCAACGTCCGCGATGTGATGACGGTCAACCAACGCATCGCGCGGGCTTTCTCTTTCCAGGCCCAGCCGATGGGGGGACTACAGGCGCACCTTGACTTCTCAAACTCGGACGTACCTGGCACCGCGGCGTTCGCCGACTACTCGGAGATCACCGCGGTCGACCATGCGCTTGAGCACCCCCCTGGCTTGCGTTGGTGACAACTGGCACAACCCCGCCGCTTGCGCTCGGGTAATCGCTCCGTACGCATCCACGTAGTCACCGATCATTCGCTCTTGCTGGATGGGGTCAGCACCCTTCACGCGCACGTAGGCGGTCCGATCCTGCGCCAGGTCGTAGAAGCGGGGCGTGAGATGGAGTCTTCGGCTCCGTCCCACGCCTCGGGTCTCGAGAATGCCCAACTCCACCAGTTGCGTGGTGGTGTTTCGCACCGTGGCGGGAAGCATCGACAGTGACTCGGCTAACTCGCTTGGCGCGGCTGAGCCCATCGCCTTGATCTCGTGCACCACCCGCAACTGGTCCAACCCCAGAGAGCGCTGCTGTTCGTTCTCGAACGTCAGCAGGAAACGGACCAGATCGAGGTCGGCCGTTCCGAGAGGGACGGACACCAGAACTGAGTTCGTCGTGGAGCGTGCGTAGCTCGGCGCGTCGCGGCCGGCACGTAGCTGCTGTTCGAACATCTCATTGACGCCTTTGCCCTTGCGCTCGACGAGTCCGGCCCGCTTGAAGGCGTCGGCAAGGATCGGGCTCCTGGGACGTGACTCATCGAGGATGTTGTGGATCGTGACGCCGGGCGGCAGACCGCCTGGGTTGCTCACCACGAACTCGGCATCGTCAATCTGCACCCTCGTCGGACCGAGGACCGAGTAGTCGCGGTGCACGATGGCGTTCGCGACTGCTTCGCGGCGGGTCACTGACGGGATGAGCGGAACGTCGACTCGGTGGATGCCCGCCATCAGTTCCGTCACGCTGTTGCGCGCATCGATGAGCGCCTGCATCTCCTCGGTGATACGCAGGAGAGGTCCGACGATGCGCTCGTTGGCAGGGCTCGCCGCCCGCAGGTCCTGGAAGATGAACTCGGCGTTGGGCACCCATCGTGCGACTGCTTCAGCCCTGCCGAATAGCAGAATGGCACCGAGACTCACTGGGGCCGCGATAGGGACCAAGCCGAGAGCTCGAAGGATGTCCTCGTCCTGGAGGTTGGCGGTGCTGTCCCTGGTCAGGCTGGAAAGCCGGCGATACCGGTCGAACTCAGCAGGGTCGAGGTCCGTGTGGGTAGCGCCTACAGCGACGGCAGCGGCATAGTCCTGCCCGCGGGTGACCATCCCCATGCTCACGATCTCCTGCGGCGACATGGGCACGCACTGGGGTTGTCCGAGGGTGTCAAGCACTCGCTTGGTGTAGTACCCATCCTTGGTGGCTACAGGGCCTGGGTCGGCACGTGGCACATCGATCCGGAACACCGCTTTCCCGTCGATGTGCTCCAGGGTTACCGTGACGCCAAGCGGGGGGTCCGTGCTGTTTTGGACGTATGCCGCCACCCGCACCGGATCCATGTGACCGCCAGGGCGCGACTGCGCACCGACGACCCGTCCGTCATCACCCACGCCGAGCAGGAGTATGCCGCCTTGGGCGTTCGCCAGACACGTCACGGCCTTGGTCAGGTCCCGATCGTTGAGGTGAGACTTGAACTCCGTCGTCAGCGTCTCGCCACCACGGAGGAGGTCGCTGGTGTGCATGCGCCATAGCATTGCATACTTATGAGCCCGTTTTCTAAGAGCACACTCCGAGTCATAACTTTTAATGCCATTAAGAGGGGGCTCGCACGGATCGCTTGGTCCCCCCGGCGCCCTGCCGAGAAGTTGCGAAAACTCGAACCGCCGAGCGCTCCCGCGTCGATGCGTATGCCGCACACGATCCCCACCACCACCTGTGTCAAGGGCGAGCCGTGCGGATGCGGGAGGACCGTCACCGTCAAGGACACCGAGCACGAGCGCGACCGGCAACGCCTCCCCTGACGAAGCACGCGCTGGGCGAAGTCGTACAACCGCCGTAGCCGCATCGAGGGCTCCTTCGGAACCGTCCGATACCAGTCCCTCAACCTCAACCGGGGGTTCTTCCGGATGACCGGACTGGTCGCGACTGGCCTGCTGATGGCAGTCACGCTCATCGGGCACAACCTCGTCAGCCTGCACGCCTGGCACGCCAGACGCGGCCTGCCCGAGCCGTGGCAGGCACACCTCCCCCGGAGGGGGCACCCCCAGGCGAACCCGTCGACGACCGGCCCCTGGAGAAAGCGACCCGCACCTGCCGCCGACGCACGCGCCTGACCGACTGACAGTCCCGGCTTCGAGCCACTCACCCCGCACGACGTTGGCGCCAGCCTGCCCGGAAACAGCCACGGGACGCCGAAACCGAGCCCGCGGCATACGAAGATGCGTGTCAGCGGAGACGCAGAAGGCGGGCACGACCCCCACAACGACGAAACTCCCGACCGGATCGACTCCCCCAGAGGGGGGACCCCCACGGCCGGGAGTTTCGTGAAACCGAAACGGGTAGTTGAGGGAACTACCCCGTTGTGCGCAAGGGGGGACCCGGTCGAGCCCGCCTCGTTCCTCGGCGCCCGCTCCCCCTCCCGGCATCCTCTCCTTGCCGCACAACGCGAAACGACCGGCGCAGGTCGTTTCGCGTTGTGGGTAGTTCCCGAAAGTCCCTGAGCTGCAGATTCGGTTGTGAGGTGCGGCGGCCTGGCACACGGCTTCGCCCCCATCAGCCACCCGACGCGAGCAGCGTCCTCGGCAATCGGTTTGGCGGCCCGGTCCGCTCTCGCCGACTGGCTTCCGCCCTCGGAGCGATCCCGTCAGGTGTCGACCAGCTAGCCGCGCCGGCGACGTCCCCGGCTGGTGGGAATCGGGTCGAGCCCCAGCACGTCGATGCCCAAATCATCGAACGGGATGACAGGAATCGTGCTTGATGCCACAAGCGGCGTTACCAGCGGCTCGCTGGTCACGATAACGCCGACCACGGAGCTCTCGCTGGGGCCTGCCTCCGCTCCAATGTGGGCTAGCACGGCAGCGAGGTTGCCCCTGAGCCAGTCGACCCGTCGAGCATGCTTGTCCGCCGTTGAGCGCTCGACCTTCTTGCCCTGCTTGCCCCGGAAGAGCTTGACGATCTCGTGCGACATCTCCGCCGGAGTCCGGGCGACTTCAAGGTCTTTGGCTTCAACTGCAAGCACGGTGCGGGTGTTGGGATGCCATGCAAGGACGTCAATGTCACCGAGGTCGAGGCCATCGGCATCAGCGATTCGCGACCCGGCCACCTTGCTGACCGACAGTTCAGTGGTGAAGCCGAGGCTCTGCAATCGCTCGGCAACATCGGTCGCGTAGCCCTCGTTGATTCGACCTCGCGCCTGAGAGATGTACGCCTTCATGGATTGAGTCCTCGCACTGGCCTGCAACCGGCCCGACGTCAGACTGGACAGCCAGTATGGGCCGGTGCCGAAGACGCTGCGGAACCCGAACACCAACTCGTCGCCCTGCAGTACCAGTGGCCTCCGCACGTACGACCTGTTGCGGTTGAAGCGCCACGGGAACGCGTCCGGCCCAATGCTCATGAACTCGTCTCGCGGGGTGAGCGTGATGGCGTTGAACACCGTGTCGACGACCTCCGGGTCGAGGTTGCGAGCACCTGCCACCTGAGCGATTGCCTCGGCGCGCGCCAGCCTTGTGACCTGGTCGGCCGTTCCGATGTCGAGCAGACCGCCGCACACCTCTCGGAGGTCGGCCAAGGTGAAGCCGTATTCGCTGCGCATGGCGTCTGCGCTTTCGTTCACGACGTCCGGTGTCGACATAGAACTGGTGTCATCTGCGGGGGGCTCGAGTGCGGTGCGGATCGCTCTTGCGCCAGCGGCTTCCGCATACGCCTTGACAGCCAGGTCGACGGGCTTGTCGCGGCTTATCCCCAGGCGTCCCGACTTGAGGATAGACACCTCGAAGTCGGCTAGCTCGTAGTGCAGGAAGTCGGACGCTGTCCCCCAGTCGATGATCTCCTGCGCAAGCCCGAGCATCTGGTAGTAGCCACGTGTCGTCGGAAGCCGGTCACCCTGCGGGGGCCGAGCGGCGACGTACTCGATCAGGAATCTGTTCGCACGGTGGGCGGTCGCGCTCTCGCTGCGGTGCTCGACCAGCTCCTTGGTCGTCTCTGCATCGGCACCGAAGCACGCGAGACGTGATCGCAGCATCCGCGTGTTGTACTCCACGAAGTAGACGAGGGCCTCGTTCTGGGCAACGAGATACTCGAGCAGTGACCGCTGGTCGTACTTCGCGATCTCTGCCTCCATCTGCTCGAACAGGTGGCTCACGGCCTTGTTCAGGACCTCGCGCCGGTCAGCGCCCGTCAGCGGCCCTACCGGGACAGCTCCACCCCCGGGGTCGCGCAGCCATTGGCCGAGATCGTCAAGTATTTGAGCAGTGACCTGCCCGTGCCCCGTAAGCGGCGACGGCAGCCGCTCGGCCCGCATGTCGGGGGCGTTGTTCTCGTTGAACGCGTTGAGGATCCGTTTCGAGCCGAGCGGCGCGACCACGTCGACCAGCGCCTCAACGTCGTCTGTATCGACGGCGAACAGCTCGATCAGGAGTCTGGCAACGAGGTGACGCTCAGCCACGTTCGATTCTGCTTGCAGGTCGGCGACGAAGAGGTCCGTGAACCGGAGCGCGATGGTTCCCTGTCCGGCCGAGGCTTCGATGGGGCGCACCGACGTCGGGCCATCGCCAAGGCGATTCCATGTCGATGCGGGGCCTGGCGAAAGGACCAAGTGGCTCCTCGGTGCCCGGGGTGTGAGCCCGCCGAGGACGATGCACTCACGGATCCAGAACGCGACACTTTCCAGTAGGAGAGCGGCCGCATCTGCCGATGGCTCCTCGCCCAAGTCCGGGCTCACGAAGACCTGGGTAGTCCCAACCTCGACGACGTAGCCGATGAACGAAGTGTTCGAGTCGAGGATGAAGATTTCGGGAGTGTCTCGCTTGAATCGACGCCGCGCTTGAACCATCGGGCGACCTTCGACGGGGGCCGCTACCCCGTGCCGGTCCGTCTCTTCGAAGAACTTCTCGCGCTCAAAGAAGCCGTCTCCAGCCTGGAACACAGTGAGGGTGGGTATGCCGTCATCGGAGACGTAGAACGACTTCTTTCTGAGTTCGTACGCCCAGTATTCGTCGAGGATGTTGGCGGACATCGATTCGCCCGGTCGACGGTCCTGGGCTTCGGCGAAAAGCAACAGCCCGAGGGCCCCGTCTGGTTCGCGGTGGAATATGACCTCAAGGTCGTCGGACCGCGCCATCAACACAGGGTCGGCGCCGTCGACGTTCGGGACACCCCAGAAAGCCGAGCGGCCTGGGCTGTCTGTGATGACCAGATGGAGCAGCCACTCCGATGTCGAGTACGAGGTACGAACGTCGGGTCGAATGAGGTCCCCGATCTGACCGAGCACCGCACTTGTGTTGTGCATCCCCCATTGGTGTTCCGGCGACCAGTCAGTGAGATTGTCCGTCGCGACGATGACATGTACGTCCGTCGCCGAATCCACGGAGAACAGGTACCTACTCATCGCCCCGCCCTCTGACAGCACCTTTCGATGGGCACCGCGTGGAAGTAGCCGCTCTACCCTGCGAAGGGCGGCGGCGCTGTACCGCCTGCAGAGCTCTTCGAGTTCGTTCTCCTGGTAGGCGAAGCGAAGCAGGTGGTGGCGAACCGTCAGCAGTAGGTCGAGAGGAACGACCAGTTGGTAGCCGTCCGACAGCCTGAGGAACGGAGTCACGATAAGACGGTCCTCCGTCATGTCGTCGTCGCACGGGTCGGTCAGCTCGCCGGGATCGAGCGCGAACGTATCAACGACCATCCGTAGCCAAGAGCCGTGTGCTTCGAGATCAGCGAAGCTGAGGAACGCGCATTGCGCCAAGTCGTCGAGTCGAGCCGCACTTGGTACGTCCATCGGCGCTCCTGGACCCCTCCCAGGCCGTGCGCCTCTGACAAGACCGGCACGTGTCAGGACAAGGTTGCTGACGGTGAGGAGCCCCTGGATGAGTTGCCGCGCTGGACCGCGGACGCCCTTCGACATTCCGTCCTCACGGAACACGGCGTCCGCAAGATTCTCGACGTCACCCACCGTGTGCTCACCGGAGCCTGGCGAAACCAGGTACTCGCCGCCATAGAAGCTGATGCTCTGGACCATGATCTCGGAGTACGGGTCCTCCTGTCGCAGGATTCGGCGGCCCCCGATGTCGTCACGCTTGAGCAGGGCCCTGACAGCGCTGGCACTGAGCGGCTTCTCCGAGTCGTCTGGCACTGCCATCCCGAGCGCGGCGAGCCGGTGCAACCTCACCAATCGCGAGGCGTTGCTCGGGAGCAGCATGAGCCCCGACGCGGCTCTCGCAATCGCGGGTCCGCCGGCGTGCCGAGGAGCGTCGACGACCACGGTTCCAACCACGGGGCCAATGCTGTCATCAGACACCGACAGATAACGGCGTCGGAGCGTCAGCGCGGGCGACTACATCTAGCGCGCCGACGCGGGATGCGGCCGACCGGCCTCGACTGCAGCCCTGGATAAGTCGGCGCAGAGTGGCAGGGGGAAGGTGAGTGCCCGCTGCATACCGCCGTCTTTCGCCCTCCGTGACAAGGTCGACATCGGTACGCGATCGTTTGTGTCTAGGCGCGGCGGCGGGGCCTGCGGATTCGCTGCCACCACCGAGTCTGTTCCAGGGTGGATTCCGTGGATGTCGGCTCGGCGGGTGGCAGTGGTGGTCGTGCCCTCAGCATGTTGACCAAGTCGGGCAGCCCGGCGGCCAGCGCGATCCCGAGCTTCTGCTCGCGACCAATGGTGGCGTCAGGCAGCAGTCCCGCGACGCGTTCGCGCTGAACGACGGTCGGCTCGAAATACATCGGGGCCGATGCTTGACGGCCCAGGACCGCCAGACTTGGTTCGGCGTCGTGGAGGAGTTCCAAGTCGGCGATCAGCGACTCCCACCCACCCCGTCCCCGATGCAGCCACCAGGCCCGCCGGCGGATCCCCGGGTCCGCGTCGCTCTTGAAGTCTGCGATCTGATCGAGGACCCACAGGTTCGGGTGAGCGGCCAGCACCGTGCCGGCCAGCCGGGCGATCCTGGAGTGGGGCGACCTGACCAGGGCGAGCAGGTCGGGAACGTCCGCGTGGGACGCGTGGCCGACCAGCAGTCGCAGCCCCACCTTCTGAAGGGCCGGCTCGGTAGCGTGCACCAGATCAAGGACCTCTGCTCGATCGATGGCCGAACCGGACTCGGCGAGCCCGAGATAGGCCAGGGCCTGCCTGGTCGGGGTCGGGGCCGAGTGGATGAGGTCTGCATGCGTCGGATCTTGGTCGAGTTCCTGCCATCGTCGGCGGGCCCAGAGCCGAACCAGGACCGAGGAGTCGACCAGCAGCGGCGCCACGTCCCCAGCCTCGAGGTCGGAGGCGTGCAGTCTCACCAACCCGAGCACTCGGCTCTCGGCCGTTCGAGCACGCAGCAGCAACGCCCTGATCGTCGGCGGGTCGGCCTGGTCGGCGATCACGTGGGTGAGCACTGATCGCACCACCTGGTCCCGCTCCCGCGGCAGCAGATCTGCTGCCGCGACCGAGTCGAGCATCCCCAACTCAACGCTCCGACGGAACGCGAAACGGCGAAGGGACAGAGCCCCGCTTCGCCCCCACGGCAAGCACGACACGCAGCGAGGCACACAGCGCTTCCGCGGACCGGCCGTCGATGGGCACCCATTCCGGGTTCGGTGCCCCAACACGTCCGCCTCGATGCGGATGCCGCATACCATCCCGACGACCTCCTGCCTCAAGGGCGAGCCGTGCAGCTGCGGCAAGACCGTCACCGTCAAGGACACCGACCACGAACGCGACCGGCAGCCGCTGCCTTGGCAGGGCACTCCTTAGGCCAAGTCCTTCAACCGCCGCACCCTCGTCGAAGGACTCTTCGGCTCTGCCCGCTACCAATCCCTGAGCATCAATCGCGGCTTCATCCGGATGACCGGCCTCACCGCGACGGCCGCCTTGCTCGCCTTCGCCTTCGTAGGCCACAACCTCGTCCGGCTCCACGCCTGGCACACCGTCCGCGGCCGGCCCGAACCCTGGCAGGTCCACCTCCCCCGGAGGGGGCACCCCCAGGCGAGCCGGTCGACGACCGGCCCCTTGACAAGGCCACACGGACCAGAGGCCGACGCAAACGAAGCGGCGACTGACCAGTCCAACCCGCGCCGCTCACTAGCAGGGAGCCCGCGCAAGCCTGCCCGGAAACGGTCACGAGACAGGGAAACTGGCCCCGCGGCATACGGAATCGGCGGCAGGACGGCCGTCGGCGACCCGCACGACCCCCACAACGACGAAACTCCCGGCCGGATCATCTCCCCCAGAGGGGGGACCCCCACGGCCGGGAGTCTCGGGAATCCGAAACGAGTAGTTCAGGGAACTACCCGCGTTGTGCGCAAGGGGGGATTTGAACCCCCACGCCCGTAAGGACACTGCCACCTGAAGACAGCGCGTCTGCCGTTCCGCCACTTGCGCGTGGTCTCCGGTCACCGACTAGCACGGCACCGAAGCGGTCTCAGTCTGCCGCACACCCGCGCACTTCTCCAAGCCGGCCGCACGCGACGGCCGCCGGATGGCCTCCCGATCAAGCCCGGGTGGCGGCTCAAGCGCCAGTTGTGGACCATAGCGCCTGCAAGAACTGACGAAACTGCTCAGTAGCGGCGCTGGGATGGGTGTGCGCCGGGCGGCGGCTCTTGGACGGGAGCGCGCGGGACAGGGGCACGCCGGCAGCAACCGCACCCGAGCGCGGCTAGCGACGCCGCCGGTTGCCGCGGGTCTTCAGGCGCACCTTCGGCATCTCGGGCGCGGGGATCCACCAGGACCCGTCGTGCTCACGCGGCGTATATCCGTGCACGTACCCAAATCGCGGCTGATGCCAGTTCCACGCCTGGTGCGCGGCCACGATCTCCTCGTGCGTGCGCCCGATGAAGTTCCACCACATCACCACCTCCTCCTCGAACGGCGGCCCGCCCAGCACCACCACCCGCGCCCCCTCGTCTCCCGCGGTCAGCGGCAATCCCGTATGCCGCCCGCTCGCCTCGGCCTCGCCACTCTCGTCCCGCTCCGCGCTCGCCTCGGCCTCGCCGCTCCCGTCCCGCTCCTCGCTCGCGTCCGCATCCACCACCCCCAACTGACCCACGGACAGGGCGCATCCGGCATACGTCACCGAACCCCGATCGACCAGCACCGCCACCTCAAACCCGGGCGGCACGTCCAACTCGACCGACGCCCCCGCATCCAGGCACACCTCGGCGCCCAGCAACGGCGTCGACGTCGTCACCGGCGACGCCGACCCGAACAACTCGCCCAAGAACACCGAAGCCCGCACCCCCTCACCGGGGCACACCACCGGCGGCGCATAGTGCTCGAACCGCGGCGCATCATGCCGGGTCGCCTCCGGCTCGACCACCCACAACTGGAGCCCGTGCAGCACCGACGTCGCCCCCGTCGACACCTCCGAGTGCGCGATCCCGGCCCCCGCGGTCATGAGGTTGACCTCGCCGGGGCGCACCACGGCATACGTGCCGAGCGAATCGCGGTGCTCCACCTCCCCCTCGAACAGCCACGACACGGTCGCCAACCCACAGTGCGGGTGCGGGGCGATGTCCAGGCCACCGGTGGCGGCAACGTCGTCGGGCCCGTAGTGGTCAACGAAGCACCAGGCCCCCACGACACTGCGCTCCCGGGCCGGCAACGTACGCCGCACCCCCATCGATCGCGGCCCGCCGAGGGGCACGTCGCGCGGCGTCAGCACCTGTACGTCCACCATGGCTCCCACCGTATGCCGTCCGCTCCCCTCCGCTGCCCCGGCCCACCTCCCTCAAAGTGGGCCGGGGCAGGGTGCGTATCGGCGTTGCCGGAGCCCGGACCAACGTCCACGAAGTACGCTGATGAGTACCCCTGGCCACGCAACGACAAGGAGGCGATGCCGCATGGGGCTCTTCGACCGAGTCGAGGGCAAGTTGGAGCGGGCCTACAACGGTCTGTTCGCGCGCGCCTTCCGCGCCGAGGTGCAGCCGGTGGAGATCGCGAGCGCGATCCGTCGGGCAATGGACGACCGCGCCAGCCACGGCGGCCGCGGCCGTTCGCTCGTGCCCAACATCTTCACCATCGAACTCTCCGAGACCGACCACGACCGGCTCACCCACCTCGATGACGACGTGGCCGACCAACTCGTGGTCGCCGCCGAGGAGCACGTCGCCTCCCAGCACTACACCCCCGGCGGCCCGATCCGCATCAACCTCACCTCCGGGCGCGACCTCGAGACCGGTGTCTTCCGGGTCCGCCCGATGACGGCCAAGCGCGCCGACCCGCCCCGTCGACCCGCCCCGCCGCCCGTGGACGATTGGGATGCGTGGCCCGACGAGCCGGAGGCCGCCGACTACGGTGTCGCCGACGACGACCCGTATGCCGTGGACGACCCGTATGCCGCGGACTCGCCGCCGGTTCGACCCGCCCGGGGTCGACACTCCGGTGGCGAGGCCGGCTCGGGCCAGGGAGCCGAGGGCAGCGCGGCAGCCGGAGCAGTTGCAGGGGCTGTCGGCGGTGCCGCGGCCGCAGGAGCGGGAGCCGCGGCGGCGGCGGGAGCGAGCGGGGCGGCATACCGGGCCCCGGCGGCGCGACCGGCGCCGATCCACCGACCCAGCCCCGCACCGGTCCACGCACCGGTGGGCGGGGGACGACCCAAGGGGCGCGCGTCCGACCGGCCCTGGCTCGTCCTCGACGGGCACCGCTACCTCCTCATCAGCGCCATCAACATCCTCGGGCGCGACGACGACGTCGACATCGTCCTCGACGACCCCGGTGTGTCACGACGGCACAGCGAAATTCGGGTGAGCATCGACGGGCCGCACTTCGTCGCCGTCATCCGCGACCTCGGATCGACCAACGGCACCTTCGTCAACGGCGAACGCGTCGACTCCGCCCACCTCTACGACGGCGACCAGGTCACCGTGGGCCGCTCCTCGCTCACCTACCGCGCCAACCGACCCTGACGAGCCGCGCGCATGAGTGAACTGACCCTGACGATCCTGCGGCTCGGCCTGCTCGTGGCCCTGTGGCTGTTCGTCTTCGCCATCGTCGGGGTGTTGCGCGGCGACCTGTACGGCCAACGCGTGACCCACCGGGTGGCCCGGGGGCGGCGCGCCGCCCGAGCGGCAGGCGCCGCCACGGGCGGGGCGGCAGCCGCCGTCGGCGGTCCGGCCTCGGCTCCCCCGGAACCGGCACCGGCCCGCACCGGCTGGTTCGGGGGCCGAGGGGGCAGCACCGCCCGCAAACTCGTCGTCACCGACGGGCCCCTGACCGGCACCAGCCTGCCGTTGCGCGCCCAGGGCACCCTCATCGGCCGCAGCCCCGAAAGCGCCCTTGTCCTCGACGACGACTACGCCTCGGGTCGGCACGCCCGCATCTACCAGGACAACGGCCGCTGGTACGTCGAAGACCTCGGCTCGACCAACGGCACGTTCGTCGACAACCAGCGTGTCACCGGCCCCCGCCCCCTCGACCTGGGCTCGTCGCTGCGCATCGGGCGCACCGTCGTCGAGTTGCAGAGGTGACGACGGTGCCCCTCACCTTCGATTACGCCGCCCGCTCCGATGTAGGCATGGTTCGTGCCAACAACGAGGACAGCGGGTATGCCGGCCCGCACCTGCTCGCGCTCGCCGACGGCATGGGCGGGCACGCCGGCGGGGACGTCGCGTCCTCGATGATCATCGGGGCGCTCGCCGACCTCGACGGGGAAGCGCTCTCCGGGGTCGAGGCGCCCGACGCCCTGGTGCGCCGCATCCGCTCGGCCAATGCCCGGCTCGGCGAGCGCACGCGGGAGGACCCCACCCTCGAGGGCATGGGGACCACGCTCATCGCGCTGCTGCGCGCCCGCGACAAACTCGTCCTCACCCACATCGGGGACTCGCGCGCCTTCCTGCGCCGCGACGGCGCCGTCACCCAGATCACCAAGGACCACTCGTTCGTCCAGACCCTCGTCGACGACGGCCGGATCACCCCCGAGGAAGCGCACACCCACCCCCAGCGCTCGCTCGTCACCCGGGTCCTCACCGGCGCCCCCGACGACGAACCCGACCTCGTGGTCCGCCAGGCCCTCGTCGGCGACCGTTATCTCATCGCGAGCGACGGCCTCACCGACTACGTCGCCCGCGACACCATCGACGAGGTGCTCCTCGCGGCCCGTCGCCCTCCCGAGTGCGCCGAACGCCTCGTCCAACTCGCGCTGCGCGCCGGCGCCCCCGACAACGTCACCGTCGTCATCGGCGATGTCGTCGACCTCATCCAAGGTCCGGTCCCCACCGACGTCCCGGTCGTCGTCGGGGCGGCCACGGTGACCCGCCGCGGCACCCGCCCCATCCCCGTCACGCCCGCCGAAAAGGCCGCCGCCCTCACCCAGGAGGCGATCGGCGCCACTGACGATGAGGAAGACGACGACGAGGTCCAGCTCGCCGAGGAGGGCCCGCGGTCCCGGGGCGCGCGGCTGATGCGCGCCGCCGCCGCTCTCGCCGTCACCCTCGTCGTTCTCGCCGGAGCCGGGTATGCCGGGTGGCTATGGGTGCAGACGCAGTACTGGCTGGGCGTGGACTCCGGGCGGGTCGTCCTCAACCAGGGCGTCGACCAGTCGCTCGGACCGATTTCGTTGTCCCACATCGTCGAACGCACCACGATCAGCCCCACTGACTTGCCCGACCTTTATCGGGACCAGTTGACGAAGGGCGTGGCGTTCTCCAGCGAGTCGGCGGCGCGGGCCCAGTTGCGCACCCTCGAAGTCCAGGCGAAGGCCTGCCGGTGGTTCGCCAGCCAGGGGCAGCCCTGTCAGCCCGTCTCCGGCACCTGGGTGGCCCCCACCCCCAGCCCGTCGCCGAGCCTGACGCCGAGTCCGTCCGCCGGCACCCCCACTCCCAAGGCCAGCGCCAGTGCCGGCGTCGCCACCCCGGTGGCGCGAGGCTAAGGCGGGCTATGACCATCGTTTCCCGCTTCCGCCCGACGCGGGGCCGCAACGTCGAACTCCTCCTCGTGGTGGCCGCCACCGCCATCGCGCTGCTCGCCTACATCAACGTCGGAGCCGCCACGCACGGGGAAGTCCCGTCGAGTCTGCTCGTCCTCGGCGGTGGGTTCCTCGGGATCGCGCTCGTGTTCCACCTCGTGTTGCGCTGGCGCGCATCGTATGCCGATCCCATCCTGTTGCCGATCGCCACCCTTCTCAATGGGCTGGGGTTGGTCATGATCCACCGCCTCGACCTCGCGCACGGGCGCACCATCGCCTCGGGCATGGCGGTGCGCCAACTCCTCTGGAGCGCGATCGCGGTCGCCCTCGCGGTCGCGGCGATCATCATCATCCGCGACCACCGGGTCCTGCGCCGCTACACCTTCACCGCCGGCCTGCTCGGTTTTGTCCTGCTCGTCCTGCCCCTCGTGCCGGGCATCGGCAAGGAAACCAACGGCTCCCGCATCTGGATCGGCCTCGGCCCGTTCACCTTCCAGCCGGGTGAGGTTGCCAAAATCATCCTCGCCGTCTTCTTCGCGGGCTACTTCGTCCAGACCCGTGATGCCCTGTCCGTGGCCGGCCGGCGCATCCTCGGCCTGACCCTGCCCCGAGGCCGCGACCTCGGCCCGATCATGGTCGCCTGGATGGCCTCGGTCGGGGTCCTCGTCCTCGAGCGTGACCTCGGCTCCTCCCTGCTCTTCTTCGGCCTCTTCGTCGCCATGCTCTACGTCGCCACCGAGCGCACCAGCTGGATCGTCATCGGCCTGAGCCTGTTCGCGGCCGGCGCGTACACGGCATACCTGATGTTCAGCCACGTCCAAACCCGGGTTCTTCTCTGGCTCGACACCTTCTCTCCCGACGCGCTCAAGGCCTCGGACCAACTCGCCAAGGGCCTCATGGGGATGGCGGCCGGCGGCATGGTCGGCACCGGTCTGGGGCGGGGCCGGCCCGACATCACCTACTTCGCCGAATCCGACTTCATCGTCCCCAGCTTCGGCGAGGAATTGGGGATGGTCGGGTTGTTCGCCCTCCTCATCCTCTACGTGCTCGTCGTCGAACGCGGGCTGCGCACGGCGATCGGGGCCCGCGACGGGTTCGGCAAACTGCTCGCCGCCGGGCTCGCGTTTTCCGTGGCCCTACAGTGCTTCGTCGTCGGCGGCGGCGTCACCCGGGTCATCCCGCTCACCGGCCTGACCATGCCGTTCCTCTCCCAGGGCGGCTCCTCGCTGCTGGCCAACTGGGTCATCGTCGCCATCTTGTTGCGGATCAGCGACCATGCCCGCCGGCCACTGCCCGACCCCGGCCCGAGTGCCATCGGCGGCGCCGAAACCCAGGTGGTGCGGCTATGAACGCCCCGATCCGCCGGATGTCGACCGTCGTCGCCTTCCTCTTCGCCACCTTGCTCATCTCGACGACGTGGATCCAGTTCGGCGAGGCGAAAAGCCTCAACGCCCGCGACGACAACCGGCGCACCCTGCTGGCCACCTACGCCCGCGAGCGCGGTCAAATCCTCGTCGGCGACACCGCCATTGCCGTGTCCAAACCCGTCGACAGCGAGTTCAAATACCTCCGCACCTACCCCTCGGGTGCCCTGTATGCCGACCTCACCGGTTACTACTCCTTCTACGGCGCCGGGGGTGGCCTGGAATCCACCGAGAACCCGCTGCTCTCGGGGAGCAGCGACAAACTGTTCTACCGGCGCGTCTCGGACCTGTTCACCGGGCGCCGCCCGCAAGGGGCAAGCCTGCTCCTCACCATCAACGCCAAGGCCCAGGAGGCGGCCTCGTCCGCGCTCGGCGACCAGCGGGGCGCGGCCGTCGCCCTCAACCCCAAAACCGGGGAGATCCTCGCCCTGGTCACCAAACCGACGTACGACCCCAACCCGTTGGCGAGCCACGACCTCAACGCGGTCGACACGGCATACAAAACCCTCAACGCCGACCCGGCCCGTCCCATGGTCAACCGGGCCATCGCCGGCAACCTTTACCCGCCGGGCTCGACGTTCAAGGTGATCACGGCCGCGGCGGCGCTGTCGTCGGGGAAGTGGACGCCGAGCAGCCAGGTCCCCGGGCCGGCGGTGCTCACCCTGCCGCAGACGACCGTCGGACTGCCCAACTCGGGCGGGCGCTCGTGCGGAGCCAACGACCAGGTGACGGTCCAGGATGCGTTGCGGATGTCGTGCAACACGGCGTTCGGGTGGCTCGGGCTCCAACTCGGTGGGGATGCGCTGCGGGAGCAGGCGGTGAAGTTCGGGTTCGGCGACCAGGTGAGCATCCCGATGAAGGTGACGCCGAGTTCGGTGCCCGCGCAACTCAACCCGCCGCAGACGGCCCAGTCGGCCGTGGGACAGTATGACGTGCGGGTCACGCCGATGCAGATGGCGATGGTCGCTGCGGGGATCGCAAACAAGGGGGTCGTCATGGAGCCGTATCTCGTCCGGTCGGTGCTCGCCTCGGACCTCTCGACGGTCGAGACAGCGAGCCCGACGGTGCATTCGACGGCGGTGACCCCCGAGGTGGCCGCGCAGTTGACCGCGATGATGGAGTCGGTCGTCACTGACGGCACGGGGACGGCGGCCCAGATGTCCGGGGTGCAGGTCGCCGGCAAGACGGGCACCGCGCAGCACGCCCCGGGGGCGGCGCCGCATGCGTGGTTCATCAGTTTCGCGCCGGCGAACGACCCGACCGTGGCAGTCGCGGTGGTCGTCGAAGAGGGCGGCAACGCCGGCGACCAGGCCTCCGGTGGGCGGACGGCGGCCCCGATCGCCAAGGCCATCATGCAGGCGGTGCTCCAGTGAGTCGCTACCTTGCCCACCGTGGCGCGCCGGTCCGCGGTCCCGGCCGGTGCCGCTGCGCCGGGAGCCGGCCGCCCGGCATACATCCGCCAAAGCCCCTGGGTGAGCATCGCCCGCCCCCCCCCCCGCCCGGCCTCCGTCAACAATCGACCAATAGGTGGATTGTTGACGGGTCGGCAGCCCCCGCCTGCCCCCGCCCCGTTGTCCCGTGTATGCCGTCGATCGCAAGGAGCGAGAACCGATGAGTGAGCAACCCCGCCTGCTGGGCGGCCGGTACGAGGTCGGTGACCTCATCGGCCGCGGTGGGATGGCCGAGGTGCACCGCGGCATCGACACCCGGCTCGGTCGTCAGGTGGCCATCAAGATGCTCCGCAGCGACCTGGCCCGCGACGCCTCCTTCCTCACCCGGTTCCGCCGGGAGGCCCAATCGAGCGCCGGGCTCAACCACGCCTCGATCGTCGCCGTCTACGACTCCGGCGAAGACCACACCGTCGATGCGACGGGGCAGCCGCAGGACGTGCCGTTCATCGTCATGGAGTACGTCGAAGGCAAGACGCTGCGCGAGGTCCTCACCCGCCGCGGCCATTTGAGCACCGCCGACTCGTGCCGGATCACCGAGGGCATCCTCGACGCTCTGGCCTACAGCCACCGGATGGGCATCGTCCATCGTGACATCAAGCCGGCCAACGTCATGATCGGCACCGACGGCTCGGTCAAGGTCATGGATTTCGGGATTGCCCGGGCGATCGCGGACAGCAACGCCACGATGACGCAAACCCAGGCCGTCATCGGCACCGCCCAATACCTCTCGCCCGAGCAGGCCCAGGGCCAGACCGTCGATGCTCGCTCGGACCTCTACTCGACCGGGTGCCTCCTCTACGAACTGTTGACCGGCCGCACCCCCTTCCAGGGCGACACCCCGGTGGCTATCGCCTATCAGCATGTGGGACAAGAACCTCCGGCACCCTCAACCTTCGAGCCCGCGGTGCCTGCGGACCTTGACGCCGTCGTGCTGCATTCCCTGGCCAAGGACCGCACCGCGCGCTATCAGAACGCTGCGGACTTCCGCGCCGACCTGCAGGCGGTGCGCTTGGGCCGGCCGATCAGCGCGGTGGCCGCGGCCACTCTCGCCGGGCTCGGCGGCGCGGCCGGGTCACTCGCCGGAGGTGCGGCCGCGACCGAACGGATCTCTCCCTTGGCTGCCCCGCCCACCGAGGTGTATGCCGTGACCACCCGTTCCGGTGGTGGGGCACCTTCCCCGGCGGCCCGGCCGGCGCCCGGCTCGGGCGACGCCGGTAGCACGACGACGTTGCCCGCGGTGCCGCCGGCGAAGCCACCACGCCGGCGCGGGATGTGGGCATGGCTGACCGCGGCGGCGCTGGTCGCGTTGGTGTTGTTGGGCTGGGGCGTCAAGGCCTATGTCGATCACCAAGCCAATGCCGCGTCCATGGTCGCGGTTCCCGACGTCACCGGGCAGCCGCGCTCGACGGCTCAGTTGAAGATCACCCAGGCCGGTTTGGTGCCGGTGGTGACGACCGAGAACAACAAGGAGGTCGCCGCGGATAGCGTGATCCGCCAGGATCCGCAGGGCGCCACCCAGGTCAAGAAGGGCAGCACCGTTCAACTCGTCGTCTCGGCCGGACCCGAGGCGATTGTCGTGCCCGACCTCAAGGGCCGCACCCAGGCCGAGGCCAAGGCCGAACTCGAACGGCAGGGCCTGACCTTGGGCACGGTGACCGAGCAGAACGACACGAAGCAGCCCAAGGGCACGGTGGTGTCGTCCTCGCCGCCGGCCGGGCAGTCGGTTGCGCCCAAGGGCGCGGTCAACCTGACGGTCAGTTCGGGCAAGGTCACGGTCCCCGACCTCAAGGGCATGTCCCAAAACGACGCCTACAACCAGTTGGCCTCGACGGGTCTGACGCCGAAGTCGGTGTTCAAGCAGACCTCTGAGGCGCCGGACGGGACGGTCATTGCCCAAGATCAGAAGCCCGGTGCGGTGCTCGACAGCGGGGCGACGCTCACCATCACGGTCGCGCAAGCGGCCCCCCCGAGCCCAAGCCCCACGCCGACGTCCTCTGGCTCCCCCTCACCCACGCCGAGCAGCAGCCACTGACGTCGATCCCTGGCTAAAGGCGGGCTCCGCAGTCTGCCCGCGCCGTCTCCGTCACCGTCTCCGTCTCCGTCTCCGTCACCGAGCGCGAGCCGCTGACCCCGGCTCGGCCCGCCCGAGTCGAAAGTACGCAACTTGCCGTATGCCGAGTGCGCGCACGGCGAGTCTCGTACTTTCGACCTGGTCGACCCTTGCGCTGGCTTGCCCGGCGCTCCCGCTCTGTCCCTGGACCGCACACCCTCGGCCGTGGCGTAGGTTCAGGTGGGAAAGGGGCACTTCGCACCCGAACATTTGGGGCGCGAAGTGGACCTTTCCCGCCCAAGGCGGGAAAGGGGTGACGGGTGGGACGGGCTGGATGCGATCAGGCGTGGGCGACCAAGGCGGCGATCCCGGCGGCATCGTGGACCAGCGGCGAGAGCCCCGCTGAGCGTCCTATCGCCTCGGTATCACCGGTCATGGCCAGCCAGTTCGCGAGCAACCGGTGCCCGCCTTCGGTCAGCACCGACTCGGGATGGAACTGGACGCCGTGCAACGGCAACTCCCGGTGGCGCACCGCCATGATGAGCCCCGAGGCTGTGTGCCCATTGGCGACCAGGGCCGGCGGCATCGTCGCCGGGTCGATCGCCAGCGAGTGATAACGCGTCGCCGTGAACGGTGAGGCCAACCCCGCCAACACCCCGGTCCCGTCATGGTGCACCGGCGAGGTCTTGCCGTGGAGCAACTCCGGCGCCCGCCCGACCGTCGCCCCGAACACCACCCCGAGTGCCTGATGGCCGAGGCATACCCCGAGCATCGGCTGCGCCCGCTGCGCGCACGCGGCGATCATCGCCATCGACACCCCGGCCTCCTCGGGCGTCCCCGGCCCCGGCGACACGAGCACCCCGTCGAACCCGGCCGCCTCGTCGGGCGTCACCGCGTCGTTGCGGACCACGGTGCACGTCGCCCCGAGCTGTTCGAGGTAGCCGACGATCGTGAACACGAAACTGTCGTAGTTGTCGACGACGAGGATCTGGCTCACGTGCGGCTCCCGGAAGTGGTGGGCGAAGTCAGACATACGGTATGCCGCCGCGCCGCCCCCAGCACACCCGTCCGCCCGCCGCACTCGCCCCACCCGTCACCCCTTTCCCGCCTTGGGCGGGAAAGGTCCACTTCGCACCCCAAATGTTCGGGTGCGAAGTGCCCCTTGCCCACCTCTAGTTCGGGAACCCGCGCACGACATCAGCGACGAAAATCAAGCGCGAGCACTCACGGCGACACCGATGCAGTGGGTGACGGGCTCGCGGTACCCGACGGCGAGGCGGGCAGCGAGGCAGACGGGCCGACCGAGATCGACGAGCCCTCCTCCACGGTGTTCTGGGTGAACGGCAACTTGGGGCTGATCCACGGGAACACCCACACGAAGCACACGGCCACGACAGCGACGATGAGGACCAGAACCTGGAGGGCCTTGACCCAGGCCGGGCCGGGAAGCAGACGCCACAACGCGGCATACATCGACTAGCCACCTCCTGACGGTGAGGCACTCGGCGAGGCAACCCCCGAGGGCAGCGGCGTCCCCAGCGAGGGCGACCTCAAGAGCGACGCGGGCAGCCCCTCCTCCCGGGTGTACGTCCGCGCCAACACGGCATGGACGACATACCGCTGCTGTGCGGAGTACTTGGGGTGGCACGCCGTCATGGTCAGCAACGCCTGGGTCGGGGCGACGCCCCGCTGATCGGGCACCGGAGCGATGACCTCCACGGCGGTCGGGGCGACGATCTCGTGGCCGGACACGGCATACACGTCATAACCGGAGCGGGTCTCGACGATGATCGCATCACCGGCCACCAAGGTGTCGATGTCGTGGAAGGGCCGCCCCCACGTCGTGCGGTGCCCCGCCACGGCAAAATTGCCGACCGCCCCCGGCGCCGCGGTCCCCACGTAGTGGCCGACACCGGACTGCAACGACGCGGTGTCGGTGCCCTCGAGGATCGGCCGCACATAGTCCGCACCGAACCGCGGGATGTAGATGAGCGCGAACGCCTTGCCTTCGATGAGGCCGCCGGGCACCTTCGCATCCGGGGCCTTCCCGCTGCGGAACTCGTTGAGCAGGGCGTGACGGGTCGCATCGGCGGCCCGGTTGGCCACGACGTCGGTCCACCACAGTTGCCACGCGACGAACAACAACAGGAGCACGCCAAGCGTGATGAACAACTCACCAACGACCCCAACGACGCCCCACCCGCGACTCGAGCCACTCGAGCCGCTCGTGCCGCTCGTGCGGCGCTGTCGCCGGCTCACCTCGCGGCGCGTCGCAACTGTCGTGGCATCCCCATCGGTGACCGGCTCGGCGCTCACGGGGCACCCGCTGCCGGGATGGCCGTGGCGTACCGGGGGGCAATGCTGCCGGAGTATGCCGGGAACGTCACCTCACCCTTGGTGCGCACCTGGTACCCCAAGCCCACGGCCGTGACGTATTCGCGGTAGATGCCCACCTGTTTGTCCCCTGCCAGCCCCCGCTTCATGGCGGGCACGTCCCCGATGGCCGTGATGACGTAGGGCGGGGAGTAGACCCGGCCCTGGAGGAGGAGCGTGTTGCCCACGCACCGGACGGCGCTGGTGGCGATGACCCGCTGGTCCATGAGCATCATCGCCTCGGCCCCGTTGGCCCAGAGCGCGTTGACGACGGCCTGCACATCCTGTTGGTGGACGACGATGTCGTCGATGGTGAACCCGTCGGGCAGTTGCCGGGAGGGCATCCGGCTGTCATCGAGGGTCACTTCGAGGCCCGGCCCGGTGACCGGGGTGCGCCCCGCCGCCGAGGCGAGCGCGTCGGCCCGGCTCTTCAGCGCCGCGATCTGCGCGTTGCCCGCGGAACCGGTGCGGGTCAGGGTGTCGATCTGGCCCTGGAGTTCGTCGAGACGCACGGAATCCTTGGCGTTGGTGGCGGTGCCGCGCCGGATGAGTTCGGCGATGCTGCCGTTGTCGTTGCGCAACGATCCGCCGGCCGCGGTCGCGCTGCTCGTCGCGAACAAGGCGCCGGCCAGGAGGGCCACCACGGGCACGAGGAGGGTCCAGATGGTCATCCGCCGGCGCCCCCGTCCCTTGCGCTCGCGACGACGCCCCCCGTCCCGCGATGCGTCGGCGTGGGGAGGCGAGGAGGGGTGCGGGCTCGGCGGCATACCCCTCCTTCGGTCGCGGCTGCACGCGGTGGCGGCCTTCATTATCTACGCTAGAGGGCAGTCCCCCCGCCCTCGCCAGCAAAGGAACCCCGCCGTGCCCGAATCCAAGGGTCGCAACAAGGCCACGTACACCCCGCCTCGCACGGCGAACAAGCAACTCACCCAGCCCAACCCGCCGTGGTACGCCCCGGTCATGGTCACCCTCATGGTCGTGGGCCTGATCTGGGTGGCGACCTACTACATCTCGGGGGCGCACCAGTTCCCCGTGCCCAAGTTGGGGCGCTGGAACCTCGGGGTCGGGTTCGCGTTCATGATGAGTGGCTTCCTGATGACCACCCGCTGGCGCTGAGATTACACGGGTGTGATTTGTCCACATCCGGGGAAAACCCTGTGGATAACTCGGGTTTGTGGTGGGGGTATGCCGCGCCGTTGCGGTTGCGGGTACGCCGCGTCGCCGGGCGTTGAGTGAGCAGTTGCGGGTACGCCGCGCCGCCGGGCGTTGAGTCAGCTGTAGCCGCCGGAGAGGGCGTACTTGGCGACCGCCGCCACTACGAGGAGCACGGTGAGCCCGCCGAGCCCGACCCAGTGGACGACCTGGGAGCCGGGGGTCGAGGCCGGCGCGAGCGGGTTGCGCCGATGCCCGGTGTAGGCGATCACGCCGGCGCAGGCTGCGCCCACGACGAGCCCGCCGAGGTGCGCCTGCCAGGCGATACCGGGGATGACGAACCCGAGCACCGCGTTGATGGCAATCGTCGCCACCATGCCCGCCGAGGAGCGGCCCAGGCGCCGGTTGAGCACGAGGAAGGCCCCGAACAGCCCGAACACCGCCCCCGATGCGCCCACCGTGGGCGTGATCCAGGGACCCATGTACCCCGCGTGGATCTCGGCGAGGGTGAGCGGCGGCGCGAGGAGCAGGTAGCCGACCGAGCCACCGAGCGCGCTGATGAGGTAGGTCGCCACGAACCGGGCCCGGCCCAGGAGCGGCTCGAGATAACTGCCCATGATCCACAGCGCGTACATGTTGAACGCGATGTGGAGGAGCATCGACGGCGAGTGCGCAAACGCCGCGGTGAGGAAGCGCCACGGCTCGGACCGGCCGGCATACGGCGCGAACGCGATCGCGTTGGTGACGTCCGGAAGCGCGAGTTGCCCGACGAACACGGCCACACAGGTGCCGATGATCGTCAGCGACGCGATCGGCCGCCCCCACGCGACCGCGCCGCCGAACACCGTGCGTCCCTGCCGGCTCACCGCCTGCGCCTGAGCGACGCAGGTGACGCACTGGATGCCGACGGGGGCGGGCCGCTGGCATTCGGGGCACGTCGGTTGGTGGCACCGTTGGCAGCGCACGTAGGCGACGCGGTCGGGGTGGCGAGGGCAGACCGGCGGCGCTTGGGTCGCCGGGTCGTATGCCGTGGGCTCACTCATGCGTCCACCCTCGTCGTGCTTCTGCCGCCGGTCAGGCCGGGCTGGCCATGGCCGAGCGGATCGTCAGTCCTCGATCTCGACACGTTCGATGACGACATCCTCGCGGGGCTTGTCGCCGGGGCCGGTCGCGACCGCGGACAGCGCGTCGACGACCTTGCGGGAGTCCTCGTCGGCGACCTCACCGAAGATCGTGTGCTTGCCGTTGAGCCACGGGGTGGCGGCGACGGTGATGAAGAACTGCGACCCGTTGGTGCCCTTGCCGCCGCGGGTGCCGGCGTTGGCCATGGCGAGCAGGTAGGGGCGGTTGAACTGCAGGTCGGGGTGGATTTCGTCGTTGAAGGTGTAGCCGGGGCCACCGAATCCCTGCCCGATGGGGCACCCGCCCTGGATCATGAAGTTGGGGATGATCCGGTGGAAGATGAGCCCGTCGAAGTACGGGGTGGGGTTGGTGCGGCCCGCGTCGTCCTTGTATTCACGCTCGCCCTTGGCGAGGCCGGTGAAGTTCGCGACGGTCTTGGGCGCCTGGTGCGGGAAAAGCTCGACGCGGATGGGGCCATGGTTGGTGTGGAAGATCGCCTTCATCCCGCCATTCTCCCACGTCGTCGCCCCCTCCCGTCTCGTCACGCTTTTCCCGCCTGAACCGCCCAACGTCCACTTCGCGCCCCAAATGTTCGGGTGCGAACTGCCCCTTTCCCACCGGGAGTTCATGCGCGTGGCTCGGCGAGCACGCGATGACCAAGTCCCCGCTGGAATGTGGATGCGCCAGCCCCCACTCCGGCAGCCCCCACTCCGGCAGCCCCCGCACCAGCCAGCGCCCACCGGGCCGGCTCCACGGCATACCCCATCGTCGGGGGCAACCAACGCCCGGCGGCGCCGTCGGGCAAGATGGAAGGACACCACGCCCTCGCGGCAGGCTGGGGCGATCGCCACGGGATAGGAGCATGCGCATGTCCGACACCACGAAGAGGGGCAAGGCCAAGTGGCTCCTGCTCGTCGGCATCACCGCAGCGGCCGCCGCCGCCGTCGCGTACAAACGCAGGGCAAACCTCGAGGACCCCTGGGCGAACGTGCAGCCCTACGTGCCGAAGCGGACCCTCGACCCGCAGCCCGAACCACCCCGGCCCCCCGAATCCGCCGCTGAGGACGATTCTCCAGTTAGCTGAACGCCGGTGGCCGTCCCGACGACCACCAACTATCAGCCAAGACCGCAATCACCCAAGACCGCAATCGCCGACGAAAGCGTGCCCGGACGAAAGCGTGCCCGTCAGAGGTAGGACATCGGGTCGACGGGGGTTTGGTCCTTCTCGACCTCGAAGTGCAGATGGCACCCGGTGGAGTTGCCCGTGGTCCCGACCAGCGCGATGGCCTGGCCGGCGCTGACCTTGTCCCCCACATCGGCGTCCCGGCGGGAGAGGTGGTTGTAGGTCGTGCGAATGTTGTGGCCGCCGATGGTGCCGTGGTCGATCACGATGCGCCAGCCGTAGCCGCTCATCCAGCCGGATTCAACCACGGTGCCGCCCCCAGCGGCATGGACGACGACGCCGCAGTCAGCGGCCAAGTCGATCCCCTTGTGGAGCGTCCACACACCGGTGATCGGGTGGACGCGGTAGCCGAACGGCGAGACGACCTCGGCTTCCACCGGATGCGTGAAGACCGCGGTCCCCGCAGAATCGGCCGCGGCCGAAGGCGAAGGCGAGGGGGCAGCCGATGCCGCAGCCTGGGCTTCCACCTGGGCCGTGACGGCGTCGGCGCGCCGTTGCTGCTGTTCGGTGGTCGAGGTTTGCTGGTCGGTGACGGCCGTGGCGTCGGCCGCCGGGAGGGCGGTGCGCCTGGCCGACCGCGAGGCCGCACCGAGGGCAGCACCGGTCTCCGGCAAGGCGAGCAAGGACATCCCGGTCGTCGCCCCGGTCCGGGCCGTCAAGGAACCGCCGCTCGCCAGGTGTTCGGTGCCGCCGGCGGCGGACGCCTGCACGGCGCCCAGCACCCCGACAAGCACGAGGAAGGCCGCGGCCTGGCGAGGTCGATTGGTCGTCGCGAGGGCAACGCTCAGGGCGCCTCGGCGGGCCGAGCTTCCATGGCGCCCCCCGCTTGGCCGCTCGGACCTGCGGGTATGCCGCGGTGCCGCCGCTTGCCGACCACCCTCGGCGCCGCTCTTCTCCCCCGCCGCCGACACCTCGCGCGCGCCGCCGGCGATCGCTGAGCCGCGACGGTCACGAGCGGGTGACGTGGCGTCCACGCGGTGGCCCGCGCGCTCCAATCGGGCCCGGGCCGCGAGGGCCGCCTTCGCTTCCGCTCGCGTCTGCGGAACGAACAAGTCCAGATCCGCGAGCGTCAAATCTCCGGCTTCCAGATCGACCACGGTCGTCGGCGCCGCCTCGGCAGCGAAGTCGCCGATTGAGCGGCTCTCCGGCACAGGCATGCGCTTTCCTTACGACGGACACGAAACACAACCCTGGAAATGGCCGACCACCACCGTCAGCGGCAGTTATCAACTCGTGACCAGGGAGCCTCCACGGTAGCGCGTGATGCTGCCGTTTGTCAGATCGGTGCCCTCGTGCGGAGCTTCCCGCCCTGCGGAACACCTCTGGTGCTCACCGAGATCATCGGCATTCACCGTCAGGTGCGGACGGCTCCGGAACCCAGCGAGATCAGTGCTGAGCACCATTCGGGGCGGACAACTCCTGGAGGTCCTCATCACGGCCGAGGGTGCCGTCCGGGTCGATCACGGGGTACATGATCCTGCCCACCACGTTTTCCCAGGGCGTCAGATCCGGCAGGGGGAGGAGCCGCAGTTGCCCCGGGGGCCGCGCCCCGAGCGCAGCGGCACGGTCGAGGCGGCGCCCCGCCTCCCGCGCTTCCCGCAGGCGGGCCCGGGCAACCCGGGCGCCGCCGCGGCGGCGGGTGCGCACCGCCACCCGACCGGGCAGCGCGGACAGGCCGGACCGAGCGGCAGGTCCGCCAGCGGCATACCAATCATCGAGAGCGGCGGCGCTGGACCTCATCGCGTCCAGGAGAGCCGCCGGATCGTCGGGTACCTCCTCCTCGGGGCAGCCGAGGTGTTCGGCCACCAACGTCCGCCGCAGGCCCCGCGCGAAGGTCTCGGCCCCCGGATCCGAGCCGTCGGGGAGGATCAGCGCGGCGAGTTCACTGTCACTGGTCCACGAGCGGCGGTTGAGATTGTCCGACCCCACCGAGGCCCAGACGTCGTCGATGACGCACACCTTGGAATGGACATAGATGGGCAGCCCCGCCTGATTGCTCAGCCCGAAGAACGCCACCCGGTCCCCGCCGGCCTCCAACACCGGCTCCATCGCCACCCGGCGCGCGTGGAACGTCGACTTCTCCCCGACATAGCCCTCAAGGTCGGGCGCGAGCGGCAGCACGACGATGAGCCGCAGCTCGGGTTGGTCCCGCAGGACCGTGGCGAAGTGCGCCCCCACCTGCTCGCCCCAGAAGAACTGGTCCTCGACGTAGATGAGCCGACGCGCCTGCGCCACCGCCTTGGTGTTGGCGAGCACGATGGAGCGTTCCCCGTCGGGGGCGAAGTCGTAGGCCCGCGGCTGGATCTTCGGGTAGGTCCGCACCACCTGCACCGCCGCGCCACCCGGCGGGGTCCGGCAGGGCGGCGGGGGTGGCCATTGCTCCCCGAGCGGTTCCGGCGTCAGGTCCTCGTTCTGGAGGAAGCTCGCCAGGCTCCGTCCCGGGTGCATGGACAGCGGGGTGGTGTCCTCCCACCGCTCCCGGAAGGTCGTCTCCACGTCGTAGACCGCCGGCCCGGTGAGGGCCAGGTGGACGTCGTGCCAGGCCAGGGTCGGCCCGTATGCCGCGGACATCGGCAGGGTTTGCCGGTCCCCGGCGTGGGTGGCGTCGTCGCGGCGGCTGTGACACAGGTCGATACCGCCCACGTAGGCGATGTCCCGCTCGGGTCGGCCCTGGTGGCGCAGGACGACGAACTTCTGGTGGTGCGCGCCACCGGTGCGCACCCGCATGTCGCGCAGGCACTGGCCACCGGCCTCGCCGATCTCCTCGCCGAGGAACCGGGCCTTGTCGGCGTGAAAGCCGAAGTGGCGCCAGTGCGAGCGCCAGAGCAGACCGCGCACGTCGACACCCCGCCGGGCGGCAGCCGTCAGGGTGGCCGAGACCGTCGATTCCGGGTCGTCGGTCAGCAACTCGTCGGGGTCGCCGCGCCAATCGGCGAAATACAACCGGTCCCCGGCCTCCAGTTCGCCGATGCGCTCGAACAACTCCGCGAAATACGGCCGGCCATGGACGATGGCGCGACAGTGGTTGCCGACGGTCCACGCCACCCCGTCGGGCAGGCGGGCGTCGATCGTGGTCGCGGCGTTGTCACTTTCTTTCGCCGTGAGGAACCACTGCGCCAGATCCATACGGCCATCGTGCCGCACGGGTGCGGTGTTCCGGTGGCCGCGGCATACCCGAAGGTGGGGATCGGAAGCGGGACCGTCAGGAGGTAGCGGCCGCGGTCAGCGCGGCATACCCACCGAGGACGTCGGACACGTCGGCGAACCCACGCGACCGCAGCAAACTCGCGGCCACGCTGGAGCGCCAGCCGCCGGCGCAGTAGAGCAGCACCGGGGCGTCGGCGTCGAGTTCGCCGGCGCGGGCGGCCAACTGCGGCAACGGGATGTGGCGCGCGCCCTCGCGCATCCCCGAGGCGACCTCGCCCGGGTTGCGGATGTCGACGACCTGGACATCGCCGCGCGCCATCGCCTCCCCGGCCTGGCGCGGGGTCAGCCGGCTGCCCTGCGTCACCTGCCCCTCGTGGCGGAGCAGGTATGCCGCGGGGTCGGGCACGTAGCCGACCACCGCGTCGAACCCGATGCGGGCCAAGCGAATCGCGGCCTCCTGCTCGTAGTCCTCAGGGGCCATGAGCACGATCTGGGTCGACGGGGAGATGACCGAACCGACCGTTTCGGCGAGCCGACCGTCGGCGGGCACGCTGATGGCGCCGCGGATGTGGCCGGCGTTGAACTCCAGCGCCTCGCGCGTGTCGAGGAGCACCGCGCCGGCGTCGAGAGCGGCCTGCACGGCGGCGTCGTCGAGGGCGGGGACGACCGCGCGCAGATCACGAGCGGGGCGTTCCTGCTTGTTGAGGGTCGCGTTATAGATGAAGTAGGCCGGCGCGGCGGGCTGGCCCTCGGTGACGACCGCGACGAACTCGGCCTCGCTCATCGGCTGGCAGGCGTAGTTGTCGGCGCGCTGCTCCCCGATCGTCGACTGCTTCTCGGTCGAGAGGTTCTTGCCACACGCCGAGCCGGCGCCGTGCGCGGGGAAGACCCGGACCGGGTCGGGCAGGCCCATGAGCCGGTGCTGGATCGAGTCGTAGAGCTGCCGGCCCAGGTCCTCGGCGCTCACCCCGACCGAGGCGAGCAGGTCGGGGCGCCCGACGTCGCCGATGAAGAGGGCGTCACCGGTGAGCACGCCGTAGGGCACCGCGTCGTCGGCGTGTTCGTAGACGAGGACGCTGATCGACTCGGGGGTGTGCCCGGGGGTGGCCATGATCTCGAGGACGACGTCGCCGAGGACGATCCGCTCCCCGTCGGCGAGCGGCCGGAAGTCGAAGTCGGGGCGGGCGGCGTCGCCATAGCCGATCCAGGCGCCGGTCGCCTCGGCGAGCTCGAGGTGCCCGGAGACGAAGTCGGCGTGGAAGTGGGTGTTGATGACGCCGACGATCCGCAGCCCGTGCTCGGCCGCGTCGTCGAGGTAGACCTGGACATCGCGGCGGGGGTCGATGACGACGGCCTGTCCACTCGCCGAATCGCCGACGACGTAGGAGGCTTGAGAGAGGCAGTCGAGGTAGTGCTGAGCGAAGTACATGTGGGCTCCTTCACGGGCGTCGGTCAGTCCGAGATAGACACACAATACCCCCGGGGGTATCTTGGTGCCAGTGGTCGCCGGCCATTGGACACCGCGAACACCGCGAACACCGCACGAGACGAGGAGCGTCGATGGTCTGGGCCATACCTGCCGGCCTGCTCATCGGTTTGGCGCTCGGGGGGCTTGGCGGCGGCGGCTCGATCCTCACCGTCCCGGCCCTGGTCTACCTCGTCGGTATGCCGGTCCACTCGGCGACCACGGCCTCCCTCGTCGTCGTCGGGACCAGCGCCCTCACCGGCCTCGCGAGCCACCATCGCGCCGGCCACGTGCGGATCGGCCCCGGGGTCATCTTCGGTGTCCTCGGCGTCGTCGGCGCCGTCGTGGGGACCCGTCTGTCGGCCCACATCGCCGGCCCGGTTCTCCTCCTTGGGTTCGCCGCCCTACTCCTGGTCGCGGCCGTCGCCATGCTCCGCAAGGGCCGAGCGCCCCGGTCGGCAGCCCTCGACCCGACCCCGGAAGACGGTGCCGTCGTCGCGGGGTCGACCCACAGGCCGCCTGTAGCCGACGCGACCCCGGAGAGTGCGCCGCCTTCGGGGCCTGCCTCCCGTATGCCGTGGGCTCGAGTCGTGCTCGCGGCCTCGGTCGTCGGGCTCCTCACCGGCTTCTTCGGGGTCGGCGGAGGCTTCGCCGTCGTGCCCGCCCTCGTCCTCACCCTCGGGTTTGCCATGCCCGAGGCCGTCGGCACCTCGCTCCTGGTCATCGTCATCAACGCCGTCTCCTCGTTCACGACGCGGGCGGTCAGCGGCGGGACTCGTGGGATTGATTGGGCGGTGGTGGCCGTGTTCGCGGCAGCGGCGGCGATCGGCGCGCTCGTCGGGGCACGCGGGGCCCGGCGGATTTCGCCGCGCGTGCTCACCCGCAGCTTCGCGGGCCTGCTCATCGCCGTGGCGACCTACCTCGCCGTGAACAACGCCCTCGCTCTGGCCGCCCGCTGAGACGAAGTGACCCAAATGGGCATTGTGTCCCGCATGGGTAGAGCCGACGGACCCCGCGGCAGCCGGTGCGCGGCAGCCCGGGCGAGGCAGCCGGGGCGCGGCTCCGCGCCGTCGAGAGTGCTCCGCGCAGTCGAAAGTACGAGACTCGCCGTGTGAACACGGGCCACACGGCGAGTCTCGTACTTTCGACGTGCCGCGCGCGGCGCTCTTGAGTTCCGCGGCCAGGGCATCGTCGGCCCGTGCGGGCTGCCGGGCGGTGGGTGTGGTGATCACCACGCTTACGGCACGGTAGGTCGCGGCAGATCTGCCGGGGGGCAGGGCGCGTTCAGACCAACGCGAATCGCCCACGGGCGGGACAAACGCGCTTTTGGGTCACTTTGTCCCGGGGCAGGCGGGGCAACGCGCGCATTTGGGTCGATTTGTCCCGCAGGACGGCTCGCAGAGGGCGAGGCTCGCGTCAGCTGGTGACGATCTCGCCGCCGGCAGCCTGCCAGGCGCCGATGCCACCGGCGAGGTGATAGACGTCCTTGAACCCGGCCGAGGCCATCGTGGCCACCGCGCGACCGGAGCGGTTGCCGGACCGGCAGTAGACGGCATACGGGACGTCCTTGGCGAGCCGACCGACACCGGCGCCGAAATCGGCGCTCTCGATGTCGAGGTTGACCGCCCCGGGGAGGTGCCCGGCCGCGAACTCCGTCGGCGTGCGCACGTCGAGGACGACCGTGCCCGGCCGTTTGATGGCCGCCGCGAACGCCTTGGCGTCCAGGGCCGCACCACGATCGGGGGCCACACTCGCCGTCGGACCGGCCGTCACGCTGGCCTCCACACTCGCGCCGCTGGAGCCGGTGCTGGTCGAGGTGTCGGAGGAACAGCCCCCGAACGCCAGGAGCGCCGGCACGACGAGCAGAAGGGTCACCATCGGGGTATGCCGGTTCCGGCCCAAGGAATGCGTCATGGCGTCACCATACCCCGAGGGGTATCGTGTGCCTCGAGGTCACCCCAATGAAAGCGAGCCACCCCATGGCCGACATCGTCATTCTCGGGGCGGGGGTGTCGGGTCACACCGCCGCGTTGCATCTGAGCCGGCTCCTGCCCAAAGGGCACAAGGTCACCGTGGTGTCGCCGAACTCCCAGTGGAACTGGATCCCCAGCAACATCTGGGTCGGAGTGGGCAAGATGACCAAGAAGGACGTCGTCTTCCCCCTTGCTCCGGTCTACGCCCGCAAGGGCATCGACTTCGTCCAGGCCAAGGCGACGAGCCTGTGGCCCCGCGGCGACGCCGACGACCCACGCCCCGCCGTCGAAGTCGAGCACACCAGCGACTCCCGCCGGGGACAGACCGAGCGGATCCGCTACGACTACCTCGTCAACGCGACCGGCCCGCAGCTGAAGTTCCAGATGACGCAGGGCCTCGGGCCGCACGGCGGACACACGGTGTCGGTGTGTACGGCCGAGCACGCCGTCGATGCCGCCGCGGCGCTCGCCGAGACCATCGCCACCCTCAAGGCCGGGACACCGCAGACGCTCGTCGTCGGCATGGGTCATGGCACCTGCACCTGCGAGGGCGCGGCCTTCGAGTACGTCTTCAACGTCGACCACGAGCTCCGTCAGGCCGGCGTGCGCGACCGGGCCCGCCTGGTCTACCTCACCAACGAGAAGGAACTCGGCGACTTCGGTGTCGGCGGGATGACGTTCGCCGAGAGCGGCTTCGAGACCACGTCCGAATTGTGGACGGGCTCGCTCTTCCGCGAGCGCGGCGTCGAGGCCATCCTCGGCGCGCACGTCGACAAGGTCGAGCCGGGCGTCGTCCACTACGAGACCCTCGACGGGACGCGGCATACCCTCGACTTCGACTTCGGGATGCTCCTGCCGCCCTTCGGCGGGGTGCCGCTCACCGCCCACGACCGCGACGGCAGCGACATCACCAGCGAGTTGTTCGCGCCCAGCGGCTTCATGAAGGTCGACGCCGACTACACCGCCAAGCCCTACGAGGAGTGGCGCGCTGCCGACTGGCCGAAGACGTATCAGGCGGTGGGATACGACAACATCTGGGCGGTCGGGATCGCGTTCGCGCCGCCGCACCAGATCTCGCGCCCGCACAAGTCGCCCAACGGCACCGTGATTGCCCCCTCGCCGCCGCGCACCGGTATGCCATCCGGCGTCATGGGCAAGACCGCCGCCTTGAGCATCGTGGACCGGATCAAGCGGGGGCCGAGCGCTCCCAACCACGAGGCGTCGATGGCCAACATGGGCGCCGCCTGCGTCGCCTCGGCCGGCACCGGCATGCGCACCGGCTCGGCGGCGGCGATGACGATGATGCCCGTCGTCCCCGACTACGAGACGTATCGCACCGGGCGCAGCCTCGAGGACACCCGCGGCGAGATCGGTCTGTCCGGACACTGGGTCAAGCTGATGCTGCACTACCTGTTCATTCACAAGGCCAAGGGCCGGCTCGGCTGGCAGTTCATCCCGGAGTGAGGATTCGATGACCATTCCTACCAACGAGCAGCAGCTGACCACCCCGGCAGGTGCGGAAGTCGCCGACCTGTCCAAGGCGCCCATGCCCACCGCGTCGACGCTCAAGCGGCGGCGGAGCATCCTGTTCCAGTTGACCCGGTTTGCCGTGTTCAACGCCCGGATCATGCGCATGGTGCACAAGGGCGCACACTGACGGAGTCGTGCTGCGGCCCGACACCGGGCCGCAGCACGGTCAGCCGGCCACGGCACTGAGTCGAGGCGGCATACCTCCCTCCCGTCATCGCGGCATACCCCCAAGACTCGGAGTCGGCGCCTTGCCAGGCTGCGCGGCATACCCCCGGGGGTATAGAATGGGGGTGTCCACCCCAGGAGGAGTACACCCATGGCGACCCGCAATCTCACCCAAGCCGACTTCGAGGCAACGATCCTCGGCAACGACATCGTCCTCATCGACTTCTGGGCGGCATGGTGCGGCCCGTGCCGGCAGTTCGCGCCGGTCTTCGAGGCGGCGTCCGAGGCACACCCGGACGTGGTGTTCGCCAAGATCGACACCGAGGCCGAGCAAGCGCTCGCCGGCGCGGCCAACGTCACGTCGATCCCGACGCTGATGGCCTTCCGTGAGGGCGTGCTCGTCTTCTCCCAGCCCGGTGCGCTGCCCGCCGACGCGCTCAACCGGGTCATCGATGGGGTCCGCGGCCTCGACATGGAACAAGTGCATGCCCAGGTGGCGGCGCAGCGGGCCCTCATGGACAAGCCGCGCGAGGTCACCCTGACCGACTTCGCCGAGGCATTGGCGGCCGGTGGCGCGGTGATCGACGTCCGCGAACCCATGGAATACCGCGCCGGTCACGTCCCCGGCGCCGTCCTGATGCCGCTGCGCAGCGTGCCGGAGAAACTCGCCGAGGTGCCAACCGGCCAGCCGGTCTACGTGATTTGCGCGTCCGGCAACCGGAGCCTGCAGGCCACTGATTTCCTGCGCAGCAAGGGCATCGAGGCCTACTCGGTCGCCGGCGGCACGTCCGGCTGGGCGGCCGGCGGGCGCGAGATCGTCACCGGCGCACTCCCCACCGCGCAAGCCTGAGGGTCGGGCGGCGGCATACGGTTGCTTGCCGCTCATCCCTCCGGGAGGTGGGTGATGTCGTATGCCGCGAGCAGCGCCCGGATGGCGCGCGCGGCCGTGTCGCGGTCCCAGTGGCGCATCCGGGAGGCGAGTTCGGCGTCCAGGTGGTCGGCGTCGCCGACGATTTGGCCGGTCGCGAAGGTGGCGAATCCGAAGACGAAGGCAATGACCGACTGCCATACGGCGACCGCGTCATCCTCGCTCAGGCCAGTCGCGACGAGATAGGGCAAGCCCTCGGCGGGATCGGTGTCGAGGTGGCGCGCCGCCATGGGCAGCACGTGGGGATGGGCCACGAGCAGGTCGAGATAGGCGAGGAAGACTACTTCCATGATGTCCCGCCAGGTCGTCGGCATCGGATCGGGGATGACAATGCCGGCGCGCATCACCCCCACGGCACCGTCGAGCACGGCCTGCTTGTTGGGGACGTGGTGGTAGAGGGAGGCAGCCTCGACCCCGAGGTCGGCCGCGAGGCGGCGCATGGTGAGAGCCTGCATCCCCTCGGCGTCGATGAGGTCGAGTGCGCTCCGGAAGATCGTCTCTTTGGTGAGCGGTGGGCGCGGCGTGGGGCCGCTTCGTGGCGCGGTTGCCACATGGCCCGACATCGCCGTCATTGCACCTCTTCGCTCGGATCGCTCCGGCTTTCAGAACTCGCCGCGCGGTTGAACACGGCTCGGGTCGAACAGGTCCCGCACCGAAGGTGCGCGACCCCTTGACCCTAACGCTGTTAGGTGGGATGCTCAAGAGGAGCCTAACAACGTTAGGGAAGGTGGTTGTGATGGCGACCGGACGTGGCGGGCTGGAGAACTCGGTGATGGCGTGGCCGGCAGGGGAGCATGGCTCGGTCCCTGAGCGACGGACTCGGAGGCGGAAGGTTGGGGTGGTGTGCGGCGTGGCCCTGTGCGCCCTCGTGATTCTCGGCGCGGGCGGTTGCGCCGCCGGGCCGGGGCTCACCGGGTCCGCTGTCGGACCAACGCCGGCGGGGTTCTGGCTCGGCTTCTGGCACGGCCTGATTGCGCCCGTCACCTTCCTCGTGTCGCTGTTCAACGACTCGGTGTCCATCTACGAGATCCACAACAACGGCAACTGGTACGACGCCGGTTTCATGATCGGGATCTCCTCGATCTTCTCGGCGATGGCCCGCAGCGGAGCCACCCACCAGCAGCGACGCACGATGAGCGCCGGATCCGTCCCGCAGCGGTGACGATGGGCACCGCGGAGGGCGTGAGCGGCACTGGGGCCGACGGCATACCGAATCCCGACCAACGCAAGAGATGGGGACAGCGATGACCAAGATCAAGGAGGCGGCGCTGGACTTCCTCGCCGCCCGGCGGGTGGCCGTCACGGGCGTGTCGCACGCCCCGCAAGGGCACGGCAGCAACGCCGTCTACACGCGCCTGAAGGAGCGCGGCTACGACGTGTTCGCCGTCAACCCCAACGCCGACGAGGTCGAAGGGGACCCGACCTACCCGACGGTGGCGGCCATTCCCGGAGGCGTCGACGCGATCGTCATCGGGACCGCGCCGAAGCACGCCCTGTCCACGATGCGCGAGGCCGTCGACCTAGGGATCACCCGCGTGTGGATGCATCGATCGTTCGGCGGCGGCAGCGTCTCGGACGAGGCGACGGCATACGGGCGCGAGCACGGGGTGACCGTGATCGACGGCGGCTGCCCGCTGATGTTCGGGCCCACCGCCGACACCGGGCACAAGATCATGTGCGCGATGATGCGCTTGAGCGGCAAGGTGCCACGCACGGTCTGACGGTGCGGCAGCCTGACCGCGGCATACAGCGGCGGTCGACGGGCGCGGCATACGCTCGGCTCACGGGGCGAGGCCGGCCCACTCCGCGTCGGTGAGCAGCCGGGAGCGGATCAGGAACCGCTGGCCGGTGGGTGCCTCGACGGAGAAGCCGGCCCCGCGGCCCGGCACCACATCGATGGTGAGGTGCGTGTGCTTCCAGTACTCGAACTGCGCCACCGACATCCACACGGGCACCGCGCGATCCAGGCCGACGTCGAGGTCGCCGAGGTGCCGGTCGCCGTCGGTGAGGAACAGGTCGCCATCGGGGTAGCACATGGGCGCCGAGCCGTCGCAACACCCGCCAGACTGGTGGAACATGAGCGGCCCATGGCGGAGCGTCAGGTCCCGCACCAGCGCCGCCGCGGCCGGCGTGATGGCGACCCGGCTCACCCGCCCCGGCGCATCGGCTGGGGTGGGGAGCGGGGTCGCCTGCTCGTTACTCATGGGGCAGCGGCTCAGAAGAAGCCGAGCTTCTTGGGGCTGTAGCTGACGAGCAGGTTCTTCGTCTGCTGGTAGTGGCCGAGCATCATCGCGTGGTTCTCGCGGCCGATCCCGGAGTGCTTGTAGCCGCCGAACGCCGCATGCGCCGGGTAGGCGTGGTAGCAGTTGGTCCACACGCGCCCGGCGTGGATCCCGCGCCCCATCCGGTATGCCGTGTTGCCGTCTCGGCTCCACACCCCGGCTCCCAGCCCGTAGAGGGTGTCGTTGGCGATGGCGAGGGCATCGTCGTAGCCGTCGAAGGCGGTAACGGACACGACGGGTCCGAAGATCTCCTCCTGGAAGATGCGCATCCGGTTGGACCCCTCGAACACGGTGGGGGCGACGTAGTAGCCCCCGGACAGGTCGCCGCCGAGATCGACGCGTTCGCCGCCGGTGAGGACCGTGGCGCCTTCCTGGGTGCCGATGTCGATGTAGGAGAGGATCTTCTCCAACTGGTCGTTGCTCGCCTGGGCTCCGATCATCGTGTCGGTGTCGAGGGGGTTGCCCTGGGTGATCGCTTTGGTCCGCTCGAGGGCGTCGGCGAGGAACCCGTCGTAGATGGGCTTTTCGATGAGGGCCCGGCTCGGGCAGGTACAGACCTCGCCCTGGTTGAGGGAGAACATGGTGAATCCCTCGAGGGCCTTGTCGTAGAAGTCGTCCTTGGCGGCGGCCACGTCGGCGAAGAAGATGTTCGGGCTCTTGCCACCCAACTCGAGGGTGACCGGGATGATGTTGGCGGCGGCATACTGGGCAATAAGGCGACCCGTCGTGGTCTCACCGGTAAACGTAATCTTGCGAATGCGCTGACTCGAGGCGAGCGGTTTGCCGGCCTCCAACCCGAAGCCGTTGACGACGTTGACCACACCCGCGGGAAGCAGGTCGCCGACGAGTTCGATGAGTTTGAGGATCGACCAGGGGGTCTGCTCGGCCGGTTTGATGACGATGGCGTTGCCGGCCGCGAGCGCCGGGGCGAGTTTCCAGACCGCCATGAGCAACGGGAAGTTCCACGGAATGATCTGACCGACGACGCCGAGCGGCTCATGGAAGTGGTAGGCGACGGTGTCGTCGTCGATTTGGCTGATCCCGCCCTCCTGCGCGCGGATCGCGCCGGCGAAGTACCGGAAATGGTCAACGGCCAAGGGCAGGTCGGCGGCCATCGTCTCGCGCACCGGTTTCCCGTTCTCCCAGGTCTCGATGACGGCGAGGTCCTCGAGGTGGGCTTCCATGCGGTCGGCGATCTTGAGCAGGATGTTGGCCCGTTCGGTGGGGCTCGTCCGCCCCCAGGCCGGGGCGGCGGCATGGGCGGCGTCGAGGGCTTTGTCGATGTCCGCACCGGTGGAGCGGGCCACCTCGGTGAAGACCTTGCCGGTCACGGGGGAGATGTTCTCGAAATACTCGCCCCCGACTGGAGGCACCCAGTCGCCCCCGATGAAATTGTCGTAGCGGCTCTTGACCTCGATGCTGCTGCCCTCAGCACCAGGAAAGGGAAACGTCGGCACGGGCTTCGTCCTCTCGCACTGGCCCGTCGTCGTTGACGGGCTGCCTCAAGAGTGACCTGCGACACCCCCCTTGACAAGGGGTCGGACCGCCGGCTCGCTCGGCAGTTCTTTCGTCCCTCACAACCCTGGCGCGGCCGGCTCTTCGCTGACGTCATCGGCAGGTCCATGTCGGTTGCGGGTGTGGCGCGCCTTGCGTTGTTGGGTACGTGATAGTCGTGGGCCACGTCACGTTGGGGACGAGTAGTCACGTTGTGTCACACCCTGGCGCGGCCGTGGTGCTCCCTACCAGCGTGCCTTGAGCACCCGTGACAACTCAGCCTCCGTCGGCAGCCCGCGGAGCGATCCGTCGCTGCCGGGGTAGAGCCGGCACGACAGGCTCCACACCGACGGGCCGTCGAACAGGTCAGAGCCGTCGAGGTGGAACGAGGGCGAGCCGCGGAAGCGCAGCCGGGCGGCTTCGTCCGCAGAGTTGACGACGCGGATGACCGGTTGCTCGCCTAGCCCCAGGGAGGCCACCGTCTGGGCTGCCAGGGCGTATGCCGGGTCGGTGTGGGGGCATCCGGCGATGACAAGAATCTCGAGCCGTGCTGTCGTCGTCATCGTGACCTCTCCAACGTCGCGAGGGGTGCGCCTCCCGGCCCCGCCACGGTTGGCGGGGGAGTGTCGATCGGCGAGGTGGAGTGCCGGTCTGTCGACCAGCAGCCTGCAGGTTACCCGTTGCGTCGACGTACGAGACGCCACGTTCGCTCAGTCGCCGAGAGTTCAAGCGCCCACTTCGTCGAGTAGGTCCTGGGCGAGAATGGCTGTGGCCAACGCGACCGTGGTCGGCTCGCCGATGCCCTCCTCGGCTCGCCCTGCCATCCACGCAAACACCGCATCTGGCCCGGCAGCGAAGTGCTCTTGGAAGCCGCTGAGCGCGCGCTGCGTCACCGGGCTGCTGACAGGATCACTCTTCAGGGTGCGGAACGCGACGCCCAATTGCGCAGTCGGGATGGCGCGAAGGATCCGGTAGATGTCGTGGGCGTCCTTGTCGTGGAGGCGGTGTGGTTGCTCGAGCCGCTCCAGGAGTTTGTGCATCTTGGCCACGATGAGAGCGGCCGGTCCGGCCACCCTCACGTCGAACGCTCGCATATCGGCCGGGTCCAACGCAGCCACAGTGTGGAAGGCGTTGTCGACGACGGCCGCCTCCAGCCCGGTCGCGCGGCGCATGGCCCGCTTGCCGTGCGGTGGGAGCCGGGCGCCCCGCGTTGTCTTGCCGCCTCTACCGGCCAGATCCTCGGGAACCATCAGATCTACGGGTATGCCGTGAGGGGTCTGCCATGCCCCGGGCTGGTTGCTGGTCGGATTGAGGATGAAACCAGCGGCGGTCATCGCCTCCTCGATCGCGGGGCTGGGCCCAAGACGTCTCGGGTCGAGGGCAAGGTCGCTGTCTTTGGTCACTTCGGCCAGCGCCACTGAGGCGTGCGGCGTGTGAAGGTAGACAGCCTGGGCGCCGATGACGACGACCGCGTCACGATGGGCAGTCAGGGCTTCGAGGGCGTCCAATAGCGCTGACCTGGATCGCACCAGGAGGTCATTGATCATCCGCGTCCCCTCCACAGCGACTCGTGGGTCTTCATCCAGCGCAGCAATTCTTCAGCCTCGGCTGGGTTGCGGCCCGGGCCGGTCAGGAGGTCTACGGCCACCTGCGCGGGAGCTGCCAGGATCAGACCGTCGGACCGTCGAGTCGTTCGGACGAAAGGCGCATTGAGTTCGGGCTCGCCGAGCAGGACGTTAGCGCCGGCCTCCGCCGGGCGGAGCCCCCACAGGGCGGCTGTCGCGGGCGCGTCCTGGGTGTAGACCATGGCAGCCCGCGCGGGCGCATACTCAGCCCACTCGGTAGCAGCGATAGTGCCGGTGAAGCAGTACCGCACGCCGGCAGCGGAGTCGGCCGCCATCGCTACGAGTTCATCCAAACCGCGTGGGGCAATCCAGCGCGACACCGCCGTGTTGCGGACAAACCCGTAGTCCTCGCTCCATCGGCGCAAGACACCGACCCAGTCAAGGACGACGACGGCCCCTCGGGATGGGCGCTCCAAGAGGCCCTCTGTCGCGAGGAAATCCACCACCCGGTATGCCGCGCCCGTCGACACGCCTGATGCGGCGATGAGGTCGCGCATCGTCCATTCGCTGCCGAGGTCGACGACCGCCCGGACCATGTCGGCAGCGGGTGCCCCCTTGAGCGTTCCCCGCGGTCGCCCGGGTCCCCGCCATGGATCTGCGTCGGCACCTCGATCGGAGAGGAAGAGTGCCGGCCTGTCGACCTGCACCCTGAGGTTCCCCGTTGCGTCGACGTACGAGACACCACGTTCGGTCAGTCGCGCACGAGTCTGCGGCGAGAGATAGCGCGCCCCGACAAGGGCCACTGCGGCGTCGAGCTGAGCACCGTGGGCGATGAGTTGCTCGGCAAGTGGACCTACGTCCCGACCCTCGACAACCTGCTTCAGTTGTCCGACAACCCGGGCAGAGGATCCATCCGGGGCGCCAAGCGCGAGCACCAGATCAGCGGGCACCCGGCCATCCCGCACTTCTGCCCCCTCGGCCAGGGACCACCCGGCAGGCAGCCGGTCACGGATCGCCCCTACTATCAGGCGCGCCAGATCGCGTTCCCGCGGCGGCTCAACATCGTTCACACCGCTATCTTACATGTTCCGCTGTCAGCGGAACCCTTCTATTTCTAGGGGTTGGCCCGGTTCAGACGGTTGCCGCTAGAGCCCGAGGTTCCTATCCCCAACCTCCGCCAAGGGTGGAGCCGCTGGACTACGCCAGCGGCGAACGGGAGGCGAAGCCGACCATCGCAAACGCACGCAGAAAGTCGCGTTCACACCCAGAAGTTTGTACGCGCGAACGCGACTTTCTGCGTGCCGATGCAACGGCTGAGTCGCCAGGTCGTATGCCGAAGCCGACCATCGCCGATGGTGGAGCCAAGGGTGGAGCCGCTGGGCTACGCCAGCGGCGAATGGGAGGCGAAGCCGACCATCGCCGATGGTGGAGCCAAGGGGACGCCCCACGACTCGCTCCGCTCGCCGCGTGGGCCCAGAACCCGAGGGTTCTCGTCCCCAACCTCCACGAATGGGTGAGACCGGCTGACGCCGGTCTCACCCATTTGTGGAGCCAAGGGTGGAGCCGCTGGGCTACGCCAGCGGCGAATGCGAGGCGAAGCCGACCATCGCCGATGGTGGAGCCAAGGGGACTCGAACCCCTAACCCCCTGCTTGCAAAGCAGGTGCGCTACCAATTGCGCCATGGCCCCGAGAAAGTGCCAGCCCGAGCGGAACGGGACGACACGGCATACGAGAAAGCGGGTCAGCCGCCCACGCTCAGTTGGCGTCCGGTGCGGTCGCCTCGGCCCACAACCGCTGGTCGGCCTCTCCTTGACGACGTTTGCGCTGCACCAGCACCGCCGCGGCGACTGCGGCCGCAACGAGGACGAGTTTCTTCATGAGTGGGCACCGCCTTGGTCGGGGTACGCGGTTGGTGGGCCTAACAGGACTTGAACCTGTGGCCTCTTCCTTATCAGGGAAGCGCTCTAACCGTCTGAGCTATAGGCCCGTCACCGCATCCGGTGTCGCCCGCCGCGATGCGGTGGGCACGAGGATCGAGGCTACCTCACGGTGGCCCGACCGGGCAAAACGATCGGTGTGCCGTCATCCCGGCGGAAGGCGCCGCTGCGCGCGAGCCTAGTGCTCGAGCGGGGGTAACGGTGAACCGACCCCGTCGGTGCGCCGTCAGTCGTCGGTCAGCGTGAGCTGCAGCCCGCCGACGAGCGAGGCCGACACGTTGTAGAGGTATGCCGCGAGCGTGGACAGCGCGGTGACGAAGAAGACATCGATGACAGCGAAGACCACGGACAACGAGACGACGCGCCCGAGACCGATGTAGTCGGTGATGTCGAACTTCTTGTCACCGTCTTGAATGATCGAGCCGAGCAGGCGGTTGATCTGATCGAAGGCGCCCATCCCCTTGAACACCAACCACAGCATGGTGACCGCCACGACCATGGCCACGCCCAGCGCCACGGAGAGCAAGAACGACATTTTCAAGGCGGACCACGGGTCGACGCGCGAGAGGGTCAGCCGCACCCGGCGGCCCGGTGCAGATGTCGATGATGGCTCGGGCCGAGTTGCCTTCGCCGGGGTCTTCCCTGTCGCAGAACCCTTGCCCAGCGAAGACACCTTCGCCTTCATTCCGGCCACGATGCCGCCCGCGCCCCCCGCGCCCCCCGCGCGCCCCGCGCCGGCCGTGGCCCGCCCGGCGCCATCAGCAGTGCGAGTTGCGGAGGCCGCGGGAGCGACCACGCCACCCCCGTCCGTGACGTCGACCGTTCCCTTCTTGCCCTCGGAGTCAGTCTTACCGGTTGCTTCCTGATCGGCTGTGGCCGCGGTGGCACGATCGCCCCGGACGGCACCATCCATGCGCCCGTCACCCGCCTTGCTCTCGCCCGCCGCCGCGCCAGAGGCGTCACCATCGGCCGCGGCTGCACGCTCCGCTTCCGCGCTGGCACCCTCGGCGGGCGCAACGACCCGGGGCAACTGCTCGGTGGGATCGCTGGACTGGCCGGGGGTCACGGCATACCTCCATCGTCATCACCCGGGACCAACGGGCCCTGGGAGGCAGGGTCGAGCGGCTCCGGGGAGGCAGTGTCTGTCTCGCCCGACGGTACGGCATCGGTGCTCGGCTCCGCACCTTCATCCACGGCGCGCTCGACGTTGCGGGCAACGGCCACGATGGCGTCCCCGGCGCGCGGGCGGGCGAAGGCGACACCCATCGTGTTGCGCCCGGTCAGCCGCACCTCATCGACGCGGGCCCGCATGATGTTGCCCTTCTCGAAGACGACAAGCACCTCGTCGTCGTCCGCGACGGTCAAGGCCCCGACGAGGTCCCCGCCCTTGTCCGACAATCTGGCCACGGCCACTCCGAGAATGGCACGCCCCTTGACGTTCCACTCACTCACCTTGGAGCGCTTGGCCAGCCCGGACTCGAACACGACGAACACGTCCGGGTCGGTCCCGGCCTCGATAACCGACATGGACAGCAACGAATCGGTCCCGCGGAACTTCATCCCGGTCACCCCGGACGTCGCCCGCCCCATCGGCCGCAGCGTCGCGTCGTCGGCGTGGAAGCGCACCGACTGCCCCTTGCGCGAGACGAGGAGCAGGTCGTCATCCGCGCTGGTCAGGCCGACGCCGACCAATGTGTCACCCTCCCGCAGGTTGACGGCGATGAGGCCACCGGAGCGCGGGGAGTCGTACTCGGCGAGACGGGTCTTTTTCACCAGTCCGCTCTTGGTCGCCAAGACGAGGTATGCCGCGTCGTCGTAGGCCTTGATCGCGAGCACCTGGGCGATTTCCTCACCCGGCTGGAAGGCCATGATGTTGGCGACGTGCTGGCCCTTGGCGTCGCGCCCGGCGTCGGGCAGTTCGTAGGCCTTGGCCCGATAGACCCGCCCCAAGGTGGTGAAGAACAGCAGCCAGTGGTGGGAGGTGGTCGCGAAGAAGTGCTCGACCATGTCCTCGCCGCGCAGCGCCGCCCCCTTGACACCTTTGCCGCCGCGCCGCTGGGTGCGGTAGGCGTCGACGCGGGTTCGCTTGGCGTAGCCCCCGCGGGTGATGGTGACGACGACATCCTCTTGGGGGATGAGGTCCTCCACGGACATGTCCCCGTCGAAGGGCACCATGGCGGTGCGCCGCTCGTCGCCGAACCGCTTGACGATGTCGCCGAGTTCGTCGGCGACGATGCCGCGCTGACGGCTCGGGGTGGCCAGGATGTCCTGGTAGTCCTCGATCTGGGCCTGCAACTCGTCGTGGTCGCGGATGATCTTTTCCCGCTCCAGGGCCGCCAACCGCCGCAACTGCATGTCGAGGATGGCACGCGCCTGGTCCTCGTCGATGTCGAGCATCGCCATCAACCCGTCGCGGGCCTGCTCGACGGTCCGGCTGCGCCGGATCAAGGCGATGACCTCGTCGAGTTGGTCGAGGGCCTTGAGCAGCCCACGCAAGATGTGAATCTCGCGTTCGGCCTTGGCCAGCCGGTATGCCGTCCGGCGCTGGATGACGTCGATCTGGTGCTCGACCCAGTGCCGGATGAAGGCGTCGATGGGCAGCGTGCGGGGCACGCCGTCAACGAGGGCCAACATGTTGGCGCCGAAGTTGGTCTGCAGTTGGGTGTGCTTGTAGAGGTTGTTGAGGACGACCTTGGGCACGGCGTCCTTTTTGAGGACGATGACGAGGCGCTGCCCGGTGCGCCCGGACGTTTCGTCGCGGATGTCCGCGATGCCGGCGAGGCGGCCGTCCTTGACGTGCTCGGCGATCTTCTGGGCGAGTGAGTCCGGGTTGACCTGGTAGGGCAACTCGGTGACGACCAGGCACATCCGGCCCTGGATCTCCTCGGTTTCCACGACCGCGCGCATGATGATCGAGCCGCGCCCGGTGCGGTAGGCGTCCTCGGTCCCCCGGTGCCCCATGATGAGGGCGCCGGTCGGGAAGTCCGGGCCCTTGATCTCGCGCATGACCGCCTCGAGGGTCTCCTCGCGGCTGGCGTCGGGGTGGGCGAGCACCCACTGGGCGGCGGCGGCCACTTCGCGCAGGTTGTGCGGCGGGATCTGGGTGGCCATCCCGACGGCGATCCCCGAGGACCCGTTGACGAGCAGGTTGGGGAAACGGCTGGGTAGCACCTCCGGTTCGAGGGTCTTGCCGTCGTAGTTGGGTTTGAAGTCGACGGTGTCCTGGTCGATGTCGCGGACCATTTCGACCGAAAGGGGCGCCATCCGGCACTCGGTGTACCGCGGCGCCGCCGCCGGGTCGTCCCCGGGCGAGCCGAAGTTGCCCTGCCCCTGCACGAGCGGGTAGCGCATCGACCAGTCCTGGACCAGCCGCACGAGCGCGTCGTAGATCGCGCTGTCACCATGGGGGTGGTACTGCCCCATGACGTCGCCGACGACCCGGCTGCACTTGTTGAAGCCCCGGTCCGGGCGGTAACCGCCGTCCCACATGGCATAGAGCACCCGCCGATGCACCGGCTTGAGCCCATCGCGCACGTCGGGCAGCGCCCGCGACACGATGACCGACATCGCGTACTCGATGTAGCTCTGCTGCATCTCCAGGTTGAGATCGCGCGGCTCGACCCGGTCGCCCCCCGTGGTCAGCGTCCCGTTGGTGTCGTCACTCATGCGTTGTTCCTTCGGTGGTGCTCGTCACGATGCTGCTGCTGCGCGCGCTGCTGGTGCCCGGAGTGCTGCTGTCCCCGCCCCGTCCCGTCAACAATCGACCAATAGGTGGGTTGTTGACGGTAAACAACCCACCTATTGGTCGATTGTTGACGGGTATGCCGTGCCGCCCGCGTGCGCAGGCGGACGGGACTGCGGCCCGACCGCGCGATTCGCGGAGCCGGAGGCCGGCGCGAGCACACGGCATACGCATCAAATGTCCAAGAAGCGCACGTCACGAGCGTTGCGCTGAATGAACGAACGGCGCGACTCGACGTCTTCGCCCATGAGGATCGAGAAGATCTCGTCCGCGGCGGCCGCATCGTCCAAGGTGACCTGGAGCAAGATCCGGTGGTCGGGGTCCATCGTGGTCTCCCAGAGTTCCTGGTAGTCCATCTCGCCGAGACCCTTGTAGCGCTGGATGCCGTTCTCCTTGGGCAGCCGCCAGCCCTTGGTGCGGCCCTGGGCGACCAGCCCGTCGCGTTCGCGGTCGGTGAAGGCGAACTCGTGCGGCGCGTTGCTCCACTTGAGGCGGTAGAGCGGGGGCTGCGCGAGATAGACGTAGCCGGCCTCAATGAGGGGCTTCATGAACCGGAAGAGCAGCGTGAGCAGCAGGGTGCGGATGTGCATGCCGTCGACATCGGCATCGGCCATGAGCACGATCTTGTGATAGCGCGCCTTGTCGAGGTCGAAGTCCTCGCCGATCCCGGTGCCGAACGCGGAGATCAGCGCCTGGACCTCCTGGTTGCCCAGCGCCTTGTCGAGACGGGCGCGTTCGACGTTGAGGATCTTGCCCCGGATCGGCAGGATCGCCTGGGTGAACGGGTTGCGCCCGCGCACCGCAGACCCGCCGGCGGAGTCGCCCTCGACGATGAACACCTCGGAAACCGCCGGGTCCTTGGACTGGCAGTCGCGCAACTTGCCCGGCAGGCCCCCGGATTCGAGGACCCGCTTGCGGGTCGCCTCGCGGGCCTTGCGGGCCGCCAGCCGAGCGGTCGCGGCCTGGACCGCCTTGCGCACGACGTCGCGCCCCTCATTGGGGTGCCGCTCGAGCCAGTCGCCGAACTCCTCGGTCATCGCCCGCTGGACGAACCCCTTGACCTCGGAGTTGCCGAGTTTGGTCTTGGTCTGCCCCTCGAACTGCGGCTCGGCGAGCTTGACGGAGATGACGGCGGTCAGGCCCTCGCGGACGTCGTCGCCGGTGAGGTTGTCGTCCTTGTCCTTGAGGATGTTGTTCTTGCGGGCGAAATCGTTGACGAGTTTGGTCAGCGCGGCCCGGAATCCCTCCTCGTGGGTGCCGCCCTCGTGGGTGTTGATCGTGTTGGCGTAGGTGTGGACCGACTCGCTGTAGGCGCTCGTCCACTGCATCGCCAACTCCAGGGACAGGCTGCGCGACTCGTCCTCGACCTCGATGCTGATGACCTCGGGGTGGACCGGGTCGGCCTTCTTGGAGCCGACGAGGTGCCGCACGTAGTCGACGAGGCCGCCGTCGTAGCGGTAGGAGACGGTGCGGGCCTTGGTCTTTTTGGTCTCGCCGGTGAGGTCTTCGACGTCCTCGACCTCGGCGATGTCGGCCTCGAGGTCGTCGAGGTCGATGTCGGCGCTGCGGCGGTCGGTGTCAGCCGGCTGGTCGGGGATGCGCTCGTCGACGAGGTTGATCGTGAGGCCCTTGTTGAGGAAGGCCATCTGCTGGAAGCGGGCCCGGATCGTCTCGTAGTCGTAGGTCACTGACTCGAAGATCTCCGGGCTGGCCCAGAAGGTGATCGTCGTGCCGGTCGCGTCGGTCTCCTCCATCCGGGTCAGCGGCCCGGTGGGCACGCCGTGGTCGAAGGTCATCCGGAACGCGTGGCCCTTTTGCCGCACGGCGACGTCGAGGCGGGTCGAGAGCGCGTTGACGACGCTGGAGCCGACGCCGTGCAGGCCGCCGGACACCTTGTAGCCGCCGCCGCCGAATTTGCCGCCGGCGTGGAGTTGGGTGAGGACCAACTCGACGGCGCTCACCCCTTCGGTGGGGTGGATGTCGGTCGGTATGCCGCGCCCGTTGTCTTTGACGCGCACGCTGCCGTCGTCACGCAGGGTGACGTCGATGGTGTCGGCGAAGCCGGCGAGGGCCTCGTCCACGGCGTTGTCGACGATTTCCCACACGAGGTGATGGAGGCCGCGTTCGCCGGTGGACCCGATGTACATCCCGGGGCGTTTGCGGACCGCTTCGAGACCCTCGAGAACGGTGATCGCGGAGGCGTCGTATGCCGGGAGGTCGGCGGGCGTGGACGTGGCGGCGGTGTCGGCCACAGTGCTCCTTAGTAGGTCATGACGCGCGCCCTGAGCGAGAACAACGGCCCGGGCGCGCGCGTACTCCATCAATTCTACCGCCCGCATGGAGCCGATATGCCCGCTTGCGGCCCGTGGGCCTACCTGTGGGCGCAGCGACCCCCGGCCGTGGCCCCCGGTACATCCCGGACCCCCAGGGGCCATCGTGGCGCCGAGGCGAGCACTGCGGATGACGGGCCTTGCGTGCCGGTCCCGCGTCAGCGACAGCCGCCTCCACGAACGCGCGTACCGCCCCGGCGCCGGAGAGAAGCCTGGCTCGCTCGCCACGGGCGGGTGTCATCTGCGGGGCCGCCGGCAGCGACTCCTTGCTCCGGCCACGAGACCCCCGGCGGTCGATCGCACCGATGGTGTCGTGCCGGCGCTCCTCATCTGGGTGATGACCTCGACCACACCATACCCGTCTTGACTAGTCACTTCGGGCTATGGCCGGGAGGGTTGGAGAGCGGGAGAATTGAATGGCCTCATTCAGACAACTGATGGCGTGACCACTGGGCTATGCAGGGCGGCCAGGCGGGGGTTTTTCTACGGCGTGGATCGCCATTCTTCGGCGGAGTTCGCGGTGCCCAGATGCGCGTTGCGGCGTCGGTCGTCGGGCACTCACCCACTAACCATGCCGGCCAGGAATCCGCCTGCCCCTCATCGTCGATCTCCGAGTTCTCGCCATTCGTCGCGTTCCACCAACAGAATGCCCGGCCGCGCATCTCCGGGAACTCCCACGGCCTGCGCGGGGCGACAGCAGGGTTGCGCGCAGACACGGAGAACTGAAAGCCAGGTCCGATGGCGAACAAACACTATCGACCAATGGAACCATGCCCGCTCCTGACCTTTCCTGGCGGGCGTTAGCCACCTGATTGCCCTGGGCTGCACCCACCCTGACCAGCGCCGCCGGGGTGTCGGCGTGGGTGTTTTCGGACCGGCCGCCACTGTCGTGCCCGTCAACGAATGAAAACTCCTCCAGGGCTGCATACGCACAGGCTCGTGCATGGCTGATTCTTGACCTTTGCCGCTCCGTCATCTAGCCGCCGGTGATGCATACTCGCGTGCTCGACAATAGGGTCAGTGGGCCCCCATCTCGCCGTCGGCGATAACACCGGGGAGCGTCGACGCACCCACTTTATGAGCGACCGCCACACTCCTGTGTCGGCACAGTCAGAATCCGTGCCGGGATTCAAATGATGTGAAACGCTCGCCGTGAGCGACGCCGGGACGCGATCAATACGCCGGTATGCCGTGACTGCAACGTCGACAGGAGAGGCAGCCTCGTCTTGACTGGCCGCAACCACGCGGTACGCGTCCACACCCGACCCGGGGTGCTCCTCGGACGCTCCCGCTGCTCAGCAGGGCCGCGGCGGCGGCGGCACACGCGTCCAGTCCACCTCCCGGCCTTCACGGATACAGCTATGTCCGCATGGATTGCGACCTCACCGGCCTCCGCGGCACCCCTGGCCCCATCGACGGGAACAGCGCCTGCACGCGCTGTCCGACACCGCCGGCCCACCGATGCTCCATCGGAATGTCCACGTCGACATAGTCGTTTCCAATTCCCTTATGACATTCTAATTTCCGGCGCTTCGGCCCCCGTCACCTCGGCCCACACCGGGACATTCCAGGGCTGGATCGTGATCGTTCTCGATGCGATGGCCCCTGCACAATCGGGCCACGCCGGATACACCACGTGGTATGCCGACACCTGCGGGTCGACTTTGCGTGTCGCGGCCCGGCGGCAACCCGGCATACACAAATGTCATTGGGGTCCCCGTGTTCGGTTTCACGACATCGCAAACTGGAACTCGGCGCCGACAACCAGATCCGCGCGCCGGCGCGTCGAGAGGTGGGCCAACCCGTTCCTCGGGTAGCCCGACGCCGCCCTCCGGCTCTTCCGCACACCGCACTCACATTCAGGAGCCCCCTATTTGGGAAAGAAGAGGTGAAGTCGCATGCGGTGTCCTCGCTGGCCTCGTCGGCGACTGCGAATCGGCCCGCCGCGACGGGCGCTATCCACGCTCAAAACCCGCGGTGAGAACAAAACCCGCCGAAATCGAGGGAAGGGGCGCCATCGTCGTTGTCGAATTACGTTGGCGGCCTTCTCCCGGTGGGCTGCTCACCAGCGCGGCCGACCGAGGCCATCAATCGATACGGCCTTCCAAAACGGTTTGACCCCCAGCCCAACATGACTATCTGTGCCATCCCAGAGGGCTAACCCGAAAGGACTATGGCCTTTCGGGACCGCGGGAGCGAGGGTTGAAGCGTGATTCGGCACCCTCCGATTCACGATTCAACTAACTACGCCGTGGGGTCGGCGGAAATGGGGACTTCACATGCCCAGCCTTGGCCATTCCTCGCTCCAGGAAGCGCCCGTGGCACCACGCGGCATCACTCGGCGTTCGGTGGCGACCGGACTTGCCTGGGCCTCGCCCGTCATCGCCATCGCCGCGGCCGCGCCCGCCATGGCGACCTCCGGACCACAGCCGGCCGTCGTCCCGGGCAGCGCCTGCAAGTTGCCCGGCAGTAGTTGCGACCCGCTCGTCAAGGGCTATCTCTTCCAGTTCACGGTGTCCAACCCGTCACCAGTCCCGGTGTGGCTTTACACCGGCGGCACCTACGGGCCGACGATCACCGACGACAGCCCGATCCTCGACCTGACGTACGAGAAGGCCCGGGTCGGCGGCATCCTCTACAACCCGGGGCAGCACATCCCCATCCCTGCCAACACGACGGCGATCGTGTACCTCAACGCTGGAGTCAGCGCCAACAGCCAGAACGTCCAGGACATCACCATCGTCGTGACGTTGCAGTGGGGGCACAACTCCAATCCCGCCCTCGATACCGATCACGTGGGCGAGCCGGTCGTCGCGACCCTCTACTCCCCCGACACCCCGCCCTGCAAGAACTGCACCGTCAACTGACCTTCGTCGGCCAACAACGCCTCGTGCCGCCGGAGGGGTGCGACGTGGGTTGACCGCTGCTCGGTCAGCGCCCGCCGCCGCCTTCGGTGACAATGACCGGTATGCCGGCCGCCCCCGACTCGACGCCGATCATCTGGTCCGTCGCCGTGGAACGCGGGCTGCGGTGGAGTCTGCTCGTGTTGCAGTCGCTCCACATGCTCACCGCGGTCACGGTGGGCATCGCCTTCCTACCCGCGGCCTCGCCCGCCTCGATCGCGGCCCTGATGCTGCTCGGGGCGGCCCAAGTGCTGCAGGCCGTCACTCTCGTGCGGGATCGGTGGCCGCGGCTGACGCCGCCGCTGGTGACCCTGGGCACCGGGCTCGCCGTCATCGTCCTCACCTCGCTCATGCCGGTGTCGCCCTCGCTCGCTGACATCTGGTGGCCCACGGCGCTCGTCATTTCGGCGGTCAGTTTCGCCGTCATCCGCGATCCGCGGCGGGGGTGGCTGTGGGCTCTCGGTCTGCTCGGGGTCAACCTCGCCCTGCGGCTCCACTATTGGCAACCCAGCCCCGACCTGCCCACGTTGTCCCGGAGCGCGCAGGTCGCTGCCGAAACCGGCCAGTTGCTCGCGTTCGTCACCTGCGCTTGGCTGGCGTCCCGGGTCGTGCGCCGGGCCGCTCGCGCCGCGGACATCGATATCGAGGCGGGCCGTGAGATGCGGGCTCAGTTTCGCCGGGACCAGGCGGCGGCGACCCAGGAATCCGAGGCCGCGCGGTTCGTTCATGACGAGGTGCTCTATACGTTGCGCCTGATCGCGATGGATCGTGCTGCCGTCCCAGCCACCGATGCCGTCGAGGCGGCCGCCCGACTGCGCACCCTCCTCGACAACCCGGTGCAGCGTACCGTCTCCCGGGGCCTCATGGCCGAACTCCGGGCCGTCGTCGCCGACGAACCGGCACTCATCGTCACGCTCACCGGCCCGGAGCGCGTCGCCGTGCCCACGCATGTCACCGATGCCCTCGTCGGCGCGGTCCGCGAAACCCTGCGCGACATCGCCCGCCACGCCGGTGTCGAACAAGCGCAGGTGGAGGTACGCCTCTCCCGGGTCGACCTCGCGGTCACCGTCTCGGACGACGGCCACGGCTTCGACCCGGAGGGTATACCGACCCGGGCCGGACTGGCCGACTCGGTCATTGCCCGCCTCGAGGAAATCGGCGCGTCGGTCACGGTGAGCAGCAGCAGCGGCCACGGCACCCAACTGCGCATCTCGTGGAGCCCATTGCCGGTCAGCACCCGGGCGCCGGTGATGGGCGGCGGGTCCGTCCCGCGCCTGCTGCCGGCCGCCGCCGCCCTGGTCGTGCCGCTCCTCCTCCAGGGCCCATGGCTCTTGATCTGGCTCGGCGCTCAACTGACCCAACCATTCGTCGCGGCGGTCGCCACCTTGGGCCTGCTCGCCATCGGCTTGGCTGCGCTGCATTCGGGCCTGCGCGCACCGCTGGGCACGCCCGCGGCATACGGACTCATCGCGGTCGCTTGGGCCGCCACGGCCCTCAACGTCGCCCTCCTCCCGAGCCGCGGCGCGCACCCACGACTGCTGTTCCTCGTGCTCGGAGCGGCGGCCATCCCGTCGATCCTCTCGCTCTACCGGCCGCTTCGAGAGTCGGCCGTCGCCGGAATCGGCATCAGCGCCGTCGTGACGATCCACACCGCGCTGCGCCTGCCCCCCGGATCGTCCTGGTTGCCGTATGCCCCGGTGGCCATCGCCCCCCTCGTCTACGTGGCGATCGGGGTGCTCGTGCGTCGACTGGTCGATCATTGGGCCTACACCCTGTGGCTCATCGAAGAGGATTGGGTGGCCGGCCAGGGCGCCGAAGTCGGCGACGAGTTGTTCGCCGCCCACGTCCGCGCCCGGCTCGACGGCGTGCGTCCGAGCCTGCTCGCCTTCCTCGCCACGGTGACCGCCACACCGAGCATGGTCGCGACGACGGCCACCCGGACCCGGGCCGCCCGGTTGGAGGAGGTGGTCCGCGAGACGATGCCTCTCGATCCCGCTCTCGCCTCGGAATGCGCCCGGCTCCGGCTCGCCGGGTGCGTCGTCGCGATCCGATTCGTGCCCGACACGCCCCCGACCATGCACGCCGACCTCGCCACCGTCCTGGCCCGACTCCACCTGGGCCACAAGCCGCTCACGGTCACCCTCACCGTGCTGGAACACCCCAACGGCTGGCGGCTCTCGGTCGTCGTGCGACCCGGGGCATCGGTCCCGGTGCCCACGGACCTCCCGGCCGGCTGGGAAGCCACCCCGGGGGATGTGCTCCACGTCACCCGGCTGGTCACCACCGCGCTTGGGGTCGATCGTCGTGAACTCATCGGAGCCGGTCCCCGACAATGACCCGTATGCCGTTGCGCCTCGTTGCCGTCGACGATCACCCGATCGTCGTCGCCGGACTGGTCGCCCTGCTCACCGGGCCCGAGAACGACCTCGACCTGGTCCATACCGCGACCTCCTGGCCGGCGCTCGAGGAGGAGTTGCGCCACCTCGACCCTCCCGACCTGGCCCTTGTCGACCTGAACCGCTCCGACGGGACCGCCCCGGAAGTCGCAGTGGCCGGGTTGGCGGCCCGCGGCATACCGGTCGTCATCATCACCTCCGAAATGCGACCCGTGCCGATCCGCCGCGCGCTCGCGGCCGGCGCTCGCGGCCTCGCCCTCAAGTCCGACCCGATCGAGGACATGCTCGACGTCATTCGCACGACGGCGGCCGGGGAGCAGGCGTGGAGCAGTGACATCGCCTTCGCCCTCCTGTCCGACCGCCACCTCGTCGGCGAACTGGCCCCTCGCGAACTGGAAGCCCTCTCCCTGCTCGCCGAGGGCTGGCCGCGCAAGAGCATCGGTCGGCGCATGGACCCCCCGGTGTCCACGACCACCGTCATCACCCATCTCACCCGAGCCATGGGGCGCTATCGCGATCTCGGTCGCGCCGTCGACGCCCCCGGAGACGCCGCGCGGGCGGCCGGGTCGCCTGCGGCGCCACCGACGGCCGCTGACCGCACCAGAGGGGACGGACAGTTCTAGAGCGGCATCAGTCCGGATCCGAGAGGGCGCGTTCGATCAGTGCCCGGGTGGCGTCCGGCAGTCCCGGCTCAGCAATCTTGACCGCTATTTTCGGTGTGGCACAGGCAATTCCGTAGCAGTAGGCATCGGGGTGACTCGGCTCCTCACTCATCACCTGGAGAGCTTCCGGCTGCGCGAGCAACGTGGACCAGGCGGCCGAGTCCTCGTGCGGCAGGTCGGCGAGGGTGACGGTGCGTTCGTGCACCAGCCCCGCGAAGCCGCCCTCGCGACGCACGGTCACCTCGGTCCCCGGTCCGGGCACCCTGCGGTGCCCCGGAGCCGGGTCGCCCCCGTCCCGGCCCGCGGGTGCCGCCCCACCGCGGGGGGCCGCGGCATACGACACCCCGACGGCATCCCACGCCGCGCGGACGGCGGCCACCTCGGGGGAGCCCGCGGCATACCGGGCGGTCGCAGCGGCCACGGTGAGGCGCGCGAACGTCGCGAAATCGCAGTCGGCGCCGATGTTGCCGGTGATGGTGTCGACCCAGATCCGGCCGGCACGCTCCCAGGCGGGGCCGCCGAGGGCGCGAGCGACGAGCACGAAGGCCCGGTTGGGGATGCCGGAGTTGATGTGGACGCCGCCGTTGTCGGCGTCGGTCGTGACGTAGTCACGCAGGTGCCCCGGCTGCGGGTCGCGGCCGAGCCGGGGGTCGTCGTAGGCCGTGCCCGGGTTGGCCATGTCCCGGAGCGCGCGCCCGTGGACGCCGGGGGCGAGCAGGTCGGCGCCGATGAGCCAGTCGGCCTGGGTTGCGGTCTGGCCGAGGTGGCGCTGTTTGACCAGTGAGCCGAAGACGTCGGAGATCGATTCGTTGAGGGCACCGGACTGACCCTGGTAGGTCAGGCCCGCGGTGTATTGGGTGACACCGTGGGCGAGTTCGTGCCCGATGACGTCGATGCTGCGGGTGAAGGACAAGAAGATCTGGCCGTCGCCGTCGCCGAAGACCATCTGGGCGCCGTTCCAGAACGCGTTGTCGTAGCCCTTGCCGTAGTGCACGCTGCCAATGAGGGGTAGCCCCTTGCCGTCGACGGAATTGCGCCCGTATGCCGTCTGCCACAGATCCCAGGTGGCGCGCAGCCCGTCCCAGGCCTGGGTGACGGTGATGTCCTTCGTCGGTGGGTCGCCGACGCCTCTGACCGGCTTGCCCGGGAGGGTGCGCGTGTGACGGCAGTCGTGGATGCGCATCGAGGGTGCGGTCGCGGTGCCGTTGGGGGGTCGATCGCTCGCGGGGCCGGCGGGGCGCACCCCGGCTCCGAACATCGCGCGCTCGGCCCGCAGCACCGTGTCGTGCCGGAGGGTCGCGCGGGCCTGATGGGCGACGTCGCGGTCGCCGCTGCTGGCAAGCGCCTGCAGCAGGTAGGGCGGGATGATCGTGCACAGCGGCGCGGCAATGTGGTGGGCGTGGGCGGCAGTGGGGCGCGATTCGGTCGACATACCTCAACTGTGGCGCACCCCACCGACATCGCGCTGCCCAACGGCCTAGCGGCCCCCCTCACCCCTGGTGCCCACCCCACCTGTCTCCCCTTTCCCGCCTGAACCGTCCAAGGTCCAGTTCGCCCCCCAACAGTCGGGGTGCGAAGTGCCCCTTTCCCACCGCAACCTTCTCCGGCATACCGCGACCTTGCCTGGCATACCGCAACGCAGGCACGGCGCGCGGCGACGACCGGACGCACCGCGACCGACCGGGCCGGCTGGGCAGCCCGGGAGGCACACGCGCCGTTGGCGGAAGAGCCGTGGCGGTCCTCCCCGACCACCACGCTGCCGCCAAGCGCCAAGGCCGAGACAGGCACAACCCCGACGCGATCTCGGCGCTACCGCACCCCTGCGCCGCAACCCCCGCAACCCCCACAACCCTCCCGCTCCCCGAGCGTCAGCTCCGCCAACCGCAGCGATACCCGGTCAAGCCACACCGGGCTCCAGGGGTTCCACGCTGGCCGCGAGTTCCTCGCTCACCTCCAGGTACGCCGTGGCGCCGATCTCGCGGAACGTCTGGATCGCCATCCGGGCCGCGGCCAACCCCTCGCGCTGCTCACCCTCGGCGATCAGCAGCCGGGCGAGGTCGAGCCACGCTTGCCCCCGCGGCAAGGGCAACGACGCCTCCGTCGTCGCCGCTCGATACGACGCGAGGGCCTGCTCCGCCGCCCCGTGAGCCTGCGCCACCCGCCCCTCGAGCCACGTCAACGTCCCGAAACTCGGCCCCCATCCCCTCCCCTCGTAGCGGCGACACAGGGTGAGGAGGCAGTCGGCTTCCTCGGCACGTCCCAGGGCAGCCAGGGCGTCGATCCGGTATGCCGCCATCCGGACCAGCGTCGGAACCGGCCCCTCGGGCAGGGCGGCGTCGGGGTTCTCCCGCAGCCGGGCGAGCAGCGCTACGGTGGCGGGCAGATTGGCAGCCAGGGCGGTCGCGGTCAACTGGTCGATGCGGCTCCCGCGCACCCGGGCCCACTCGGCGGCGGCCAGGGACGCCACATCGAGGGCCAGCGTCGAGTACTCGGTGATCCGCACCTGCGCGGCTCGAGCCAGCGCCGCGGCATACTCCTCCGACTCCCCCCGCAACGCATGGACCCAGGCGCTCACCTGCCAGACGAGCGGGCGCGACGACACGTCGCTCACATCGAGACAGACAGCGATGGCGTCACGGAGGACGGCCTGAGCGGCATCGAGCCGGCCGAGGAGAACGTAACTCGCCGCCAAAACCACCCGCGTGTGGCCGCGGGCCAGCCCGGCACAGGCGGCATCCGCGGCCCCCAGGGCGCGTTCGGCATCGGCAGCGGCCTGCTCCGGCATCCCGGTCCCGAAGAACAGGGCGGCCCGGCAGGTGAGAGCGTCCGCGAGCGACGGGGAGTCGGGCGCCGCCTCGAGGGCAGCGCCGGATCCGCCCAGGGCCGCTTCGATTTCCCGTCGATTCGCCGTTTGGGCCGCCGCCGCAAGGGCGTACCCGTGGAGTTGGAGCGCGAGATCGCTCGGGGTCCACAGGTGACGCACCCGCGGATCGGTGATGCCCCCGCGGGTCCGATAGCGCTCGACGTGGGCCCACCCCTCGGCGATGAGCCCGGGGATCGGCGCCGGGTTCCAGGACGCGAGCGCCATCATCACGCTCACCACGGCCGCCCGGGCGAGGAACAGGTCGGCATCGGGGTGCCCGGCGACGCTCCGTTCGTGCTCACCGGCGAGGTCAATGGTGCGGCTGATGTGCGGGAGGGGTTGGTAGAGACCCATGAGTATGCCGTCCCGCACCGGTTCCGCGGGCATGGCCAAGACCTCGGGAAGCAGGTCCATCACCTCGTGCGGGGTATGCCGCACCATCGCCAGGACGCAGATCTCCAGGACGAGTCGGGCGCGCAGCGGGCCGTCGAAGCGCGGGAGGGCGGCACGGGCACAGGCCTGGGCCTGATCTCGACGACCCTTGGCGACGGCCGTGTCAATGGCCGCGAGAACCCGATCGGCGAGTTCGTCAGTGCCCGGTGCGACCACCGCCAATTCGTGGGCGAGGGCGCGCTGCGGATCATCGATCACGGTGGCGATGGCCTCATGGATCCGGTTCGTGCGGTCGAGCGGGAGGAGGTCGACCGCGGCACTCGCGAGCAGGCCGCGGCGGGGGCTGAGGACGCGGTGTTCGCCCACGTCCTCGGCCACGAGGAGGTCGAGGGCGATCGCGCCCTCGAGGTCCACGGGCTCACCGAGATGTTGCGCGACGCGGTGGATGGTCGCCGCGGGAGCGCCGACGCGGAGGACGCTCACGATGTCGACCGCTGTCCGCACCCGTGGCTCGGCGAGGTGGGCGACGACCTCGCGGAACGGGTTGAGGTCGGCGCTCACCATCGGCACCTCGTACAGCCAGGGATGGTCCTTGATGTCGTCGCGGTCCGCGCCCGTCGGGTTCTGTGACTGTTGCGCCGACTTGGGGAGTCGGCGCATGGAGGCATCGATGAGCAGGGGCAGGCCCCCCGAGATCTCGGCCAGCCGGGCGGCGGCCCGGGCCGAAAGGGAGCGCTCCCAGGCGTGGGCGACGTACTCCTGGACCATGGCCGGGGTCAAGGGTGAGATTTCGAGGTGCTCCTCGGCCCCCCAGGACACCCCGCCACCACGGACGAGATAGTCGGCCATCCGTTCACCGGCACCGGTATCCCCCGACAGGACGACGATGAGGTGTTCGTCGGCCAGCAGGGGAAGGAGCATCCGCAGGGTCATCGCGGACGCATCGTCGATCCACTGGATGTCGTCGATGACCAGGGCCGTCAGGGGGCGCCGGCGGCGGCGAATCGCCTGGATCAGCGTGGTGGCCACCGCCGCCGGGTCATCGGCGTCGGTTCCCTGGATGGCCCGCGCGGTCAGCGCCAGCGCCCGAGCGAGCCGCTCCACCAGCGCCCAGGGCTGGTCGGACAGCAGTTGATCGGCACTGCAGACCAGCGCTTGCCGTGGGCCGGCGGCCTCGACCAGGGCCCGGCACCACGTCGTCTTGCCCACGCCCGGCAGGCCGGTCACCACGAGAATGGCGCTGTCGGCGGCCTGCATCCGCCGCAGGACGGTGGCGGGGACGAGTTGGGGGATGGCGGCGAAGTGGCCGCCGGCGAAGGGCCCTCCGGCGTCCGCGAACACACTGGCTGGACCCACCGGGGACGTCCCGGAGGTCAGGGGTGCGGTGCGCTGCCTATCGCCCACGGGGGCAGGCTACTCCGGTTGCAGCCCAAGGACGCAGGGGTGACCGCGGCACCCCGCTGCCGGGGACACATCCCACCTTTCACCCCTTTCCCGCCTCAACCACCCAACGTCCACTTCGCACCCCAACAGTCGGGGGGCGAAGTGAGCCTTTCCCACCGGAAGTCCCACGGTCGACCGGTGTCCTCGCCGCCCTGGCGTGAGATTCGCATTCGGCAGGTATGCCGTGTGCAACGTTCGTCCCGACAACTCCGCCGCGGGCGCGAGCACCCTCGGGAGAAGCCGGCAAGGCCTCGAGCTCAATGCCTCACAGGTCTGCGCCCGACGCAGCCAGCGGCAGCCGACCACCCGGCATACCCGAACGGCCGACGGCAGCGGACGGCGCGGCATACCGCTATTCCGGATGCCGCGCCGTCACCGCCGCTCGCCGCGAAGCGACCCGCTCAGCGGCGGATCTGCATCACCACGGCCTTGGGCTCGGTGAAGAACTCGCGGCTGAAGTTGCCGCCCTCACGCCCGACGCCGGAATCGCCGACGCCACCGAACGGGGTGCGCAGGTCGCGGATGAAGAAGCAGTTGACCCAGACGGTGCCGGCCCGCAAGTTGGAGGCGACCCGGTGGGCGCGCGAGAGGTTCTCGGTGAAGAGCATCGCGTTGAGGCCGTAGCGGGTGTCGTTGGCCAGGTGGACGGCCTCTTCCTCGGTCTCGAACTTGTTGACGATGCAGACCGGTCCGAAGATCTCCTCGCAGTAGGGCGCGGCGTCCAGAGCCAGCCCGTCGATGATCGTCGGCGTCACCGACCATGAGCCGTCGGTCGCGACCCCGCCGGTGTGGAAGTGCCCGCCCAGGTCCTTGGCGCCCTCGACATAGGAGACGACCTTCTCGAAGTGGCGCTTGCTCGCGAGCGCACCGGCGAACTTCACGTTCGGGTCGAACGGGTCGCCGATGGGCAGCGCCTCCGCGGCGGCCTTGAACTTGGCCATGAAGTCGTCGTAGATCGAGGAGTGCACGAACAGGCGCGAGCCGGCGAGGCAGATCTGGCCGGCGTTGCGGAAGATCGCCTCGACCGCCCAGTAGACGGCGTTGTCGATGTCGGCGTCCTCGAAGACGATGTTCGCGCCCTTGCCGCCGAGTTCGAGGGAGACGGGGGCGAGATGGGTCGCGGCGGAGGCCATGACCATCTTGCCGGTGGTGCTGGAGCCCGTGAAGGTGACGCGGTCGACCCGGTCGTCACCGGTGATACTCGAGCCGGCGGGGTGGCCGTAACCGTTGAGGACGTTGAGGACGCCCGGGGGGAATCCGGCCTCGACGGCGAGTCGGCCGAGGTAGGTCACCGAGGAGGGGGTGTCCTCGGACGGCTTGATGATGCAGGTGTTGCCCCAGGCGATCGCGGGGGCGATCTTCCACGAGGCCATCATCAGCGGGAAGTTCCAGGGGGAGATCGCGGCGACGACCCCGGCCGGCCCGAACTCGCTGTACGTGTGGTGCCCCGAGTCCATCGGGTAGACCTCGCCGACGTGATCGCGCTGGTGGTCGGCGAAGAAGCGGAAGTTCCACACCGAGCGGGCGACATCGTGCTTGGCCTGCTCGAACGGCTTGGCCATGTTCTTGGTGTCGAGCGTCGCGATCTCGGTGGTGCGCTCCTCCATGAGATCGGCGAGTTTGTGGATCATCTTGGCGCGCTCGTTGCGACCCATCCTGGGCCAGGGGCCCTCGTCGAAGGCCGTGCGCGCGCTGGTGATCGCCCGGTCCGCGTCCTGGGCGCTGCCCTCGGCCGCCTGCGCCCACACCTCCCGGGTGTAGGGGTTCCAGACGTCAAAACGCTTGCCGTCGATGGACTCAACTTCCTCGTTGTCAATGATGTGCCCGAAGAACTCCAGCTCGCTCATGGCGTCCACTGTCGGGTCGGGTATGCCGTGGGGCGAGGGTCGTTTCCCGCTGCGGAACGCCGATCGCACCCGGGTCGGCGCGCCCCTCGTGTCCACGTCCCGATTCGAGGTAATAGCGCGCGAATCTCCCGGCGTTTTTACCTCGAATCAGCCGGGAGATCGCCACGGCGTCGCCACGTTGGCGTAGGCCGGCAGCCGGTTGAGGACGACATACGGCCACGACGAAGTCCCGCTACACCCATCTCCGGTCGCCTCCCGACGGCCAACGAGCCCCGGTCGACGCAGGTGTCCGAGACGCTCGAGACCGGCACGTCACCGACCACGACGTACGTACCGGGACTCGTCCCCGGGTGCCCGCCCTGTTCGTCCCGGCGGCTCTCATCCTTGCCCGGGGAACGGCATACGTCCAAGGATCGCGCCTCGTCGGTGAGCCATTGACGCAGCGGTATGCCGTGCGCCGGGCCGCCACCTCCCCCGTATCTCCCCGTCCCTCCCCCGCTGATTCGAGGTAAAAACGCACGGATCCAGCGGCGTTTTTACCTCGAATCAGCGGGGTGGGCGGGCGGCGGCGCGGGCGGCGCAGGGTCAGGTGCGGGGGTCGGGGGCCCCGGCGCGTTCGGCGATCGTGACGTCGCCCGCGGCGAAGTGGGCCGCCGGGACCTCACGAACGATGACCCGGATCGCCTCCTTCGGTGCCACCGTCGCGTCGACGATGGCGGCGGTGATGTTGGAGATCATCTGCCGCACCTGCTGCGGGGTGCGGCCCTGCGTTAGCGTGACCTCGACCAGCGGCATCAGGCACTCTCCCCGCCGCTGACGAAACACGTCCCGAGGTTGGTGAAGTGCACCCCGACGGACACCCCGGGCGGGGCGAACACCGCATCGGTCATGCCACCGGTGAGCACGATCCAGCCGGCCTCGATGGCGTGCCCGCGCCGGGCCAGGTCGTTGGCCGCCAACGCCAACGCCTCACCCGGATGACCCTGAACCGCGGCGCCGGTCGCCGAGTCGAGGATCTGCCCGTCGACCTCGACCAAAACCCCCTCGAGGGCCAGGTCCAAGGCGCTCGGCGGCATACCGATCGGGCCCGTCGTGAAGAAGCCGGACGACGCGTTGTCGGCGGCCACATCCCCGGCGGTGAACCGGAAATTGCGGTAGCGGCTGTCGATGATCTCGAACCCGCCGAGCACCGTCTCGACGGCGGCCATCGCGCTCGCGCACGACACCCCCGGCCCTTCGAGGCGCTCGCCCATGACGAACACGATCTCGGGCTCGATCCGCGGGTGGATGAGCCGGTCCTGAGGCACCGGGTCACCCGCGGGCAGGATCATCGCGTCGGTGAGCCAGGCGACGAACGGGGTGTCGACGCCCATCCGCTGCTGCTTGGCTCGGCTCGTCAGGCCGAGTTTGACGCCGATGAGCTTCTCGCCGCGCTCGAGGCGTTTGCGCAGGTTGAGGTCCTGGATCGCGTAGCCGGTGTCGAGGTCGAGTTCGGGCCACTCGTCGGTGAACGGCTCGCGGTCACGCCGCCCGTCTTCGCAGGCGAGCAACTCGGCGGCGACGGTCTCGATCGTCCAGCCGCCGTCCGGGGCTTTCCCGTATGCCGTCTCGCTCGTCATCAGCGCACACCCGCCCCGGCGAGGTCGCCGAGTTCTTGTTCCTGCTGCAGTTGCAGCGCGATGTCGATGATCATGTCCTCCTGGCCACCGACGTAGCCGAGGTCGCCCACGCGCTGGAGGATCTCGTGAGCGGCAACCCCGTAGCGGTCGGCCGCGCGCTCAGCGTGCAGCAAGAACGAGGAGTACACCCCGGCATACCCCTGGGTGATCGACGCGCGGTCCATCCACGGCAGGCGCGGGATGAACGGGCGCACGACGTCCTCGGCGGCGCTGAGCACCTCACCCAGGTCGAGTCCGGTGCGGATGCCGAGCCGCTCGAAGGTCGCGGCGAGCACCTCGGTCGGGGAGTTGCCGGCGCCGGCGCCGAGCGCGCAGAGGGCGCCGTCGATCTGGAGGGCCCCGGCGCGGTAGGCCAGGACCGAGTTGGCCACGCCCATGGAGAGGTTCTGGTGGCCGTGGAAGCCGACCTGGGCCTCGTGGCCGATCTCGTCGATGACCGCCTTGATCCGTTCCTGGGCGGTGTCGAGGAGGAGCGCGCCGGCGGAGTCGACGACGTAGACGCACTGGCAGCCGGCGTCGACCATGATCCGCGCCTGCTGAGCCAGCACGGCGGGCGAGGCGCGGTGGGAGAGCATCAAGAACCCGACGGTCTCCATGCCGAGGTCGCGCGCCGCGCCGAAGTGCTGGATGGACACGTCGGCCTCGGTGCAGTGGGTGGCGATCCGGGCCACCGACGCGCCCATCGCGTGGGCCTTCTTGAGGTGGTGGACGGTGCCGAGCCCGGGGAGCATGAGGATGGCGATCTTGGCCTGCTTGGCCTCTTCGACGGCGGCCTTGATGAGGTCGAACTCGTCGACCTTGGAGAAGCCGTAGTTGAAGCTCGAGCCGCCAAGGCCATCGCCGTGCGAGACCTCGATGACCTGCACCCCGGCCCGGTCGAGGGCCGAGACGACGCCGCGGACCTGTTCCTCGGTGTACTGGTGGGCCATCGCGTGCGAGCCGTCGCGCAGCGTGGAGTCGGTGATCCGCAGGTCGGCCGGGCCGCCGGGGGTCTCCAGGTGGTCCCGCACCTCGCTCTCGGTGACCTCGGTCGTGACGACGGGGACGTCCTCGGGACGAATCTGCATGTCGCCCATGGCGTCAGACTCCTGCCTTCTCGGTGATGACGGTGATCGGGTCGGGGGTGTCGCCCAAGTCGGCGGACGACTTCCAGGTCGTCTCGACCCCGAACTTGTGGGCGAGCATGAGGTCGCCGACGCGCGCGGCGGCGGCGGTGATGATGTCGAGGTTGCCGGCGTAGTCGGGCAGGTAGTCCCCGCGGCCCTTGACCTCGATGGGGATGAACACCCGGCCCATGCCGCGCCACAACTCGCGGGCGTGGTCGAACTGGACGGCCGCGCGCAGGTGGTAGCCGGGCACGTAGTCCTGGACCCGCTCGACCATCCGGTGGATCGAGTCGAGGATCTTGTCCTGCAGGTCACCGGGCTCGGCGGCCTCGGGCGGGATCGCGCAGAACACGCTGTTGCGCATCATGAGCGGCGGCTCGACCGGGTTGAGGATGATGATCGCCTTGCCGCGATCGGCG